>Ga0134128_10000323_pt1 | contig 66835 bp, 50 predicted proteins | sample KB31754_FD_96462 | JGI IMG/M metagenome (GOLD analysis project Ga0134128, IMG submission 96462) | Terrestrial soil microbial communities with excess Nitrogen fertilizer from Kellogg Biological Station, Michigan, USA - KB3-175-4 | ecosystem: Environmental > Terrestrial > Soil > Unclassified ... | reverse complement strand
GGTTTATGGGAGTGATTTCCACTACCAGAACTTTGCTACTCAGTTCAAGGCTGAATTGTTCGATCCCGACCACTGGGCTGAAGTGCTCGCTGGTTCCGGCGCCAAGTACGTTGTGCTCACTTCGAAGCATCATGAGGGCTTCGCCTTGTGGCCCAGCAAGGAAGCCTCAGCAACCTGGGGACGTCCGTGGAATGCGGTTGCAATCGGGCCCAAGCGTGACTTGCTGGGCGATCTATCCGAAGCTGTCCGCCGCAAGGGAGTGCGCATGGGCTACTACTACTCGCTCTATGAGTGGTACAACCCGCTCTGGCTTTATAACAAACAGCGCTATGTTCAGGAACACATGTTTCCCCAGTTTAAGGACCTCGTCACCCACTACAAGCCTTCGATCATCTTCAGTGACGGCGAATGGGAAATGACTTCGGCCGAGTGGCATAGTCCGGAGCTGCTTGCGTGGTTGTTTAATGATTCTCCCGTAAAAGACGAGGTCGTTATCGATGACCGCTGGGGTAGCGATACCCGCCACAAGCACGGAGGTTATTGGACGACAGAGTACACGGCCGGCATGAGCGGGAGTGATCATCCTTGGGAAGAAAGCCGCGGAATGGGGGTAAGCTATGGCTACAACCGCGCCGAGGACCTGAACGTTTATCATTCCGGCAGAGAATTGATCTTCATACTCGTAGATACCGTCAGCAGGGGAGGCAACCTGTTGCTCGACATAGGGCCGAGAGCGGACGGTGCGATTCCAGTCATCATGGAACAACGGCTGAAGGAAATCGGTGATTGGCTGAAGATCAACGGGGAAGCAATCTACGGCACACGGCCTTGGCAAAATACGCGCCAGTGGACAGCAGGCGAAGTTCCCACGGTTGAATACAACAAGGAATACTCGTCGGCTTATGACGTGAATCGGTTGATCGAAAAGGCGGCCGCCGGGAAGGCGTCCATTGAGGCGTTCTTTACCACCAAAGGCGATAGCCTCTACGCGATTCTGCCTCAATGGTCGGGGCACAATTTGGTTATCAAAAACGTAGAGAATGCCAGGTCAGTTAGTCTGCTCGGTTCGGAGGCACCACTCAAGTTCAGGCCCTCGAAGGCGGGCTTGAGTATTGAACTCTCCGAATTACCCGCGGAACTTCGCGCACAACCTGCGTGGGTTCTGAAGATTAGCCGTTGAACATAATCTACCGAAACCTGATTCGTGGAGAGCGGTGGAGACTTTGCTGGACGTTTCGCCGAGGAAGGATATTTCTTGCCAGCTGCACAATCACAGGGTGGTCCAAATTACTTATGCAACCGGTACTGCAACTGGATTCCCACGACAACGTCCTGATTGCGTTAGAAAACTAAGGATGGTCTTCGGGATGCCCTTTGCAGAAGTTGCTCGTCATTCGGCCTTTCACGGATACGAGCTTCAGATCGCAGGACGCACCTGGTTCTTCCGGGGTTCGATAGTAGCCATCCCTCAGCTGTGCCGGAAAAACAAACTGGCCTCGCAAATGCGGTATGTGTTCAAGGAACAAGACTTCCTGTCCCAGGGCAATGTGATTGAACAATACCAAGTGCTGATGCAACTGTCCCATATCACCCACGTGAGGTACCACGGGCAGGCCGAGCTTCCTAGCCAGTAAGCTGACGGTGAGAAATTCGCTCACTCCTCCTAATCTCGTACAGTCAGCCTGAACGTAGTGAAGTGCACCGGATTGCATAAAATTCTTGAATACGACCCGGTTAGGAATGTGCTCGCCCGCCGCGATCTTTATCGGCGCGATCTCGTCTGCCAATCTGACGTGCGCGAAGATATCATCGGGATGCGTCGGTTCCTCGATCCATAAAGGCCGAAATGTTGCGAGGCTACGAGAAACGGGAATAGCGACCGGCAGACTCCAACTCTGATTGGCGTCGAACATGAGTATGCCGGAGTCGCCAATGCACTCCCGCATTATCGCGGCGCGACGTAGGTCGCGTTCTCGCTCAGCGGAACCAACCTTCAGCTTAAAAGCCCTGAATCCTTCATCAATGGCACGTGCCGTGAGTGCACGCACCTTTTCGTCGTCGTACCCAATCCATCCTACTGATGTGTCATACCCGGGATAGCCTTCTTTCAGAACTGCAGTCCGCTCATGCCGCCCTGCCACGTTGGCGGCTACGAGGTTAAGAGCTTCTTGCTCGCAAAGGATCTCTTCCAGATAGCTCAGGTCCAGTAGACGCACGACTTGTTGCGGAGCTAAATCAAGTAGTAGTTTCCAGAGCGGCACGTTCCGACTCTTCGCCCAAAGATCGAAGCACGCGTTCGTGATGGATGCAAGCGCCAGATGAATGACTCCCTTGTGCGGACCCAGCCAGCGGAGTGAAGGATCATCGGCCAAACTTCTGGAAATGCGACCAAAGTCAGACATCACTTCTTCAATAGCTTTCTTGGCGAGCGGTCTAGCGAGCAGCTCAATGGCTTCGCAGACGAGACGATTCCCTTCTCCCAAGGTGAGCGCGATTCCCGTTCCACACAGACCGTCACGACTGCTTAGAAGCGTGACGGCGAAGCAGTATTCGGAATTGGTATGGAGCGCATCCCTGCCTGCGCCGTCGGATAATGGAAACCGTACATCCCAGGTTGCTATTGAATCAATTGCGTGTTCTGGCATCGTGTTTTTTTGTTCCCAGCTATTCTTTCCGCAGCAAATTCCTCATCTTCGGGCACACTACCTCAAGTCAATGCTACAGTTCATTCGGCCTTATCCCGCCTTTGAGGCTAGATAGGTATGCGGCCTCCACCAGTCTCATTGTGTCGAACGCGTCCTCAACGCAGGTTGGTAACACAGCAGTTGATCCCTCCACATATGCCTGCAGTGAGCCCATTGTGCCTACAAAAGCATCAGGGAACCAACTTCCGCTGACTTCGGCATCCCTCCACACGCTCTCTCCGCGGAAGATATATTTGAGAGTGTCAGGTCGCCCGGCGGGGTAATCCAAATTGACCCCCATTTGCGCCCGCATCGCACCCTCTGTCCCCTCCCACTGAACAAAACTTTCCTGCGATTGAGCGGAGAAATAGTGACTGTGATTCGTAGTGACAAACACCCGCTTGTCATCTCCGTAATCCAGCAGGATCACGCTTCTCGTCGCTGCTAGTTGAGCAGCTTCTGGACTTGTCGAAGTCTTCGCGAGGACTGAGAGTGGATTTCCAAACCACGACCGCACAAGGTCTACATAGTGAATCGAGTGGTACAGAATTTCGATTCGCGGCGCTTTCTGCAAGAAATCCCAAAGATGCCAGGGTGTCATCACGCTCACCCTTACTTCCATGTCGTGTATCTTTCCTAGAGCACCGCTGTCGTTGAAGCGCCGGGCCATCAGCATATTTGGAGCAAAACGCAGCTGAAAGTTGACTGCCGCCGTCAGGCGTTTAGTTCGGCAAATCTCGAGGATTGCTCGCGCGTCCGACAATGTTTCACCCATTGGTTTTTGCAGAAGAACCGCAGCACCATCAGGTATGTGTGGCAGGAGCTGTAGTAATGTAGACGCCGGCACGGCGACATCGAACACTGCATCTCTGGGTGCATAGGCCGCCGCTTCCTCCACTCCCGATAGCACGGCCGGAATACCAAAGGCATTCGCCAGATTCTCGGCTTTACTCTGGTCCAGATCGGCAATAGCTACGACCGGGAAACCTGCTTTCTTGTAGGCTGGTAAGTGGGCGTTCCGCACAATTCCTCCGGCCCCGATGGATACAATTGGCCGCGGATTTCGAGGCCGAGGAACATCGACTTGCATGTTAACAACAGAAGACATATGCGTTACGAGACCTGTCAATCACTGTCCTAAGGTTCGAAAGCCGCCTCACGCTGAAGTAGTCATGGGCGATCACGTCCAGAGACCAATTTCTCAGACTGACCCACTGTCTAGGCTTACAGCGTATTCAGAACGATCGTGCTGACGTTTGGATCTGGAGCTTGACTTGCAACATCGATTTGCAGCTTCGTCGCGTCCTGGCGGAACGTCAGTGGCTGCCCTGTTGCCAATAGGTGCGCGGCAATCACTTTCGCGTCCAGTCCAGTGAACTCCAGTGGAGCTGAGGGCCAGTCGAACACATGGACAAACACTCTGTTTGGTTTCGCTGTAGTTCGTAACGACGCGACCCCTTGCAGGGGACCATATGTAGTCCCATAGATCGAGTCCCCATTCAATCTCAGCCAGTCGCCTATGGCGCGCAATCTTTCCTGGAATTCAGGTTGAATGATGCCATCCGGTTGTGGCCCCACGTTGAGCAAAAAGTTGCCCCCTCGGCTGGCCACTTCCACCAGAGCCCGAATGAGAGACTTGGCGGGTTTGAATTCCCGATCATGCATGTTGTATGCCCAAGTATTGTTGATGGTCATGCAAGTTTCCCACAGCTGGAAATCTTCAGGTTTGGGCACAAGTGCTGCTTTGAGCTTCTGCTGAATGCTCGTATCAACAGCATTAAACTCAATTTCCTTCGTAGGGATTCCGTTAGGAATGAACTGTTCTGGAGTCTGATAATCTCCTGGCAGACCGATGCGGTCGTTCACCAGCGTCGCGGGCTGTAATTGTCGTATTAGATTAACAAATCGGATGCCGCTATATTTCTCCTCATGATGCAGGCCATCAAACCAAACTAAGACCACCGGCCCGTACCGGGTCAGCAACTCGGTCAACTGGAGCTGCATGTAGTCCAGATAGAGAGGCCACTCGGGACGCTCAGGCTCTCCGTTCCAGTTTTCCCTCGCGAGCTTCGATGTATCTCGAAACCCTGGGTGATGCATATCAGGTGGAGAGTAATAAAACCCAAGAGGCATCGACCTTTCCTTACAAGCCTTGGCCAGCTGCGCCACGATGTCCTTGCCGTACGGAGTGTTCGTGACCTTGTAGTCCGTGTAAGAAGAATCGAACATGCAAAACCCGTCGTGGTGTTTGGTGGTGAACACCATATATCTCTGGCCGGCAGCGCGGGCCAAGTCAACGAAAGCGGAAGGGTCGAATTTCTTCGGGTTAAATCGCTTCGGCAACTCCCGATATTCCGCTTCGGAGATACCACCAGCCTTGGGAGTCATGATCGGCCAGGAGGCTTCGACGCTGGCCAATGAATAGGGTCCCCAGTGAATGAACATGCCAAACTTTGCCTCGCGATACCAGGCTGTGCGGTCGTCAACCGTGCCGGCTGCGAAGCTCAGTCGACGGATCCAAGGAAGACAAGAGGAAAGCCCGGCAACTCTGATGAAGTCACGCCGATTGGGGGTAGTTTCTCGCCGCATATGTGCTCCTGAATGCACCCCTCAAAGACTAGTCGAGATGAAAGACCTCATCCATGCTCGCCCACCACTCGCCATTCTTGCGATCTGGCAACGGCTCCTGCATCGGCCCTGTGATTGCCCACCATTCCTGAGTCTTCGGATCTGAAGCCATCTTCTCCAAGTCACTTTTTATGTCATCGCCCCGATATTCGAAATAAGCGAAGAGCAAGTCGTTTTTCAGAAAGATGGAATAGTTTTCGATGTTGCATTCCCGAATCATTTGCAGCACTTCCGGCCACACTGCAGCATGGTATTGGCGGTAGATTGCTTCGCACTCGGCTTTCAACTTAATCACCGTTCCAAATCGTTGCATCGCGAACTCCCCAGACGTGAGAACCACGTTTACATATGAGCGCTCAAATATTATACTTGCCTGCCGAATTTGATTGCAAATAGAAGGGAGATGGTTGAATTTGAGCGCTCATTCGGCAAACTGGACTGGTTAGTGCGTCCAAAATACGTGCCGCGGAGAATCCTCGTGGATCATCAATTTTGGCTGGGTGTGGGTGCAGTCATCACTGGAGGCGTGCTGCAGGGGGTCTTCGCCGTCCCCATGAAGTTTGCATCCCGCTGGAATTACGAAAATATCTGGTTCGTCTATTCGCTGATGGGAATGGTTGTGTTCCCCTGGGTCCTTATTATTGCGACGGTACCTCACCCCGGGGAGATCTACGCATCAACGTCCACGACCACCTTGTTCAGTATCACTGGGTTTGGCGTCTGCTGGGGAATCGGAGCCACCCTGACCGGAGTCGGCCTGACGCTGCTTGGCATTGGCCTCGGAATGGCGATTATTCTCGGCCTCAGCGCTTCTCTTGGTTCTCTGATACCCCTCGTCATCCTGAACCCTCAACATCTGCACACACGTCAGGGGCACGCCTTCTTGCTAGGCACAACTATCATGCTGGCCGGAATTGCTTTATGTGCCCGCGCCGGCATTTTGCGGGACGCCATTCGGAATCGCGAAGTGGAGATGGGGGGCCGGAGCCGATTCTTGACCGGCTTCATCGTGTGCTGTTCTTCCGGGCTGCTTTCCTCTGCTTTGAACTTTTCTTACGCCTTCGGCGGCGCAGCAGTACGCCAAGCTTTGGATCTGGGCACTCCTTCGATTTGGAGCGCCAGCGTCGTCACAGCGCTCGCCGTGACTGGGGGATTCGTCGCAAACCTTCTCTACTGCGGGTATCTGCTTTTGAGGAATCGAAGCGCCAACAGATTTTTTTGTGCAGGCGCGGGTATCAGTTGGTTTTGCGGTGGTCTGATGGGCTTTTTCTGGTTTGGCGGTCAGACCCTGTACGGATTGGGAATTTCACGAATGGGTACGCTGGGTGTGGTCGTAGGATGGCCCCTTCTGATGGGCATGATCATTATCGCCAGCAACGCGGCTGGTATCTTCACCGGAGAATGGAATGGCGTCTCAGCACAGGGCAAGCGTTTCCTCGCCGCTGGAATGGTTGTGATCCTCACTGCGCTGGGTGTCCTGGCCCTGGCCCAGCGCTAGGCCTAGCCGGGGCACCCGCAGTGGAAGTCATTTTTATTCCAGAATCTTATTCATAGACTCCGTTGTTTTGTGACAAGAGCGGAACTGCCCCCATTAGGGCGGCATTGTTCCCAAGTTCGGCGGCACGGATCGGAAAGTTGCCCCAGGGCGTCCATGCATACTTGTGCACATAGGATTCGCTATTGGGAATGATGAAGTCTGCACTTTTCATCCGCCACCGCCGATCAAAATTATCTCGGGATCGTATGCATGAACCAAGCCGACGGCAGTCGCCGCCCAAACGTTGAGACAGCGATCGCGGATCGCAACGGCCACCCTATCGCCACTTGCAGCTTCTTCAAAAAGCTCTTTGAACCCGACGTTCGAATATCTTGACAACACGCTGTCTGTAGCTCCGGGCCAATCCCTTACTATCAAGGGAAGTGACCAGCCACTTGCTTCAGCCTCTGCGCAGCCGACCGCCCCACAAACGCATGGCCGTCCATTGAATACCGCTGGAATGTACCCCCCAAACAACCTGCTTGCGCATGCTTGCCGTGAAGTAACTTCCCCTCGACCACTGCCACGCCGCCAATGCCCGTGCCTAACGTCATCATTACGACATCGGTAAAGCCACGCGCCGCCCCAGCGTAGGATTGGTCCGGACGAAGCGAACGATGGTGACTTTCATTCGAGTTGGTACTTGGAGCAGGGGCAAAACTCGGGTTGGTTAGAGGTGGATCTGCAAAAGCAGGAGAGCTTCAATGTTGTCTCCCTCGTCGAGCCAATTGGCAAAGCGGATAGCTATTCGGAGAGCCGCATTAAGAGTTATCGTTTTGAGTGCTGGAATGGTGTGAACTGGACTACCCTGGCGAAGGTGAAAAGCCCACACCCACGACAATTCATCGGATTTCTCGAGTGTCATCGCAGAGAGTCCGGCTGCTGTTGGAAAGCAGCAACGAGATGCCTCACATCGTCCAGATCGGCCTGTATAACGAACCTGACTGATCACCGGGTGGGAGCGGGTTCACGAAGGGTTCGATAAGACTTCCAAGGTGTTCATTTCTGCTCAAACGATTGCGATCCGTGCCTTTGATTTCAGGTACTTACTATCCAATAGATCCCTTTCACGGCGGTAACACGGGTTCAAATCCCGTCGGGGCGCCACTTTCTAGCGTGTTTCCCAGCGGCGAAAGATGTTCCCAGGACGGTTGTGCCGAATGTACAAATCAGCTCTGGCTCTGCCTTAACCAGGAAGCGGCCCTCAAGAAGGGAGCATTCAGCTACGGTGCGACTTCCGGATTGCAAAGACCCACCCGTCGCGCTTCGGCCTACAATGAGAAATGCGAAGGCTGCTCTTCCTGGTCTTTTTGGGGCAGGCTATGTTGCTCGCCCAATCCAATTTACGTAACAAAGGCCCCCGCGACGCGATCGACCGCGACCTCATGGACATCACTGTGGAGCGGTTGCACGCTCTTTACCGCGAGCACCGCTATACAGTCTCCCAGGTGGTCCAATGGCACCTCGATCGTATTGCGCGCTATAACGGGATCTACCGGGCGATCCAAACCGTCACCATGAAAGCTGCGCTCGCCGACGCCGCCAGTGAGGATGCGGAGGCGAAGCTGCCCGGCTTCCGCCCGGGGCCGCTATGGGGCGTACCAATCGTGATCAAGGCGAACACGAGCATCGCAGGACTGATCACCACGGACGGATGGGTTGGCTACATGCTCGCCGGCCACGAGTTGGTTGCCGCGCACGATGCAACCATTGTGACCAAACTCCACAATGCCGGTGCGATTCTGGTCGGGGTGAGCAACATGCCCGACTTCGCCGCCAGTGATACCACTCGTTCGACGGCCTTCGGTCGCACCGGCAACGCCTACGATGTGCGCTTTTCGCCAGGCGGGTCTTCAGGCGGCACCGTCACCGCGGTAACTGCAAACTTCACTGTACTCGGCACCGGCACGGACACAGGCAATTCCATTCGCATGCCTGCAGCAACGAGCAACGTAGTCGGCATCTTTCCCACCCGTGGGCTCGTCAGCGTTGCGGGCATCGCTCCTCTGGATTGGCAATTGGATAACACTGGGCCCATCGCCCGCACGGTGGCCGATGCCGCCCTTGCTCTCACCGTGCTGGCCGGGGAAGATCCGCTCGATCCGGCTACCATCGGCTCACGAAACAAAGCGCAGCCGGGTCCATACACGCAATATTTAAAGCCCGGCGCGCTAAAAGGTGTGCGCTTTGCTGTACCTGCTTTCATTCTCAATGGAGAGAGTCCAGTGTTTCAGGGAGTGTGCCCCAACGCCACACAAGAACAGTTCGCTAAGGCTATGCAGGATTCGCGTTCCCCGTTGAAACCTGAAACCTGGAATGCCTTCTTGCGCGCAGTAGACGAACTCCGCGCTGCTGGTGCAACCGTGCTGATCGATCCCAAGATTCTACCCGACAGCTTCGCCATCGAGGCGTCTCATATCTGCACTCTCCCTTACATCCGCGAGGGCACCGATAAGTTTCTCGCGGGCTTCGGACCTATCCAGTACCATTCCGCCGCGGAATACGAGCAGGCAACTGGCAAAGCTCTGCCCTCCGTCATTATCGGTGGTGAGAAAACCGGATTTTTCAAAGCCCGTGAGATTCACCAAACGGCACTTGAGACCGATCCGGAGGCCGAAGCAACTCTTTTCGGCCCGCGCCGCAAGCTGCTCGCCTTGTACGAGGCAGAGCTTGATCGCCTCGACTTGAACGGCTTCGTCTATCCCGCAAGCCAGATGCCGCCAGTTGATGAAACTATGCCGCAGGACGGCCGCTTGAGTGAAGGTCCGCATAGCGATTCAGACTGGGTCAACATGTTAGGTGTGCCGGCAATCAGCTTCCCCGCCGGGTTTTATGAGAATGGCCTGCCGTTTGGCATTGAGATCAGCACACGCAAATGGCGCGACGGAGACTTGATCGCATGGGCCTTCGACTACGAGCTGCACACGCGCCATCGCAAGGCACCTGTCCTGGTCGACCGCGGTCTGCTGTCAACCGCCGCCAGCCCGCTTGAGCCGTAGCGCGCTAGGTTTGTATATGCTAATGGAGACGTGGAGGACATCATGCGTATTGACAGCTCGAACTACCGCTCTGAGGTTAAGATGGATCTGGTTTTGGCACGACAGAAAATGACAGTGCACACTGCGTGGCGAGAGGCTCTTCCTGATCGATAAGGTGAGCGCAGATCCGGGATTCAGTGGTGCGGTTACTGTTCCCGACGGCTTCATCGATACCACCCTCAACATCCCAACGATCAAAGGAAACACTCTTTATCTAACGCTACGAGACCACCCAGTAACAGTTAGTACAGCCGTACTACCGCTGTTGCCTACCCCATAGCGCTGTGACTTTGTGCGGCTCTCCGTCTTTAAATTGGAATGCCGGATACAAAGTTTGATTCTGAAATCGAAGCCCAAAGATCTTCTTCTCAGATGCCCATCGAGAGGCTATTGCCGAACGACTTGCGCGAGTGATTCCCGGGCAGGCCTCTCGCATCCGTCCTTACATGATTACTCAAACCGCAACGCTGAAATCGGATCGACTCGCGTTGCTTTTCTCGCTGGCACCCAGACTGCCACGAGCGCCACTGCACACAAGAAGATGGGCGTCAGAATAAATGCCATCGGATCCCACTGCTTCACTCCAAACAGGAATCCCGTCAGGAACTTCGTCAGCCAGAATGCCCCACCAATGCCAATGACGAGTCCGATCCCCGCGAGCAGCATTCCTTGGCGGATCACCATGTTGCGAATGTTAGAAGCCTGCGCTCCTAGCGCCATCCTTACGCCGAGTTCCTGGGTGCGCTGTTGTACCGAGTAAGCCATTAGTCCATAAATGCCGATCGCCGCCATGAGTAAAGCCGAAGCGCCGAAGGTAGTGAGCAGCAGCATGTTGAAGCGTTCGCGCGAAGTCGTAAGCACGACGATCTCATCCATACTGCGAATGTGCGCCACGGGCAGCCCGCCCGTGGCTTCGCGGATCGCACTAGTAACGGCGGTCGTGAGTAAGTGCGGTTCCATCCGCGTGCGCACAATCCACCACAATGGCGCGATGCGCGAGTTGAGCTCAGTAACTTTGTCGGGCATCTGTGCCACCGGGATGTACATCGTCGGGCCCGGGTCCTGATTGAGTCCGCCATCGCGCGTGTCTCCGACAACTCCGATGACCTGGCGCGGTTGTTCGACGAAGACCGGCCCCATGCCCGCTCCGATTTCGAGTCGATCGTTGAGCGGATCGCCTTTAGGCCAGAATTCTCGCACCATCGCCTGGTTGATGATAACCACACCCGGCGCCGATCCGTTGTCTTGCTCTGTGAAACTTCGCCCGCGCGCAACGGGTACCTTGAACACATCAAAATAACTCCACGAGACCGGAAAGTAACCCGCCCCACCTGTGTTGGGATTGTTACCGTTCGCCCGCCCCACAATGTTGAAAGGCAGTCCAAAGCCACCTTGCAGCGGCAGACAGCATGCGGCGGCAGTGGCCGTAACACCGGGAACCGCATTGATCCGGTCCATGCCATCGTGGATCGCTTGCGCCACGCCGCTGGTCTTCAGAAACCGATCGCCGCTGATCGACATGGCCATGGTGAGAACGTTGTGCGTGTCGAAGCCAGGATCAACCGACTGCAGCTTCATAAACGTGCGAATGAGCAGCGTCGCTCCGATGACGAGTACAAGCGCAAGAGCCATCTCACTGATCACCAGAACGGAACGCGACTTGCCGCTGCGAAAGCCCACTCCTACACGGTTGCTGCTCTCGTTCAAAACGGCCGCAAGATTCTTATGTGAGGCGGTGATGGCGGGCACCAGACCAAACAAAATTCCGGTCAGCAGCGAGACCCCAAGCGTGAAAAGGAGCACATTCAAATCGACCTTGACCGCAGATCCACCTTCGCCGATACGCGGGATGCTCCCGGGATTGATGGCCAGCAATAACCGAACCCCCGCGAATCCCAGGATGAGTCCGAGCGTTCCGCCAGTGAGCGACACCAGCAGACTCTCGGTGAGCAACTGACGAATGATGTGCCACCGTCCCGCGCCCAGCGCAGAGCGCGTAGCCAGCTCCCGCTTACGCGCGGTGGCGCGAATCAACAGCAGATTCGCAACGTTGGCGCAGGCAATCAATAGCACAAGTCCGACGCTGCCGAGCAGGACGTAGAGTGACGAGCGCGTATCGCGAACCATCAACTCCTGCAACAGAATCACGGCGAAGCCATTGTTCGGCCCTAGTGCGCGGGGATACATCGTTCGGTATTGGTCGGCGGCGAGTTTCAACTGCGCATTGGCCATCGGCACAGTCATGCCCGGCTTCAACCGCGCAATCACGCCGAAGTAGTGCGCCTGGTCCTGCGAAGCCATTTCAAACTGAAACGGCAGCCAAAGATCGGTCGGATTATCCGTGACAAATTCGCGCCCGATCACCCCCACAACCTGATAAGGCTGCTGATTGAGCTGAATAGTGTTGCCGACGATGCCCCGATCTCCGCCAAATCGCCGCTTCCACAAGCCGTAACTGAGCACAACCACATTCCCTCCGTGTGGGCTGTCTTCGGCAGCGGTAAAAGTCCGTCCTGCAATCACCGGCGCACCCAGGACCGAAAAATAATTGGCGCTTACATGCACACCTTGGACCTGTTCCGGCTGATCGCTGCCCGTCAGGTTCAATCCGGCGCCTCCGCTGTCGTACGCGGCAGTCTGCCGAAAGATGCTCGTCTGCTGCCGCCAGATATTGAACTTGGGCACGTTCGCGCCGGGGAACGACCCTTGATCGCCGGTGTTCATCAGATGCACGAGCGATTGCGGATCAGGATAGGTGAGCGGCTTGAGCAGAACCGTATTAATGACAGAGAAGACGGCGGTATTCGCGCCGATCCCGACCGCAATCACAAGAATCGCGAGGACCGTGAATCCCGGAGTCTTCAGCAGCGATCGCATCGCAAAGCGAATGTCGCGCCAGGTAGATTCAAATGACACTAACGACGAACCAACCGCCACGCCTTGTTCCTTATCGGGCCCGTGCTGCGTCATGCTGCCCCCTTGTGATTCGGAGAAGTCTGCGCCCTCAGAATGACGCAATCGCATCCGGAAAGCTAGCCCGACAGCACAGCCACAACCCAGACGCGTCCAGTGCTGCAGCGTCCGCCGTGGGACGCAAGTGTGTCTGCGAGTAGCTGCAGGCTGTCTCTGACACTGATGGTACCAACGATCCCTACGTCCTCAATAGCTCATGGTGGACCTTTTGCAGGCAACCGCGTGAACACCGGGACGCCAACTTCCAAGCGACTCCTAATTTTGGTCACGATAGAGTCACGATAAAAGCAGGGTCAACCGTGGACCTGCTCCGTATCGTCCGCAAGACTTCCATCTTCAGGTTGAGACGGGGAGGTGCTCCAGACGGGTACGACGGCGGGCTTATCCGGTCCCCGTGGCTTCAGGCATTCATTTCTTGATAACCTCAAAATGCTGGGGAGCGTAGCCGTTGCCTGCGATTATTAATGTCCAAAATATCTCGAAAGCATTTGGTGCGAAGCCACTTTTCGAGGATGTCTCTTTTACAGTTTCGGAGGCTGACCGAATTGGGCTGATCGGCCCTAACGGTTCCGGAAAATCCACTCTGCTGCGAATTCTAGCCGGGACGGAACAGCCAGACACCGGCAACGTGGCGGTACGAAAGCGTCTCCAACTCAGCTACGTCGAACAGGATTCGAGGTTTGTCGCTGGAGCGAGCATCCGGGCTGTCGTCGAGAGAGCGATCGAACGCTCGCTGACGACCGACGCCGAAAGCGGCCCTCACTTTGCAGAGACCCTGGGCCGAGCGGGTTTTGAGGATCTCGAACTGGAGGCTGCCACATTATCAGGAGGCTGGCAAAAGAGATTGGCGATCGTTGAGGCGGTAGTTCAGACCCCTGATGTCTTATTGCTCGACGAGCCCACAAATCATCTTGACCTCGCCGGAATCGCATGGCTCGAAGATCTGCTGTGCAAGGCACCGTTTGCCTGCGTGATCGTAAGCCACGACCGGTACTTTCTTGAAAATGTTGCCACCGAAATGGCAGAGCTTAGCCGGGTGTATCCCCAGGGTCTGCTGCGCGCGCGCGGAAGCTACCCGGACTTCTTGCAGAAAAAAGAAGAATTTCTTCACGCTCAATCGAAGCGCCAGGAGGCTTTGGAAAACCTAGTTCACTCCGAAATTGAGTGGCTTCGGCGTGGGGCAAAAGCCCGTACACGAAAATCCAAAGCTCGCATCGATAAGGCCGGCGAGCTGATGAGCGAACTTGCCGACCTGAATGCCAGAACCCGCAACGCCACCGCGCAAATTGATTTCTCAGCAACCGATCGAAAGGCCAAGCGGTTGATCGAGCTGCGGGATGTCGCCTGCGAAACCGGGAATCGGACACTGTTCGAAAGACTAAACTTCATCGTCTCCGCCGGGATGAGGGTCGGCGTTGTAGGACCCAATGGCAGTGGCAAGACAACCCTATTGCGTATGCTGCTTGGCGAAATGGCCCCCAAGGGCGGCGAAATTCGACGCGCCGATTGGTTGCGCACCATATATTTTGACCAGAGTCGCCAACTCGATCTGAGCTTGACCCTGCGCCGCGCACTCGCTCCCGAAGGAGACTCAGTCGTCTATCAGGATCGCGCTATTCACGTTGCATCCTGGGCCGCCAAATTCCTGTTCAACGGCGAACAACTGGACCAACCTCTGGAGCGGCTTTCCGGAGGAGAACGCGCTCGTGTACTGATTGCTCAACTCATGCTGCAAGCCGCCGACATACTTCTGCTGGATGAACCCACCAATGACCTCGACATCCCCACCCTAGAAATCCTCGAACAGGGCCTGCTCGAATTCCGTGGTTCTCTCGTCTTGGTCACGCATGATCGCTATCTCTTGGATCGAGTATCTACTGTCGTGCTTGGCCTCGATGGTCAAGGAGCTGCGGAAAGCTTTGCGGACTATGGTCAATGGGAAATTTGGCAGACAGAACGCAGGCGCCCCCGGAACGAAACCACGACATCATCGCCGCCTATTCCAGGCTCCTCTTCTCCAGTAGTTCAAACACAAACGAAGCTTTCCTACCTCGAAGCACGCGAATATGCCGGCATTGAGCAGCGCATTACCGACGCGGAGCAGAGACTACAAAACAAACGGACCGCCCTAGAGGATCCCGCAATTGCCAGCGACGGACCCAAGCTCGTCGCCGCTCAAGCTGAAATGGAATCGGCACAAAATGATCTGGACAAGCTCTTTGCACGCTGGGCGGAGCTGCAGGAGAAAGCTGAGAGTTTGTCGCGTCGATGACCGAGATGACGATCTGCGGTGGTTCCGAGCGGATCAGTTGGTGGGGCAGGAACCTGAGCTAAAGGGCGAAGGTATCAGGAACCAGCAACATGCCGAACCTCCCCAAAAACAGTGCCTGCCAAAACGAATGCTCTCCCACCCACCTCGGCTAGGCGACACGAATAAACTTTAGAGGGAACATTCATGACGATGAAACTACTAGTTGTTATCGGCTTTCTAACCGTTGTCGGTTGCAATGTTCCGGCACTCGCGCAGGTCGACTCAGTGTTGCGGCACGATCCCAGCAACTCCTTGAAAGCTGCGAATCCGCAAATGAGCCGATTGGCGGCCTGTTTGGCAGGGGATTGGGATAGCGTGGAAACCATGGAGCGAAGCAGTTTCTTCCCGCAAGGGGGTTCGCGCAAAGGCAAAATCCATGCCAGACTTGCCTCTGGCGGATATACCCTACTTTACAAGGTTCACTCAAACGGCAGCGCCGGAGAATTGGACGGTTTTCACGTCATCTGGTGGGATCCCAAGGCGAGAGTGTACCGTTTTTTTGCGTGTTTCAACGACGCCGGCGAACCGTGCATGGACCGCGGCACTGCGCAGTGGGAAGGTGAATCGTTCGTGAACAACTATTACTTTGAGGCCGGCGGGAAGCATATTCGGGGACGAGACACATTCACGTTCACCCCTACCACTCACACCTTGGTTGCCGAAATAGAGTCGGAGAGGAATGGAAAGTTGACGACATTGATTACGACGCGAGCCAAGCGGCAGTAACAGACCTCGCACGAGCCGATACCGTTTGCATGTTTTCATTGGCTTTTGCATTTGCGCGAGATCGGGGGATTTATTGGCCCTTGCGTGATCCCGTGGAAGACGCAGCTCATTCAATGCGCAAGGCCCCTACGGGGTCGATCGACGCCGCACGCCGTGCGGGAATAACGCCAGAAATGGCAGCCGCAAGCACCAGCACTCCAATGGCGATAGTCAGGACGGGCACGTTCACGCTGGTGACCTCATAAAGCTGCGACTTGACGTATCGTACGCAGAAGATTGCCACCGGGATGCCGATCGCGAGGCCGGCGACAGTCTGCAGCATGGCTCCGCGCATGACCGTTCCGATTACGCGGCTGCGCCCCGCTCCCAACGCCATGCGGACGCCGATCTCCGGTGTGCGACGGACCACGGTATAGGCTGTCACCCCATAAAGGCCTATCGCGGCCAGGAGAAGCGCCAGCAGCCCGAACAGCGAGGTGAGGCGCGCGATCAGCCGCTCATCGATGAACCGATCGTTAATCTGTTGCTGGAACGTCTGGAACTTCACGATGGTCAGGTTGGGGTTGATACTCGCCAGGGTGCCTGCGACGATCTTTTCAAAGCCGGGAATCGGGCGACTGGCCTGGATAACTAGCGCTCCGGCGTACATGGATTGGTCTTTTTCCATTGGGCTGTTGGGGTCGTTGGCGATGCCGGCGCGCTGTGTAAGCGGCAGAAAGTACATGGCATGGTTTTTCCAATAAATGCTCGTGTAGGTGGTGTCCTCCACTACGCCAACGATTTCATGTGCTCCATCCATACCGGCCGGACCGGGCCCGGAAAAACCAAAGTGATGTCCGATGGGGTTGCTCTTTCCGAAGAACTGCTTGACGAATTCCTGATTGACGACGGCGACGGGCGGCGCATTCAGCGTGTCTTGCAACTTGAAGCCACGCCCCATGACGACGCGGGTGCCCACGGAATCGAAGTACTCCGGCGTGCCTTTCACCCAAGATGCACCTTTGTTCAGGTCCGGCTCGCCCTGAACCTTCACGCCAGATCCCCAGTTGTTCGCCTCCATTGGCGTGTAGGTGGCGAGGCCGACTTTGAGAACTCCGGGAATGGCATGGAACCGGTCTACGATGGTCAGATAGAGCGGCTCAACCTCGGTGTTCTTATAGCCGGCCGCTTGCGGATTGATGTGGGCGATGTAGCGGTTCGTTGCATCCAGTTTCATGTCCACGTTCTCGGCCTTGTTGAGACTCTGCGCGAAGAGGCCCGCTGCAACGAGGAGCACGAGGGAGAGCGCGGCCTGCAGCACAACGAGTCCGCGTTGCAAGAAAGATGCTCCAGGGGCGATCGTACGCGCGTTGGAGCGCAGGGATTCAGCGGGCTGCGTGCGTGCAGCCATCAGCGCAGGTGCAAGGCCAAAGAGGATGCCCGTAACGAGCGAAAGGGCAAAGGAAAAGGCGATAACGAGCAGTGAAGGCGAAGCAGTGACCGGCATGTTTTCCTGATTAGGAAAGGCGAGCGCCAGCAGCGCGTGCGCTCCGAGATAGGAGACGGCGAGGCCGAGCAGGCCGCCCATACCCGACAGAAGAATGCTTTCGGTAAGAAGTTGGCGCACAACACGGCTGCGCTGCGCGCCAAGCGCGGTACGAATGCAAAGCTCTGCGCGGCGGCTCGTGCCCCGCACGAGCAACAGGTTGGCGATATTGGCGCAGGCGACGAGCAGAACTAGTGCGGCGATCCATTGCAGCAGCTTTAGGTGGTCCTTGTAATCGGCCTGCATGTTCTGAATACCGCCGCCGCCGGGAGTGAGCACTACGTGTGTGCGGGGAAGAACTTGCTTGGCTCGCTGATCGGTAAATGTCTTGAGCGGCGCATATAGCTGCTTGAGCAGGGTGCTGGCCTTAACTTGAAGGACCGAAACAGAGGTTCCCGGCTTAACGCGGCCGATGATGTAGGCCCACTGAGTGTCAGGGTCGGTAAAGTACGGAGCACCGATGACTTCATCCATCGAGTTCATGGGAAGGAAGTACTTAGGCGGATTGGTATCGATGCGGTCCCCATAAAATCCCTTGGGCGCAACACCAATGATTGTGACCGGCTTGGTATTAACGTAAAACGCGCTTCCCACTACGCTCGGGTCACCCGCATAATCCTGCTTCCATGTGTCATATCCCATGACGGCAGTTATGGGTGCGCCTTTCTGATCGTCGGCATCGACAAAGAGTCGGCCTGCCGCCGGCGAAAGACCAAAGACGCGGAAGTAGTTGCCGGAGACGAAGGTTCCGGTGACGGATTTCGCGACGGATAGGCCTCCGGCACGGCGGACGGTGATGGGCCGCCAGGCGTAGCCGGATTCCATCGCAGCCAGCTCCTCGAACTCCGGCAGGCTCTTCTTGAACATGTAATAGGTGTCTGTGGCAAAGAGCGAGTAGTCTCCGTCGTCGTGCCAGCCACCGTTGACGCAGCAGTCGTCCTTGTCGCCGATGCGGATGAGGGTTTTGGGATCGGTTACCGGCAGGTTATGGAGCAGAATGGCATTGACCAGCGTAAAAATGGCCGAGTTGGCCCCGATGCCGAGAGCAAGCGTAAGCAGCACGGTAACTGTGAAGCCTCGCGTCTTGCGTAATTGGCGAAATGCATAACTCAGATCCTGCAGCAGAACTCTCATTCGCAACCTCCATACGCGTGGGCTTCCACAGACAGGCATAATCACTCTGGCCGGTCTGGGCTTGTGTCGCCACCGCTAGCCGGATAGGGACTACGACTCGTACCAGTCGTCGGAAGAAATTAGCTCTATCCATGTGTGGGTTTGCTCGCTCGATTGCATCTGATCTTTGGACGGCATCGACGACTGGAGGTGAGCAATGGTGATTCCTCGTAGTTGTGTGTCACGGGCAAACCAGAAGTTGGCCGACTCCGGTCCGCGGTCGCAAGCCCGGTTCGACCGTCTGGGATTAGCGATGGGTGCATCCGGGCCAACAACACGGGCGTCGTTTCCCATCCTTAAGGCTTGAACAGCCCCACACGATTCGGCGGCTTCTGGTTTCGGCTTTTCTAGCTGATTCAACCCAACAGATCCACTCGTTGCGGGCCAGTGGCGTAATGTCCTCCCAAGCCGCCAACGCTTGCGGGTCGGATGAAAGTGCCTTTTTTAGATCTGCAGGAACCTCGTGTACCGCACCGCTAGAAATCTTTCTTGCTGGCATAGATAAGCTTTCCTTTCAAGCGCGCCCGGAGCAGGTCCTAAACGACCTTGGGATCATTACTGCTTAAACAAGGCGGTATAAGCTGTGTCGAAGAGCGTGCCGGCCCTGCAACGGACGTCGTGGATGCGGCGTCGGCAGACGGGCGAGCGGATTTACCGACTTGCCCCCTCGATCACCGTCCGATAAGTCTCAGGCCGACGCTCCTGAATCACAAGACTCTTGAGCTCACCATCGGCTGGACCGACAGAAAGCCACCATAGACGTGATTGACTTGTTAGGTCGAGCTCTGCCGAAGCCAACCCATTTGTGGTTTCCGCGATTACTTCTCCATCGGGATTCACGATACGACTTGCAGCTCCGTCGCCAACGGAAGCAACTAGATACAGCCCGTTGTCCAGAGCTCGGGCCCGGGTGATGGTATCCCAGTGCCTCGCACCTGGATCTCCTGCTATCGGCAGGAACACGATCTCGGCTCCCTCAAGACGCATGATGCGGAACGATTCCGGGAAAACGAGGTCCCAACAAATCAGAATGCCAATACGCCCGAAATCCGTTTCGAAAACCGGGTATTCATTCCCCGGAGTTTCGCCATCCTCAACTTCGGCAAGAGGGAGATGCGTCTTTCTGTATTTTCCAGCGATTCGGCCTTCACGATCGATCAGAACAGCCGTATCATAGGTTTTGCCGTCGTCTAGTTCCAGCATGCCCGCAATAATGTAAGAGCTGTATTCTCGCGCCTTGCGCGCTAAGACATCGGTCGCAGGACCTGGAATCGGCTCGGAACGATCATGGGCGGTCCCCTTCACTCCACGTTCGGGAAAAAACTCCGTCAGCAGGATGGCATCGGGTTTCTCGTGGCCGGCTTGGTCCAAAACGGCTGACATGGAACGGAGGTTGCCTTGAAGCGTGGCATTCCAGTTGACTGGAATTCTTGTCGTGACCACCTTCACTTTTCGTTGTGCCGGCTCATTCGTTTCTGTCAAGATGGGATTCCTGAAGCTTACTGAGCCGTCAGCTGTCCACCGCAGCCAAAGTTCGACGGTCACGTTCGTGGCTTTTTTGGGAACACGCAAGATCCGAGCAGCTCGGTGCCAGCTATTTTCCGCTGCAGAAATCTCGTCTACGTAGTCTCGTTGAACGGCTTGTCCATCTGGCGCGTTCCACGACAACATAACTCCTACGCTTCCCCGCTCGTTGGGAATGCGCGTGGCCTTGTACAACACCTCGAAGCGATAGCAGTGACCAGCACTGACCGGAATACCCTTATTCATCCATTTTCCGAATGAGGTGAAATCCACAGCCGCCAATCGCAGTGCGGCGCCTTCCTGGCCGCTTGCGACATTCGCACGCGGTTCCAAGTCCGGACGCGGCGACCAGAACTGCCAGGATATGGGCTGACCATTGGAGTCAACGCGAAACTCAGGATTGGGAATAAGATTCGCGCTTGCCCGCCCGAGAGCGGTCAAACTGCAGAGGCAACCGACCCACAGAAATCGATGAACATTCATTTTCGGAACCTCCCGGTGAATGACAGGCTCATCATCGCAACTACGCATTCCATTTCTACACGGCACACCTGTCGGATCGCGACCCTGGTGGGCTGCGAAAACCTACCGGGATCACTGAGAACCCCCATCTCGCACAGGAATGGTAACAGCTAAGGATTGAGGAAACTGACGTTAACACCATACTCGCGTAAGACTACGCTTTTGATGACATCTTTTGAAACCTTCACGAATGCCAGCCAACTGCAGTTCTGGTGGTTGTTGTAATCAGGTTATCGAAAGCTTGCGCTTCTACCTCGTCCACCGTGTGCAATATGATAATGGCGGCAGCAATTTTTGCATGGTTTGCTTTCGCCGAATATTAGTTCGCAATTTTGTTCCGACGGTGTAACAAGAGAATGGCGAAGCGGAACTCGGGGCGGAGGAACTTTGGCAAAGGGCCCCCAATTTGCATTTTTCGCTCGACTAAACTCTTGCTCGGGACGTGGCGGAACTGTCAAATCCAACAGGCTCGGGAACGACCTTGCTGCGGATAACTTTGGTTTGGTGCGACAAGAACCCCGCTGCCCTGAATCAGCGGTGTCCTTAAGATCAGTCTGTCCGGAAATCCCAATTTTAGATTTGGCGGTATACATTAAGGAGGAAAAATGGCGACTTTGAACGCAATCAAAAACAATGAACCAACCATGAACGCGAGCGCCCCAAGAGTCGACATGAAGCTTGAGGTGGTCATCGTCCCGGTTTCGGATGTCGACCGTGCCAAAGATTTCTATGCCAGACTCGGATGGCGGCTCGACGCCGACTTCACCGCCGGCAACGACTGGCGTGGGGTCCAGTTCACGCCGCCCAGCTCCAGCTGCTCGGTAATCTTCGGCAAGAACGTCACTACGGCAACCCCTGGCTCTGCCCAGGGCTTGTATCTAGCCGTCTCCAACATCGAGACCGCCAGGAAAGAGCTGCTCCGTCGGGGCATCGAGGTCAGCCCAGTGTTCCACGGCAGCAACGTGCACACTGGGTCCGATGAGCCCTACTTGTTTGGACGTCTGCGGGCCAGCGGTCCAGACCCTGCCCATACCAGTTACTTCTCGTTTGCTTCCTTCCATGATCCGGACGGCAACGGCTGGCTGTTGCAGGAAATCACAGCGCGGCTGCCAGGACGAGGAGTCAGTAACTTTGACGTTGCGACGATGACTGAGCTTTTGCGCGAGACAGAGGAACATCATGGCAAGTACGAACCGACGGCCCCCAAGCACCACTGGTCGGGATGGTACGCCGCCTATATCGTCGCGCGTCAGAATGGCAAGACTCCCGAAGAGGCTGCCCAAGAGGGCAAACTCCAAATCGAGGGAGCACTAGCGGCATGAAGAACTTCGACGCCATCATCATCGGGACGGGCCAGGCAGGCCCGCCCCTGGCGGCGCGATTTTCGAGCGCGGGGAAGACCGTCGCTATCATTGAGCGTCACAAGTTTGGCGGCACCTGTGTGAACACGGGATGCATCCCGACGAAGACGATGGTTGCCAGCGCCTACGCGGCCCATGTCGCCCGCCGCGGTGCGGACTATGGTTTCTGTGTCAACGGTGATGTGCGCGTTGACATGAAACACGTGAAAGCGCGCAAGGATGCAGTCTCTGCCCGATCGAACAAAGGCGTAGAGGAATGGTTGCTAGGGCTGAAAAACTGTACGGTCCTTCACGGTCATGCCCGCTTTCACTCGTCAAACACCGTCGTCGTCAACGATGAGTTCCTTCAGGCCGAGAAAATCTTCATCAACGTCGGTGGACGCGCTGCTGTCCCCGAGATGCCGGGCATTCACGATGTCCCATTTCTCAACAATTCCTCGATGATGGAGGTTGATTTCCTACCCGAGCATCTGGTCATTGTCGGCGGAAGCTACATCGGATTGGAATTCGGCCAGATGTATCGCCGCTTCGGCAGCGAAGTCACAATTGTCGAAATGGCCTCGCGCCTGATCGCACGCGAAGACGAAGATGTGTCGCAGGCCGTGCGCGAAATCCTGGAGGCCGAGGGGATACACATTCGTCTGAATGCGAAATGTATCTCGCTGGCCAGGCGTGATGGCGGTGTCGCTGTCCGGGTGGATTGTGCGGACGGTCCGCCGGATGCATTGGGTACTCACGTTCTGTTGGCAGTGGGACGTGTCCCCAACACGAGCGATCTGGATCTCGGCAAAGCCGGTGTTGCCACCGACCAACGCGGTTACGTCATCGTGGATGATCAACTGCAAACCAATGTGCCCGGCATCTGGGCTTTGGGCGACTGCAACGGACGCGGAGCATTTACGCACACTTCGTACAACGATTACGAGATCGTCGCCGACAATCTCCTAAATGCCAGCCATCGCCGCGTATCAGACCGGATCCAGGCTTACGCTTTGTACATCGATCCCCCGTTAGGCCGCGGCGGCATAAACGAGGTCGAAATACGAAAGTCCGGACGTCGCAGCCTCATCGCGAAATATCCGATGAGCCGGGTGAGCCGCGCCTATGAGAAAGGTGAGACCCAAGGTTTCATGAAAATCTGTGTGGATGCGGAAACCAAACAGATTCTGGGCGCGGCGATTCTTGGGGTCGGAGGCGATGAAATCATTCACGTTTTGCTGGACATGATGTATGCGAAAGCACCGTACACCGTGATCCAGCGTGCAATGCATATTCATCCGACGGTTGCGGAATATCTCCCCACCCTTTTGTCAAAACTGGAACCTTTCGACTAGGAGGCTTTAACCCTGAGATAAGCGGCTGGCCGGTTAACGCTTGGAGACGCCAAGCCCTTTCACATCATTGCATCGGTCCGTACCTGCCTCCGTTTGACCAACGGGTCAGAACAATCCCGTCTCCATCTCGCGACTAAAGCCGGAAGACCTAGTGCAAGATACAATCCCAGATGATGAACAGGTCCGTCACTTCTCTTCTGGTGTTCGCGCTGGGTTCCTTCTCAGGTTTGGCTGCCCAAAATGATGCTGTTTCGTATGTGAATCCGCTAGTTGGCACGCAGCGTAGCGCGATCGGATACGGTGGCACCATGCCTTTCGTGACGGCGCCATTCGGGATGACGGACTGGACCCCACAGACGCGACAGAACAAGATCAGCGTCACCTCATATAACTATGATGACTCGACGATTTCTGGGTTCATAGGCACTCATCAGCCGGCGATCTGGATGGGGGATTACGGCTATGTCACGATCATTCCGCAGGTTGGCAACCTGCGCACCACACCAGAATCTCGGAAGCTTCCTTACAGTCACAAATCAGAAGCAGCACATCCGGACTACTATCGTGTTTTGCTTGATGCCGGGTCGGGGAAAGAAATTCAGGCGGAGATGACCGCTACTGAGCGCTGCTCGATGTTTCGATTCACCTTTCCAAAGAACGGCGAGGCCCGCGTTATCGTCGAAGCCTCGCGCCCTGGGGTTTCTGGGATGGCGGCGGTCAATCCTGAAGCGCGGGAGATCGCGGGATATAACCCGCATCGGATGGATGCCCACCTGGGACCATTCGAATTGCCCAACTTCAAGGGTTACTTCGTCGTTCAATTCGAACAGACGCCGTCGGAGATGAAAACCTACGGCAGCGAGGCTGCGGCTGAGCTGAGCCGCGGAGCATACGCGGAATTCACCCCCGGCCAGACCATCCAATTGCGCGTAGGTACATCATTCATCAGTATCGAACAGGCTCGGGAAAATCTGAAACGAGAACTACCTGATTGGCGTTTCGAAGCTGCGCAGAGAAAACTTCGCGCACAATGGAACCAGAAACTATCGCAACTTCAGATCGGCGGAGCCGCGGATTTGGACAAGACGCTGATTTACACGGCGATGTATCACGCGATGCTCTACCCGCGCATCTTCTCTGAGTATGGTCGCTACTATAGCGCCTTTGATGACACGGTTCACAAAGGAGAGAGTTATTCCGCTTACTCAATCTGGGACACTTTCCGCGCCGAAAACAGCATCCTCACTCTGCTCGCTCCAGAGCGTGTTGGCGGCATGATCACCGCCCTTCTACAGAACTTCAAAGAGGGCGGCTGGATGCCCAAGTGGCCCAATCCGAGCTATACCAACATCATGATTGCAACTCATGCCGATTCTCTTGTTGCCGAAGCGTTCCGAAAGGGATTTCGCGATTTCGACCGGGAATTGGCATGGCAGGCGGTTTACAAAGATGCCATGACGCCGCCGGACGGAGATATATCTCGCCGGTGGATAGACCGTGAAGAGCACACGCCATACGAAGCGCGGGCAGGGCTCACCTATTACAAGCAGCTTGGATATATTCCCACGGACAAGACCGACGAGGCGGCTTCGAGTACTCTTGAGGACAGCTATGACGATTGGTGTGTTGCGCAAATTGCGAAAGCACTGGGACGATTGGACGACTTCCAGTTTTTTTTGAAGCGTTCCCTAAACGACCGAAACCTCTACAATCCTGCTCTAGGACTAATGAATGGCAGAACCTCGGATGGCAAATGGGCTCCGATCGGCAACGCAGAAGATAGCAATGAAAACAGGTCAGTTTCCGGGTGGACGGAAGGTGACGCTTGGGTCTATACCTGGTCACCGTTGCATGATCAGGCAGGATTGATCTCGTTGATGGGCGGCCCTGAGAACTATGACGAAAAGCTGGATCAGCACTTCAAGGGCGGTCACAACGTGCACAGCAACGAACCCAGTCATCACTACGGCTATCTTTACGACTTTGGCGGGCAGCCCTGGAAGACGCAGGCGATGGTGCGCAGAATTGCGGAAAAGGAGTACGACGCGAGCCCGGGCGGCCTGGATGGTGATGACGATTGTGGACAGATGTCGGCTTGGCTTCTGTTTACCGCGATGGGGTTCTATCCCGTGAATCCAGCGAGTGGAGACTACATGATTGGAAGTCCGATGTACCCGCAGATCTCCCTTACCTTGGCGAATGGAAGGACGTTCCGTGTCGAAGCGAGCAATAACTCCGACGAAAATGTCTACATTCAATCTGCGACCTTGAATGGGAAGCCACTTGATATTCCGGTTATCACATGGGAACAGATTCAAGCGGGAGGGACGCTGCACTTCGTCATGGGTCAAGAGCCGTCAAAGTGGGGCAGCGACTGGAAACCTTCCCTTATATCGGTGAACTAATGCATTCGCAACTCCAACTTGCGATGGGACAAGTCCGGGTTGCGACCTGCTCAGCGTATGGAACCGAGCTACTTCGGGCGCGCCTTCCAATTGACTGCCACCCACGGCTGCAAAATCTGGTGCCAGCGGAGAGATTCGAACTCTCAAACACCTGTTTCTAAGACAGGCCGCTATTCCAATTCGCGCACGCTGGCAACCTGGTGCACAGGAGAGGAAGTTCGAGTCTGGCAAGGTCTACCACCTCGCAATCGAATATCACCGCGCAGACCACGGCGACGCCGAGCTACACGTGAATGTGTTCCTGCTTGAGCCGGGCAAGCCCGGGAGTGACTGGGTTACGCGCCTCACTCCGATGAACTTCTATCCACTGAGCGCGGGCGCGGCGGACAAAGTTCGGGCGGGAAAAACCCTGGCTTGGATGTATCGGGAGGATAAATTCTGGCTGCCTTGGATCCTGCCCACGGTCGCAAAGGACGATCCCGTCTGGCACGAACAAGTTTATTGGCACGGACACATCTGGGCGTCGGCGAACTATATTGTTTGGCTCGGGGTCCAAAGATATGCAGACGGGCCGCACAAGGCGGAGTTTGCGCGGCGAAGTGTTTCGTTGTTCATGCGAAACTGGAACGACAAGCGGGTTTGCTGCGAGAACTACAACAGCACCGACGGTACCTGCGGTGACGAACCGCACTACAGTTGGGGCGCACTACTGAATCTAATTGGGCTCGAGGCGTTCGCAAGTTCCGGGCCCGATTTTCAGCCCATGCCCACGAAGGAGGTCACGCTTACCGAGAACATAGTTCTGCACAATGTGCCCTTCGGTGGCAAGCTGTTCAAACTCGAATCGCATGACGGACACGTCATTGCAACGCCAGAGGTCGCCCGACCTTCAGAGCTCATTCCCACCTCAAATTCGCGGCTGATCAGAAGAAGCGGTGGGGATACCCGAAGGGATTCGAGCACACGATCCACAAGGCAAGGAGCTCTAACAAACACTTCCGCACAATAGGCCATTTGGACTATACGACTAGGAAGTTCTACTGGATTAGGATCGCTCTGTCGGGAAGGTTACCTCTACAAAGGAATTAGCTAAAAAATGAATTGGCTTTCAGGCCGCCGGACTTTTATCAAGCAACTAAGTTGCATGGGGGTTGCTGCCACTGGAATCGCGAGATTTTCGGCTCTGGACCGCTCACTCGACGCCCAGTCTTTGAGTTCTGCAAAGACCTCAAATCTGCCTATAAAAAACCGCCAGCCGCTAGCGTCAAGTGCGTTCTATCCGCTGCCTCTAGGCTCCATTCGTCCCACGGGCTGGCTCAGGCAGCAACTTCAAATCCAGGCCAAGAGTCTCGGAGGGCATTTAGATGAAACATGGGCCGATGTAGGTCCCAATAGTGGATGGCTTGGGGGTACCGGAGAGTCATGGGAGCGAGGACCTTATTTTTTGGATGGTCTGGTACCGCTAGCTTACCTACTCAACGACGTTCAGCTGAAAACAAAAGCACAAAAGTATGTTGACTGGATTCTTAACAACACGGCCCCGAACGGAATGATCGGTCCGAAGTCGAACGATGATTGGTGGCCGCGAATGGTTGCCGTTAAGGTGCTTGCCCAGTACTACGAAGCTACTGAAGACCCGCGAGTGATTCCAGTCTTAGAACGATATTTCCTTTATCAAAAAGACGAACTGGCAAAGCGCCCTCTTCGCGATTGGGGAAAATTCCGCGCCCACGACGAAATTCTCGTCATACTCTGGTTGTATAACCGGACTGGCAAACCAGAACTGCTAGATCTCGCCAAGTTACTTCATCAGCAAAGCTATGACTGGCAGGGACTATTCGCAGATTTCCCGTACAAGGATCCTGTAACCGCCGAATTCTTGGAAAGGCGTCACCGAGGAAACAATAGGCTTGGTGACCTCGAGCTCTCCAGCCATGGGGTGAACCATGCGATGGCTATCAAGGTGTCCCCCGTATGGTACCTGCTGTCCAGCCGTGATGAGGATCGTGCTGCAGTGCAACGCCAACTGGAGACGCTTGACAAGTATCATGGACTGCCCAATCGAATGTTCTCTTGTGACGGGCACCTGGCTGGCCTAGACCCGTCTCACGGGTCAGAACTCTGTTCGGTAGTCGAAGCCATGTTTTCGCTTGAACAGTCACTTGCAATACTTGGGGAAGCGTCGCTGGGGGACAGGCTCGAACAATTAGCGTTCAATGCATTACCCGGCGCTTTCACCGACGATATGTGGGCTCACCAATACGATCAGCAACCAAATCAAGTCGAGTGTAGCCTTCACAGAAAGCCTTGGACAACGAATGGCCCCGAATCTAATCTGTTTGGATTGGAACCAAATTTTGGTTGTTGCACCGCCAATTTTCATCAGGGCTGGCCAAAGTTCACCGCGAGCCTTTTCATGCTTTCTAAAGATGACTGCTTAGTTGCTACTGCGTACTCTCCCTGCGAGGTAAATACCACGGTACGCGGTATACCACTTCATGTGCGAGAAGAGACCGAGTACCCCTTCCGTAGCACGGTCAGAATGACGGTGAATCCGGCCTCGCCTCTCATGGCTGCCATACTCTTTCGCATTCCGGCCGGCGAAAACGGCACAATCATTGAAGTAAATGGCAAGACGGAGCCTAAGTCCTTTGCCGGTACATTCACACAAGTGAAGCGAACCTGGCACCCAGGCGACGTCATCGAAATCAAGTTTCCCTTTAAACCTCGGGCGTCTCGATGGTTTAACGGAGCCGTTGCATTCGAACGTGGCCCACTCGTATTCTCCTATCCGATCGGAGAGAGTTGGGTAAAACTCGCTGACCGAGGCCTGACTGCCGACTGGCAGGTCTTCCCAAAATCTGCGTGGAATTACGGTGTCGCGGTCGATCCTGAAAACGTCGCGAACGTCGTATCAGTTGCTGAGTCTCCGATCACAGAAATGGCATTCACTGCTAGGCCTGCTCCGGTGACGCTTACCGCCAAGGCTCGCCAAATTCCTCTTTGGCGTGCTGAGGATGGAGCAGCAAATCCGATGCCAGCCAGCCCGGTTCCCAGCAACGAACCTGAGGAGAACATCACGCTCGTTCCATACGCTGCGGCAAAGCTTCGAATCACTGCCTTCCCCCGGCTCAGTGAGCATTCACCTTCAAAAAGCTCCTGAGGGGGGCTCTGAAGAAGGAACGGGTCCCGTCCTTGCGGAGGCAAGCGCTCGTCGTTCAGCGACCCACCCCGTCATACGTGTCGCAACTAGACCCTTCAAGGAGCTGCTTGGATTCAGAAAATTCCGTGCTCAAGGTCGATAACACGTTTATCATTCGTCTGATGAACTATCCGGCAACCGACAGATTGGTTGTCCAATTCCTTCTCGTCTTCGCCGCACTGTCGCAAGGAGTCGCGAGTGCGGCTCCGAAAACCATTTCGTATTCCACCGTGCCGTCTCATATCGACGCCTACGACTATGTGGAGGTCACTGCAACAATCGAATCCCCGGATGCAAATAACCCCTTTGAAGATGGCATCTTGACAGGGACTCTCTCAACATCGGATGGGAGCGGCCATTGGGAGATGAACGGATTTTGTGATTCGACCGATGGAAGTATTTTCCGTATACGTTTCATGGCCCCTCGCCCCGGCAGCTACAAATACTCGGTCACCTATCGCCAGGAAGGATTTGAGCGCAGCGTAAGTGGAACTTTCCAAGCAGTCGATGGCCAAAAACGCGGTTTGCTCCGCGTCGACCCCAAATACCCGTGGCACTTCATTTGGGAAGGAACTGGAGAGCACTTCTTTTTTAACGGAACCACAGCGTACTGGCTGATGGGCTGGCGCGATGAGCGAATCATCCAGTACAGCCTTCAGCGGCTTCATCGGCTAAAGGTAAACCGGCTGAGGGTTACGATCGCGGGCCGCGAGGCCGGCTCGTTATTCGGCGAGCCGGTGATGCCCGGGCAAAACTGGACGGTCCTAATTGCCGCCTGGCCGGCACAAAATGCGGACGATCCGTTTCATCCAGGGTTCGACTATTCTCGTTTCAACCTTCCGTACTGGCAGAAGTTCGAAAGAATGCTGAAGTTTGCGCGCGACCTGGATATGAATATATCCCTGGTTCTTGACATGAATGACAGCCGTGTTCACCCCACCGCTGGAAGCAAGGATGAGAGGCGCTTCATTCACTATGCGGTTGCGCGCTTCGCCGCTTTCTCTAACATCACTTGGGATCTTGGCGATGATCGTGAACGTTTCCGTGATGACCTTTGGGAGCATGACACGGGCACTTACCTGGTGCAGCTCGATCCTTACCATCACCTTGCCACTGACCACCCTGTGGACGTCGTGGTCAACGGAAAATCCGTTCACCAGGATCGCGCTTCGGCCTGGTTCGGCTTTACTTCTTACCAGGAGTGGTCCCGCAAACAACACGCCGTTATGCTTCAATCCAGACAATTTCAGGAACAAACCGGCCGCATCATTCCCCAAACCAACGAAGAGTATGGCTATGAAGATCATTATCCGCTGTGGGCGGCCCCTGGGTCCGACTCAGCCGATGTCCTGCGCCGAACCGCGTGGGACATTGTCATGGCCGGGGGGTATCAGACCGCAGGCGAGAGCGCGCGCCGTGGAACGAACATCTGGCCGGATATGGGGGGAGGTTGGTTGAATGGCCGCGGAGATGACACCATGACCATGTTTCTTGGCTACGGTCATATGGTGGATTTCATCACAAGTTTCGATTGGTGGAAGACGAACCCCCATGACGAACTTGTGAATAACGGAAATTATTGTCTGGCGGATCCTGGGAAGATTTATGCAATTTACTTACCTCGAGGCGGGGACGTGATGATCCAGCTGAAGCCGGGAAGGTATCGAGCCCACTGGTTCGCAGCTATGACCGGAGAGCGTATTGATCTGCCTCCGGTGGAAGGTTCCTCATGGACTTCGCCCAAGGCTCCGGACCAAAACGATTGGGCTTTGCTGCTTGAAGCCGAGTAGTCAATTCAAAGCCATTCGAAAGCGCCGAGGGAGTTCCAATAAGTACCTCTGGCCCCGAGCAGGTCAACGTTCACCTGCTTGGCGCTTCAACACAGGCTTCCCGTAGTACCGCCCCATTGCGTGCCTGGCCAGTACGGCTGCATTCCCTCCATAACCGGAGATCGGAACACGCAATCTTCGGCAGCAGCATCGGGGCAGGTTTGTCAGAGAGGAGGTGCGGCGCTCTAGTGCACGTTGGGGAGCGAGAGAGCGCCGCAGCCTCGCTGTGTGCAATGGATGGTTCAACCTTAGACCTTAGTATCACCGGAGCCAAGCGCCAGGAGACGCCAGAGCGTCAACCGCATTTTCTGACAAGGAGTGAAGCCCTAGCTTCGACGTTGGACTAGAGGACTTGATACATGTTAAAGCGCCGCCTCGATGATTGGAGTCTCATTTCTTCATCGAGACGGCGTCGGAGACAACCTTCAGGTCTCACTTCCTGGAGGCACTGTGTTTCACTGAACCTCTCAACCATACAGTACTAATATGTGGAGCAGACCTGTCAATTCTTACGGGGGAGGAAATTGAGGCGTCGCCGGGCTTTCCACTTTTAGGACGGCCGCTTCTCTGGTGTGAAACGTCAGCCCGCGCTCCGGTATCGGAGATTGCTCAAATCAATCCGCCGCCTGGCAACGGACAACATCTACGCTATCAGCAACCAATCTCTGCAATTCCGATTCAGGAATGGAAAACTGCGTAAAGCCGCAGTTCAGACAAACCAAGAGTTGCGGAAAGACCCAGACAGTGCGTTTCGTCAGACCTTCGTAGCCAGGGAAGTGAATGTTAATTTCGGCGGGAAACGTCCGCATTTCAGGGAACTCACACCGTTGACAGCTCACCGAGCGCCTCCAAAAAAGCATTCCCTGAGCGTCATGGAAAAGCATATCGCTGCGTGAAAGGTGTCAACGTCAATTTTTGTCAAACATTTTGGACCGCAGACTTTACCACTTTTTGACAATTCGACCTGATCGCTAGCGATTTGAAGGATGGAATTACTTCCTGCCGGTCGTAACGTTTGATCGCATTTCGGGCATGGGAGATGTCGAAGTTCTTGCTCTCGTGAGCGCGCACTCCTTATGGCATGTTTCTTGCTCGATTTGATGCAGCCCCGTCGCTTACAGAAGCGCACCAAGTTGCGCCGACAGATCGGGGATCCGTGCCGCTATCGAAGGAGCATCATCCAGACACACAGGAAAGAACTGATCGCCAGGAACTCGAAAAACTCTTCGCCAATCATGCAGATTTGATGTTGATTCAGGCCAAAGTGACATCCGGCGCATTACTGAATTCCGGCACCGAAATCACTCTTCCTGTCCTGAGGTTGCACCACTCCCTAAAGCCCTAAGCCGCGCTAATCCTTCCCTGCTCGATGTGATACAGCGCAACTACCAACTTTTCTTGTGTTTTGTACCTCAAGGCTACAGTAGCTTCCCCTGAGCACGAGCGAACGCACCTTCCAAGTAGACGGGTTCGAGACCATCGGCCCAATACTCCAGGGCTGCATGGTTTGGCTGTGACGTTTCCTGCTCTGTGCTTAAGATCGGGTGACTTGAGTCGGTCGGGTGGAACTCAATCCATCCCTGCCAGGTTCCGTCAACCCTCTCATCTCCGCAGATGCGGACGACGTACCTGGCACTCCTGCTGATGACCTGGTTGGGATGTTCACGGATGAGCATATTGGGTTGATGACATCTTAGATGTCGTATCGCTGAATTGAGTCACTGCTCGGTTTTGGGCCTACAACCAGCCCCAAGCCACCATCGAGCCGCGACGCATACGGTTCCTGCCGACCGACTACCTCTATGGCCGCCCGGAGAGTCAGATTTTCCCCATGAGGTCGCAGCCGGAACCTCGCAGGGATGGCAGGTTCCCAAGCTTCTACTTTCGGCACGTAACCCCCGACAAAGCGTCTGCGGTCACGGTTCCGTATCTAAGTCCGCACGATCAGGGGCCCAATCTCGTCAGCCGTTCCCGGCTGCCACTGCTCTCCGAGCAACTTGTAATTCATACGAGGAAAGAAGCCATAGCGTTGCCCCATCTCACCACTCAGCAGTGTCATCCTCTCGATGGTACGGGCATTCTTCAGATTGCCCGCGTCGATGTAACGGAAAGGCGTGCGTTGCGTTAGTTCGAAAAAGATCTGCTTCGCCTCGGTATCATCACCGACGACGAATACGTCACTTAACGTGTCTCCGAACCGAGGCGCGTCGAAGACTTCCCACCAAACATTCTTGAACGCACCCACTACACGGGTTTCCGGCAGGCATGCCTGAATCTGTTCCGACCCGCTGGTGTCCCACGGCAGAATGAAGTCACTGTAGTCGTCATTGAAAGGGTTGCTAATGTCAATGAGTAGCTTCCCGCGCAAAGCAGTACGCAATGGTTCCAATTGATCAAACAGGCCATCGCGGATGAACATCGCCGGCAGCACGATTGGAGCGTTCGCAGCCTGTTCATAGCTGTCTGCCGTGATCGTTTTTCGGCGCAAGCCCGCAGCGATTCGTTTTGCTCGCGATACATCACGTGAACCGAGGACCACTGCATGTCCGCGATCGGCAAACATTGCCGCCAGTCGTACGCCCATTCTTCCCGTTCCAAGTATTCCGATCTGCATTACTTTTTCCTCCAGTTAGGTTGTATGTAGATAGATTGCACAGTCGAGCAGACGACTCGCCTCTCCGGAAGAATCGGGTTACCGTTTGGTAAGTGGCGATCCGGTGCGCTGGCGCCCCCTGATTATGAACTTCTGTCGATTTTTTGGACTGGGAGATGTGCACCGATCCCGGCTGGCCCAATCAGACTTCATGAAGCTCGTTACGCAGGGAGCGATGTCGCAACCGAGCAGTTCATTTAGCCCACGCCAACCGAAGTGATCCGGATTTATCATCTTTTGGGTAAGGGCATTGCTGGTAGCAGCGAATGGTCAAGAGACGCAAAAGTAGGGTTCCGCCGCCTCCTACGGAGTGTAGTTTGAGTCACTGTATGCGTGTGCTGGGCGGCGCGTGGACCGCACATGTCATCTGGTATTTGCGTGAAGGTGAACGCTGCTTTACCGAACTTCAGTCAGATATCGGAAAAGTCTCAGCCAAAATGTTGACCAACTGCTTGCGCAGGCTGTTACGCGAGGGGATCATAGTCCGTTTGACCAGGGCGACATCTCCTCCGACTGTCTGGTACAGCCTCACGCCTGTCGGGCAGGAGCTTTGCGCAGCACTCGTCAACGTCATCGATGTCGCACAACGGCTCAAGCGCACTGAAGCCATGGATCAGTAGAGCGGTCTTGCGTTCCCCGCGCTTTCCCGGACAACAATCGAACCGCAGGGATTGCTTTTGGGTGGGGGTGGGGGTGGGGGAGTGTGCTGCTTGGCTTCAGCTAGGCGGCGACTTCTCGGTAGATTGCGTCCAGCTTGTGCTCGATTTCAGCGATCTTCTGGCGAAGGTGTTGCTTAAGGCGGAGAACATGAGGGTCGTTGTGAGGGACCAGCCTGAGGTCCTCAAGCGATTGGAGGCTGCCTTTCAGGGATTCAAGGAGCGCAAAGTTAATTGCTTGTCCTCCGAATTGGGCACCCTGCCGCATGGTAAGCGTTTTCCCGCCGTCGGAACCCTACGATGACATACTGGGAAGGCAATGTACGATACGGTACATCCTGTATTTTCAGAGTAGCTGAAGTTGGTGCGACGTAATATGCACCAACACCCAGTGCATTCCTAAGCTGCCAAGTCCATTCTGGTGATGTCAGCAGGTTCGTGTTTCTCTGGTAAAGGACCTTCGCTGCTAATCTTCGCCAGTTCAGAATTCAACTCTGCACCTACAAGGATCGCAAAGCCCGTCCAATACAACCAAACCATGAGGGCGACGGCAGCACCGAGTGTGCCGTAGGTCTTGTTGAAATTGGCGAAATGCCGGAAATACATGCCGAGAAGATATGACAACGCAATCCAACATCCCACAGCAACCACTGCGCCAGGCAAAGTCGCTAAGAATCGTTGCTTAACGTGGGGAGCCAGGAAGTAGAGGGCTTCAACGGCCAAAATGGTGAATCCGATCGCGACCGACCAGTGAATAAAGGGCCAAAGGAATACGAACACTGACGACAAGTGAATTCTGTCGGCGAGCCACAGCCCAAACCGCGGTCCTACGATCATCACCGCCAAGGCGAGTAGAAACAGGCCTCCGATGATGAACGCCAGGGCAATGGCGAGAGACCGAGTTTTCCAGAATGGCCTATCATCCTTAACGTCATAAGCTACGTTTAACGCCTCTATGGCTGCTGAGAAGCCGCCTGAAGTTGCCCAGAGTGTACCGAGAATTCCAAACGACAAAAACGCGCTGCGGTTGGGGGTGATCACATCTGCCAGGACTCTACGTACCAGCCCCATGCTGTCCGGAGGGATGAAGCGGCCCATCATGCTCAGGGCTTGTCCGAACAGATCTGGAACCGGCAAGTAAGCAACCATCGCCGACAGAAAGATCAGCGCGGGGAAGAGCGACAGAACGAAGTAGTAGGAGAGGGCCGCCGCCATTTGCGTCGTGTGGTTTCGGGTTATATCCACATACGTGCGGGTGAGTGCGGTTTTGATCAGGCCAATCTGCATTTTGTACACCCTACCTTAATAAGGTAGAAACGAACGGGCACGCGGCCGTCGCAGACAAGTGACGTGCAGCCCGTCTGCACGCCTCATTGGACGGTGCTGGTTCGTAAGCTGTTGTGTGACCCCGAGTTCGACGCCCATATTTTCGTGCAACTTACGTCCCGACCGAACCTGGATCTTAGAACCAGCAGCTCAGACCGGGACCTAGCGCAAAATGAGAAAAGCTGCTGGATCGCCCCGGGAGCCTCCAGCGGCTTTCCTGCCTTTGATAAAGGAATGAGGCTTCAGCAATACCTTACCTAAAGGGTTGGTCTGGCTGGTTTTAAGGAAGTGCACAGCGGGTTCAGCAGCCATCCAGAGTTCTAGGCTTAAGCAAGCCTTACCTAATCGAGAGTTCGTTTGGGAGCAATTCATGGGAAAGATCCTCGCTCCTTTTTTCCGGGCGTACGAGCCCGGACAGCCCCAAACCGGACGGGTGGGAATCCCGACACCGAGATGATGGACTGAACCAGACCTATCAATGCTTTGCGGAAAGAGGAACTTCTCTCGTTGCAGCTATAGACTTGTTTGATATCTTGACGGAGATGAATAGCCGGTACAGCCTGCACGACGGATTCTGGGCATCAGCTCTGGGCAGTCTGTGTTTTGAAGGCTTTTGTCGGACATTTTTCAAGTTGTATAGCCCGCTCACCGTAGAAGACCGACACCACCTTCCGGACGTACCGTTTCTGCTGTGCAGCAATCACACCAGTCACGCCGATAGCGCTGTCTTGATGACCGCAAGCGGGCGCAGCTTCCGCAGTTTTGCACTGATCGGCGCCAGCGACTATTTCTTTCGCTCGCGCCGCCTGCGCTGGATGGTCTCGCCGCTCATGAATGTGATACCCATCGATCGTGAACCTGGTCCTAGGTCGCTTTCTTCCTGCTTGTCCACTTGTCGGCGGTTCATGCAGCAAACCGGCGGTAGCCTCATTCTTTATCCCGAGGGAACGCGGTCGCAAGACGGCAAGATGCAGTCCTTTAAGAGCGGTGCAGCACTGTTTGCCATCGAACTGGACGTGCCCGTCGTTCCAGCATACATAGAAGGTACCCACCAGGTTCTGCCCAAGGGACACTATGTGCCGAGAACCGGTCCGGTGACAGTGCGTTTCGGAGAACCCATCGAATTGGCGCGTCCGCAAGCGGGAGAACTTCCGCGCGAAAGACGACGTCGAGCGGTTGAGCAACTCACACAAAGTATTCGAATGCTCAGCTCACCGCGCGGGGCGGAAGAGTTAGCAGCAGATCTGCAGGAAAAGGGCACGGCCGCGCAGCTCCACTAGGGATCACATGGCGCACGAATCGCGACACATGAAGTGGTGGGGTTGGGGATATGAGGGCGCGGAATTTCGCGCCGGCCACCATCCCAACTTTTGGCCGTTCGCCAAGTCAGTCCTCGATATTGAGAGAGACGAATTCATAAGACGCGAATGGAGTCTGGAGTCGATCGCACTGCCGGAAGCTTGCATCGATGAGCCATTCTTAGCCAAACTCCGTGCTGGTCTTGCACCGCGCCAGATAACAGACGACGCAAAGGAGCGAGTCGTCCACTCCTACGGAAAGGGGTTCCGCGATCTGTTTCGCCTGCGCCAGGGCATTGCCGAAGGCGCCCCCGATCTAATTGTTTATCCCGAGAGCGAGCGTGACGTATGTCTTACGCTGCGTGCGGCGGCCGAGCGGGACATCGTGTTGATTCCCTTTGGGGGAGGGTCGAACATAGCTGGATGTCTCGAACGAATGGATGGTAAGCGTATGTGCGTGTCGCTTGATATGCGGCGCATGCGTCGAGTGTTGGGGGTGGATAAGCGCTCGTTTACCGCGCACATCGAAGCCGGAGTCTTTGGGCCGGACCTCGAAGAACAGTTGAAGGCACACGGAATGACGCTGGGCCATTTCCCCGATTCGTTCTTACACTCAACTCTCGGCGGCTGGATCGCCACGCGCTCGGCGGGTATGCAAAGCGATAAGTACGGCAAGATCGAAGATATGGTGATCGCCGTACGCATGGTGACTCCAGAAGGCGTGCTGGAGACGCGTGTGGTCCCTAAGTGCTCGAATGGGATCGATGTCAAACACCTTTGCATCGGCAGCGAAGGGACACTTGGCGTCATCACCGCAGCCACCATGCGCGTCCACGCCCTTCCCGAATCGCGGCAAGTGCGAGGCTATCTGTTTCCTGAATTCGAGGGTGGCATTGAAGCCATGCTTGACTGTGTAAACCGGGAGTGCACGCCCGCGATGGTACGCCTCAACGACCCCGATAAGACGGCGCTTTCGCTAGCCTTTCGGCCGCCGCCCTCAGGCTTCACTAAGATCGCCGGTAGCCTTTTCAAAACCTATCTCCGAGCAAAAGGGTTTGCCCCGCCCAAAGCGTGCCTGATGCTGATTGCCCTTGAGGGCGGTGCGCGTCACGTCTCTCAGCGGTTGCAGCAAGCGGAAGCAATTTATCGAAAATTTGGCGCCGTCGGCCTGGGCGCTGGTGCCGGAAAGTCCTTTGAGGCCACCAAATATGATTTCCCCCACATCCGCGATTTCTTGCTTGACCGCAACGTCACAACCGACGTGAGTGAGACTGCGACCGTGTGGAGTAATATCGCAACGTTGTATCAAGACACGATTGCCGTTTTGCGCGCCGAGATCAGCAAAAGCGGCGTCCGCCCTTGGACTGGATGTCATATCAGCCACACTTATCCGAATGGGGCCAGTCTGTACTTCACCTTCGGCTTCCGGCAACAAAGGGGACGCGAGTTGGAGCAATACCTTCAGGTAAAGCGTGCCGTCCAGCAATCGTTCATCGATCATCGGGCAACACTTTCGCATCACCACGCAGTTGGAACCGAGCACCTACCTTGGCTCGCCGCTGATATTTCCCCGGTCGGAGTGCAGGCCGTTTCTGCCATCAAGCAGAGGCTCGACCCTGCTAACATCATGAACCCAGGCCGGCTGCTGCCATCCTCAACTCCGCTTGAAGATTGGCTGAAACTCGATTCATCCATCATCTCGCGTTGAATGAGATCAGCCTCACCGCCCCCAGCAGCGCCCGAAATGGTGACTCTACGGTCCTGGAAGAACTGTCGCGCCGACGACAGACATGAGATTGGCGAACACTACGGATAACTTCTGCGAGAAGGTGGCGGCGCCGATGAATGGATGATTGTCGATCTGATTTCAGCCGCGTAAAAACCAACGACAGCTTCTTCAACTTGTTACTTGTAAGGGTCTCTGATTTCTGCTTGAATCATCGCATTTTCTGGCAGAATTCGCCGCGGAGTCACCATGAAGATCTATAACCTGACCGGGTCTCTCATAATTCTCTTTTACTTGCTGGCTTGTATGTATTCCGCCCCAACTCAGATAGGACCTTGGATGGGTCTGCTCATCGGAGGAGTTTATTTTATCTTTTGTTGGTTTGTCGCTGGGTTGTACTTGGCCGACCTTCTTCATTTGGGAATCGCTCATCGTTCACTCGACTACAAGGAATGGTTCATAAAAGCCGTCACGATCCTGAATAACGTCTTCGGGATCTACGTCGATCCGATCGCTTGGGTCAATCGCCATCGATTGCACCATAAAAACGCGGACCATGATGGCGACCCTAACAAACTTGCAACTGACGGCTTTTGGAGAACCATGGTTCTCTGTGTATTGCCGTATCGTTGTCAAGAGAACCTGGCAAGTGACGTGATTTTGAAGTCCCGCACTTTTCGGATCGTTGCCAACCCGTTTTTTGCGATCGTTGCCCAATCCCTCAGCTTCTATCTCTTGTGGAAGATAGCGGGTGGCCTAAAGTTTGCGTTAGTGATGTGGTTCGGAATGCGGATCTTTGCGCTGTGGGTAAACATGATTCAAAACTATTGGACCCACACGCGAGACTTTGGATATCGACGCTATCACGATGACGACAATGCCATGAATATTGGTGAGTGGCTACCAGTAACGGCAACCTTCAGCGCATGTCTGCAAAACAACCACCACCACTATCCGGGCCTCTTGCGACTGAGCCACCTTGAATCCGAATACGATTTCGGCTTCTTGACGGTCAAAGTTATGAAATATTTCGGATTGGTCAAGTCGACGACCCGAGGAGAAACGATACCCAAAGATGTTCCGCTTAGCGCACTAGGTTTTTAGAGCGCTCCTTTTCTTGATTGTGAACGGCTCAAACGTTTGTCGCCAGAAGCCGGGCGCAATTTCTTCTCCGTCCAGGCCATAACGCTCCGGCCATTGGTCAGGATAGTAATACGTTCCGAAGATCCTATCGATCCAGGGAAAGTGGATAGCAAAGTTCTTATCGATGCCCTCTTTTTGAGAAGTATGGTGCCAATGATGGTATCTGGGCATTACCAGAAACTTTTCGAGCCACTTCGCATTCGGGCCGAAATTGCAATGAGTCCAGGTGGCGTGAAGCGTAACGAAAATCAAATATGCAAAGATGATCGATTGCGAAAACCCGAACATGAGAGGGACGAGAATAAATCCGCGCACCAGTGTGTCGTCGACGAAGTGCGAGCGTGAACCCGCAATCCAATCAAGCCCCTTCGATGAATGGTGCACGGCATGGAAACGCCACAGAAATGGCACCTTGTGCAAGGCCAAGTGAATGAAGTATTCGGCAATGTCCGCCACCACGACGGCAAGGAAGAATTGTAAAAGCCACGGCATTCGCGCGATCAAATGTTGAAGACCGGGAACGCCTAGATATTTCGTGGCTTGGGTGGCGGGCAATAAAACCAGAAAAGATAGAATCTGTATGGGGAGGTGGGTGGACATGAAGTACACCACATCGAGAATCCACTCGTTCCTGAATGTTCCTTGTTCTGGATATTGCGGCCAGAGTCTTTCGAGCGGCACGTAGATGAGCGCCATCAAAAGCATGTCGAGTAAAAACCAGTCCAGACCGATGGCCGGCCCATTCTGCAGGTTCTCATTGATCTTTACGCTGGACCCTCCCAAAAGCGTTGCCGCGGTGGCCAACAACAGTCCAGTCAATGCCAAGATCTTCTTCTTGCGCAGAATCGCAGAAATCGTCCCGAATACGAGCGCGCCCACTATGAGACATTCAATTAAAAGGCGTATGGCGTAGATTGGATAATGCGGGCGCAGTTCAGGAGAAGTTAGTAGCTGGGGAAAGTGCAGGCACAAGACTGCGCCGAACGCAAGGAAACCAAAAAACGCAGACACCACCCCACTCCACCAACCCGTGCCAAAACCGGTAGATTCAGTATCCCCAAAAAATTGGTTGATTTTTTGTTCGATCACGGATGTCCCCTGGCTTAAGTCTCTCAAATACGCGCGGAATCATGACAACCAAACCGATGTTGCAGAGCGGGCGATCCAAAGGTAACCAGAACCTGAGCCGCTGGCCAGAGGTACTCCGTCATCCCACAACTATCCCCGGGTTGTAAGGAGCGGGTCTAACGTCTATCGCTAGGGGCGCCAAAAGTTCAGTCGAGTTCTCTCGCCCAAATGTTACGAAAACTAATCGGGGGACTTGGGTCGCCGTGCGCCTGCAGCATGATCGGCTCGGGTCCGTGAGCCTTGTAATAAGGCTGGCCGATGTAACGTGTTTCTCCCCTCACGGCAAAATGGTTCTGCACCAACACACCGTTAAACAAGACGGTCACGTAGGCTGGCGTCTTAAGATCTCCGTCCTGGTTGAACACCGGTGCTTGCCAGACTACGTCGTATGTCTGCCACTCCCCCGGCTTACGAGTCGCATTCACAAACGGGATCGCCTGTTTGTAAATGCTGCCGGCCATGCCATTGACATACGTCTGATTGTTATAGGAGTCGAGCACCTGTAGCTCGTAGCCTCCGTCTTTGCTAGCAGTGGCGGCTAGAAAGACGCCGCTATTCCCCCGCGCTTGGCCAGTTCCCGTAACGTTCGCGGGAACGCGCCACTCGATATGAAGTTGATAGTCGCGAAACTTACGTTTGGTTTCGATGTTGCCCGCCGACTTGTTAACCGTCATCACACCATTGGCAACGACCCATTGGGCAGGAGATTTGTCCCCCGAGGAGACCCACTGGTCGAGATTCTTGCCATCGAATAGAACGATGGCGTCCGATGGAGGCGCGCCACACTCGGGAGCAGGAGTCACAACCCGAGGGACAGGGCTCCACACTTCGGTTTCCTCGGGCTTTGGCGTGGGCGTCTGATCCTGCTGGCCCTCTAGCATCACGATGCAAGAAATGATGCTGGTGAATGCGATGGACACCCATATCACAAGACGCATAGTGGTCCAGCATACACCGAATGTTCCCCGATCTGGCGAGAAACATGCGACGAAGTCAGCACAAATCTCCTTTCTCCCGTCGCTGTAAAAAATTTGTTAGTCGAAAACAGACCGCAGTATTATTGCCAGCATGCCTACTCGCCGGAGTTTCCTTATTGCCAGTGGAGTTACCGCACTTGCCTCTACCCGCGTTTTCGGGGCCAATGACACGATTCGTTTGGGCGTCATCGGTGCCGGTCAGCGAATGAAGGGGCTTCTTGACGCTGGCGAAAAGGTTGGGCCCTATCAGATCGTTGCCGTGAGCGATCCCTATAGGCCCCACAGGGATGCGATTACGCAACGTTCAAACGGATTGGCGACCGGGCACCTGGATTATCGCGAGGTGCTCGACCAGAACATTGACGCCGTGATCATCGCGTCTCCTGACCACTGGCACGTCACCATGGCGGTGGATGCGATCAAATCCGGCAAAGACGTGTTTTTGGAAAAGCCGGTGACGCACACGCTAGAGGAAGGCGCCACACTCACACGGGCAGTTCGTTCTAGCAAGCAGATATTACAGTGTGGTATGCAGCAGCGCAGTTGGGCGCACTTCCGCGACGCGGTGGAACTGATTCAGGCGGGCAGTTTGGGACGCGTAGTGCAAGTGCGCACCTATTGGTGGCAGAACTATCAACGAGATTGGGCGAAGACCCCGGTGGACCAGCAGTCTCTTGACTGGAAACTGTGGCTCGGTTCGGCTCCCGATCAGCCATACACCGAAGAAAAGTTCTTTCACTGGCGCTGGTTCTGGAACTTCGGTGGGGGGGCAATGACGGACTTATTCACGCATTGGATTGACATCGTGCATTGGGCAATGAAGGCCGATCAGCCAAAGCGTGCCCAGATTCTCGCGGATAAATACGTTTTTGATCAGTGGGATTGCCCCGACACTCTTCAGGCGGCGTTTCGATATCCCGGCTTCGACGTGATCTATGAAGGTATGATGAGTTCGTCGATTGACGACGGCGGGCTTGAATTCCGCGGAACCGACGCCACCCTAAAACTCACTCGAGGCGGGTTCAGCGTTTTCCGCGAGGGAGCACCGCGAGACCGAAATCCCGTGCTCACGGCTAGCAGTTATCGTGACGGCACAATTGATCATATGGAGAATTTCTTCAATTGCGTCAGGAGCCGCAAGGAACCCAACGCGCCGGTGGAAACCGGAGTTGCCGCGGCGGCCGCTGGACACATCGGGAACCTGGCGTTGAGTCGTGGCGGCCTGCTCACGTTGCCAATCAAAGCCACATAGATCTTTCGCAGATCAGCATGCCCTCCAATTTGACAAGCTCACGGCGGTCTTCTTGAAGACTTCTGCGGTTGCGGACACTTACGTGGCTGCATCGCAATCGGGCGCAAGCTCCCCCAAAAAATCGATCATCGTGGTCGGTGCGGGAGCCTTTGGTGGCTGGACCGCTCTTCAGCTTCTTAAGAATGGCGCAAACGTCACCTTGCTCGATGCTTGGGGGCCAGGAAATTCGCGGGCCAGTTCCGGCGGCGAGACGCGTGTCATCCGTGGAACCTACGGTTCGGGACGCATATACACGCAGATGGCCGCCCAGTCCCTGAAAATGTGGCAAGAGTGCGAACGAGACTGGAATTTGAAGCTGTTCTTCCCCACTGGCGTGCTTTGGATGACGGGTCGCGAGGATTCCTACGAGCAGGACGCGTTGCCTCTGTTGAGTGAAGCGGGCGTGCCATTTGAGAAACTCTCAGCCGTTCAATGCCAGAAGCGGTGGCCGCAAATCAACTTCGAAGGCATCAGGTGGGCGGTGTATGAGCCCGACTCCGGCTATCTCGCCGCCCGACGCTCGTGTGAGGCGGTGTTGAACGCCTTTCTCAAAGAAGGCGGGCAATATCGACAAGCCCAAGCCGTCCCCGGGGAAGTGGAAGCGAATCGGATGCGTGAAATACGGCTGAGATCGGGCGAAACGCTGAAAGCGGACGGATACGTTTTTGCCTGTGGCCCCTGGCTGGGCAAAGTTTTTGGATTTCTGGCTTCGTCGATCCAGCCGACTCGGCAGGAGGTGTTTTTCTTCGGGACCGATGCAGGAGATTTGCGATTCACCGACGTGCAACTGCCAGTGTGGAGTGACGACAGCCACCCTGATCTGCCGGGCTTCCCGGGCCGGCACTGGTTCTACGGCATTCCGGGCAATCACTGGCGAGGTTTCAAGATTGCCGACGATATGCGGGGTGCCGTCGTCGATCCTACAACCCTGGAGCGCAAAGCATCCGAAGAAGGCTTGGCGGCCGTGCGCGCCTATCTGCGACTACGTTTCCCAGATCTCGCCAAAACACCCTTAGTCGAAAGCCGGGTGTGCCAGTACGAGAATTCCACTGACCAAGACTTCATTTTGGACGTCCACCCCGAAGCTGAGAATGTCTGGATCGTTGGCGGCGGCTCAGGCCATGGCTTCAAACACGGACCGGTCATGGGGAAGATGGCGAGCGACGCCGTGATGGAGCGGAAGGCTCCCCCGGCTGAGTTCAAACTCGATCGTCTGCTGGTCAAAAACGGTTAGCTGCTTACGGGCTATTGGGGCAAGTAATTGCTAACGACGTCGACCCGCATCGTCACCGTGCCGATATCTCGTCCGTCACTCTCCGCACTCCAAGTGAGCGTTTGCCAAGTTCCCTTCTGCGTTGCGGGAGCGCTGACGGTAAGTTGAACCGGATAGGAGTCGTGTGCCGCGACCGGGTAGCTCACGGTGTCCGGATTCTGGCTCCAACCAGCCGGGAGAGGGGATCGCAACTCGACCTGCTTCGCTGAATCTGTGTCGTTTCGAATGATTAGCGGCACCCACAAAGTGCCGCCTGGGGCGACCTGCGCTTCTGGCGAAAAAAAATTCCCCAGGTGTTCAATGGCATGCGCTCGCCAGAACATGTGATAAAACCCCCATGGCCCGCCCAGCTCCAAGGCAAGTTTCTGCTCAGGCGGTTGGTATCCGGGAGGTTTGACGTAGCGGACCGGGCCGGGCATGATCCCGTCGAAAATGTCGTTGGTCGCGGCCCCACCGATGACTGACTTGCCGAATATCAAGCGCACCGGATTTTCAGTGAACTCCTTCAATTGCGCATCGGTAAAATCGTTCTGAGTTCTATAAAAGCCCCACGCCTCCGCTGCGATGCGGGAATACGGGACTTTGCGGGAAGGCGATAGGTCGCTAGTCGGGTATTCGGGGCCATTGCCTTTATAAAAATCGGAATGTGTCGCGTCAGAAAAGTAATAGATTTTCTTCGCCTGCCAGGGGCGTAAGCCTTCTCCGTAATTATTGATGCCGAACCGATTTCTCGGCGCCTCCAGCTGTTCGGGAAATGCCAGTGGATCGGCAGCCAGATCGAATGCCTCGGTGGCCAGCACTCCCGCTCCCTGATGGTCCTCGTGGTTCTCCCCGACCACGTAATTCGGCATCCAGGTGAGAATCACCTCTGGGCGGGCGATGCGAATAATACGGACAACCTCGTCGAGAGCTTTTCCGTGCCCCCATTGCTCGAGCGAGTGAAGCACGTCAGCGCCCGGCGTATCTGAACCATGAAGGAACCAGGCAAGCGTGACCCCATAGGACGCCAGCGCATGCCGCGCTTCAGCCTCTCGGATGTCGGCGAGTGCGTTCGCCTGCTCCATACCGGCAGCATTTCCGCCCGAGTTGCCCCGCGTGGTGTAGAGGACAGCAACGCGTTTTTTGCCTTGTTCGATTGCCTTTGCCAGATACGCCGCCACTTCGATGTCATCATCGGGATGGCCGACAATAACGAGAATATCGACTTTGAAGCGGGCATCTGGTTCCGGAACGGGCGAGGCGAGCTGTGAGTTCGCCGGCTGAAACACGAGCAGAACGAGAAGCAGGAACCATGTGTGGGCGACGAGATTTCGCGGGAGGGTTTGTGGTGGTTTGTTTGTATTCACAGGTTTAAGGTTGCCGTTTGAGGATATGTGTGGTCTCTTCGAGTGTCTTGACTGCCTCGTCGGGCAGTCTGCCCGAGGTGTCGGGAGAGAGGTTCAGCAGCAAGTTGCTGCGTCGCAGACGACAATCCTTGTACTCGCTGGCGATCTTGTCGGCGCTCTGGGTAGCGAATCCTGGCCGCCAGAACCAGCTGTTCATGGGAGGCATCGGCTTGTACGGCGGACCTGTGGGTATCCACGCTTCCATCGGGATGTAATAGCTTTTGCCTTCGAATGTCACGTGTGGGTCGTGGCCTTCGGGTGGGGGCATTGTGTCCTCGCCATTGACAACGTCAGTCGGCCAGCTCTTCGGCTCGCAGGTGCGTCCCAGATTACGACGGCTTTGATAGTAAGCCTGGTTCATCACCACGATTCCGCGCGGGCTGAACTTTTTGACCAACTCATAAAGTTCCCAGCGTTGGTCGGATGAAAGTTTCCAGGTGATGTCGAGCAGTTGATAAAACGTATTTGGATAGCGGCTGTGCAATTCGGTAAGCTGCTGTTTAATGAGCCTGTAGTAATCGTCTTTGACCGGAATGTCCCAGTCAAACTTGCCTTCGTTGCGCGGATCGAGAATGCAGTAATAGAACCCATGTTTCAGTTTGTACTCTTTGCAAGCGTTGACAAACTGAGCCACAACATCGGTTTTGTTCCCACTGGCGGCAACGTCGTAGTCGTAATCTTGGGCGTCCCACAAGCAAAATCCCGACATGTGTTTCGCGGTCAGCACGGCGTAACGAGCACCGAGGTCATGCGCGACGCGGATCCATTGGCGGACGTCAAGATCGGTCGGATTGTAAGTGCTTGCCGGCACGCCACCAGTCTCGTAGTCGTTTCCGGTAAAGGTGTTCATACTGAAGTGAAATGAAACGCCGAAATGCAGTTTCTCAAATTCACCCAGCGCGCCGGTAGGTCGAGTCGCGGGCTCGATTCTGTTGAACGAGCCGTAACTGAGGTGCGGCAACAGGAGAGAAGCAGACCACCCGGCTATTTTCGAAAATTCTCGGCGGTTCATTGAGCACTCTTCAGCGCAAAAGCCACGTAAACTCCACCAGAGGGCGATCTCGTGTCCTTTCCCCCGCCCGCTGCAATGACCACGTATTGTTTGCCATCGACCTCATAGGTAATGGGAGTGGCATTGCCCGAAAATGGAAGGGTGGTCTCCCACAACAAGTCTCCTGTGGACTTATCGAAGATACGAAATTTCTTGTCGTAATTGGTTGCGCCTATGAAGATCAGGCCGCCCGCGGTGACAATGGGTCCGCCATAATTTTCGCTACCCGTGTTTTTCATCCCCTGGTCAGCAAGCTCAGGATACTCACCGAGCGGGATCTTCCAGGCATACTCGCCGGTATTCAAATTGATAGCGTTCAGCGTGCCCCAAGGAGTAGCGATGGCCGGATAACGTTGTGATTCGAGGAATCTGGTATACCCGGAAAAGCGATATCTCATCTGCGGCAGCACCGGCTTTCCTGAGAGTTCTTTGCTCTCCCCCTCACTTACAAACAAGACCAGGGCGTTGATTTCTTCGGGGGTCAGATTCGGAAATGCAGGCATGCGGCCTTTGCCCTTCTGAATTCTCTCCTTGATCTGCTCCTGGGTCATTCGGTCACGCACCCCTACCAGCGAAGGGAACAAAGGCGGCGAACCCTTCATGTCGTCGCGATGGCAAATAGTGCATTGACTCTGATAAATCCCCTTGCCACTCGCCTGATCGCCGGTATTCTCCGCCAGCTCGACTGCCCAGGCCATCTCATTGGAATTCACGTACAGGATGCCGGTTTCCGGATCGTAGGCTGGGCCTCCCCACTCCCCTCCCCCGTCGAAACCCGGGAAAATTATGGTGTTCTTGTCTGTGCTCAGGGGAACGAACTGGCCTTCGCTGCGAAAGGACCGAAACTGTTCGAGAGCCCACTGATGCGCCTCAGGAGTGCGATTGGTGATCACGTCCTCGGTAAGTCGCTGGCGCGCATAGGGGGCGGGCTTGGTGGGGAGGGACTGTTCTGGAGCGGCAACTTCTCCTTTGAGATTGCTGGGCGGATATTTGCGGGACTCCAAAGGAAAAATCGGCGTCCCATTTGCTCGATCGAATAGGTAAACAAAGCCCTGCTTACTGGTTTGGGCCAGGGCACTCATCGCTTTGCCATCTTTTTTGACAGTAACCAGCACCGGCGGCGCAGGAAAATCACGGTCCCAAATATCGTGATGTACTCCCTGGAAGTGCCAGATGCGCTCTCCGGTTTCGGCATTCAATGCAAGTTCGCAGTTGGCAAACAAATTGTCGCCCGACCTGTCGCCGCCGTAAAAATCGAACGCGGCGGAACCGGTGGGAACGTAAACAATCCCGGTCTTCTGATCGACGGTCATTCCCGCCCAGTTATTCGCAGCTCCGCTTTTCTGCCACGCATCCTTCGGCCAGGTGTCATATCCGAACTCGCCGGGGTGAGGAATGGTGTGAAAGCTCCAGCGAATTTTCCCGGTTTTCACATCGTAGGCGCGAACGTCGCCGGGAAGCGCAGGCAATGTTTCCGGAAGGCGCCCGCCAACAATCAACAGGTCGTGGTAAACAACGGCGGGACTGGTCAGGGCGATGGAGCCGGTGGCAATGTCGCGACCGAGCCCCTCGCGCAGGTCGATTCGTCCATCGGCTCCAAACGACGGAATCGGACTACCGGTTTCAGCATTCAGCTCGTAGACGAAGTTCATCACGCCGACGATAATTCGGCGGTCCTGATTGTCTCGGTCGGCCCAGTAGGCGAGACCGCGGGCAGGTTGCGTGCCGGCGATCCCGGAATCGAATTTCCAGTTGAGCTTGCCGGTTGCGGCATCGACGGCGAACACTTTTTGTGAAGGCGACATGCCGTACAGCACTCCGCTGACTTCGATCGGACTGGTTTGCAGGCCACCGTTTTCTCCCGTGTCATAGGTCCACGCCACCTCCAGCTGTTTTACGGTCGATCGGTTGATCTGCTTGAGCGGTGAGTAGTGGGTGGCTTCTGAATTTCCGCCGTACACTCGCCAGTCCTGTGAGCGGGGTGCCGCTGCATCTTGAGAATGAAGCGACAGCACTAGAAGAATGGATAACAAACACCCAAACCGAGGCTGAGTCATCGCGCCATTAGAACATAAGTTTGAAGTCGAAATGAATGTAGTCTGGATCGTGACGAGTGCGGCACACCCTACCCAAGTCGCTGTGATCGATCAGAGGGAGGCATTACCATTCCGCTCGTCAAAGAATGTGCCCCGGTTGGCCGGAGGATTAAAAAAACTGTTATCAAGGGTGGTCCAGGTCTCTGTGGCGTCAGTTCGCCGACTCCTCCCGAATAGATGAAACTTGAACGGATCCGTAATCTGATTCTTTTCCACCTTTACTCCAGGGGTCGTTCAAAAAGAGGAAGCGCCGAATTTCTGGCGGTATCGATCGGCGTAGTTGCGAGTCTCGGCAAGCATCCGTTCGTAGTCACGATCCCCGCGTACCTTATCGAAGTTCTTGTCGCGCGCAAACCATGGATAGTTATGGTTTCCCAAGTCAATGGCGCGGCGTAGCCAGGCAAGTGCTTGCGGCTTGTCGCCCAGCAGCGCATACACACTGCCAATCCAATAGGCCCGATCGCCGTCAGCCACGTTTGCAGGTTTCTCGAGGAAAAGATTGGGATCGATCTTATCCCTCTGCCCGCGCGACGCGTACAAGAAAGCCGACATCAAAACCCCTGCTGAATCTCCGCTATCCCGTCCCAATTCAGCAGCGCGCCGCAGGATCGGCTCAGCTTCTTCTGTCCTTCCCTGGTAATAAAGAAACTCACCCAGATAAGCCATCGCCTTGAACTGGTCCGGATGGATCGCCAACGCCTGGCGGACTCCCTGCTCCGCCTCCTGAACTTTGCCAAGGTATAGCAACATGCGGGAGTGCATCCAGTAGATGCGTGGTGTCGTGGGATCCAGTTCCAGACTGCGACGGTAAGCCTTTTCGGCAAGGTCATCGAGTCCGGCATAGTGATAAACGTAGCCGAGCAAATCCCAGGCGAACTCGGAATTAGGCGCCTGGATGACAGCCTGCCGCAAGATAGGAATGGCTTCTTCATTCCGGCCGGCCTGGCCAAGTGCAAACCCAAGTGCCAGGAGGCCTTCGACAGAATTGGGATTGAGATCGAGGGCTCGCCGGGCCGTATTTTCTCCCCGCAGAAGGTTGGCTGCCGCGCTCTCGCGGAAATTTGCGCACTCCAGCAGGTAAAGCATCGCCAGCAACGCCTGCCCGTCAACAAACGATGGATCCATCACCAGCGCCCGCTGCAAGGCCGCTTGTCCGCGCCGTAGGCTTTCCCGCTGCGACGCGACAAAGTACGCGTTCTTGTAGACGCGCCCTTGCAGATAAAGGTCGTATGCCTCCGCTGACTTGGTGGTCGGCGAAGCCAACAGGTTTCGTTCTCGACCTGACACTTCAACTCGCAGGCCGTCTACTACCTTCTGCGCTACCTCGTCCTGAAAGTTCAACAGGTCCGTGCTCTTCAGGTCATAGTGTTCCGCCCAGCGGGTTGCTCGATCATTCGGCTCGATCAGTTGCACAGAGATGCGGATTCGGTCTCCATCGCGCTGGTAGGTTCCGTCCAGTACCGATTCAACTCCCAATTCCTGCGCAGCCTGAACTGGATCAACTGAGCTCTTGGTGTACTTCAAGACCGACGCTGTTGGCCGTACTGCAAGATTCTGTAACGAGGTGAGACGCGTGATGATCGCGTCGGTCATGCCGATACCCCAAGACTCCTCAGCAGAATTTCCAGGGAGCCCGCGAAACGGCAAAACCGCCAGCGTCCTCGGCTTCGCCTTCGTTCCCGCTGTCGTGCCTTCGGTCATCGGCTTCGACCGAATCCAGTACCATCCGCCCAGCCCCGCGGTAAACACCCCCACCAGAATCAGGGCATAAAGAATGGTGCTTGGGGCAAACCTGGACTGATGCCGAACCGGAGCCGTTGCGGTCTTCACCTCACGCACGTCAGCGACGAACCGGTAACCCCGTTTCGGCAGGGTCTCGATGTATTGTGCGGTTTCCCGGTCATCGCGAAGCAGCTTCCGCAGAGTGAAGACGTTCTGCGCCAGCGTGGCCTCCTCGACGAATGTATCCGGCCAGACCTTGGCCAAGAGCTCGTCTTTCGCCAGCGTCCGACCGCGGTTTTCCACTAGGACCAGGAGGGTCTTGTAAGCCTTTGGAGTTAACGGGATTTTGCGCGTCCCCTCCACCAGCAGCTCCTCGGAGGGATCCAACCGAAACGGACCGAATTCATATAAGACCTGTGCTGACTGCGACATACGTAGTTTTAGAGCGATTTCAAGAAGATTTGATTGGGCTTTGAAGACATTGTGCGCCTACTCGCCATATGAAATCACGGTCGCCCACGTGACGCGGCGCCCTAGGCTGCGCCCCAAGTGAGCGGAAATTCTAACAGAGGCGATCGACGCGACAAAGGGAAGCAGGATCGCCTTATGGGCAGGAGGCCCGATAAAACAATGTTCAGCAGAATCACAGCATTCCTCTACGGTGTCGTTTGCTATCTGGCGTTCTTCGCCACGTTCCTATATGCCATCGGCTTCATAGGAAATCTTGTCGTGCCGAAGTCCATTGACTCGGGACCGCACCGACCGTTCACCTATGCCTTGGCGGTAAACGCTGCCTTGCTCGGGCTATTCGCAGTCCAGCACAGCTTAATGGCGCGCCAGTGGTTCAAGCGCGCCTGGACTCGCATCGTACCGGCTCCTGTGGAGCGCAGTACCTATGTATTGTTTTCCAGCTTGTCCTTGCTCCTGATGTTCTGGAAATGGGAGCCCATGGGACGAGTGATCTGGAACGTGGAAAGCGATGCCGGGAAACTTGTACTGTTGACTCTTTATGCCACCGGCTGGCTCACCGTACTGGTCGCCACGTTTCTCATCAACCACTTCGATCTTTTCGGTCTGCGCCAGGTCTGGCTCCACCTGCGTGGGATTCCGTACTCTCCACTTCCCTTCCGGACACCATTCCTCTATCGCTTGGTTCGGCACCCTTTGTACGTAGGATGGTTGCTCGTATTCTGGTCCGCTCCGCTCATGACCGTGGCGCATCTGGTCTTTGCCATCGCAACCACGGCCTACATTCTCCTCGCGATCCAGTTTGAGGAGCGGGACCTAATCCGAATGCACGGGGAATACGCCGAGTATCGCCGCCGCGTGCCCATGATCTTGCCGTTTGGCTCGAGGGGCGGCGCGAGTGCAGGCGTACCACCAGGGATCGCAACCGAACTCGAATCGTAGTCTGACTTTGATCACTGCTCCCACTTCTCAAGGGCGAGAAGTGGGAGCACCTTTCTGGGAAACATTCCTGACGAATGCGGGAGGGAGATTCTGGCGGCTTTTGGGCGCCAGTTTTCCTTGAAGACTTCCTACATGCTGCGATTCTTGTCGGCAGCTCAGGGAACTCCGAGCCCGACATGCGCCGGAACAGTTCTGCTCCACCGAAACGAATTGTCCGACAAGGGGCCTTGCGCTACTACCTAACCTTTTAGTTTGCAGGGTCGGGGACACTAGGCCTTACGGACCTGGGGGCGCTTCTTTTTGACTTTTCGTTCAATCGATGGCTATCGCTAGCGCGAAGCGTCATTCGATAGATTTTGTTCAGCTCCGCAATTTCGGCCAGGGTTTCGGTTGAAAACGGGGCCTTGCCTTCAAAGGTGTGCAGCACGATCCCCTCCAGCATGTCTCCCAACGAAAGATCCTTTAATTCTGCAAGTCCCTTCAGCACTTTCAGGAGACGTTTTTCGATCCTGACTCCGGTTTGTACACGTTCGATTTCAATCATGGGAAGTGCCCAGCAAAGTAGTCATGCACCATGTAGCCGCACAGGTATGGCGAGAGATTCCTCCCGAAGCGAGCCCCAGGCAAGCCAACCACCTGGCCGGGCAACGTGGATCTCAGCATTTTTTCTGGTCCGGCGACAGCGGTACATATGTACCACGGTTTACATGTACCATGGTACACAAAAGCCGCGAACGTGGCAATTTTGGCACCGGAAGCTCTAAAAAGGCAGGAGAAGATGACGTCGATTGGTGGCAGTGCAGGTCTTGAAGATGACGTATTCGTCGCACAATTTGAAAGTTGCCAGTTTCCGGGTGATCAATTCCGACACGCCGATCATCTTCGCCTGGCGTGGATCTACATCCGCAAGTACGGTTGTGATGTTGCAGAGCAGAGGATGCGGCAAAGTATTCAGAGTTTCGCTCGCAGCTTGGGTGCCGCGCACAAATATCACGAGACCATCACCTTCTTCTGGGTGCGCTTGGTAGATGTCGACATTCGCTCGTCTTGCCCACGGGAAACATTTGCGGATTTTGTTGATGCTCATCCTTGGCTGTTCGAAAAGGATCTCGTATTAGAATTTTACTCGCGCGAGTTGCTGATGAGCGACGCTGCGCGACGGGCTTGGGTTGAACCTGATCTAAAGCCAATCCCCCATCGCACCTTTTAGATCTGGCCATATCCGTTACTGGAACTCCAGCATTACGATCTCGGGATTGGAGCCCAAGCGAAGAGGCGGACCCCAGGTCCCCGCACCGCTAGAGGTAAAGACCTGCAGGTTGCCCAGGCGGCTAAGACCGTAGACAAATTGGCGGTACATCCGGCGGGCCATCCAACTCCAGGGAATGAATTGTCCAAGGTGGGTGTGGCCGGATAGCTGAAGGGAAAAGCCGGCGGCTTCGGCGACCTCAGGATGGTCGGGCGCATGAATCAGCAAAACGCTGGCTCGATTGCGATCGAGACCGATCGCGCGCAGGATCGAGGCCAGATGCCCTCGTTGCGTGGCGTTTCTGTAAGGCACGCCGACGATTTGCAAACCGTCAACATCCACCTTCTCGTTGGTCAAAACGCGAACCCCGGCGGCGGCAACGGCATTCAGATACTTGCTATCGTCGCCGAACTGCTCATGATTGCCAGCGACGAAGTACACTCCTTGCGGCGCCGAAAGCTGGGACAAGGGTTCCGCTGCCCGGTGCGCATCAATCGCCGTGCCGTCGTACAAATCACCGGCGATGAAAATCGCGTGAGGTTCTTCTTTCAGGATCTTGGCGATCATGCGACGCAGGAAAGAGCCGTTGCGAACATGTCCCAGATGAAGGTCGGTGACTAGAGCGGCGGTTCGTCCCCGCCATGACTCGGGCAGGTTAGCGAGACGAACCGTCGCGCGGGTGATTCTCGTCAGGCTGGCGTTGAACAGGCCAGCGATACCCACTAGGGAGGCCACGCCGAACAGAACGACGACGAGGCGATGGAAATCCAGGGCATGTCCGAACAATCGAGCAAGGCCGAAGATCAGCCAGGAAACGATGCTTGCGAAAAACAGGAAGCTCAATAGGCCGAGCCAGGTCGCAGCGAGTCTGTACAACCCGCGAACAACCGCATTCGTATATCGGAACGCCAGGAGTGAAGCGGTGATGAAGCTCACCGACATGATGCCGAGAACGATCTTGGCAGGGCTCGCTCCGAATACTCCATCGCCTCGGGAGGAAAATGTCCAAGTCGCATACAAGAAGAAATGGGCCAGAAACAAAACGCACTGAACAATTGCGGCAAAGATGCTGATCCGTCTTTTCGAGGGCATAAGTCGCGCTGGGCGCTGCTCTAAGAGATGAGCGCCGAGCAGCGAACGATTCCTCCCGAGCGTTTAAAACCTTTCGCGAATGGAGATGGCGAGCCGGGGACCGCGAGTAGGTATTCCGCTGGGCTTCTGCCGTGTCACCACCGGCGCGAGATGAGCAAGGCTGCGGCAGCAACGGCAGCCAATCCGGCACCGATCCATTTGCGTTCGCGGCTGGCGCGAAGTTCCCAACTGGTTTCGTGGGCTTGGATGTCGAAGCGGCCGTGGGCACCGTGATCGCCTTCGAGCGGAGCCCAGAGGTTGTCGGGGCGATTCGGATCTTCAGGCTCGCAGGTTTGTTGCGCAGCGTAGCCGTTCTTGCCGAGATAGTGATCCAGCAAGCCGGGGGCGATTTTGTTTCCCATAATGGCTTCGACCGTAGGCCAACCAGCATAGAGTTCGCGCCGGGAGTGGTGCGCAGCCCAGTAAATCGCGCTCGCGCCAACCTCAGGCTGAAATATGGGAGGCACGGGCTGCGCCTTGTGCTTGAGGCGGCTCTTCACCCATCCAAATTGAGGGGTATTCAGCGCGGGCATCTGCACCATGGTGACGCGAACGTTGCTCTTGTCGTGGATGAGTTCGCAGCGCAACGCGTCGGTGAACCCTGCAATTGCGTGCTTGGCCGCACAATAGGCAGACTGAAGAGGAATGCTGCGATAGGCGAGCGCCGATCCGACCTGTACGATGGTTCCACGATCACGCGGCAACATGCGCTTGAGAGCGGCGAGAGTGCCGTAAACAACCCCCAGGTACGTCACTTCTGTGACGCGCTTGTATTCCTCCGCCTGCATCTCCTTCACGGGAGAAAAGACCGAGGCCATGGCGTTGTTGACCCAAATGTCGATGGGGCCGAATTCACGCTCGACTGACTCGGCTGCATTCTCAACTGCCTTGGCGTCGGACACGTCGACGGGCAGCACCAGCGCGCTACCACCGGCGGCTTCGATCTCGCGCTTGGCCGCCTCAAGCCCCGCAAGGCCGCGAGCAATCAGGCCCACTTTCGCGCCCTTTCGCCCGAATTCTCGCGCGGACGCCCTGCCCAATCCGGCGGAAGCTCCGGTGATCACAACAACTTCGTTTTTCATCTCGCTCCTCTTTCGCAGGCACTATATGAGTTCGCGAACCTGGTCGGACAGGGTGGTCAGCACAATCTTCTTTCGATTCGGCTCGCCGCGCGCCAGAGACTCGGCGAAGTGAAGAGCCTGTTCGGCCTTGACTTTGGCCGGCATGGGCGGTTCGAACGGGTCCACCGCGGCCTGCAAAACCGCAGGCCCGGGAGCGGCCAAAAACTCATCGATCGCACGACCACAATCGGCAGGGTCGTCTACGCTGAAACCGATGCCGCCACAGGCGTGAGCAAAGGCTGCGAAGTCGATAGGATGCAGATCCACTCCATACTCGGGATTCCCGAGGAAGACCATCTGCTCCCACTTGATCTGTCCGAGAGTATTGTTCTTTATGATGACGACCTTAATCGGGAGCTTGTATTTCACGGCTGTAACGAAATCCGCCATCAGCATGGAGAAACCGCCATCGCCGACAAATGCGACGCACTGACGATTCGGGAAGGCGATCTGGGCGGCGATAGTATAAGGAAGGCCGGGAGCCATGGTGGCAAGATTGCCGGAAAGCGTGTGCATCTGACCGCGACGCGCGAGAATGTGGCGCGACCACCAAGTGGCAATCGTTCCGCTGTCGCAACTGACAATGGCATCGTCGCGCAAGCGCCTCCCAAGTTCCCGGGCCACGACCTGGGGCTTCATGGGTTTGTCGGTCCGTGTCGCGCGCTTTTCCATGAGCTCCCACCAGTCCTTCATCCCCGCCTGCGCTGCCTGAAGGAAGCTGCGATCCTCTTTACGTCTCAGTAGGGGGATCAAAGCGGAGAGAGCATTCTTGCTGTCGCCGACCAATCCAACTTCTACCGGATAACGAAGGCCTATACGTTTCGGATCGAGCTCGATCTGAATGCCTCGAGCCTGGCCCGGTTTCGGCATGAACTCGATGTACGGGAATGAACTGCCGACGATGAGCAGCGTGTCGCAATCCTCGAATGCCTCTTGCGATGGCTTGGTGCCGAGCAGGCCGATGCCGCCAGTCGTATAAGGGCTATCGTCGGGCACTGCAGCTTTTCCTAGTAAAGCCTTAACGATCGGCGCGGCGAGCAGTTCAGCCGCTTGCAGGAGTTCGTCTGTGGCGTCAAGCGCACCGCGACCGGCAAGGATCGCGACCTTCTTACCCGCATTCAGGATGTCAGCCGCTCGCTCCAAGTCGATTTGGTTGGGAAGACGTGCACTGTGGGCGCTTATGTCGGAGGTGTGGTGTGGAATATTTCTTTTGGAAGCGAGCTTCTTCTTGACCTCCATTTCCTGGAAATCTACGGGAATGGTGATGTGAGCGACGCCGTGGTACGCCAGAGCGGTGCGGCAGGCCAGGTCCGTAATGTTCTCGACGTGAGTCGGCCCCATGATGCGCTCGTTAAAGACACAAACATCTAAGTAGAGTTTGTCCAGCGCGACGTCCTGCTGCGTGTAGGTGCCGATCAGATCGTGATATTGGAGTCCGGTGATTGCCAGCACCGGCTGGGTGTCGAGTTTCGCGTCATAGAGGCCGTTCAACAAGTGAATGCCGCCTGGCCCTGAGGTCGCAAGACAAACGCCTAGCTTTCCTGTGAACTTCGCATAGGCGCAAGCCATGAACGCCGCAGATTCCTCGTGGCGGACCTGAATGAAGCGGATCTTGTCTTGGTGTGTGCGAAGGGATTCCATGACGCCGTTGATCCCATCGCCGGGAAGGCCGAAAACCACCTCCACACCCCAGTCCGTTAGGGTTTCTATCAGAACATCGCTTGCGTTCATAGGAGTCCTCCGATGGCCAGAAATTGTTACGATGACGTGTTTGAGATGCAAAGCGAAAGCGTACCGAGGTCTGTAAAATCAACAAGTTACCTTTGAACCGTCGCTCGGAGGAAGCAACCCCAGTCAAAACACCCGATCCCTAAAGTTTTGTGGCACTTATGGCTTTCTAGCCTTGGGCCTACCCCCTGGCGGCAGGATTTCCATGCGGACTTTATCTTCGTTACGCGCTCCCCAGGAAGGTCTTCCGATGGCCGATCGCACTCCTTTTTATTGTTATTCGCTCACGGCCCGGGTGATGTCGTATGGGGGGGCGGCAGTGGATCAGGGGTAAGGGCGCGGATCTAAGACCTAAGCTGGCAGCTTGTCCGTACACCTTGTCGCCCTGTTCCTGGCAAACCCGTGACCTTAGCGCCGAAGTCGATGAAAATGGCTTGGGAATGGGGAACCAGTCGGGGGCGCTCTATCGTACGTACGGTCAACCCGGTGCGATGACCCGGATCTACGCGGGACGGCGTTGGGGGGGGACTTTTTCGGCGTGCCGGTCATCCCAGGCAATCAGCCGATTGAGCTCATAGCTAAAGGGGCCGTAAGCCCGGAAGGACCGCTCGTCGAACAGACGCTTGATGCCACAGCCGAGACACACCTGGTAGGTGTGCCCCTGGGCACGAACCGGCCAGCTCATCTTGCGATGCCAGCAGCCGCGAAGGATCAGCACGGCAACGCCAGCAACCCCTGTTGCAACAATTCCTAAAGGGACCTTCCAGCGGGACTTCTTTTCTTCAGACATCAGAACCGGGCACCCAACCTGTGGAGATGCTACTTTGGGCTGATTGTAGCAGCCAAAGCTGGTCGTGAACAGTCCAAACCGGTCACCAAGGGCACGTTCGGGCAACAGAAAATATTGCGGTTGCGCCTATTCCCTTGTAACGTACAACGTACATAGTTGTAGCCCTGTCGGCGGTTGCGTCGATGGCGGCGAATGGACGGCCCAGGTGTGCGAACCGGGCAAAACAAATGAGTGCAACTCCGAACAATGCTGCACCGGGGTGGGACAGTGCGCGCCCCCTACAACCGGCAGTAGCAAGGGAAACGCAGGTGGCCGACGGGCATAATGCCCTGCAAGGTCTACTGGCGTTTGCCTGCATTCATCAGCAGGCTGCTCGTCGCAAGCGCGAAGCACAGGGTCCTCTTGATTCTCCTCTGAAGTTCTCTCGCGAAGAAGAGCTTGCGCTGGATGAAATTCTGCAACTGGTGGCAGCGCGAGCCGTCGCGATCACTGGCGCGGATGGTGTTGCTATTGCGCTGGCAAAAGAGCGCGCCATCGTCTGTCGTGCCTCTGCGGGAAAGATAGCACCTGACGCCGGAGTACGGCTTGATCCGAACTCGGGTTTTTCCGGCGCATGTTTGCGCAGCGGCGAGATTGTGCGGTGCGACGATTCGGAAAACGACACGCGGGTGAACCCGCAGGCCTGCCGGGCTCTGGGCGCGAGGTCAATGATCGCCGTGCCGCTGTCGGCGAAGAAGCGCGTGATTGGGCTCCTGGAAGCATTCTCGGCAGAGACCTTCGGCTTCAACGACAGCGATGTGCGCAGCCTGAACTTGCTCGGCGAGCTCATTTTGGCAGCGATACGGCCGGAAGAAGAACACCACCTCACCGCGATGGCGCGCGAGGTTATACCCGACGCCGTCGTACAGAAGAAGCCGGAGACCAATCTTCCAGTGGTCGTCCAACCGGCGTCATTTGAGGCCAACCACGAGCTCTCGTCTGTTGTTAGGAACACATCGGCCGATCAGCAGGCAGCGGTGGTAATCTTGCCCGCTCCAAGCCAGGAAACGCCTGCAGGGGTTGCCGTTCCCGTAGCCAGCGAAACGTCAAAAGCGGACGAGATTCCGCCTGCTGTGGATTCATCGACGGCTATTGCCCACGCGAGTGCTGAAGCGTCGAAGTTGGTGGTGGACGAGAAATTCACCCCGTCAGCTCCAGCCGCACGCACTTCCCTTCCCGAAGAGCTTGTAGAGCCTTCCATTGCGGGGAAGAAAATTGAAATTGAAGCGCCCTCGCCGATATCGCGATCCGAGGCAGCGCAGAACAGCGCTGCAGCCGCACCCGCTCTGGCGTTGGATTTGAAGACAGCCACCCTACCAGCGGTGAAGCTCGATGGGGAGGATGCGAAGCCAGCTGTTCCCGAAACTCCGCCCGAAGAGCGTAGGTCGATCCTCAGCATCGCGGTGACGGTGGCCGCTGCGGTGATTGCGATCGGGATGATGGGTGTTCTGATCTGGAAGGCGCAACACCTCGGTCAGCCAATTAGCGCGAGTACGGGAAACACGTCGCAGGCGAGAGCGGAGGAAGCTTTGAGCGAAGCCGCTCCTGCGGTTCCGGCTCCGCCATTGAAGATTGGTGCGACCGCGCAGGTGACCGGGATTCATCACTCCTCGACGGCTGACACGAGCACAGTAGTGATTGATCTTGAAGATCAGGTGCAATACGAGGCGCACACGCTCGACAACCCGCCTCGCGTTTACTTCGATCTGCACGACACCACCTTAAGCGCGACGGTCGCGAAACAGGCGATAGCCGTCGACGACGCATTTTTGAAGCGCGTACGGGTGGCGCAGCCGGTTGAAGGGATCACGCGAGTGGTCCTCGAGACCAAGGGGCAGCCCGACGCCTCGGTTCCCGAGGTGAGCCTGGATAACAATCCCTATCGCTTGACCATTGAGTTCCATAGAGCGACAGCGCCTCCACCAGCTTCTCCAGCCCCGACCACCTTGCCGAAGCCTTCGCCGGCAATCAAAGTTTCTCCCAACAAACCGCGCGCGTCGGGCGAGGCAGGGTCTGACAATGGAGGTTTTGAGGTCGTGCTGGACGCGGGTCATGGCGGATGGGACCTGGGCGCCGTCGGCCGCAAAGGCCTGCTGGAAAAAGAATTGGTTTTTGATGTGGTCGAGCGACTTGGCAGCCTGCTTGAAAAGAGGCTGGGCGCAACCGTGGTCTATACGCGACAAGAGGACTCCTTTATCTCGCTCGAGAAGCGGGCCGAGATCGCCAACCTGGCACGTGCCGATCTATTCCTCTCCGTACACGCAAACTACAGCAACCTTTCCACCGCCCGGGGAGTCGAGACCTACTACACGAATACATATTCCTCGGTGAGAGCGCGCACGCCGGAGGCGGCTTCGTTGCAGCAGGTGGATTGGAGCGGCGTGGTAGATATTCGGGCGAAGGTGAAGGGGGCGAAACTGTTCGCGTCAGATATTCAGCGATCGCTCTACGGCGGCCTGGCCTCAAGGAACCCCGGGCTTCGAAACCGGGGAGTAAAAGAAGCCGAGTACGTGGTGCTTACGGGAACGCAGATGCCAGCCGTGCTTGCCGAAATCTCCTACGTCAGCAGCCCTGCTGACGAGGACCGTTTGCAAAGCTCCGAGTACCGACAGGTCATTGCCGAGGCCTTATACAAAGGTATTGCAAGATACCGGGGAGAAGCCCAGCGCAATATCGCCAGCTTACAAAAGGTCTCGCAATAACCCACCCCTCACGCCAGAAGAGCTTCAATCATCACTTGTTCGCGTTGCACGTCAAATCAGGGGCGTAACGGTTCCGCTCTTTGAAACCAGCAAGTCGGAGTAAACGCTTGCCGAAGCGCACCCCCTGTGCAACACTGCTCACCATGACGCGCTCAAAGGGGGGAGAGAAGGGACACCGCCTGAAGCACTCGCGACCAGCCACCCTCAAGCAGCTTGCGGATTATCTGGGGCTGGCTCCAGCAACCGTTTCACTGGTGATGAATCACGCTCCCGTAGCGGACACCATCGCCGCGAGCACGAAACAGCGCATCTTCGAAGCTGCTGAGCAGCTTGGTTATCGCCCCAATTTCCTGGCACGTTGCCTGCGATCGCGCCGAAGCTTCACCATTGGAGTGCTCACTCCCGAGGTGAGCCATGGATACAACACAACCGTGCTAGGTGGGATTGAAGATCACCTCCTGCAAGCCGGATATTTTTATTTTGTCGCTAGCCACCGATTTCAGCCGGATCTTATCGAGGAGTACCCCGAGCTGTTTCTTCACCGTTCCGTCGAGGGGCTCATCGTGCTGAATGCTCCATGGAAGAAGCATCTTCCAGTACCGGTGGTCACGATTTCCTGCCACCACGAAGTGAAGAACACGACCAGAATAGTACTCGACCACCGTCAGGCAGCAGAACTTGCCTTAGGTCATCTCTGGAAGCTTGGGCACCGCGAGATTGCTGTAATCAAGGGACAATCGTTCACCCCCGACAGCGAAATTCGCTGGGACGCTATCGCAGAGATCGCTGCCAAATCATCGCGGCCTGTCGATGAGGGTCTGGTGGTCCAAATCGAAGATAATTTGGCGACACCCGAGCTTGGATATCGGGCGACGCAGACTCTGTTGGGCGCGGGAAAGCGATTTACGGCCCTGTTCGCGTTCAATGACATTGCTGCGATCGGGGCCATCCGAGCGATTCACGAACATGGGTTGCGCGTTCCCGAGGATGTATCGGTGGTGGGGTTCGATGACATTGATAGCGCGGCCTATCATCATCCAGGGCTTACGACGATTCGCCAGCCCCTGCGGCAGATGGGGAAAATGGCAGCCCAAACCGTCCTCAAGCGGATTGAGGGAAAGGACACGCCGAGCGCGCGCGAGTTGGTGTTCGAGCCGGAACTGATCGTGCGCGGCACGACAGCGGCGGTGAAAGTCAGCCAGCAGCAACCTCCTTCGCATGTCATCGCGACGGCCTAATCAAGAGGCTGGCTGTGGGACTTAGGGAAGAGGCACATACCGCCACTGTTGGGGGGATTTTAGCGAAGTTTCATGAATGCCTAAGTCTCTGAGCCTACAGTAAGCACGGTATGTCGAAGGGAACTGCCGTTGTTGCATCCTCTGGTTTTTGGTAAGTTGGGGATAATTTCACTCCCTCCCCTGGTCAAACAATAGACCACGCGACAGCTTGAAGGGCGAGTAAAGAATGAGTCCACTACAGATTCTGATTGCGGATGATCACGACTTTTTCCGCAACAGCTTGCGAACTCTGGTCGAGTCGCAGGAGGGCTGGCTTGTGTGCGGCGAGGCTGTCAATGGAGTCGACGCTGTCCAAAAGACACGGGAGTTGAAGCCCGGGCTCGTTCTGCTCGATGTCACAATGCCGGAGATGAATGGACTGGAGGCGGCGCGAGCGATTCGTCAGCAGGAGCCAAACACGCTCATTTTGATGGTCAGTCAAAACGATGCAGAGGGGATGGCGGCCGCAGCTGCGGCCGCAGGCGCCAACGGATTCATTCAGAAAGCACGGGTCTCGCAGGACCTGTTCCAGGTAGTGGGAGATCTGGTTGGCTCTCCAGCGAACGGTTTAAGCAATCCCAATGCCGAGAACTTGCGATTGAATCGCGCTGCGCTGCTTACCGCCATTGTCGATTCCTCCGACGACGCAATCGTGAGCAAGGACTTGAACGGGACAATAACTAGTTGGAACCAAAGTGCCGAGCGGATCTTCGGTTACACGGCCAAAGAAGCCGTTGGCCAGCACATTAAGCTCGTCATTCCTACCGAGCGCTGGTCCGAAGAAGACATCATCCTGGGCTGCCTGCGACGGGGCGAACGAGTGGATCATTTTGAAACTGTTCGCAAGAGAAAAGATGGCTCTCTACTGGATGTGGCGCTCACCATCTCTCCGGTACGCGATTCAAATGGAGAGATCATTGGCGCGTCCAAGATTGCGAGAGACATTACGACACGCAAGGAAGCGGAGAAACAACTGGCAATCGCAGCCTGCCGGCAGCGAGCGCTGTTCCAACTCGCAGACGAACTGGACCGCGCCGATTCCTTGGAGCAGGTGTATGACGCGGCGCTCGATGCGATTAGCCAGGCGCTGCAGTTCGAGCGCGCTTCCGTCCTGTTGTTCGATCACTCTGGCGTGATGCGTTTTGTCCGGTGGCGTGGCTTGTCAGAGGAGTATCGCGCAGCGGTCGAAGGTCATTCTCCCTGGACCGTGTCAGAGCAAAATCCTCAGCCTATCTGCGTTGAAAATGTTGCTGGAGGTGGGCTGGAAGAGGTTCTCGCTCGCGCCGCACAACGGGAAGGAATCATCTCGTTGGCATTCATTCCCTTGGTGTGGAATGACCGGCCTATCGGCAAGTTCACGATGTATTCGACCGACGCGCACCGGTTGGCTCCCGACGAGATTTCGCTTGGCGTTACCATCGCTCGACAATTGGCGTTTGCGATCGAGCGTAAAAGAGCTGACGATCGCGAGCGAATAATCTCGGCAGAAGCGATCGATGCCCGGGCTAAGTTCCGCGCCCTTTTCGAACAAACCCCTGTGTTTGCGGGAATCATGACCACAGAAGGCGTGCTCGTTGATGCAAACAAGTTGTCGCTCGAGGCGTGCGGATACCGGCGGGAAGAGGTGGTGGGCGTTGCTTTCTGGGAAACTCCATGGTGGCGGAATTTTGCCGAATCGCGCGAAAAAATACGCGCTGCCACCCCCATGGTTGCGCAAGGCTTACCCTATCGCGAGTTGCTGCAATACTCGTGGTATGACGGAACCGAACGGCTGGTGAATTTTGCGCTTTATCCGATTCGAGATGATCAAGGTAAGGTTCTGTTTCTGCATCCCACGGGCGTCGATGTCACCGACCTAAAACATACCGAAAATGACTATCGCGAGCTAGCCGAACGACTGGACGCGGAAGTGCGAGCACGCACCACGGAACTTGAAAAGCGGAATGCCGACGTGGTGGCCCAAGCTGACCAGCTGCGGGAATTATCGCGCCGGCTGCTGCAGATACAGGACGACGAACGTAGACGGATTGCGCGCGAACTCCATGACAGCGCAGGCCAAACCTTGGCGGTGATGCAGATGAACCTGTCGCAACTTGTAAAACGGATGCAGCAGAACGCACCTGATTTGGCAGAGGGGGCCGCTGAGATTGAAGAGTTGGCACGCCAATTGAGCCAGGAGATCCGTACAACCTCATACCTTCTGCATCCCCCCCTGCTGGACGAAGCCGGGCTTTCAGGCGCGCTCACTTGGTACACGGAAGGCTTGGCCGCACGGAGCGGACTGGAAATTTCCTTAAGTGTAAGCGAGCACCTGGGCAGACTTCCTAGCGACGTCGAACTGGTTGTCTTCCGACTCGTGCAAGAGTGCCTAACGAACATCCACCGGCACTCGCAAAGCGCGAAAGCGGAGATTCGCATCTCGACCAAGGGAGCCGAGCTGCTGCTGGAAGTGCGCGATTGGGGCAAAGGGATCTCTCCCGAGCGATTGGCACAAATCCAATCACGTGGCTCCGGAGTTGGCGTGCCGGGAATGCGAGAACGCGTACGCCAATTTGGCGGAAGCATGCAAATTGAATCCGCAACACCGGGTACCACGGTGCACTTCAGAATTCCGATTCCGAGAGAACGCCCTTCAGCTCGCAGCTCAACCGCGGCTCCCCTTCAGTCAGTTGTTTGATTCACTTTTCTCAGGGGAATTCACCCGGCGCCAAGCCGTTCCTTTTACCGCCCGGACCGTGCGCGGAACGCTGTCGAGAGTAGCGCCTATTGGCGTGTGTTTACAGGTGACGGAAGGCAGAAGAAGGCCTCTAATCGATGTGCTACGCGGGTCTGTGTAGCCTTTGGCTAGAGGCGTCATGAAGCCGTTTTCAACTGTCCCAGCACACGCATTGCTCTTCCACTTTGAACTTCATCTGGTCAATGCCGCAAAGTTGATCCTTGCCGGCACTGGACTGGCTGCGATTCTTCTCTGGAGCTGCAATGAAGAGGCCTCCTCACAAAGCACACCCCGGTCCGGCAACGCTGCCCATGTCATGCCCGTCCAGGCCTGGGTTCCAACGCTGCACACGGGTGTGCAGGAAGTTCCCTTGATGTTGAGCGTGACCGACCACAAAGGAAACTACGTGGGCAACGTGGTCCAGTCCGATCTAACGATTCTCGATAACAACCGGGAGCAGACGGCCGTTACGTTTTTCGAGCATCAAACAAATTTGCCCCTCAGTGTTGCGATCGTGGTCGATGTGAGTAGCTCAGTGGCCCAAAGATTCATCGCGGAACAAGGCACAATCAAAAGCTTCGTTCGTTCGGTCGCGCGCCCCTCGGACGTGGTTAGCATTTTTGCCTTCAACGAGACTCTGCAGCTCGTCGCCAAGGTAGACAACAATTGGAAGGAGATCGCGCACCGGGTGAAGAAACTTCATCTCAAGGGAAATACCGCCTTGTACGATGCGCTGGTTGGAGCAGCCGATTTCTTGCACCAGGACGGGGCACCTTCGCGCAGGGTGATTATCGTCATCACCGATGGAGAGGAGAACGATAGTGTTTACTCGCTCGATGGCACGATCGCTCATGCTCTCAAAGCGGAGGCTGCCATCTACGCGGTAAATGTCAGCTATCGTGTGGTCGAGGATGAGGAGGCGAAACAGGGGGAGTCTATATTGAAACGCTTGGCGGATGAGACGGGAGGGAACTATCTTCAGGCCGGGGTAAACGGCGACCTCAGCGGCGCGTTTGGCAAAATTCGGCGCGAGCTACGCAGCCAGTATGCTCTCTTCTACAGGCCATCGGACCCGGGGGAGAGTGTGTTTCACCACGTCCAAGTGCTCGCCACCCGCAGGCTGCATGTAAGGTGTCGCTCGGGATATTACGTTCGTTAAATCTGTCCTCCCTGTGACACGAGCATCCGAGCCAACAACGCAGCCAATCGCGACCGCGCAACTCCTCTTGACCACGCTGTGTGCAAGACGCGGACGACTCTTGCCGCGCGAACCGTCATTGGCCGGCCAAAGCTCCTCGAATACGCTGGTAAGTTTCGTCCAGCGATTCTGGAAGCACGCGGCTCTCGGCAGTGACCGTCATGAAGTTAGTGTCACCGACCCAGCGTGGGAGTATGTGCATGTGGATATGTCCGGCAATGCCGGCGCCGGCGGCACGGCCCACGTTCATTCCTAGATTGATACCGTCGGGTGAGTAGACCTCCCGCAAAATACCTTCCATTCTTTGCGAGAGCGCCATCATCTCCTGAGCCGCGGGTTCGGGCAACTTCTGAAGCTCGTCCATGTGAAGGAAGGGAACCACCATCACATGGCCTGAGGTGTAGGGGAAGCTATTGAGGATGATGAAACAGTGCTCGCCGCGATAGACGATCTTTGCGTCGGGATCAGGCAGCTTGGGAAGCTCGCAAAAAATGCAGCCTTCAGGCTTGCCGTCGTGCTTGGCAGCCGTCGTGATGTAGGCATAGCGCCAGGGAGTCCAGATGTAGTCCATAGATCGGGTGATCAGGCGATCCAAAAACAAGCCCGGGGGAATCTCGTCAGCTTCACCGAGTACCACCGGCTATCTTCACAGAGAACTCGGTTTCTGAACGGGCAAGCTCTGCCCAGAGGCCCCCTGTTTGCCTTTCGTCATGGGGATTCCGCTGCTTTTAGATCCGCCGATGAACTGATCAACTGATCGACCGATTATACGATCACCGGATTGGCCCGATGGATCGAATGGCACGCATATTAATTCTCGGTGGATCCGTTTGACACCCTTTCCGAGCGGTTGTTATAGTCGAAGTTGTTCCCATTGGGATTCGGGTTCGATATTTCGGCCGCTGGAAAGTCTATCCGCCAGGGTAGGCTCAACACTAACTAACTTTAGGGTCACACCAGCAGTTCGCTAAACCAGC
>Ga0134128_10000321_pt1 | contig 67226 bp, 57 predicted proteins | sample KB31754_FD_96462 | JGI IMG/M metagenome (GOLD analysis project Ga0134128, IMG submission 96462) | Terrestrial soil microbial communities with excess Nitrogen fertilizer from Kellogg Biological Station, Michigan, USA - KB3-175-4 | ecosystem: Environmental > Terrestrial > Soil > Unclassified ... | reverse complement strand
GCTGCCACCGCTCCGGACAAAATCCACCACCCGTTGGCGCAAATCGGATGAACATCTCATACCCCCATGATCGCTAAAGTTCACCAGCAATGTCCATCAGTAATTGAGGGCTTGGCTATAATTGGGAAGGGATATGAAGTCTACGGCATCATCCGCCGTTCCAGTTCATTCAACACGGGTCGCATCGATTCGATCTATGAAGATCCGCATGTCCCCCATCGGCGACTTCACTTGGTCTACGGCGATCTGAACGATGCCAGTTCCTTGAATCGGATTTTGCGCACTGTCCAGCCTGATGAAATCTATAATCTTGACGCCCAGAGTCATGTCCGGGTCAGTTTCGATATTCCTGAACTTGACATTCCCCGTAGCGAGCTACGGGGAATGTCAAGTTCAAAGAAGACGACATCTGGAACGGGTATCCCGAGGAAACCAATGCCCCCTATGGGCTGGCGAAGAAAATGATGTTGGCGCAGTCGCAAGCCTATCGCCGGCAATATGGCGTTCATTCGATTGTCTTGTTTCCCGTCAATCTCTATGGGCCACGCGACAACTTCGATTTGGAAACGTCGCACGTCATTCCAGCGCTCATCAGGAAATGCGCGGCAGCGAAGGAAGCCGGACAAGCGGCGATTACTCTCTGGGGAGATGGATCGCCAACGCGAGAATTCTTGTACGTCGAGGATGCCGCCGAAGGCATTCTGCTTGCGGCCGAACAGTACGAGGGGGATCTGCCCATCAACCTGGGAACCGGTGAAGAAGTCTCGATTCGTGATCTTGCCGGATTGATTGCGGCTGAGATGGGGTTCACAGGGGAGATTCAGTGGGATACCACCAAGCCGAACGGCCAGCCTCGTCGATGTCTTGATGTCAGTCGGGCCAAGCAGCTCTTCGGGTTTCAGGCCCGACACGGGTTGCGCGACGGGTTGCAGAAGACGGTCCAGTGGTTCCACGACAACCGTCAGGCGATACGGGAACTGCATTTTTAGGTCATTCCGGCCGTTCCGCACTTGGTACTTGTGTTGGAAGTGAACCATTTCGGCTTGCCCCACAAGCCGAAATAGCAGCGATAATGAGAGAGCGGCGGGAGCTTAGCGGATCAACTGAATAGTTACGTCCAGCTTCAAGGTGCTCCACATGCGGTCTGCAGTCAGCACAGGCCGATGCAAGTGCTTGCCCAACGCCAGGCAGGCCCGATCACCTAAGGAGAGCCCATAGTCACTCGTGGTCGCGCGCAAGAAGCCGGTCGAGAAGGCGAGCGGTTCATCGAAAGAAATCACCGTGATTCCTAACTGGCCGATCCCCGTTTGAACTTGACATTCCCCGTAGCTCGCTACGAGGTTGGCCTCTCCTTCCGAGAAGTCTTCGGAATTGAGTTCTGTGATACCCCGCAGCTTGCTGCGGGGAGCTTCATTCGTCTCGTCGGGTATTCCTGCATCCGCAAGTTTGCTCACGACTTCAGCAAGATTAACGCTACTCATGACGGCCCGAGGAAGGAGTGGCGCAACTTTCTCGGCGCCCGGCTCATCATTGAGCACCGCCAGCACTGCGGTGGCATCGAAGACCGTTTCCTTCATGCTCGGCGCGCCGTCGGCGTGCGTTTTTTTCTGTCACTCCGGACCTCTTACCGGCGATCCTGAATGAGTTCATCGGGAGGGTCCGACCTTTCGACACAAACTGCCGAACCAGCGTCTAGGCATGCTTCAAGGCCTGACGGGGAGCGACCAGCCTGACTTCGTGTTCTTCGAGCACAAGCACCACGTCGTCGCCAGACTTGAGCCCGAGTGCTTTGCGGTAGGCTGCGGGAATGACGAGTCTGCCCCCAGCCGCCTTGCGGGTAAACGCTCAAAAGTCGCACTTGTTGCCTGCATGCGCAAGCTCATCACCATCCTTAACGCGATGGTGAAGCACGGAATGCCGTGGGCTCCGGTCGTCCAGAGAACTTGACATCCAACACGGTTGCTTCGTCTTTTACACAGAGAATGCTCACCCCCAATTTTGTTGACCTCAGGTCTTGAACGCACAAGACAAGGTGCGACTTCAAAATTTGCTACTAGCGGACTTTGTTTATGCGAGCAGTACAGCCCCAATGCTAGCCGCCATCTGATGCCACGCATCTGCCACTGCTCGACTGTCTTCCGCATGCAAGTGCCCGATGTGATGGTGCACGAGACGCTGGTCAATGGTGGCAAGCTTAGTGAGGCGTATAGTGGACGCCCGTGGTAAGCCGATCTCGGTCCAGTGGAGGAGCGCGACATCAGCTGGACCGCGCGGTGGGTGTGTGGTCACACGGGCAACCATCAAATCCACATCGCCGCTGAAGAGCACCAGCCCTGGCCGACGCTTATGGGTTTGGAGGTCAGAGAAAGGAAACTCCACCGAGACGATGTCGCCGACCTTAAACGCGGTCATAGACATGATCGTCTGGAGAGTCGTCTTGAAAGAAACGATCAAGAGCCAATCGCTGCCAGTCCAGATCCTCAACATCGCTACCGATCAACTGCGGCATGTCCTTGTAGAGCCGAAGCCGATCGCGTAGCGGCAAGGTTTCAATTGCCTTTTCAATTTCTTGCAACGTTTTCATCGGCTCCTCCCGGTTGGCTTATATCGTACCATCGGCATAGAGGCAAGCCTTTGAACGGTTGTCGGATGGCAACCGTGCGTACGCGGGTGGCCACGCAAAGTCCCATCGAAGGGGCGACGTGCCACCGAACACCCGTCTTCTGACAAATCTATTCGTTGTGAATGCACAGGACAAGACAAGACCAGACCCCAAAATTTCTTTCTGACGATGATGAATGAGTTCCCGTTTCAAGGTGCCAAAGAAGCTCTCGACGCAGGCGTTGTCTCAACAGTTTTCTCGACGCAACATGCTTCCGATAATCCCAGCAGTGGTTAGGCACTTCGTGGGCGATCGTAGGCAGTCCCTCAGTGGCTCAGCAACTCTTGAAACGACGTAAACAAAACGTCCTGTTTTGTATCAAGAGGAAGTGTATACCTAATGAACTTGGCCAGGCCATATAGGCTAAATTTCTTTGTCGTCGGGTTCGCGGCAAACTTTGATACCTCCAGGATTTTACGGAATGACCAGCCAGCGTAGGAAGGCCGGGACATGGGCGAGGCGCCGACTAGGGCGTTCAGACTGTTTATCACATTCCAAACGTGCAAGAGACCAACGCCTTGGTAGACGTCAATCGCCCGCTTGAGCAGCCGGATCTGGAATTTGTTGAAAGGAGAAGGGTCTGTCGAAGTGATTGGGATATCCTGGAAAGATATCTGATAGTTTCCCATGGAGCTATACCCTGAATATTTCTCGACTGCTCCAAACTCAATGTTTGCGCCGGTCGGAGCAAACGGCGGTTGGGGCGGTAGTGGTGGTATTTGTGATACACCTGACCAAAAGGGAGCGCCGCCTGGGAAAGAATACGGCGGGGTTAACGCGTCACTTACCGTTTGCCCATCCCAATATCCTGGCGATAATTGTGTGATACCGCCCAGTATGGTGTCGTGGATGGTTTTTAGAAAATTCGCCACTGGGGTCAGCACCGATGTTTTGTAGTTTGCCACCCAATTCGGGTCAACGGTTCCGGCAACAGCAATAAAAATAGCTGTCATACGGAGACAGTCTGGCAGAACATAGCGGTAGCTGAACACCTGACCAGCGGTCTGCGGCGGAGTTTGCGGGCCGTATCCTGCGTCCACAGCAAGGAGCCCCCCGGGATCGGGATGTGTACGTCGAAGTTGATAGTGTTGGCCCAGATCGGTCCAAAAGATCTGCCAGTCGTAAACCTGCTGCCAATGGCCTGTAAACGCATCCGCATTAAGAGCAAGGTCATCGATTGCGGTGATGCAAGGAACAATGTCAGGCTTCATGTTGGATTGCAATTGCTGCAGCTGTGCCTGCGCTGGGCTGGTCACCTGGTCGTCGAGTTCCCGGTATGTATTAATGATGTTCTCTGCCTGGAGGTCCGCATTCAGCTGATGAAAGTCGTTTTGGATCGTGGTGAGGATATTCTGCAATGCTGCCTGCGTGGGGTCGCCTCCTGCAAACAAGCCGATGACATCTGCTACCAATCCTACCGCCCCTGATATGTCCGCAGCGGTTCCCAGCACATCGCCTATCAACCCTACTGCCTTACTATTGCTGCCAGTAACGTCCTTAAGCAGGTCGCCAAGATTACTCACGCTGTTCCCTCCCGGTTGCTTAGCGGCTCGCGGTGCTCATTGCAGAGAAACCAGGATGGCGACCAGCGCTTGCCCCGACTTTAAGGGTGCCAGGGCCTTGCCAATGACGGCACCGAAGGCTTGTTGCGGATCGCTCGCCCTCATGCCATGGCCGGGCGTGGCTGAGCTGGTGAGGAGATCACCGACTTCAACGGACCCATATGTAGCATCCACCTTGCAGTAGACCTTGCCGACTAGCGCGAGTGGCAGCCGTCCCTCCGTGGACTTCTGCCGGTCAAGGATCAGCCCCGGCCTGTAGTTACCAGCCCCCGAAACGACCCCTACGACTTTCCTGTCGTAGCTCTCGCCGCACGGACGCAATAACCCATTTTCATCCAGCACCATGACCGTGCCAGGCTCGGCGACCGCGCTCGCTTCGACCGAAAAGTCCTCGGCGAAATCGGACGCGGGCATCACGATGTCAACACCGACGGTGAGCGTGCCGGTCACCGTGATATCACCTTGAAAATGCCCGGCAGTCTTGCCTTGCCCATATATTGCGATGCCGTTTGGACTATTCGCCCAAACGCCAAACGCTCCGTTATTATTCTGAGCGGTGTTCGTAGCGGACACCGCGGCGTGAGCTGACGAAGAACTTTGCGCGACGATTGCGTCGTAATTTTCACTTGTGCTGACGGCATTTATTGCATTGTTGCCATCGCTATTGAAGTATCCGGCGATCCCTCCGGTGCCTGGGTTAGTTCCCCAAGATCGGGCCCACAGCCCGTACCCGCCGTTATTGTTATTAGCAGATACTCCAGCGTGCCCCTGGGCAGAACTTGTTCCGTTGATCGCGTCTTGAGTTTGGCTAGTAGCTAGTACACCGACGCCACCCTTTGAGCTAGCTTGCACACCAGCGCCACTGCCCGATTCTCCGTAGACGCCCATGCCGCTGTCCGAGAGACCTTGTATGCCATTTCCATACTGCGAAGCGCCACATACCCCAGTCTCGCTTTGCATGTTTGTCTGACCGACTACCGCCCCCGTAAGAAACCCTGGGCCAACCAGGCCCGCCGCTCCTGCGGCGGGGAGATTCGTGGTCGCCTTCTCTTTAATTTTAATTGGGATCAAATTTTGCGGGAACGGTCCACCGACCTCCCCGTACACGCCAGTCGCTAAGACAACATTCGGCACCTTCCCGGCGATGGCTACAGCACCCAGCGTCGCTTGGCAATCAACTTCAAATGCAATGCCATCCCCATTGAGCTTCGTCGCGGTCTGCTGAAAAGGAAGAGTAAAGTCAGCCATTTTGTTCCCCCCCCTTCTGATTTCTGCTCCCATCCTACGCTTTAAGGATTCCGTCACTTTGACAGATACGGAGTCCACCATCGCTGCTTGGTTTGGGCAAAATTTCAGGCCGAGCGCGCCTCCTGTTTAGGGTGGCTGCACTTTGCTGAAAGCGGCATTGCAATCCTCAAGTTCCAGAGGAAAAAAAAGCGTGAGCGTTCCATGCGCGGTCATCCGGCCCGCGCCAGGCGCAAGCGAAACTGCCGAATGCGGCCCGTCTTCCAGTCGCCAAGCCCCTCGCGCGCTGTACGCCCATTCGTTGGACAGGTGCCGCTTTTCGGTCTGCCGTTGCCTTCAGCAATTTTGCGATCCTTGGCAGATGAAACTTACTCCCGCAGTGGGGGGCGATCTCGACCCTCTCTGGCGTGGCTACCATATTTGAGAGGAGCACCGCAATGCCTTTCAAATTCGGTAGTGCATCATTTTGACTGAGCCTCAGCTTGTTCAACAAGCCCACGATTTCATCAATCGTCCAAACATGATCTGAGACACCTGCAGCCATGGCTGGGGTGACACGAAGCGTCTTGCGAATCCGAACAATGTTGTAATGCATATAGTGCAAGGCAACTGAGAGAGCGTGATTCTCAATCTTCTTACTAAAAGCATTAGTAAGCCGCGTGAACCGTCGAATACTCATTGGAATTCTCTTTCGAGTAAGCGTGTTCATAGATTGACTCCTTATTGGCCTCAGTTCCCTTACCCCCTGATGCTCGTTATGGAAATGCGCCGATGGAGAAGGGTGAAGCCGTCCTTGAATTAGACTCCTTAAACAAAAACAACGACTGCGGTTTTCTATTGGAGGCCCATGATCTTTGATGTTTTCGCTCTTACTGATTCCCTTTGATGTTCATGACATCGGCTTCTTTGGAAAGCCGCAGGCCCTGCTCGTGATCTTCTGACTCTGGCTCTTGAGTCCCTCACCTCTCGCGTTGGTCACGGGTGCCGATCGTCCGTCACCCGAGTGGCGGGAGACCATCCATGTGGTCCTGCAAAAGCAATCGATGGGGAGCGCATTCCTCGTGCGCCACCTCGCCGTCTGCCACATGTTTCCTGTGATCCCGCTTCTCTCATCGGAATTCTAACCTTGAGCCTCACGAACCAATCGGGTTTTTCATCGAGCAATTCAGAGGCCATGTGAACCACCATGCAGTACTTAAGGGGATTATGAAGAAAAATAGGAGGGTCGGAAGGACAATGGATGCCGCAAACTAGCACACGTATGTCATTCGTATACAGTAGACCACCTCAGAACTCAGCGGCTTATGTCCTGGTCTAAGAAACTAGACAGGCTCTGCTTATAGAACAACTCGCTGGTGCATTGTGCTACGTTCTAACATTAGACAGCACCGAGTCATCGTCTTAAGGCCAGAGGGCTCTATGAAGCATTCACGTCCTGCTTACCACCGTCACGATCTCTCCAATGAAACATGGGCATTGCGGGGGCGGCGTTGCCGGACAATCGGCTATTTATCAATGCGGTGTTCTGGATCTTGAGGACGGGTGCGTCGTGGCGTGGTCTGCCTCAGGAATATGGCGGGTAGAGCAGCACGCACCGCCGCGTTATTCGCTAGCGGGGATACAGGCGGGTGGAAACACTGCAGTATATCGATACATCTCTGTGGACCACGCCTTGCTATTAAAAAAGATAGTATGTCATTGCTACATCTACTTCGATCCAATACCATCACAGCATTCTGACAAGGTAGATCTCTAGCCCACATTATTCATGAGCGTTTCTACTCCAACCGCCGATACGCCGCTGCGACAAGCCTGGCCGCAATGTCGGCAGCCAGGCGGGCAGGCTCGCCCTTCGCGACCTCAACATACTGTTTCAAGTATGCGTCGGTCCCTCAGGGCTCTGCGTGCCCGTCTCGCCTGGCGTCTTGGCGGTTTCGTGACGAACCGTCATGAATAATGTGGGCTAGGAATCAGGTCTGAGTGGAGGTGAAAGGTGAAACGTATCGATATCATCGCCGGGGCGCGGCCCAATTTCATGAAAATTGCCCCCATCATTGAAGCGCTAAAAACAGCTGAGCGCCGTGGTGGACAGTTACGGTACCGATTGATTCATACCGGCCAGCATTATGATCGTGCCATGTCCGGCAGTTTCTTCGAAGAACTAAGGATTCCCGATCCTGACATCAATCTTGAGGTGGGGTCGGGCACGCAAGCCGAACAAACTGCCGGTATTATGGTCGGGTATGAAAGAGTCTTATTGAAGGACAAGAGCGACCTCTGTCTTGTCGTCGGTGACGTGACGTCTACGATGGCCTGTTCTATCGCGGCGCGAAAACTGGGTGTGCGGGTGGCCCATGTCGAGGGCGGTATTCGGTCCGGTGATTGGACGATGCCGGAGGAGATCAATCGGGTGGTGACCGACTCCATTACCAATTGGTTCTTTACGACGAGCGAAACGGCCAACGATAATTTGTGCCGCGCCGGTGTCACCGACGACCGGATTTTTTTTGTCGGCAACACCATGATCGACACGTTGCTCAAGAACGTGCCGCGGTTGAGGCCTCCGGCTTGTTGGCATTCCCTCAAGCTCGAACCGCGACGGTTTTTTGTCGTCACACTCCATCGTCCGGCAAACGTTGATGGAGAGCAGCAGCTCTTATCTTTGCTCCGCGCCATCGTCGAAGGCACCAAAGGACTGCCGGTTGTTTTTCCCGTACATCCACGGACCGCAAAGAATCTTAGGGAACTCGACAGTGCGACACCGCAGCTTCATTATGTCGATCCGCTCGGCTACCTGGAATTCAACTATCTCGTCAAATATGCGAAAGGAGTGATTACCGATTCCGGAGGTATCACCGAAGAGACGACCGTGCTTGGAGTGCCGTGCCTGACTCTTCGTGATAACACCGAGCGACCGGAGACCATCACAATTGGGACAAATGAACTGATCGGGACTGATCCCAACAAGCTCCCTCCCGCGCTGGTGCGATTGATGACGGGGCAGTGGAAGAAAGGCGCGATTCCGCCACTGTGGGACGGGAAGGCGGCGGAGCGGATTGTTGGGTGTTTGGAGCGACTGTTGTAATGTGAACCCAAGCGGCGACAAACGGGATACTCATTTGCCTCCTGTGGTCTGATATCGAGAGTTGCCATAGGGTAAGATCTGTGCGGATCACGCAAGGAAGACCGATGTCCACGGTAAAGAATATGGAAGGCAATCATGGGGGTATGGGATGAGCACTGCGGCAAAGATCGTTGGCCCTCACGTCATGACCATTGAAGTCACCGACGACGAGATCATTGCGCATTTGGTGGATGGACGGACGATCAGCGTGCCCTTGGTCTGGTCGTGGCGTTTAGCGGACGCCACCGGAGAGCAGCGACAACATTGGGAGATCCTTGGCGACGGAGAGAGTATGCGCTGGTCCGACATTGATGAAGATATCAGCGTGGAAGGCATGCTGCACGGGATGCCTGCCCGTCGTCTCAGAGGACATACTCGGGCTCGCGAACGACAAGCATAAAGGCAGCTACCTTACTCTGCACGATGAGTGCACATTACCCTCATGTGGGTTGCAAGGCAGCGCCCGTTGGCTACTGGCGCACCGTCGGGGGGAGCGGAAGTGGATATGGTGATTGAGCGCGCCGGCGCACTCACCGCCGCCGAACCAGGACGAGTGAAGCAAAAAATGATCGTGTGCCGCACGAAGATACCCTTCCGGCTACTCGATGGAACGTGAGTCGTGAACACGTCCGATGTTCTGAGGCGATTAGCCGCGACATAGCCCTGGTTCGACCTCACAAGTGAGTCCAACTGCTGGTTCGTTCCTCGAAATCTTCCTTTCTCTATACAGCTTGCGTGACAGATTGAAAAAAACCTTCCAGTGGTTTCAGGCCAAGCGACAAATGCACCCGGAAGTTCGCTTCTCGGATTTTTCGATTCATTGATTTGTTCGCCATCCAAATTCACCCTACGGCGCCAACTCGTGCTGTCACAAAAACGATTTTAAGTTGTCACATTTCCTTGTGACTAATACCATCAGAGAACTTTTTTTGATCATATTGGCTCGATGTGAGATGCGCTGCATGACCGAGGAAATCACTGGTCTTGGGGTCCCTGCTTAACGTTGCGAGGCAACACCCAGCAGCCGGAGACCATTACGATTTGAACTAACGACCTTATCAGACCTAATTGAAAGAGCCTCCTCCTTGGTTCACCCGATTGATGCGAGAAGTGGGAATAGGCTCAACTTTTATGCTTTGCGATGGAAAGGCGGCAGAACGGATCGTGAAACATTTGGAGGGGGCGGTAGTGTGAGCAGTTGGAATTGCATTGTTCAATACCTAGGCTAGGGAGCGATCAAGGTACGGGCGCAGGGCAAATTATTCGTCATGTAGTAGCAGGGTAGTTCCCTCGACCGAACGATTCAATTTCTCCAGATCCATGGAACAAAGTAAAGCTCATTATCTGTCAGGAATTGTCCTATCCGCTGGAGCCAATCTGGCTGGGATGGGCGCTTCTCTTGTGACCATCATGGTGGCGGCACGACTATTATCAAAGGATGAGTTGGGGGCATTTTTTTTGGTCATGGTAGTGGTTCAGTTTGTCGCACTCCTTAGCGACTTAGGTTTGAAGAATACCGCGATCAGAGCCTTGTCATCCTTGCCACCACAATCTCCGGAGTTTCTCCAAACAGCACACTATCTTTTGACTATGACGGTAGCAACCTCGGTTGTGGCCTGCCTTGCGCTTTGGTCCGTCATGCCATTTCTAAAATTGTTGTGGCCATATGAGAGCTTCCAAAGTCATCTCGTCTTCGCAGCACCCATCGCAGTTTTAACTGCTGTCTTTCAGATCGTTACCTCGCTATTGGTCGGAGGAAAAGAGTTTAAGAAGCTCTCTGCGTTAAGCGTCGGGATCGAAGTTCTGCGCGCAGCGCTTTCTACGGGAACCTTGATGTTGGGGTGGGGAGTGAACTCTCTGTTCTGGGGGATGATCGTTTCTAGAATGGTCGGTATCGGGGCAATTTGGGTGATGATGCCCGCTTTATTCTCATTCAGCTTTCGACATCCGCGAAAAGCAGAGTTTTTTAAGTTCGGAGGGTGGCTATATGGAGGCTCTCTTCTATCTGCGGGTATGGTCAGATGCGCTGATGCGATGGTGACAACCTACATAGGCACAGCTGCGCTCGCTGTCTATTCAGCCGCGATGCAAATACCCACTGTCCTACAGCGAGTCTTCGAGTCAACGCGGCCGGCCCTATTGGGATATGTTGCTGCTCATCATGATAGTTCCGACCGGCAACAGGCTGAGACTATGCGCATTCTGACAGCGGGGTTATCCGTGGCCACGATCGTGATCATCGTTTTTTCCGGTCCGCTGATGACAGTGCTGTATTCTGAGCAGTACACCAGCGGTACTTGTATCATGCAAACATTGAGCGTCTGGATGGATTTTTCCCTCGTCAATTACTTCTACTCAATCATTTTGGTTGGGAGGGGGCAGTCCAGGGAAGCGTTCATACAAACGGTACCTCAGCTCCTTATCATGCTCGTGTCCACCAGCTTGCTTGTTCCTCTATACGAAGCCGTAGGCGCCGCGAGCGCTCTGGTCATTACCGCATTCTTGGGGAATCTCATCGCGGCTAAAATCGTCGCCGGAGATGATAGGGATGCATGGTGGGTGCTTACGATGAACTTTATTCGAGCGGCAGTCCCGCTCTTACTTTTTCTTATTGTCGTGTCACAGATGAAACTCGATTTTTTCTCGTTGATGACTCTTGGCGGTGCTATGGTTGCGGTACTGATCGTACTTAAAGTTCTGAAGACAAGTGACATAGCTGCCGTACGAATAATGCTCTTGGGAATAGTACGACAAGCCCCCGTACGCTCCACCACTATTGCTTAGTCCGACAACATCTACGGAGTGACTGAATGAGGGTTCTATTTCTGACATATCCTCGAATTGGATTAAACCGGGGCGGTTTACAGATTCAGATTGAAGAGACTGGCAGAGGTTTGTCCAAACTTGGAGTGGATGTTGTCCAGTATGATCCTTGGAAAAATCAAATTCCGGATGTGGATATTTGCCATGTTTTCAGCATTGATTCCTCGATGATCTACCATGTCAATAGAGCGACGAGCTCAGCTGTCCCGGTCATTCTGTCTCCTGTTCTGAACCTATTTGGCAGTCGACAACTAGTATCGCGAATGAAGCAACGGATGTCGGTACTCCCAGGTGTGTATTCTGACCTCAGGAGAGCCGGACAGATGCTTTCCGCAGCGACCAAGATCATAGCTCTCAATTCCGAAGAGAGAGAGATGCTTGGAGCGGTATTTCAGATTGAGCTCTCAAGAGTCTGCATTGTTCCCAACGGGATCAGTGCAGCGTTCTCCGGCGGGGATCCCCGATTATTCAACAATGCGTATGGCATAAGCGATTTTGTTCTCAATGTCGCCTCAATAGAGCCGAGAAAAAATCAATTGTCATTGGTTCGCGCCATGAAGCGTCTGCCCTATACGTTGGTCTTGGTTGGAAAATGTTCTCCAGAACATGCCGATTACCTAAAGAAAGTGGAGGATGAAGCAGGCGATAACGTAAGGGTAATCGGTGCCATTCGGCACGATGATCCCATGTTGGTTTCCTGCTATCGAGCGGCAAAACTGTTCGTCCTTCCGAGCTTTTCAGAAGTGATGCCTCTTACCATAAATGAGGCTGTCTTAGCCGGGTGCAGAATCGCCGTATCCGATCGGGTGCCTGTCTCAGAATCGATCGTACCGCATAGTGAACGATTTCGCCCAGATGACATTGAGGTCATCGCTCACATTATCGATCACAAGATGCAGGACCGTGGGGCGAATAGGGGGGCTTCACAGGCTGTGGCTGCGATGCCCACCTGGGATGAGATCTGTCAGGAACTGGTCAAAATCTATCGAGATACGCGAGCCGTTCACATGCCTGTTCATCAAGCTCTGGGATAGGGATTTCGCGCACAAGATCACGTTCGGAAGGGAACTCGCACGCGCTCGAATATGCCCGTGGTTGACGACTTGCCAACATCTGTGGATCACTCACCGCTTGACAACATTCAATCTGTCAGCAGGTCTGGTATAAGCGCGTCCAGTGTTCTGGCATTTGCGACAGGTATGTTTGTTCAGTTGTCGATGCCGTTAACAGATCTCTACGAAGTTCCCAACGTGAGGGGAGTATTCTTCGGACTTATTCTTGGAATTTTTGCATTTCGCTTCTTAAGCGGAGAGTCTTTAAGAACTGGAGGAGCTCTCCTTATATCGTATTTAGTCTTAAGCCTCGTTCTCGCCCTGGGCATCACCTATTCACGTGCCCCAGTATATGGAACGGCGAAAGTGATACTCGTGTGTTCATATTTCTGGTTGTTAGGGACCGTGATTTATAACCTGGTTGACGATGTGACAATTGGAAAAGCATTTCTCACCGGTCTGTTTGTCGGTGGACTACTGCTAATCGGAGTTGTCGTGATTGAATTCGGTAATCCGATGCAGTTATTTCGAAATACGAATCGGTTTTTTCGGCTCCGATTCGGGGATGACGGCAATCCCATCATGCTAGGAAGGCATCTGGCACTGGCAATTACAATAATTGCTACGTTCGTCGCGGTTCGGCGGAGGTGGAAAGATCTAGTGTGGAGCATCCCGGTGGGTCTACTCACGCTGGTCTATCTTGTGGCGACCGGTTCCAAGGGTCCCCTACTGGCACTCGCGCTTTGCTTCGTCGTAACTGCTCTGCTCATGATGAGGGGCGTTATGGGTAGGTTAAGTCTGAGCATACTTCTCGTGGGATTGTTCTCCGTCATTGGAGTAGTCGGGGTAGAGTTCTTACCAAAGGGGTTCATCGAAGAACGTTTTACGGAGAAGGTGCAGAATCTCTCTTTGCGGATGCCTGCCTATCAAGATGTCATGCGTACGCTTCTCGAGTCGGATGCAACACAGATGCTGGTCGGTCATGGAACCGGAGATTATGGGTATTTCGCCTTGGGTCATGATGAACGAGCCTACCCTCATAATGTCCTGCTCGAAGTAGCTTACGAAAACGGATTGATTGGGATCGGCCTATTGGTCGCTGCACTGAGTTGTCCTTTGGTGGCAGTAATACGGGCAGCTCAGCACCAGTTAGAGTACCAACATCGAATGTTATTGGCGGGCTTGTCTGCCGCTTATATCTCATCAATTATCAATGCCCAATTCACTGGAGATCTCGGGGCGAATCTTTTGATTGGAATGTTTGGAGCTGCAACAGCGAGCATGAGTAATCTGAGAGTGTCAGATCCATTGTGAAGAGAGCGTTTGTGATCTGTGGCAACGAGGCGATGCACATGTGGCACTGGCAATACATTATGGGGGCAGGTAAGTGAATGCGAACCAAATGGACTGTACCAAGAATCCACGGAAAACGGAAATCCTTTTTTTTGTGCCTGAATGGCCAGCGCTTGACAGTTCAATTCTCCACGCACAAGTCCTGTCGGTAGCCGCGTTTCTTAGTCAGGAGGGGTTTTCCTGCAGATTCGCCGGGGCTGAAACGTCACCTTCGCGCGCACAGGAGGCGGCCACTTTGATTCACAAGGAATACGGTATCCATGCGTATGTAGAACATGCTCTTCCACAGAAGGCGGGTGCCTACGCCATGTGGTGGGCTTGCCAGAAAGTGTACCGTCACATGCGCACAAAGCTTTCCAACACTGCCATTACGCACGTGTATGCCCGTTCGTTCACTGGATCAATGTGGTCCAGAAGACTGGCCCGACAACTTAAAGCGATATCAATCTTTGATGTCCGGGCGATCGTCAGTCATGAGCAAAGGCTTGAGCGAAAGTCTTGCGTGAAAAGTTGGATTAGTTCTTGCCTGGAATTGCAGGAGGGACGTCGGGCTGATCGCCTGTCTACAGTGTCTGAAAACTTACGTACATACCTTCTCCAACAAACTGGTCGGCGAGACATTACGGTGATTCCGTCGTGCTTTAACGCAGATACCTTTCACTTTAGTTCTGCCTCTCGTCAGGAGATTCGAACAGCGTTCGACCTCAAGGACGATGATGTTTTGTTGTGCTATTCGGGGGGGACCAGTGCATGGCAGAGGATCGACGATATCATATTGCTTCTTAAAGACGTGTGTGCGCGAGATGAACGATGCTATGCGTTGTTTCTTACAACCAAACATGATGAGATGATTTATCGGCTTGCCGTTGCACAATTTCCTGAGGGTCGAGCTTGGGTTCGGAGTTGTTCTCATAAGGAAATGCATAAGTATTTATCTTCAGCCGATGTAGGACTCATTATGCGCCACGACATTTCTGTTAACAATGTGGCCAGTCCCGTAAAGGTGGGCGAATATCTTGCGTGTGGTCTTCCTGTGATTCTGACACGAGGGATCGGGGACTACAGCGACATGTTACCGGCCGCAGGGGTAGGGATTTTGTTGGATGAAACTGAGAACATGGTCGATCAGGTTCTCTCCTTTATCGGCGGATGCGATTTCCCACGTCAACGGGATATGACGATGCGATTCGCGAATTCACGACTGACGATGTCAGCAAACTTAATACAATATCATTCACTGTATACAGAAGGATAATGGGTATTGTTTCCCGATGCTGAATCCTGTGTGGCTCTACCGTAGGGAGGTGGCAAGTGTTGGTAGAAGACTTGAAAGAAGACGTCAAGGAGTTCTGGAATAAGTCGAGTTGCGGTGAGGTGTATGCCTCCGGCCCTTCCGATGTCGGTTACTATGAGCAGCACTCACACATGCGGTATCAGTTGGAGCCGTATATTCGAGATTTTTCCCGATTTGCGGACGGACGCGACAAGGATGTACTGGAAGTCGGAGTCGGAATGGGCGCGGACCACGTGGAATGGGCAAGATCATATCCTCGTACACTATCCGGCATAGACTTAACCCCTCGATCCGTCGACCACACATTGAAGCGACTCTCAATGTATGGGCTATCCTCGGAGGTCCGAATTGGTGATGCGGAGGCGCTTCCCTACCGCGATAACTCATTCGACATTGTGTACTCGTGGGGAGTATTGCATCATTCCCCGAACACGTCTCAAGCAATGAGGGAGGTGCATCGCGTATTACGCACAGGAGGGACAGCTCGGATTATGATCTATCACAAATATGCACTGACTGGTTATATGTTGTGGTGTCGATACGCGCTGCTTACTGGGAAAATAGGAATGACACTTGACGAGATATATCATCGTTACTTGGAAAGCCCTGGAACGAAAGCGTATACGCTCGAACAAACCCAAGCCATGCTCAATGGATTTTCCAAGGCGAACCTCGTCACGCAGTTGTCGTTTGGAGATTTATTGCAAGGTGCCGTCGGGCAACGCCACAGTGGAGCGTTGCTTAGGTCTGCCAAACTGCTATGGCCCCGAAGCCTCTTGAAAGTTCTGTGCAGAGGACATGGGTTACTCTTACTCATCGATGCAACGAAATAGCCAAGCGCCAACCATCCAGAACATGTTATCGAATAGGATTGCACCGGCAATGCCATGAATTCACCAATTCGACTACTGCTGATCGGTGGCATGCCTCCACCTATCGGTGGCACGACTGTTCTTTTTAGAGATTTGGTCGATCGGCTCTCTTCGTCCGAGCAGTTCTCAGTGAAAATCGTTAATACTTCACGTACAAAGCCGGGAAGGATGGCGAGCGCGATCAAAGGACTTCAGTGCGTCGCCTCTGTGATATGGAACATACCACGTGCATCGGTTGTGAGTTTTCATACATCAATGCAAGGGGCGATCTTCTTTGGACCCCTGGTACACTTCATTTGCCGTGCCCTGGGACGAAAGTGGATCTTTCGAGGATTTGGAGGATACTTTGAATCTTGGTACGGCCTGCTCGGTCGAGCGCAACGATGGATTTTTGACATTACCGTAATGAGAGCGGACGCGATCCTCTTTGAGCGAATATCGTCTGTACGGTATTTCCAAGCTATGACCTGCAGCCCTGTGCATTGGTATCCAAACAACCGGAGCCTTGATAGGACTGTCGCGCCAGCGGAACTGGATCGACCGCCCTCTCGAAGATTCGTCTTTCTCGGCCATGTCAAGCCGTCGAAAGGAATAGGTGAGCTCATTGCTGCCTCGCGGCTGCTTCATGATGCTCAAGTTCACATCGATGTCTATGGGCCGTTGCAGGAAGGTGTTGCGGTGTCATGGTTCGATAATACGTCCGTGCAATATCGCGGCATCATCGCCAAAGAACAGGTTATGGAGACACTCGTGCAGTATGATGCGCTTGTCTTGCCCACATACTGGGAAGGAGAAGGACATCCTGGGTCCATCCTTGAGGCATATTGCGCGGGGATTCCAGTTATTGCCACGCGGTGGGGCGGTATCCCAGAGATTGTGTCGTCCGAGACGGGACGCCTGGTAGAACCTCGTGATCCGTGTGGCTTGGCTGACGCGATGCGAGAACTTGTGGAATCTTCATCGACACTTTCAATGCTTCGCCGTGGGGTTCGACTCAAGATCGGGGAGTTTGATAGTCAGCGTTGGACTGAATACTTCACGGAGCTTTGTCACAGTCTCGCATCAACTTGAGGAGTTTACCGTGTGCGGAATTGCGGGAGTCTTGGGATATGAATCTGCACTGGTAGATCAGATGCTTGTCAGACTGCGACATCGCGGGCCGGATCATTCCAGTAGGACATCCATTGCCGGTACAGGCTGGTCGATCGGGCATGCACGACTCAGTATTATCGATCTTGACCCTCGAAGCCACCAACCGTTTTTTTCTCCCTGTGGCAGATACGGAATCGTTTTTAACGGCGAAATCTATAATTTTAGGGAACTGCGGTGGGCATTGGAAGAGACGGGAGCTAGCTTTCGGACATCATCCGATACAGAGGTCTTGCTTCACTGGTTAATTAAACACGGCATAGCAGGTCTGACCCAGCTCGACGGTATGTATGCATTCGGGTTTTTCGACATGAAAACACGGATGCTGTTACTGGCAAGAGATCCTATCGGGGAAAAACCGTTGTATTATACCGGGAGCCTCGTTGATGGTGTGCGGCGCTTCGCCTTCGCATCAGAAATCAAGGCCCTCTTAACCCTTCCCGATATTAATCGGTCGCTCCACGATGGTGCTGTGCTGGACTTTCTCCGCTTCCTTTACACGGCACCGCCGAATACTCTTTACCAAGGCATCCATGAGCTTGCTCCTGGACATATGCTCCAGGTGGATCTGGATAACGGTGATGCGGAAAGCCCGCGAGCGTTCTACTCGCTTGAAAAGAGCATCGAGTACGATGAAGCGGGGACTACGGAGCACGCCGAAAAGAAGTTCCGAGAATTATTCGAGCAAAGCGTCGAGCGGCGTCTCATCAGCGACGTAGATATCGGTCTGTTCCTCAGTGCCGGGATCGACTCAAACGCTATTCTTGCAGCGGCTCAAGGCTCTTCCAAACTCAGCGCCTTGCATACATATACTCTTGAGTATACGAAGGAGAGCGATGAAAGCCATATCGCGCGTCAGATTGCATCAGTTCACGGATTGTCACATGCCACGATCCCTTTTCATGAACTGGACTTTCATGATTCAATTCAACGGGTAGTGAATTTATTTGACCAGCCGTTCGGCAACTCGACGGCACTTGTTTCGGATCTAATCGCTGACGAGGCATCTAAGTCGTGCAAGGTGTGTCTAGTGGGTGACGGCGGAGATGAACTGGCCATCGGCTATCCAAGATACAAGGCCATCCACCTTCATCAGCAGTTGGGGAAATTGCCTTCAGCTCTATCAGGCTTTGGTCGATTGTGCGCTGCCTGGCTGCCAGAGCGTGGCGGTCTTGCCACATCGATGAGACGAGTGAAGCTGTTCTTGAACACACTGGGCCACCCATTGGCAGAGAGTGTTTTGGATTGGGCGACATATATGAACACGCCTACTCTCGCATGGGCTACCGGAAGGAAAGAATGCAGAACTCCCTTTTACAACGATCTATTGGATACGTTTACTAGACAGTCAAACGATCCTGTGCGCGCAGCCACGATAGTCGATATGAAGTCGTTTGTTCCCTTTAACCTGATGCAAAGCGCCGATAGGACCAGCATGGCCCACTCTCTTGAACTCCGAAGTCCATTTCTGTCGCCGTTGCTGGTCCACAGCATACTTGGGTTGCCGTCCCGGGTAAAGATGGGTAACAGCACCAAGCCACTCATAACAGGCGCGCTTGCCGCTAAGATGCCGGCAAGTGTGTTGACCCAACCGAAACGTCCATTCAATCCCCCGATACAGAATCTGTTGAGAGTGAATCTGGAGCACCTGCGCGACTATCTGCTACGCCCATCTGCTTGTCTCGGCACGGTTCTCGATCAGGACTTTCTCAAACGTGAGGTCGCGGCATTTTCGGCAGGGAGACGCGATAACTCCACACTACTGTGGGGGCTCGGGACCTTAGAGAATTGGCTTCAGAGAGGCATACGATGAAAAGGATGCTCCGACATATAGTCGCGATCATGATCGCAGTCCTTGGTTCGGTAGAAACATCCTATGCCGACAGAGTGGCGGTCGTGGCATTCAGCCAACCGCCCAACTATGCGCTTTGCACGGATCCAGGGGACGTGCAACAGCTTACAGACGGGAAAATCACAACCTTTCCGATCTGGACGAAGAAGGAGACAGTCGGATGGGCGACTACGACGCCGATCGCCATAGAACTTCGAGTCACGTCCACTGGTGCTGCACAGCGTCCTCAATCCGGTACATTACAACTACATTCAGCAAAGGGATTAGGTGCTGGTGTAGATGTGCCACGGCATGTCGATGTCTACGCGCGAAGCAGTGACGGAACATTGAGTTTGGTTGGGTCGTTGGCCGCCTATTCGAGAAAATGGAGTGACAAACGTGATCACTGGTTAGCTGTCGATCTCCAAGTAGCAACCGAAGCATTGGTCGTCGTTCTCCATGCCTCCGGTGACTATTTGTTTTTAGACGAGATCGAATGGCGACCTTCGGGAATGGGCCGGTTTCCAACAATCCCCTCAGGTGTGGCAAATGTCCGGACAGCATTGGAGGAAAGCACTCGAAGAGTCTCTCGATCTATCGAAAGGGCGGCTGCGGTGGAAGCTGAAGGAGCTGCGCTATCGGTGCCGACGAATTCGCTGCATGTCTGGAGCCAAGACCCATGGGAAGATATCGACCTTGCTGATGTTCGTCAACAGATCAACAATAGACCCTCCTTAGTTGAGGTCAGGGGCTACGCTGACGAGCATGAGAGCATCTGTTTAGGAATTGTTGTGGGAAAGGAGGTCGCTGCTAACGGGCTGCGTGTTTCAGTCGACGGACTCCCTTCTCAATCCGTTACGCTTTATGAAGTTAGGCCGGTTATCGCAGGCAACGGAAAGCGAGTGTATGACCCTCTCGTTCCACTTGATGGTCGTGGGACGTTTTCAGCAAGACCCGGCTCGCCTGTATATCTTTGGATGGATATTAACCTTGCTGTATTAGGCGCGGGCAACCATCGATTCAAAATCCGCCTTGATAGCGTGGGCCAGGTGAATACTCTCCCTGGTGTGGCGAACGTCAGTGCATATACAGGAAGTAGTGTCAAACGGCTTCGTGCAGTGAATTGGGCATACCTTTCTGATATGCCTGTTTTCCGAAATAGGACTGTCGCCACTCAAGACTTGGTGCGTCACGGCATCAATACCTTCGTTGCACATCCTGGAGAAATTCCTGGCGTAGCTCTTGATGGCAGCTGGATGATCAAGCCTGACCTAAGTTTTGTGACTACCGTGGAGCTAGTCAAGCAGCATGGGATGTTGCTGCTCTATCTGGGTTGGAGTGAGGCAAAAAATCCGTTGGGGTTATCGAGCAAGGTGCGAACTCTCGATGCTGCTGCAAAAGAGCGCTTGCTGAGGTGGGTGAAGCAAATGTCCGCATATCTTTCCGAGCGAGGCCTGTCCGTGAATCAGTGGGCTTTGTATCCAGTCGACGAGCCAAGTCGGCAGGGTTTACAGCTGGTGAAGGCGGTCGCTCAAGCGATCAAAGAATGGAATCCTGCCGTGAAGGTGTATACCGACCTCAATGTCTACGCGACCCCACCCATTGAGATGTCCGACCTTCGGGACGTCCAAAGCTTTGTGGACTATTGGCAACCCAATGTATTGGTAGTCCGCGGCCGACTCGGTGAGTTTTTTAAGACGCTTCAAAAAGATTGGTGGATCTACGGGAATCCAAAAGCACCTGCAAAACAAGCGTCACCATTGCGTGACTATCGAATGTTGGCTTGGTGGGCCTGGTATTACGATGCGAAAGGCGTAGGGTTTTGGTCCTACAGCGATACCGGTGGGAGTTCTGCGTGGAACGATATAGATGGTCGGCGTCCTGACTGGGCTGTCGTGTATGAAACACCTGAAGGAGTTGTCAGCAGCCGCCGCTGGGAGGCATTTCGCGAAGGGCTGGAAGATTATGTCTTATTGTCAGGGATGAACAGAACTGAAGCGCAGAGAAGTATGCCATCTGGAAAACAGAACCTCGACTTGTGGGATCTGCCCACGGTTGAAGGTGTGAGGCGAGCGCTCTTGGATGCTCTCTGAACCTGGATGCATCACTTGCGGTCGAAGACTAATTTGCTGAAATACGCGCATTCGATATAGTCCAACCAGCGTAATCAGTTCGTACAAGCTGATGAAGTCGTTCGCTAGAGACCGATTCCGATTGTATCTACAAACAGCCCTCTATCTTCGGCCGATTCAGCTGCTTTTTCTTATTCGTAACCGGCTTTGCCTGACTCCAGTCAGATGGCCTCGCGCTCGTCGAATAGGCCTAAGGCATGGTGTCGGGTTCATGCCTGGCGTCCATGGGCTCCATCAATCTCATGATGGCGAAGCAATCATCTTCTTGAAGCAAAAGAAGTCCTCTTCTAACGGCAAGCCGGATTGGGCTTGTAAGGATATGCCGAAGCTCTGGCGGTATAACCTGCACTATTTTGATTATCTGCATGATCCGCATCGTTCTTGTGAGAATAAGCGTCTCCTGATTACTGATTGGATCCTGAACAACCCGCCTGGGACTGAAGACGCATGGGAGCCCTATACAGTCTCGCTCCGAATTGCGAACTGGATAAAGTTCTTCCTATTACTGAATGTGGTCGGTCCCGAAGACAAAAGCGAAAGGCTACCCACGTGCGAGTGGCTTGACAGCCTCTATCAACAGGCGCTGTGGCTGGAACAAAACATCGAATACCATATCTTAGCGAATCACTACCTCAAAAATGGCGTGGCCCTATTTTTCGCTGGAATGTACTTCGAAGGGGTTGATGCAGACAGGTGGCTTCGAAAAGGTCTAGAGATTCTGCGAGGTGAACTCAAGGAACAGTTTCTTGCCGATGGGGGGCACTTCGAGAGAAGCCCCATGTACCACTCCATTTGTGTGGTCGATTATCTTGATGTCGTGAATCTCGCGTACAATTCACCTGCTGCGATCTCCTGTGAGATAGCGGACGAATTTGCTGGTAAGGTGACTGCTGCGCTTGATTTCCTGAGCGGCATCTGCTTGCCGGACGGAGCTATCCCCCTGTTCAATGATTCGGCGTTCGGCATCGCTCCAACTCCTCGTCAGATCTTCGACTATGCTGAGAAGGTGATCGGGTACAAGGCTCCAAGCCCATCAAACAGCTTGGTGGTCAATGCCTTTCCGTCGAGTGGGTATTATGTCTGTCGCAAGGCGGGCGACATGATCATTATTGATTGTGGACCGATCGGTCCTGACTATCAGCCTGGACATGCGCATTGCGATACTCTCAGTTATGAGCTGGCGATCGACGGACGGCGAGTGGTGGTTGACAGCGGCGTATTCGACTATGAGCCGAGCCAGGAGCGGGCCTATGCGCGAAGCACGAGAGCTCATAATACCATCATCGTCGATGGCGAGGAACAATCGGAGATATGGGGAGTGTTTCGCGTGGCTCGGCGGGCAAGGCCGATTCAGGGTCATATCGATAAGACGGGGCAAGAGTCGATCCTGTTTGAAGGAGCTCATGACGGATATAAGAGATTGAATGGAAAGCCTATCCATAGGAGGCAAATCTCCTATGATGGGCAGGGGAGTTGGGTGGTGACAGATGAATTGGAAGGAACTGGAATCCATCGGATGGAGAGTTTCGTTCACATTCATCCTGATTGCGCAATCGTAGAATCGGGAATAAGGAGTTTCAGTATCTCACGATGCGAGAAGGTAATAGCAACGGTGGAAGCGTTGAGTGCTTGTCAGATGAAGATTGAGCAAGGGTGCTATTTTCCTGAGTTTGGTTTGAGGCAAGAGAACCTTGTGATAGCTTTTTCTTGCTCAGGAGAAATTCCGCTCAAGCTGAGTTATCGAATCCGAAAAGCGCGAGACCGGCAAACCGAGACGCACAGGCATGCGAATCCTTTTTCTGTCACATTACTTTCCCCCCGAGGTGAATGCGCCGGCAACCAGAACGTATGAACATTGTCGACAATGGGTGAAAGATGGGCATCATGTGACGGTCGTGACATGCGCACCGAATCATCCTCAAGGAAGGGTTTACGAAGGCTACCGAAATCTGATTTATCAACACGAAACGAGAGACGGGATCAGCGTCGTCAGGGTTTGGACCTTTGTTACGGCTAACGAGGGTTTTCTTAAACGAACGCTGAACTACATCTCGTACATGTGTTCTGCAGTCATCGCATCACTCTTTCTGCCGAAAGCAGACGTCGTCCTTTCAACCTCGCCTCAATTCTTCAACGGGCTCGCGGGCTACTTTGTCGGCAAGGTGAAGAGAATTCCTTGGATGCTGGAGATCCGCGACCTGTGGCCGGAGTCGATTGTCGCTGTGGGCGCCATTAAGAACCCTGCGATTATTAAGATGCTCGAATGGATCGAGCGGTTCGCATATCGAACAGCGGATCGGATTGTGCCGGTGACCGATTCATTCAAGACATACATTCTTAGCAAGGGCATCGAGGCGGAGAAAATCATCGTCGTCAAGAACGGTGTCGATCTGGCTCAATATGCGCCGCTTGAGGGCTCGAGTGCTCTGGCCGAAGAACTTGGGATCAGGGGAAAGTTCGTTGTTTCCTATTTCGGGACCCATGGCATGGCTCACCATCTTGAAACGATTCTTCAGGCAGCCGACCGGCTGGGCGGCAAGACAAACATTGTCTTTTTAATGGTAGGCGATGGAGCCGAGCGAAAGGTGCTTGTTCAGATGCGAGACAAGATGGCGCTTGACAACGTGGTGATGCTCGATCAGCAACCAAAGAGTCGCATGCGCGAGTTCTGGGCGTTGTCCAACATCAGTCTCGTTCTCCTGAAGAAGTCCGACCTGTTCAAGACAGTCATCCCCTCGAAGATTTTTGAAAGTTTAGCCATGGCGAAGCCGATCATTCTTGGAGTGGAAGGGGAGAGTGCGGACCTTCTGCGAGCGGCCAAGGCCGGTATTTGTATCGAGCCGGAACATGCTGATGATCTCGCCGCACGCGTTCTGGATCTTTCTCAAAATCCAGAACGATGCCGACAGCTAGGCAAGAATGGTCGTCAATATGTCATGGAGCATTTCGATCGCACCGTGCTTGCCAGAAAACTCGCTTCCGTGATTGAAACGGTCGGCAGAAAGACAGTTCTTGGGCCTGAGGAGGTTTCTGTCTCTTTGCGTTGACTCTACTGAAGAGATCTAATCATCGCAACATTCGCACGCTCCGATTCGGGCATATTTGTAGACGAGTGGTGAGTCTAGGTCGTGGGCGCTGGAGAGGTATTTGATGAGGGACATTGCTGCAATACGAACGCATTCAGCCGAGAGAAGAGAAAGTGCGGTAGGTAGTTTTTTCCGTTCTGGCCATGGTTCATACATAATTGAACGCCACTGCGGCAACATACGCACAGTTTCCAATGTCGGCCTCCATCGGGTCTCTTTGTTTTCAGTAACATGCGAATGTCATTGGATGGTCTGGTATTTGCTGAACATTCCCCGTTCATACGTGTCCCTAATGTACTAACCTCTAGAAGGAGCGGTGATATGCAGTTGATAAAGAGATGGTTTAAGAAAGGATTCATGCTGCAGGCTGCAGCGGTGTGTGCCCTTGCGGTTCCGATCACTGCAGCACAAGCAGCTCTCGTGACGTACTCATTTACCGGCAGCCTCGATAACCCTTCTTCACCCTTGCTGGTTTCCGGTTCCTTTCAATTCGAGAATGCGACGAGCGGGAGCAGTGGCGTTTATAACGGCGCAGTAACGGCCTTCACCCTGAAGTTTGGCCCTGTCGGTGCGGCGATTTACGAATCGTCTTTCATCCCAGGCGCCAACGCCGTAACGATTTCTCAGAACGTCCCTATGATGGGCGGTGGCATTGTCGACCGTTGGGCATTGGTGACTGCTGCAACCGGAGGAGAGATCAGTGGCTCCACGCCGTTTAATTTTGATCTTCGTCTCGACCATAAGGACGGGGGATTGTTTACTGACACGAGCCTTCAAGATCCACCGAGTTTGAGCAATCTGACTACGGGGAGATGGCGACTCATTTTCGAGAATGCGAACGGTGTTCCCTCTGCGTATCTCGGATCGATAAATAATCTGACAGCCGTGCCGCTGCCAGCTGCGGTGCTGCTGTTCGGAGCCGGGCTTATCTCATTGGTGGGTCTGGGAGCCGGAGGGTTGAGAAATCTCCGAGGGTCCAAAGCCTAGTCGAGCATTTCGTTGACGGGCTTGATACTTCGACAAGGGTATCAAGCCTGTTCTTTCTCCTGACTCGATCGATTGGCGGAAGACTGCCATAGATAGAAGGTTTCGCCCCGCACTTCAAGACAGGTTTGCTCGCTCATCTCATTCCAGACCATCGTTGAGTGGCTCGATCTTTATGACCCGCGCACGTTCCTTCTTCTTCTTCACCTCAGTCCTGATAGTGGCGCTATTAGGGTACATGTATGCGGATAGTCTTGTCTTCTTGTTCAGCCGTTGGTTTGGTACCGAGGATTATAGCCATGGGATCTTTGTGCCTCTCATTAGCGGGTTTTTGGTTTGGCAGTCTAGGCATCGTTTGTCTCAAGTCTCGGGGGAAAAGTCATGGTGGGGCTTTGCTGTCATCGCTCTCGGCTTTGTGGTCTATGTCGTGGGCGAATTGTCCACGCTGTTTGTAGTCCTGCACGTCTCCTTATGGATCGTGATTGTCGGGTTGGCCGTCACGCTGCTTGGGATTCGTGGGATAAAGGCCGTCGCCTTTCCTCTCAGCTATCTTCTGACCGCTATCCCACTGCCGACGTTTTTCTACGCCGGTCTGTCGAGCCAGCTTCAACTGTGGTCCTCATCACTCGGTATCGGATGTTTGCAGTTGGTCGGTGTCATGGCGTTCCGTGAGGGAAACGTCATCGATCTGGGGCCTGTTCAACTTCAAGTTGTCGAAGCGTGCAGCGGTATTCGCTACCTGCTTCCCCTCACTTCTCTCGCTTTGCTTTGCGCCTACTTATTCAAGGACCGGATGTGGAAACGAGTGTTCCTGGTGCTGTCATCCATCCCGATCTCTATTCTGATTAATGGCTTTCGGATCGGCATGATCGGAGTGCTCGTCGAGCTTTACGGGAAGGGAGCGGCGGAAGGCTTCTATCATCTGTTCGAGGCATGGGTCATTTTCATGGTGAGTTTCGGACTGCTGATCCTAGAAATGGCGCTCTTAGGAAAGCTTGGCGCAGCTGTGCCGCGAAAGTCCTTGTCTGAACGACTGATGTGGAGCAATCAAGCGGTGGATGCCGGCCGTGAAGTCGGGCTCAAGAATTCACCAGGCAACATTTTCTCTCCAGGTCCGGCCTATCTGTGCAGTGTGGCTCTTTTCGCGCCATTCACGCTTTTTTCAACAATGCTCATGGGCCGCGAAGAAATTCCACCTCCGCGAGCCGCATTCGTCGACTTCCCAATGCAAATCGATGGATGGCGAGGCGAGCCCTTTCCGCTCGAACGGCACTACATCGATGCGCTTCGGTTCGATGACTATGTCCTTGCCGACTATCGGTCGAACACTCGGCATCACGTGAACTTCTATGCGGCGTACTATCGGTCGCAGCGAAAGGGACAGTCGGCCCATTCGCCCCAAAGTTGTCTTCCGGGTGGGGGATGGGAAATCGCCTCCTTGACTCATAAAGAGCTGCCTTCGTCACGGCTGATGCCGCAACCGGTCATGGTCAATCGTGCCGTCATTCATAAGGGTGATCAGAAGCAGATCGTCCTGTACTGGTTCAAGCAGCGAGAGCGATCTCTCGCGGACGAGTATTTGGTCAAGGTGTACTTGCTGTGGGATGCCTTGTCTCGACAACGGACCGATGGCGCGCTGGTGAGATTGGCATCGCCTGTCGGTCCAGGAGAATCAGAGGCAGTAGTCGACCAACGTCTGCAAGAGTTTGCGGCTGAGATCGGGCAAGAACTGAGTCGGTTCGTGCCGGATTGACCGGCAATGAGCGTGATTTGCGAGTCTATCTATGATGAATGAACTCTTTTTCAGTTCCATGACCGCATTATTGGTGTGTATGGCACTGATCCCACTCTTGCGGATGGTGGCAGAGCGATTTCACATCATGGATCAGCCTGGAGGCCGGAAAGTTCATGAACATCCGGTGCCTCGGGTCGGTGGTATCGCCTTTGCGATCGGCGCCTGCGTCTCGATTGCCTGGTGGATTCCGAAAGATGAAATTGCATTATCGGTTCTGGTTGGCAGCGTAATTATCGTGGCGTTCGGCGTATGGGACGATCGTGTCGATCTGAGCTATCGGAGCAAACTCGTAGGACAGCTGCTGGCCGCCCTTGCCGTCGTTTTGGGTGGGGATATCTGGTTTACCACTCTTCCTTTTCTACCTGATGTGGAGGTGCCAGCATGGGTCGGGATGTTTGTGACTGTCGTATTTCTTATCGGCGTGTCCAATGCCGTCAATCTTACGGATGGGTTGGACGGGTTAGCTGGTGGGTTGTCGTTCCTTACTCTATCCGGGATTGCCTATTTAGCCTATCTCTCTAATGATTCGACTGTCTTGTTGTTGACGGTGCCGTTTTTGGGAGGACTCTTGGGCTTCTTGCGCTACAACACCTACCCCGCTCGAATTTTTATGGGAGATGGCGGCAGCCAATTGTTGGGATTCATCATGGGTGTGCTCGCCGTTCTACTGACGGATTCCTCGCGAGGGCCATTCAGTCCGAGCCTGGCATTCTTCCTGTTAGGCTTACCGTTTCTGGACACGCTCGGCGTGACCGGACAACGGTTGGCCGAAGGCCGTTCTCCATTCATCGGCGACCGAGCACACATTCATCATAAACTGCTTCGCTTTGGGTTCACGCATTATGAGGCCGTGACCGTCATTTACGTGATCCAGGCTGGCATGTTGGGCTTGGCGTATATGCTGCGATGGCAGTCTGACCAGCTGATCCTGCCACTCTACCTCATGATTGCAGGATCGGTTTTGATGCTGTTCATCGCCGCGGGGAGAAATCTTCTTCCCAATCTCACGCCACAAGGCGGTCATTTCCTATCCAATGTGGTCGTTACGCGATTGATGAATGGCCCGTGGCTGACGGATCTGCCGATGCAGTTTTTGGCCGTGACTGTCCCATGTTTTCTCATTGCGCTGGTGTTTGTCCCATCGAATGTGCCGACCGACGTCGGATATCTCTCGATCATCATATTCGGGATTGTGTTACTCGGTCTCTCGTTCTCTCCTCGGGTCGCGCCTTACTTTGTTCGTGGGGGGCTCTACGTCGGGACGACGTTCCTGCTCTATGTCTATGAGGGGTCACGATATCGATCCATGTCCGTTGTCTCGATGGCCCACAACGTATTCTTCATCGTGGTCGCTGTCATGGTGTTGTTGAGTCTTCGATTCAATCAGGAGAACCGATTCCAGACGACACCGCTCGACTATTTGATGGTCTTCTTGGCCGTCACGTTCCCATTGCTTCCGGAGGTCAGCGCCGATATCTCGCATTTGGGTGTCTTTGCCGCCAAATTGATGGTGCTCTTCTTTTCCTTCGAATTGCTGCTCCACGCATTTTCCAACCGTGTCCGACAGTTGGGACTCGTTTCGCTCTGGATCCTATTCGGACTCGGAATTCGGATTTTGTTGTAGCAAACCGAGTTACGTAATAACCTAGGTCCCATGACAACGCCATTCCGACACAACAGAGGTGGGTGGACTTTCGGTATGCGCGCGCGGATCGGCATCGTTCTTCTGTCGGCGTTCGCATGGGCGGCTTGTGGTGGTCCCGAGGAGAGAAAGGCAAAGTACTTTGCTCGCGCCAATGAGTATATTGAAGCGGCCAACTATCCCAAGGCGCGGGTCGCCCTGAGGAATGTGCTGAAAATCGATCCGAAGGATGCGGATGCCTATGTCCTCTTTGCTCACGTTGAAGAGAAGGAAAAGAATTGGCGCAACGCGGTTCAACTCTATCAGGAAGCCGTCAGGCTGGATCCTGGTCATGCCACAGCGCTGATTACCCTGGGTAAGTACTATCTGGAAGCCAGGTTGACCGAGCATGTGGCGGAAACGGCGGACGCCGTCCTGAAGAAGGAGCCCAAGCATCCCCAGGCCAATGCGCTGAAGATTGCCTCACAGGCGATGACGGAAGAAGCTGTTCCTTCGGCAATCCTCAAAGCGGAGGCGCTGGCGAAGGAGTTTCCGACAGAGCCGGATGTCGCCATTCTGCTTGCCACATTGTACGACCAGCGCCGGCGATATCGTGATGCCGAGGTCACGTTACGACGCGCGTTGGATGCTCATCCGAGAGATCTGGATCTTCTGAACAATTTGAATGCGGTCCTGACCAGGGCGAACGACGTCGTCGGCGCGGAGACGGTCATTCGTCGAATGATCGACGCCGAGCCGGAGTCCATGGACCATCGACTGAGGCTTGTCCGCTTCTATGTCCAACAAGCTGCCTACGAGAAAGCGGAAGCAGTTCTACGCAATGCGGTGGCGCTCGATCCGAACAGCGACCAGCGCCGGCTTGCATTAGCCGACTTTTTTTTGAGCAGGAGAGATGTTCTGTCTGCAGAACGGGTATTGTTGGACGTCACGGCACAGTTGCCGTATTCAAGCCAACTTCAATTCGGGCTTGCTGCGCTCTACAAGAAGACCGGACAAGACGCAAAAGCACGTGAGCGCTATGCGGCGTTGGTTGAAGAGTACAAGGGTAAACCGGTCGGGTTGGAAGCCAAGGTGAAACTGGCGGAGATGGACTTTCAGGCAGGCAAGCAGATCGAAGCGGAGCGTCAGGTGCAGGATGCATTAAAAGACAACCCCCGTTCCTCGGACGGCCTGACCCTGTTAGGACGTATGGGGTTAGCCAGACGGAACGGGAAAGACGCGGTTCAGGCCTTTCGCACGGTCTTACATGATCAGCCGGAATTGGCAATGGTGCATTATCTCCTTGGCCAGGCTTATCAGCTCACCGGAGAGACTAACTTGGCGAAAGAGAGTTTTGAACGGGCCGTGGCTCTCTATCCTGACCAGGTGGATGCCAAACGGTCCCTCGCGATATTGGAAAGCAAAAGCGGCCATTACCGACAGGCGCGTGCTCGACTGGACGACCTGCTGAAGCAACGTCCAGACGATATTGCTGCGCTAGATATGCTGATGACGCTGGACTTGGTGATGAAAAACTGGCCTGGAGCGGAACAGACGTTGGGACGGATCCGTCACGTAGGGGCCGAGAGTCACGTGGCCTTGATGGCGGAAGGGCGACTCTACGAGGCTCAACTTCGTTTGAACGACGCGATGAATGCCTATGAGCGCGCGACCGCTTTGGTTCCGAACGAACCCGAGCCGCTCCTGTCACTCGTGAAGCTTGAGGTAACTCAAGGTCACAAAGCCCGATCACAGGCACGGTTGGAAAGGCTCATCGCGGCTCGCCCGGACCATCCGTTCGCCCACGGATTGCTGGGAGAAGTCTTGTCTATCTCCGGGGCGCACGAAGAGGCGATGCTTCACTATCGTAAAGCCGCGCAACTGAATCCCAAGTGGATCACGCCTTGGCTCAACTGGGCCACGTTGTCATTGTCCAGAAAGAAACCGGACGTGGCCGTACAGGTCATACAGGAGGGGCTCAAGGCCAACCCCGATAGTGAAGAGTTGCACATGCTCTTGGCCTCTGGGCACTTCGAGCAAGGGCAAATAGATCTCGCTATGGCTGCATATGAGACGACCTTGCGGCTGAATCCTCGCAACGTGCTGGCGGCGAATAATCTGGCCGTCTTGTTCGTGGACCGCAAGGGTGATCCGTCAAGTTTGCAAAGGGCCTTCGCACTCAGCCGAGATTTTGAAAAGGAGGCTCCGCATCCGCTCTTTATCGATACCCTCGGCTGGGTGCGATTCAAAATGGGGCAACAGGAAGAAGCGATTCGGTTGATGAAAGATGCCGTCGCCAAATCACCGGACATGTCCGTCCTGAATTACCATCTTGGGATGGCATTGGTTCAGTCAGGTCAACACGGCGAGGCTCGTACCTATCTCTCCAAAGCGCTCAAGAATTCCGATTCGTTTGAAGGACGGCGTGAGGCGGAGCAAGCCCTCGCGCAGATAAGGGGGTAAGGATACCCATGTTTCGTTCTGTTCGATTGGTGATATACGCATTGCTCATGGCGACAACGGCAGCCGTCTCCGGCCCGCCCGTTCATGCAGGCGATGCGGTGACTGCCGGGCTTGTGTCGCAAGTCGATGCTGGGTACCGTCTCGGCGCCGAGGATATCATGCTGGTGTCGGTGTGGAAGGATGAACAGCTGACGCGAGAAGTCGTCGTCCGTCCGGATGGGATGTTTTCTTTCCCTCTCGTCGGTGATATCCAAGCCGAAGATCGAACGGTAGACGACATTCGTGGCGACCTTGTGAAGCGGCTGACAAAGTATATTCCGAATCCCAATGTTTCCGTGGCGGTCACAAAAGTGATCAGCTACAAGGTCTACGTCGTCGGGCGAGTAAATAAGCCGGGTGAGTACTTGATCGGCCATTACACCGACGTGCTGCAGGCGCTCAGTCTTGCCGGAGGACTGACTCCGTTTGCTGCAGAAAACGATATCAAGGTCATGCGGCGAGTGAGGGGCGAACAATATGCCATTCCCTTTCGCTATGGAGATCTCCGGAAAGGCAGAGACTTGGAGCAGAATATTATTCTCCAGCGCGGTGACGTCGTCATGGTGCCCTGACCGTCGCCCTCATGCACCCGAGCGGCAAACGGAGAGATTGGGGTTGGCATACTGTCTACGTTGTTTTCGTGGCGGGGATCGTTGCACTTGATGTCGCATCACGAAGCGAAGCAGCCGAGTGGTCACTCTTGCCATCCGTCGGGGTTAAAGGAGTTTATAACAGCAACTTGCTTTTGACCCCACTGCCTCACGACGAGATCTACGGCTATTGGGTTGCTCCCGCTGCAGAGTTTGCCGGTAAGACTGAGCGCCTTGAGGTCAGCAGCCGGATCGCCGCAGATGTTGTCGGATATTTCGGTGGAGAGGACAGACAGTTTACGAATGCGTTTACCCCGTTGTCGGTAAGGTATAAGACCGAGAAGGATCTCCTCGGCTTCACCGGTGGCTTCGCTCGCGACAATACGATGCTCAGTGAATTACAGGAGACCGGGGTCGTGCTGCAGTTTACCCAACGTAATCAGTGGACAGCGAATCCTACGTGGACAAGACGTCTGACCGAAAAACTATCGGCTCAGTCGGGCGTTCAGTTTTCGGATACCACGTATGAGAGTAGTCGGTTGGTTGACTACCGAGTGGTGGGCGGGTCCGGCGGCCTGCTGTATCAACTGAGTGAGCGGGATCAAATCCAATTATTGGGGTCGTATGTCCACTTTCGCACGACCGATGCACGAGTTGGGTTGCAAGCCAATTTTCCTGGAATCAACATGAGCCTGACGCACGCCTTCGACGAATCAGTGACTGCGACCATCTATGGTGGCCCTAGATTTTTATCTTCCACCTCACAGACTCCGGTTGGTGACATCACGGCTCACGATACGGTTTGGTTGGCAGGCGCGAGCATGAAAAAGAGTTTCGAAAGGGCCACGTTGCAAGTATCCCTCGCGCGAGATCTTGTACCCAGTGGATTCGGATTGCTCATCCAGACCAATCGAGGAGAACTATCCGGTTCATACGAAATCTCTGAAACGCTGGCCTGTTCCCTCAATGTGGTCGGTGTCCTTACCTCTGGAAAGACAACGGCGGCCATTGGAGGAGTTTTCCCGGATAGCAGCTATGTCAGCCTGACGCCGAAGCTATCGTGGAAGTTTTTTGAGTGGTGGCAAGCGGAGGTGTCGTACATGTACCGATGGCGTGACACCGATACTGCCATAGATTCAGCTAGTTCTCATGCGACGACATTCATGGTGACCTATTATCCACCCAAATTTTCATTGTCCTACTGAGGCTATGACACAGACACACATCTCATCCCAGGCATCCGGACCTACCATGGGTTTGAAGGACTACATCGTGGCCTTTCATCGCCGGCGTAAACTTATCCTCTTGACCGGCCTTGGTCTATCGGCTGCGTCCCTGACGCTGGCATTTCTCTGGCCGCCGACCTATAAGTCGACGGCCACCATATTGATTGAGGAGCAGGAGATTCCCTCAGACCTCGTACGATCAACCATCACCAGTTATGCCGATCAACGGATAGAGACCATCAAACAACAGGTGATGAGCCGTACCACGTTGTGGAAAGTAGTCGAGCAGTTCGACCTCTACCACGATCAACTGCAGAACAGCCCAGCCGAAGAAATCGTAAAACGCTTCATCAAGGACGTCGAGGTGGAAGTGATCAGTGCCGACGTTGTGGATAAACGCACACAGCATGCGACCAAGGCGACCATTGCCTTTACGGTGGCCTATCAAAATCGCTCTCCTGAATTGGCACAGAAAGTGGCGAACGAACTGACCAGTTTGTTCTTGGGGGAAAACTTGAAGAGCCGCGAACGCCAAGCGCAGGAAGCCACCTCGTTCCTTCAGCAAGAAGCGGAAAATCTTGCCAGACACATCAGCGAGATCGACGAAAAGATCGCGGCGTTTAAACATCGAGCCAACGGGGCGCTTCCGGAATTGATGTCGCTGAATCAGCAGTTGATGAACCAAGCCGAGCGCGAATCGATGGACGTCGACCAGCAGGTCCGAAACCTTGAAGAACGCAAGACCTATCTCGAAGGGGAATTGGCGACGATCAAGCCAAATACACCGATCTTATCCGTGACGGGCGAACGCATTTTGGATTCTGTCGAGCGTTTGCGGGCGATTCGAGCGGAATATGTGGGAGCGGCAGCCAATCGTTCATCCGATCATCCTGATGTCATCAAAATGAAGCAGGAAATCGAAGCGTTGGAGAAAGAGACCGGTCAACTCTCCGATACAGACGAGACGGTGAAGCGTCTGGTAGATGCTCGAGCGACCTTAGCAGCCGATTTAGACCGCCTGGGGAATGATCATCCGGACGTCCTTCAGGCTCGGAGAAGAATAGCCGCGCTCGAACAGGAAGTCATTCGGCTCAAAGCCGTGCCCAAGGAGAAAATAACTCCGCGTCCGGAAAACCCTGCCTACATCAATCTTCAAGCTCAGTTGAATTCCGCGACCTCTTCGTTAGAAGCATTTCGCAAAACCCGTCTGGACATCAAGCGTCGGCTGCAAGTATACGCGACGCGCCTGGAAAAGGGACCGGAGATTGAACCGGAGTACCTGGTGCTGACACGAGATCGCGATACATCCGGGCAAAAATATCAGGACATTCGGTCAAGGTTGTTGGAGGCGAAGGTATCGGAAGGATTGGAAGTGCAGCGGAAAGGCGAACGCTTTTCGTTGATTGATCCGCCCAGTCTCCCTGAGAAGCCGTATAAGCCGAATCGTTTGGCCATCGTGTTGCTCGGTTTCATTCTCGCCATCGGTGGAGGGGTCGGCTTAGGAGCTGCAGCCGAGTCGCTCGACCATTCCATTCGGACGCCCGATCAGCTCGTCGCCTTGACGCAGCATTTTCCCTTGGCGGTGATTCCCTTTATGCCGAATGAAGAAGATGTGTCCCGTGCAACGTTGCGACGGCGAGTCGTACAAACTGCTGGAATCGGCGCCTTTGCAACGGTCATTGTGTTGTTGCATATATTTGTAGTTCCTTTGGATGTGCTGTGGTTTAGCGCATTAAGACGGTTTGGCATGGAGTAACTAGAAAGATGGCCATGGATCGTATTCGTACCGCGCTTGAGCTGTATAAGGATTTCAAAAGATCCTCTTCTCATGGGGAGAGGCCGAAACAGGCTGCCCACTCGGCGCCGCCGCCGATCACTTATACACGAACCAGATCGCTGAGCATTGCGCATGCTGTTCTACACGGGCATCGAGTCATGGCGGCTCACAGCAAAGGGCCGTTCGTCGATGCGTACAAGATTCTTCGAACACAGGTCACGCAGCGACTGCGAGAGAACGGGTGGAATGTGGTGGGGGTGACGAGCCCAGGTTACGGTGAGGGTAAGACGTTGACTGCCGTCAATTTGGCCGTGAGTCTTGCCATGGAAACAACCCAAACGGTGCTTCTTGTCGACTCGGATCTGCAGGACCCCACGGTGCATCAGGTATTTGGTTTGAAAGACTGTCTTGGTCTCGCCGACTATTTGCTGGACGATCAGCCTGTCGAGGATCTGCTCCTTCATCCCGGAATCGGGCGGTTCGTCTTACTGCCTGGGGGGCGGGCGATCTCAAACTCCACCGAGATTTTGACCTCCCCCAAAATGTTAGCCCTCGTGGAAGAGTTGAAGCATCGATATCCCTCTCGAGTCGTCATCTTTGACCTCCCACCGTTGCTCCATACGGCGGATGTCTTGGCATTCTCCCCATACACGGATGCTCTTCTTCTCGTCATTGAGGAAGGAAAGACGACGGGTGAAGAGCTGCAGCGGGCTCTGGCTCTGGTCAAGAATTCACGTCCTGTTCTGGGAACGGTGTTAAACAAAGCCGGCCGATCGTCTCTGTCTCTTGCAGACATGAAGGCCATGTTGGTCACGTAGACCACAATGTCGGCCACCGAGTGGTGTACCCATGTACGAGGCATTCTATCAGTTCAAGGCTAAGCCGTTCGCGCTCTTGCCGGACAGCAGCTTTCTCTACCCTGGTTCGGAGCACCAGGCTGCCTACAGCCTGCTGGAGTATGGCATTCTGAGTCAGGCGCCGTTTATGGTGCTCACGGGCGATCCCGGCATGGGGAAGACATCGCTTTTGCAAAAGCTCATCGCTGAGCATGGAAGCAAGCATAAAATTGGGTTGGTCACTAATGCCCGTTACGATATCGAGCAGCTCTTGCCGTGGATTCTGCTGTCTCTTGGGTTAAGTGCCAAACGACTGGATCCGATCGAAGCCTACCATATCTTTTCAGAGTTTCTGTCTCAGGAGTCGAAACGTTTTCGACGGGTCATTCTCATCGTTGATGAAGCCCAAAGCCTGGGGGCTGAGCTGCTCGAAGAATTGCGGCTATTGTCCAACATGAACGACGGCAAGGCGTTGAAGCTGCAGATCATCCTCTCCGGCCAACCCGATCTTCATACACTGCTCCAGCGCATCGACATGACTCAGTTCGCTCAGCGGATTGTCGTCGACTACCATCTGAAACCGCTCTCTGAAGACGATACCGCCAACTGTATTCGCCATCGAATACGAGTCGCCGGCGGGCAGCCGTCCCTCTTTACGAATAAGGCTTGTGCATTGGTGCATCGATTGAGCCGAGGGAACCCACGACTGATCAATCAAGTATCGGATATTGCCTTGACCTATGGATATGCCGAACAAGCAAGAATCATTACCTCCAAGTTGGTGGCCCAAGCAGCCCTTGATCGAAGCAAGGGAGGCATCCTTCCCCTGGCCGCAAAAGAGGAATTAGTGGGACTTGCGGCGGCACCGGAAGATCCCGCCGAACTGGATGATCCTATTCCGAGCCCAGAGCCGACCGCAGTGCCTACAGAATCGGCCGAGGGCTATCCAGTGAGCTCTCCAGAGGAGGACTATATGCGAACGATGGTGCTTAAGGAAGAAGGGCGATTGAAAGAGGCGGTGGAGTTGTTTCATGCGGCGGCCAGGGACAAGTCCATGTGGTTCAAGGCCTATTCACAAGTCGGATTGTGCTACGTCAAGATGAAAGAGCATCATGCTGCGATACAGGCGTTTCGCACTGCCCTGGAGGATCCCACTGCCATGCAGCAAGATCTCCTTGACGTGCTCTATGTATTGGGGCGCAGTCTTGAGTCCGTCGGGAGGGTCGGCCAAGCGCTGGACGTCTACTATCGTATCAGTCATGCAATCCCAACGTTTAGAGATGTCGCGAATCGGTTACGGGAGTTGCAGCAGACGGCGAAACAGTCGAGTCACAAAGGGAACTCCGCTACAGAACGGCATTCATGGTTCAGTAGCGTGGTGGACAATGTGCAACGTTTTCTCATCGGCAATCAGAAGTAGGGAATCTTTTATCTATACGGTACAATTTCTTCTTTGAGGTATGGTGTCATCGACAGTTGAGGAGCACAAGAGAATCATGTCGGATTCGATCAAGGATGTGTCCGACCCCGAAGTGAGCCCGTTAGAACGCTATGAGCGGGGGCTCGCTCTGAAAAACGCCGGGCTGCACAAGGCCGCAATCGACCAGTTTGAAATGGCCGCAGTGGAGCTTCCCTTGGTCGTCAAGGCCTATGCCCAGATTGGACTGTGCTATAAATTATCCGGTCACTCTGAGGACGCCATCACGGCGTTTCAGAAAGCCCTCAAGGCCACGCCTGCGTCCTCGAAGGAAACCGTTCAGATTCTCTACGTCCTAGGGCGCACGCTGGAATCATTGGGTCGGGTGGCGGAAACACTGGAAGCCTATCGCTGGATCAGGCGGGAGGATGCGGCCTATCGAGATGTCGCTGAACGTATTGAGCGACTGAGCTCTCGTCGCCCAACGGCGGCTACGAAAAGAAGCTAGTTCGAGTCAATGGCTGAACGGGCAACGAGGAGGCTCGCAATTCGTAATCGAACCCTCGCCGCCGCGAGCAGATTAATCCTCGGCGACTGAGTGATCTACCCGCCCAGGTAAAACTTGTGTCAATTGCATCGGCTCTCTGTGGTAGGCTCGATCTCTACTATGTAGAGAGGTTGTTATGGATTGTGTTCTGGTTCGACATGGGATCGCTGTAGAGCCCGACGATTGGGAGGGGGCGGAGGAGAATCGCCCTCTTACGGAGAAGGGGAAAAGGCGTGCTCGGCAGGCTGCCGAAGGGTTGGCCGCACTTGACTGTAAGCCGACCCATCTCTTCACGAGCCCCTTCGTGCGAGCCTACGATACAGCGAGGCTACTACGCGCGGTCGTCTGTCCGACCTTGAAGGTCGAAACGCGCGAGGAACTGGTGGTCGGAGCGAAACCCGAACAATTGGTAGCGCTTCTTCGTACGCTCCCGTCGGACTCAACGGTTGTGTGTGTGGGACATGAGCCTCTGCTGGGTGAAGTTGTGAGCCTATTGCTTTGCGGAAAAACCCTTCCCAACTTTCCGCTTAAGAAGGCCGGAGCTGCGTGTATTCACGCAGACGAGGTTATCACGTCGGGTCACGGGCGGCTGCGCTGGTGGCTTCAGCCGATACAGCTGCGGGATTTAGGGAAGCGCGCTCAGAACAAGAAAGGTGTCAAACGGATTTAGGAAGAGGCTGTCTCTGTGCCGATCGTAGGCTTGTGGTTCTGTAACACCGGGAGAATATATCCTCGGAGCTCGTCCTGAATCTCTTCGGGAGATTTTCTCGCGTCGACGACATTGAAGCGAAATTCCATTGCCATTTTATCGAATTCTTCGATCAACAGCGATTGGTATTTTTTGAAACTATCGTAGAGGTCGCCTCCAAGACGGAGATCCATTCCGGATTCCCAGTAGTTCATGCCGGTCGTCTCGATGACTCGAAGCGCCAGGGTTTCCACATCGATCCGTAGGTAGCAGACCAGGTCAGGAATCAACGCAAACCCAAACACGTCACGGATCCATGTTCGGTCGGCGCTCCGCACGAAGTCGCGCGCGAACGCCGTATAGATATAGCGATCCGTCAAAACGACGAATCCGGATCGGAGAGCCGGAATGATCTGATGCTCGAGGCGATCGGCGAAATCCGTCGCATAGAGCAGACTGAGTGACCAACGATCGACAATATTGCCGGCCTTCGCCATTTCGATGGTTTTGGACATGAGATTGGAACGGGTCCATCCGGTCGTCATCACGCCGTACCCCTGAACCTCCAGCCACTCTTGCAGCATCTCGATGTGGGTCGATCGGCCGACTCCGTCGGTTCCCTCAATGGCGATCAACTTGCCTTTCAGGTCACTCGGATCTAGATACTTCAAACCGTCGCCAAAAAAGCGTGCGTCGGCCATAGGTGCCTCGTTTTGGTTTATAGCCATGGAGCGCTTCTTCCACCAGCGCACGCATGTGTTCCTGCTGCGTCTCGATGTCTTGGGTCGCATCCATCGTCAAGAGACCGCATTCATCGACGATCTTGTCGTATTCCGCGAGAATCCGTGATTGAAAGAGCCGGAAACTTTCGGTGATGTCCGGACTCAGATCCATGTCCATGCCGGCTTCATAGTATTTGAAATGACCGCGAGTTCCTCTCGAGAGCCGGGAGATGGCGATCTCGATAGGGACTTTGAAATAAAACGCCATATCGGGCTTGATCGCAAACGCGTAGAGTTTCCGAACCCACTCGTTCGCCACGCCTCGCACCACATCGCGTGCAAACGCCGTGTACATATATCGATCGGCGAGAACGAGCATGCCCGCCTTCAGGGGCGGGAGAATTTGATGATAGAGCCGGCTGGCAAAATCCGTGGCATGCAGCAAACTGAAGGTCGTCGGAGTGAGACTCTTCGACTTTTTCCCTCGTTTGGTGGTTTCTTTCACGAGTGTCGAGGAATTCCATTCGGTGAAGAACACTCTGTGCCCCTTGGACTCAAGCCATTTATGCAGCAGTTGCAATTGAGTGCTTTTGCCTGATCCATCAATGCCTTCGACGATGATCAGCTTCCCAGGGTGAGGGTGAGGGGCTGTCTTGAGTATGTGAGGTTCGGTCATGATGGTTCGGTTTCCAGCACTCCGGAGAATAAGACACGTCGGCGAAAAATCTGTTCGAACAGGTCGGCTCTGCTCTTCGCGGCCCACAATTCCATCTCTGCGTCTCCTGTCAAATGAACGTCGATCGTAATCTGTTTCCCGAACTTGACGTTCACGGTCCGAACGAGCGAGAAATGAGTCCGATCGAGCCCGTCGGCTATCCGCAGCAATGAGGCAAGGACCTTGACCACACGTTGTAAACGGGGTGTCAAACTGTCGAATGTGTCGTGCTTCAGCGACGGCAACGCCCTTCGGTGATAGCGGGCAATGTTGGCGACCACATCGATTTCCTCAGCCGCCAATCCACCCAAGTCACTATGTTTGATGAGGTAGTACGCGTGTTTGTGATGTTGTCTCAGATTGATGAGATATCCGACATCATGCAGAATGGCGGCGTACTCGAGCCAGGTGCGTTCCTGCTGTCCCAAGCGATGTTCTCTCTTGGTTTGATCGAACAAACTCAGCGCCAAGGTTGCCACATGGAGTGAATGAACCTCCGGCGCCTGGCAGCGTCGGGCAAGGCCGATCACGTTGCGACGTCGAACGTCGGGAATATCATGTTCGGCTTTCAGGCCCTCTCGGTGCCGTACGATAAAATCGTAGATTATACCCTCACGAATAGCCTTGTCGCAGAGTATGACCTCGCTGAGACCGGACAGCTCCAAAAGACGTCGGAGGACGACGGCTGTCGGCAACAGCGTATCGACACGCTTGGGGTCCAGACCGGGAATCGCCAAACGAGCCTTCACAGATGACCGAGCCAATTCCGCTTCGAGGCTGCGGATATCCTTTGATAAAACCGTCGCAAGATTGTGTTGTGGCAACGGTCGCCCGGTTTGACGGAGGTAGACGACCTCACCAAGATTCCCTGCCATACCGGAAGTAGCGACCAGGGAATGGAACTTCTTTATCTTGAATGATCCGAGCGCATTGCGCAGATGGGTGAGCGCGGCATCGTCCAGGGCCTGCATCATCGACTCAGACGGTGGAGTTTTAGGAAGGAATTGCTCTGCTAAACGGATTGCTCCAAGCTTGAGACTCTTGCAGTAGATCGGGCCTTCTCGATTGCCCACGATCAACTCTACGGAACCGCCTCCGATGTCGACGACCATCGTCGGCCCGTCCGGAATGGCGATACTGCGCTTGACACCCAAGAAGATCAGTCGAGCTTCCTCTGTTCCGCTGATCACCCGTACCCTCAGCCCCGTCTGCTCCAGGATCAAGGCGACAAAATCACCGCCGTTTTGGGCTTCGCGCACGGCACTGGTTGCGACGGCGATGATACGCTCGAACCCTTTGTTGCGGGCGAGCGTGACCAGCGTCTTGAGGACTTCCAGCGCACGGGTCATGGCCTCGTCCGAGAGCCGTCTGGTTGCGAATACCCCGTTGCCCAGGCGCGTCATATCCTTAAAACGGTCGAGTATTTTGAAGCCGGCATCGGGGAGAATTTCAGCCAGCACCATATGAATGGAGTTCGTTCCGATATCGATAACGGCGAGTTTAGACACAAAGGTTTCCTACGAGTGGAGCATCGACGGACCTTAATGAAAGTACGGGCGGCCTGTCAACAATCGACATATCAACTGTGCGTGACATATATTTGACAGCGGGGAGTAGAGCGGAATGGGATTCGAGTATTATTGAACAACGAAATGGACGCTTCGGTTTCTCTGTCTGCAATCGCCGGAATGCTCAAAACACAGGGGGCGATCTTTCCCATAACTGGTTGTCTTGACATCAATGGAGAGCCCCAGGTCCTGAAGGTAGGATTTCACATTCCTTGCCCGTCGCTCGCCCAGCACGAGATTGTACGCTGATGTCCCGAATTCATCACCACGTCCTTCCAGAAGAAGACCGGTCGCTTGCTCATGCAGCACTTGCTTGGCATTGGCCTCTACGATGCGCATCGCTTCCATTTGGATCACATCCCGGTCAAAATCAAACAAGACGTCGCCCAGCGTCCCATGAGTTAGGCTGGTGGCATTTCGCGATAAGATCTCTGACTGGGTGGCTGGGCTCGTTCGCCAGCCGGTCAGGAGCCCGTCATCAGGAGGAATCTCTTTGATCGCTGGTTCTTTGATCAGTTCTACCTGTGTCGGACCCTCTTGACCAGATTCTGACGCCCACCATTTTACTGCGCAACCTTGTACGAGGAGAACGGCGATGACGAACATGCTCGATGCCATGACACCGTGCCCCTGTCTCATAGATCCTCCTTCGGGTGAAGGACGAGCCGATCATTATCTCGGAAGCGTCATTGCTGTTTCATAGATCGTCCGCGTATCCGTGATGGGTTCCCATTTTAAAACGGCCGACGAATCCTCAACGTATTTCGGCACCCGCATGCCGTTCAACACGCAGGTGACTCCCTGCGTACTCATGAGGAGCCACAACATTTTTTGGGAGAGTGAAGCGGTACGGTGTGATGCCGGCAAGAGGGGGTCGATCGTTCGCGCAACCCGTTCAGTCTGGGCTTGGCTCCGTAGGGTCGCTTCGCGGCGAAATCCCCGCAGCAGCGTCAGTAGCTCCGGAATGTAACGTTGACGCCAGCGCTCCCACTGTTCGGCCACATCTCCGGAAAGCTGGTGTGAGAGCAACTGTAAGACTTGGTTGATGTGTGGAGCGATCATTTGGTGCTCAAGCTGTTCCCAATGTTCGAGCCCTTGAATCTGCTGACGAATACGGTTCAGTTCCGCATACCAATTGAAGTATTCGGCGGGTATCCTCTCTGTTCCGGATGGTGGGATATTCGGCGCGAGGGAAGTTCGGTACTCCTGTTCGAGCACGCCCACCTTGCTCAGATAGTGATCGATATCGATAGACGGGTCTTCGAGCGGGAGATTTGCCAGCCGCAACATTCTGTTCGGAGCTACCATGGCATTCAAAGGCCGGTTCACCAACACCGCAATATTGTTCTGGCGCGCATAATCAAGAACGGTCTGAGACTGACCGGTGTTGACGGTTCTGGTGGCTCCGGCCTCGAAGAGATTCATCGGACATTGAAGCACCCGAAAATGATGGGTGGACGCACCGACGGATCGGGCCGCGGCTTCAGCGGCTTGCATCATCCGCGCGAGGGAAGTCGCGTCCGAATCGTCGGCAGCAGAGGTGACGGTATTGGACGACAAGCCGTAATATCGAAGTCGCCCTGCCGAGACCTGAGTTTCAAAATAGGCAAAAGCGCGTTCGAGTCGAGCATAGAAGTCTGTACGAAGTTTCTCTAGGTCTGTTTTGCCACGATGCGTCGCGTCTGAAAAGAAATATTCGGGATTATGCAGAAGGCAGAGATCGAGTGTGGCAAGTCCCAGACGATCTAAGGACAGAGTCAGCTGGTCCGCCAAGAATTCCGGATGAACGCAGTGCCAAATACCATCCCCGTATTTCACCAGTTCTGGGTAAGGGCGGCCGGATTGTTCTTTGGCTTCGGCCAGCTTGAGATTCTGCCCCTGAATATACCCGATTTTGGAGACGACGATGATTTCGTCCCGGCGAACTTCATTCGAGGCAACAAGCTCGGCCAGCACGGATCCCACCAACCGTTCGCTGTCGCCGTCGGTGTAATTCGTCGAGGTGTCGATGAGATTGCAAGACTCCCGCAACGCTTTTTTCAATGCTTCGCGGTACTCAGGATTCTGCATATCGACACGATAGGTTCCGAATCCTAACCTGGTCGTGGTCAAGCCGGTCGCACCGAGTGCTGTAAATCCGTTTGCCGAGCCTGCCTCACCGTTCCGTGCCATCACTCGAGACGCATAGGCCGCCGTACCCTGGACCGTTGCGCTTCCTGAGAGGCTGGCGCCTTGCAATAGCTTTGGTTCGGCTCCACGATCGGTCGATGCATTTTGGTCGGCCTGTAACGCCTCTTCGACGGAACGAGGATCGGTGATCGGTTGCCTGCAGGTGTAATTCCGACAGATGTACAGAGTCGGTTTACCGGAAACGGCCGGCCTGTCCTGTAAGAGTGGAAGAGAAGATGGTTGCCCCGGAGAACTGGTCGCCACGATGCGGTTGGGAAGGTAGCAGCGCGCCACCGCTTCACGGAGGGCGCGAACATTATCCTGGGATTTTTCCCCCACGATGGCCAGTTCCACCGGTCCTTCGGTCAGAAAATCGACTACGGCCAGACTCTTGGCGAACGCGCGAGGGTAACGGGTCATTTGCCGACCATAGGCGCGTATGGCTGCGACCGCGGCGCGGCGCCAATCTTGGCGGTCAAAGTGGAACGACAGTCGGGCCAGTGCTGAAGCGGCGACGGCGTTGGCGCTGGGCGTCGCTCCATCCGTTCCTTCTCGGTGTCGGAGAATGAGAGACTCATGGTGTTGTGCCGTCGTGAAAAACCCGCCTTGTTCGTGGTCCATAAAGTCACTGATTAGGTACCCCGCCAGTCGCGCGGCCGCCTGAAGGTACGATTCAGGGGAACCGGCTTCATACAGATCCACCAATCCCTCTGTCAGATAGGCATAGTCTTCAAGATACGCGTCGAGATGTGCGCGATCGCCGCGTGATGTGCGCAGTAATCGTCCGTCCGGCTTGGCATGACCGCGTAGCAGAAAGTCGGCCGCCTGTTGAGCGCTTGCGAGATAGCTGGCGTTTCCGAAGACTCGGGCTGCCTCGGCCATGGCCGACAGCATCATCCCGTTCCACGCCGTGATCACTTTGTCATCCAGCCCGGGAGGGACGCGATGTCGGCGCGCTTCGTACAACAGAGGCTTCGCGCGGGACGCGATCTCCACCAACTCGTCCGTCGTCAGATTCAACTGTCTGGCTACGTCTTCGAGAGGGCGCAGCCGATTGGGGATGTTCGCGTGTTCCCAATTGCCTGATTCCGTGATGTCGTAGATGGCGCAAAAACGTCGCGCATCCTCATCGTGCTTGAGAAGGTTTCGCACTTCGGTCGGGGTCCAAACAAAAAACTTTCCTTCGACACCTTCAGAATCGGCATCCGTCGATGAGTAGAAGCCGCCTCCCGGTCCGGTCATTTCCCGGCGCACATAGTTGAGCACCTCGGTAGCCACCTGTCGATAGAGAGGCTTCTGGGTGACTTGATAGGCCTCGACATACACGCGTGCCAGGAGCGCGTTGTCATACAGCATTTTTTCAAAATGCGGCACCAACCATCGCGCATCGGTCGAATAGCGAGCAAAGCCACCGCCGATGTGGTCATAGATTCCTCCGGCAGCCATCATGTCGAGGGTTTTAGTCACCATCGTGAGTGTGTGGGGATTCCCCGAGCGTCGGTGGCTGCGCAGTAAGAACGACAATCCCATGGCCGGGGGAAACTTGGGTGCTGTTCCGAACCCGCCATGGGTTTCGTCGAAATCGTCTCCGAACTGGACGACCGCTTCTTCGAGCACCGATTCGCTGATGGAAATGGGGGAGGGGAGTTGTCTCAAGCCTTGTAACTGGGACGTCAGCTCCTTGGCCTGATCCAGGACTTCTGAGGGACGTGTGTCCCAATAGTCGGCAATCTTCTTCAGGACGCTGCCGAAGCCGGGCCGTCCCCATCGGTCTTCAGGAGGAAAATACGTGCCGGCAAAAAACGGCTCTTGAGCAGGCGTCAAAAACACCGTCATCGGCCAACCACCCTGACCGTGATTCATCGTGACCGTGGCGGCCATGTAGATCTCATCGAGATCAGGTCGTTCTTCCCGGTCTACCTTAATACAGATAAACCATCGGTTCATGAGTTCTGCAATGGCCTCGTTTTCAAAGGACTCCCGTTCCATCACATGGCACCAGTGGCAAGCGGAATAGCCGATCGAGAGCAAGATGGGGCGATTTTTTTCATTGGCAAGCTGCAAGGCTTCCGGTCCCCAGGGATACCAGTCTACGGGGTTGTAGGCATGTTGCAGCAAATAAGGGCTGGTTTCGTGAACAAGACGATTGGGACGGCGGTCATTCTGAGAAGTATTCATGGTTTTTGGACGGTATCATCCATGAAAGGAGAGGGTCAACTCAAGAAGGGGACCTGGAGGAATCGTAGGTGTCGGAAGATGCTGAGCACAGCAGAGTAAGTGTTATTGAGGAAGTTGTTCGGCTTCGACGGCGCGATAAGGTCTCCGCAGAACGCGAAGGCGCATACGGTCGAGATACAGGTATATGACGGGCGTCGTATAGAGGGTCAGCAACTGACTCACGAGTAATCCGCCTACGATGGCGATGCCGAGCGGACGGCGCAATTCCGATCCCACCCCCGATCCCAGAGCCAACGGCAGTGCGCCGAACAGGGCCGCCATCGTCGTCATCATGATCGGACGGAAGCGCAACAGGCAGGCCTCATAGATGGCGTCCTCCGGCCGTTTGGCGTCTCTGCGTTCGGCAACCAAAGCGAAATCGATCATCATGATCGCGTTCTTCTTCACAATGCCGATGAGCAAAATAATTCCAATCAACGCGATCATGCTGAACTCTGTTTTAGCAAGGAGCAGCGCGAGCAATGCACCGACCCCGGCCGATGGTAACGTCGAGAGAATGGTCAGTGGATGGATGTAGCTCTCATAGAGGATTCCCAGCACAATATAGACCGTGACGAGGGCGATCAGAATGAGCAACGGCTGGGTTTCAACCGTTGCCTGAAAGGCTTTCGCCACTCCTTGAAAGCTTCCGCTGATACCGGCCGGCACTCCCATCTCGCTCGTCGATTGTTCGATCGCCCTCACTGCTTCCCCTAGCGATACTCCCGGGGCCATGTTGAAGGACAGCGTGACTCCGGGAAATTGTCCTTGATGATTGACCAGCAGCAGCGTATTCGTCGGTTCATAGCGTGCCACCGCGCTCAGCGGCACTTGCGCTCCTGTCGGCGACCGCACATAGATTTCATGGAGCGTGGCAGGGTCCTGCCAGTATTGCGGCGCGACCTCCATGACGACGTGATACTGGTTGAGAGGCGTATACAGAATGGAAACCTGACGCTGGCCGAACGCATCGTAGAGCGTATCATCGATGAGCTGTGGACTCAGCCCAAGCCGCGAGGCCGTGTTGCGGTCGAAGACCACCAAAGACTGGATTCCCTTGTCTTGTTGGTCGCTGTTCACATCGGCAATTTCCGGGAGCCGGCGCAACTGACGTTCGACTCTCGGCGCCCAGGCATTCAGCTCGGCGAGATCCACGCTTTGCAGTGTGTACTGGTATTGCGCGCTGCTCACTCTGCCGCCGATGCGCAAATCCTGAATAGCCTGCAGTACCGTCGGGGCCCCCGGCACCTCGGCGAGTTTGGGCCGGAGCCGCGCAATGACCTGATCCACGCTCAGCTGCCGTTCGTGAAGTGGTTTCAAGGAGATGTACATGCGGCCCGTATTGGTATGGCCGCTTCCGCCCCCGGTGAACCCGGTGATCGTGTCGACGGCCGGATCGGCCTTGATGATGTCCACCACTTCCGCCAACTTCCGGCGCATGGCTTCAAACGAAGTATCCTGCGCGGCTTGGATGTTGCCGAACATCCGTCCCGTGTCTTGCTGTGGAAAAAACCCTTTGGGGACGATGGTGTACAGGTACACATTGAGCGCTATCGTTGCGAGTGTCAGCGTGAGCATACTGCGTGGATGATGCAACACCCAGGAGAGACTGCGCGCATATCCGCCGCGCATACCTTCGAAGAACCGTTCGGCGAGCCGATACCACAGCCCCTGTGCTCGGCCCTCGTGTGATATCAACACTCTGGCACACATCATAGGCGTCGTCGTGAGGGACACCACGAGGGAGACCAGAATCGCGATAGACAGGGTGACGGCGAATTCCCTGAATAGTCGGCCCATCATGCCGCCCATGAAGAGAATGGGCAGAAAGACAGCGACCAGCGACAGCGTCATCGACAAGACGGTGAATGTGATTTCACGCGCGCCGCGCAGTGCCGCTTCCAGCGGTGCTATGCCCTGTTCACGATACCGACTGATGTTTTCCAGAACGACGATCGCATCATCGACGACAAAGCCGGTTGCAATCGTAATCGCCATCAACGACAGATTGTCCAGACTATAGTCGAGCAGATACATCACGCCGAACGTACTGATCAACGATACCGGCACGGCTACACAGGGGATGAGCGTGGCCCGGACGTTCCGAAGAAACAGGAAGACGACCAGCACCACGAGGAACACGGAGATCGCAAGTGTCCGCTCGACGTCGTGCAGCGACGCGCGAATCACAGGAGTCCGGTCGACCACCACCGAGAGCGTCATGCTGCCGGGAATCGAGGCTTCCAATTGGGGCAAGATCGCTCGCACCCGGTCGACGGTCTCGATGATATTCGCCCCTGGTTGCCGATTGATAATAATGAGGACCGCCGGCGTTCCATTCGCCACACCCATCGTCCGGAGGTCTTCAACCGAATGTTCCACCGTCGCGACGTCCGACAAGCGGACGGCTCGCCCATCTCGATAGCTTACAATCAATGGGAGATAATCCTCGACGCTTTGCAGTTGATCGTTCGTCATGATCTCCCACGTGCGTGTCCCATCGCTGAGTTGGCCTTTTGGGCGGTTCACGTTTGTCCGGCTCAGCATCTGTCGAACGTCGCCCAAACCGATCCCATACTTGTTCAGCGCCGTGGGGTTCAGATCCACACGAATTGCGGGCAAAGATCCTCCTCCCACATAGACTTGCCCCACGCCTTGGATCTGCGACAGCTTCTGCTGAAGGATGCTGGAGGCGACATCGTACATACGGCCGCGGCTCACGATGCCCGAAGTCAAGGACAGAATGAGAATCGGCGCGTCGGCCGGATTGATCTTGCGGTAGGTGGGCCTGGTGGGAAGATTGGTCGGGAGATCACCGGTAGCCGCCATGATTGCAGCTTGAACATCCCGCGCCGCGCCATCGATGTCGCGGCTCAGTTCGAATTGCAAGGTGACGTTGGAGGAGCCGAGCGAGCTCGAAGAAGTCATCTCCGTGACGCCGGCGATACGGGCGAATTGATGCTCGAGCGGAGCCGCTACCGACGTCGCCATGGTTTCCGGGCTGGCGCCGGGTAGCTTGGCCGATACGTTGATCGTCGGAAACTCGACTTGCGGCAGCGCGGCGACAGGAAGAAACCGGAAGGCCACGATGCCGACGAGCGTGGCGCCGGCGGTCAGCAGGGTTGTGGCGACCGGACGTCGAATGAAGGGTTCAGACAGGTTCATCCGGCTCCAGGACTCATGGCCGTAGTTTGTGGAGAGGAAGCTTTGAAACGTCGTGCCAGTCGGTCAAACGCCAGATAGACGACCGGTGTCGTATAGAGGGTCAATATTTGACTCAGGATGAGCCCGCCGATGATGGCGATGCCGAGCGGATGCCGCAGTTCCGATCCCACTCCGGAACCGACCGCCAGCGGCAATGCTCCGAGCAAGGCGGCCATCGTCGTCATCATGATCGGCCGAAAGCGCAGGAGGCAAGCTTCGTAGATAGCCTCGGTCGGCTGTTTGCCTTCCTTGCGTTCCGCATCGAGCGCAAAGTCGATCATCATGATCGCATTCTTCTTCACGATTCCGATCAGGAGGATCATGCCGATCAGCGCAATCACGCTGAAGTCGGTGTGAAAGAGCATCAAGGCGAGCAGCGCACCGACGCCCGCAGAAGGCAACGTGGATAAAATCGTCAGCGGGTGGATGTAGCTTTCGTACAGGATGCCGAGCACGATATAGACGGTGACGAGCGCGGCCAGAATCAGCCAGGTTTCGTTTCCTAGCGATGCTTGGAACGCGAGGGCGGTGCCTTGAAAGTTTCCGCGAATGCTGGGCGGAAGTCCGATCGCCAGAGCCACCTGCTCGATCGCCGTCACGGCATCGCCCAGAGATATCCCCGGTGCCAGATTGAAAGAGAGTGTCACGGCAGGAAACTGTCCCTGACGGTTGATGGCTAATGGGGTGGTCGTTTCGGAGAACTGAGTAAATACGCTCAGCGGCACTTGCCCTCCGGTCAACGATCGAATATCGAGGAATTGGAGCGCCTGCGGGCCGCTCTGAAATTCCGGCATCACTTCGAGCACGACACGATACTGGTTCAGCTGCGTGAACATGGTAGAGACTTGCCGCTGCCCGAATGCATCGTAGAGGGTATCGACGATCACTTGTGGTGTGATGCCGAGCCGCGAAGCGGTGCTTCGATCGATGACCAGTAAAGAAGCCAAGCCGCGATCCTGTTGGTCGCTGCCGACGTCACGCAATTCCGGTAACGCCTGCAGGGCCTCGACGAAGGTGGGAGCCCATCGGCGCAGTTCCTCGGGGTCGGCATCTTCCAGCGTATATTGGTACTGTGTACGGCTGACGCGATCCTCGACCGTCAGATCCTGCAACGGCTGCAGGAACAGCGCAATGCCGTCGACATCGGCCACGGCCCGCTGCAAGCGAAAGATGACGTCCTGCGCGCTGCTCCTGCGTTCGGCGAACGGCTTGAGATTGATATAGATACGTCCACTGTTGAGCGTCGTGTTGGTTCCGTCCACACCGATGAACGACGACAGACTGGAGACGGCCGGATCGGTGAGGATGGTCTTGGTCAATGCTTGTTGGCGTTCGACCATCGCGGAAAATGAAATCGATTGGGACGCTTCGGAAATGCCTAGAACAGCACCGGTGTCCTGCGCAGGAAAGAAGCCCTTGGGTACCACGATATAGAGAAGGATGGTGAAGACGAACGTCGCGATTGCCACGGCTAATGTCGCAGGTTGGTGGTTCAGCACCCAGCGCAATGTCCTACCATAGGCGGCGATCATCCGGTCGAACATCTGTTGCGATCGACGGTAAAACGTTCCCTGCTCCGATTCACGCCGGTGATGCAGCAGCCGGGCGCACATCATGGGCGTCAACGTCAGCGACACGATGGTGGAAATCGCGATCGTCATGCTCAGCGTGACGGCGAACTCGCGAAAGAGTCGGCCCACGACGTCGCCCATGAAGAGCAGCGGGATCAGCACGGCGATGAGCGAGATAGAGAGCGAGAGAATGGTAAACGCAATCTGTTCCGACCCTTTGAGCGCTGCTTGCAGCGGAGACTCGCCCCGCTCGATGTACCGCGAGATGTTATCAATCATCACGATCGCATCGTCCATTACGAATCCCGTCGAAATCGTGAGCGCCATCAACGTCAGGTTGTTGAGACTGAACCCCACCAGATACATGGCGGCGAACGTTCCCACGAGCGACAACGGGACTGCCGCCGCGGGAATGACGGTGGCCGACAGCGTCCGGAGAAACAGAAAAATAACCATGATGACGAGCGCGACGGCGAACATCAGCTCGAATTGCACATCCCGCACCGAAGCCCGAATCGACGTGGTTCGGTCGGACAACACCGTAACTTGTACCGAGGAGGGTAAGGCGCCCTGGAGCTGCGGGAGCAGTTTTTTGATGCGGTCCGCCACTTCAATGACGTTCGCTCCCGGTTGTCGTTGGATATTGACGAGGACGGCGGGCGTCTCATTCATCCAGGCGGCCTGCCTGACGTTTTCCACGTCATCGATCACCTCCGCCACGTCGGAGACGTGCACGGGGGCGCCGTTGCGATACGACACGATGAGCGGCCGGTATTCGCGGCTCGACAGCAATTGATCGGTCGCATTGATAATGGAGGCTCTTCGCGGCCCGTCGAACGCGCCTTTGGCTTGATTGACATTCGCGGCCGCCACGGTTGCCCGCAAATCCTCCAACGTCAGTCCATAGGCTGACAATGCTCGGGGATTCGCGCGGATGCGCACAGCCGGCCGCTGGCCTCCGCTGATGCCGACGAGGCCCACACCGGAAAGTTGTGAAATTTTCTGCGCGAACCGCGTTTCGGCCAAGTCTTCGACCTGCGGCAGCGGAAGGGTAGCCGACGTCAGGGCCAACGTCAGGATCGGCGCATCGGCAGGATTGACCTTGTTATAAATGGGCGGACTGGGAAGGTCGCGCGGGAGAAATGTCGCTGCCGAGTTGATTGCCGCCTGCACCTGCTGCTCGGCAACGTCGAGGCTCAAGTCGAGGTTGAACTGCAGTGTGACGACAGAGCTGCCTCCCGAACTCGTGGATGTCATTTGATTCAATCCCGGCATTTGTCCGAACTGCCGTTCGAGGGGCGCCGTGACAGAGGACGCGATGACGTCGGGGCTCGCTCCGGGATAAAACGTCAGCACTTGGATCGTCGGATAATCGATTTGAGGCAGTGCAGAGACCGGCAACTGGCGATAGGCCGTCACGCCGGACAGGAGAATGGCGACCATCGATAGGGCGGTCGCTACCGGCCGCATGATGAAGAGGCGAGACGGATTCACGATCGCGTTCCCGCTTGTGGTGTGTTGGTCTCTGCCGGGTTGGTGTCCGTGCCCTGTACCGGTTGGTCACCCTGCCGGCGCACGTCGACCTTGCTGCCTTCGCGAATCTTTTCCGTGCCGTCCACGACAACCAGTTCGTCCGGTGAAAGGCCTGAGCTGATCGAGGTGTCGTCGCCATGAGCTACGCCGACAGCCACAGGCCGCACGGCGACCGTCCGGTCTTCTTTCACGACATAGACGAACGTGCCCTTTGCGCCACGCTGAACGGCAGCGGATGGGACGATGGTCAAGTCGCGCTTCACTTCCAACAGCAGACGCACATTGACGAACTGATTGGGAAACAGGGCACTGTCTTCATTTGGAAACACGGCTTTGAGTCGGACGGTGCCGGTGTTGGGATCGATTTGATTGTCGACTGTCAGCAGGGAGCCGGTGGCCAGTTTCTTCCTTTGCTCCCGATCAAATGCATCGACGGTCAGTTGCCGGCCGTCTTTGAGACGTTCCAGCACTGCGGGCAAATTGTCCTCCGGAATCGTGAAGATAACGGTAATCGGGGTGAGCTGGGTGATGACGAGGAGGCCGTTCGTATCGTTCGCGCGAACCATGTTCCCCTGATCCACGAGCCGCAACCCGACACGGCCATCGATCGGCGCCGTTATGCGACTGTACGCCAATTGAAGTTTTGCGTTATCGATCTGACTTTGATCGGACTTTACGATGCCTTCCGACTGGCGCACCAACGCGTCCTGCGTGTCGACCTGTTGTTTCGGGACATAGCCCTGTTCGTAGAGGTCTTTATACCGTTTCAAGTCCAAGCGGGCGTTCTTCAGTTGCGCCTCGTCCCGTACCATTTGACCTTCTGCTTGACTCAGTTGCACTTCGAACGGACGGGGATCGATTTGGGCCAAAAGATCGCCTCTTTTGACCACCTGACCTTCTCGAAACAAGACCTGCATCAGCTGTCCATCGACCCGGCTCTTCACGTTGACGGTGTTCAACGGTACGACCGACCCGAGCCCGTTGAGATAGACTCCGACGTCGCCTGTTTTTGCGGCTGCGACGACGACCGGAAACGTACGCGCGCCGCTCAGCATTTGACCCGCTCGCGACGGTTCTTCGCCGGACTTCGCCAGCAAGGCGTACCCACCGAGGGCAAGCACACAGGCGACGAAGAGACCGAATACCCAGCGTTTCACCGTTGTCGCAAATCTAATGGATTCTGCCATGTCGTCCTTCTGGTTCGGGTACGTGATTCGAGCGCGGAGATAGTCCGCTCAGCACAACCTCCCTGACATCGTTCATCAAGCTGAGTCAGAATGGAACAAAATCCAGCCTTTGTGGAACCACAGGAGGCACCTCGATCTTGGGGTGTTGTGGAACACTGGGCGGCATTGGACGCTCGTCAAGTGTCACGAGTTTGGTCTGATATTCGCCGTCTCTGACGATCCCGAGTTCAATGGACTGTCCAGTTTTCAGATTCGGGAACACCTTGGCATATTGCTCACCGGTCTTCACATCCTGCCCATTGACCGTGACGAGGATATCGCCTCCCAGGACCCACGACTCTCCCTCGATGGTCACGTCTAATTCACCTGCTCGGAGCCCGATCGCATCGGCCGGGCTTCTCTCGTCAACATCGATGATGAGCAATCCACTGACGAGTGGGAGCGCGATCAGATTTCGTAGTTCATCGGTCACGAATTTCCCCTTGATACCCAGCCAAGGCCTGATTACTCGGCCATGTGTCCGGAGCTCCGCCATGATGGATTTGACTGTATTGATCGGAATGGCGAAGCTGATATTTTGTGCGCCCATCAAAACGGTCGAGTTGATCCCGACGACGCGATCGTCGGAGTCCACCAGTGGCCCACCGCTATTGCCGGGGTTGATCGGGGTGGTCGTCTGTATGACGCGCTCTTGGAACACTTCCTGTTTGGCCTCGAATAGTTTGCCGAATCCGCTCACGATGCCGGTTGAAAACGCATAACCCAATCCAAAGGGATGTCCGATCGCCAGGACTTTCTGCCCGATTTCCAGCTTGTCGGAATCGCCTAGATGGGCGGGAAAATATGAACCCTTCGGGAGCGTGACGTGGAGCAGCGCGATATCCGATTGCACATCGCTTCCGATCAGCTCTGCCGGGAGACGCGTTCCATCATGCAGCGTCACCGTGATTTTGGCCGCCCCTGTCACGGCGTGCGCATTGGTCACGATCGAACCCCGATGGTCGATCAGCACGCCCGATGCGATCCCTTTCCCCGCTGCCTGTTCAATATGATGGGCGCTGACATAGGCGGAAGAAATCAGGACGGTGGATTTGGACAGCTGTTTATAGAGTTGCACACTGTTGATCTCTTCCGATGTTGCCGCGAGAAGCTGCGGAGTTCCCATACAGGTCACGAGAGCAAGGACGGAGATTAACCGGAAACAAAAAGATTCTCCAGGGAAACGATCGCCCGGCATAAAGACCTCCTGATGATTTCTTACAGGTGTAAGCAGCGACTACAGCTTCTCGACTCGACGTCCGAGATTAACCCATGACAGATGCTTTCTTATCCCGTCGAGGTACTCGCGCGACTTCTGCCAACGTTGTTGTTGCCGTACATATAACTCATCCAATTGGGCCTGCTGCTCCGTGGACAATCTTTTTTTGAGATCGGATATTCCACGAGATAGGATGTCATCGACTTCCGTTTGGTGCGCAAACCGCAATTCCAAGATTTCTCTATGGGTCCGCGTCACGATGGGTCCAATATCGGCTCGCTGGGTAGCTGTGAGCGAAAGTTCGTGAGTGAGCCGTTCCATGATTCGCTCGTGTTGCGCAGCCGGCCCGCGTTCTCCCCGATGTTCCCATTCGTAGTTGTGATAGAAATACATTCCAGCGATCCCGCTTAGAGCGCCGGCGCTAAAAAGAACGATCAGGCCTGTCCACAACTTCACTCGTGACATGGTACGCTCTCCTTACGATGCGTTAGTCGAAAACCAGCGGTGTAACTTCAAGCTCTTCGATCAGCAGTCCCATTCCCTCGTTCGGTGAAGTCCAGGACCAAACGGCCCACGAGACCGTTGCGATCAATACAATGGTGGCGGCGATGCCGGCGGTTCGCCAGATGAGACATTCGACGCCGTCCTCGGACTCCGCTTGAGGCGCTGCATGACGAATGTCTTGCATGACCTGCTCGGTCCAGCCCGGTCTAAGCAGCGGCGTTGGTCGTGCTCGATGGGCTTCGATAAGGGCCCGTTCGAGCTTCGCTATGGTTTCGTCATTCGAGGCCATCATGGTTCCCTCAGTGATTGTCGATGAGAATTCTGCGAAGCGCTTGTCGTGCCCGATGCGCTCGCACTTTAACGTTGATCAGACTCCATCCTAATAATTGTGCTGTTTCACGGATTGAATGTCCCTCGAGATGCACCAAGGTCAGCACCGCGCGATTCTCAGGGGAAAGTTGTGCGAGTGCCCACTCCAACACTTCCGCCGCTTCTCGTCGATGAGCCTGCTCGCTACAGTGGTCGTCCGACCGTGAGGCTAACACCTGCTCTATCCATTGTTGATGCTCGGTCGTCAGGGCACTGACCGGCACTTCCTCGCCTTTTCGCGTTCGCCAGAAGTCATAGCAGGTGCGGACGGCGATGCTGGCGACCCAATGACCGAACGGGACCAATCCTGAGAACTGCGCCAACCCGACATAGGCTCGGACAAACACCTCGTGGGCGGTCTCATCGACACGATCCGCCGGCACTCGCCGACCGATGATTCGAGTGACGTGGTCTTTGTACCGATCTATGAGATCCGCAAATCGGTCGATCTCTCCACGCCGAATGCGACGGAGCAGATCCTCGTCGTCTGATATAGTTTTGAGAACCGGAACCGTCTCATCAGTCATCGACGGCTGCATCTCCAACACACCCAATGTGCTTGTCCGAACGGCACGAGCGCACATCATACTACTCCAATGTGTCGTGACATCGGGTTTCTTCATTCGCCCATGTCAAGGACGAGGGGAGTAGGACTGCACCAAATATCGTGTTGAGAACGAGAGACTTGTAATAGTTCATGCTCTCATCCTTGATGACCTGAGCCATATCAAGTGAGTCCGGATATGCCGAACCTCTCTTCTTACTTCCTAGTCGTGGGAAACGGTGAAAAGGTTACAGCCGGTCCGATGGAGTACTCCGTTCGTCGATTCCAAGTGAAATCAGCAGGGACGCGAGGAAGCTGAAAATACATAGGGTTAGAGAGATCTATAGAATTCATCGCCTACTGGCTCGAAGCCAATATTGTGATAGGGTAGAAAGGGACAACGAGAAGGGGGTGTATGAAATGGCTGAAATCGGCCCCTATTCAAATTATCGCTTGACTGTTCGCTTGGAGCTCGCAAACAAACCCGGTATCTTCGCCCGCGTGGCGGCACTGTTGGCGGAGGAACAGGCCAATCTCGGCGCTGTCGATCTCGTGTCGGCGACAAAGACGCGCATGGTTCGGGACATCACTTTCGACGTTCAGAACGAGGAGCACGGTGAAAAAGTTCTTGCTCGTCTGGGCGAATTGCCGGACGTCATCGTGCTTTCGGCATCCGATCGCATCTTCCTCCTCCATCTTGGAGGAAAAATTCGGGTGGGGAGCAAGTTCCCGATCCGCACCAGAAATGTGCTCTCAATGGTGTATACCCCGGGAGTTGGACGTGTTTCTCAAGCGATCGCGAAAGATAAGTCGAAAGTCTACACCTTTACGAGCAAGAGCAATAGCGTCGCGGTCGTCTCGGACGGATCCGCAGTGTTGGGACTAGGCAATCTCGGTCCGGAGGCGGCCCTCCCTGTCATGGAAGGCAAGGTGATGCTCTTTAAGGAGCTGGCGAATATCGATGCCTGGCCGATCTGTGTCAACACGCAAGAGCCGGACGAAATCGTGCGGATCGTCCAAGGTATCGCGCCTGGATTTGGCGGTGTCAATTTGGAAGATATCAGCGCGCCACGTTGCTTTGAGATCGAAACGAAACTTAAACAATCTCTTGATATTCCCGTGATGCATGACGACCAGCATGGCACGGCCGTCGTTCTCTTGGCAGCGTTGATGAATGCGCTAAGGGTCACAGGTAAACAGCTGGAACGGGTTCGGATTGTCGTCAATGGTCTCGGCGCCGCAGGCACGGCATGCTGTCGAATCTTGTTGGCCGCCGGTGCAGCCCATGTGCTGGGATGCGACAAGGAGGGCATCATCCTGTACGGGGAAGCCGAGCACCTACGAGCTTACCGAACCGATCTTCGTGCCTGTTTCACGCGAGACCGTCCGAAAGGAACATTGCGTGATGCGCTGAAAGGCGCTGATGTATTTATCGGTCTGTCCGTCGGCAATGTGGTGACTGCAGACGATGTTGATCTGATGGCTCCGGATCGAATCGTCTTTGCGTTGGCCAACCCTGATCCCGAGGTTTCCCCGGAGCTGGGGACCACTCATTCCACGATCTTTGCGACCGGGCGGTCGGATTATCCGAATCAGATCAACAATGCGCTCGCGTTTCCCGGGATCTTTCGCGGCGCGCTCGATGTTCAGGCCGGCGAGATCAACGAGGCCATGAAGTTGGCCGCGGCGCAGGCCATTGCCCATGTGATTCCTGAAAATACGTTGAGCGAGGACTATATCATCCCCAGCGTGTTTGACAAGGAAGTCGTCCCGCGTGTCGCCCGGGCTGTCGCTGCCGCTGCGCGCGCCAGTGGAGTGGCCAGAAGACGGGCCAAGGCGGACGATCCTTCCATTCTTGAGTAAGCGCCACAAGGCTCCCATGGGAAATAACCAGTCTGCCGCAGCCTTCAGGCTGTCGTCGTGGCTGTGGTACAATGCGCTCTTCTTGGAAGTCCGAGGGAGCCATGCCGTTCTCGACTGCGAAGTTTCTGAAATTCCGAAGCGGGATGCAGACGCGTATCGGTTCACTGCGCTTAAAGACGGAAGACAGCCTGGAATGTGCCGTCGAGACGATGATGGAAGAACGTGTCGACGGGTTTTTCATGGTGGAACAAGGACTCGAGGAAATCATCAAGTCCCTCGTCGAAATCGAAGAAGAATTGGAGGCGATTCGAGATTTGGCCGGGGCCATGCGGTTGGAGTCCAGGCTGGAGTTTGTCGAAGAGCGGTGGGATGAATTCGACAGCGAAATTCGTGAACGCCCCAGACGGCGCCGCAAACGAGTCAGTCTCGCCGATATGCTCAAAGCCGCCGGTGGAACCGGACAGCTGTCGGAGAATCCACATGCCGTGAATAACGCGATGGATGCCTATGCGATTATGGGGATGGAGTTCGGCAGCTCTCTCGTCGATGTCACCGCCGCATTTCGAACCAAGGCGAAGCAGCTCCATCCCGACGCGAACAACGGTGATCGCAGCTCTGAACCGGAACTCCGCCGCATGTTGGAAGCCTATCAATTTCTCAAGGAATACCTGAGTCTGAGCAATACGGAACCCATGCCGCCCCCCGATCGCCCCTACGGCCCGTCCGAGTGATGCACCGGTGACGATGCTCATCCCACATCAATACATCACGAGTGCAACCGCACTCAGCGAATTGTGCGAGCATCTGCGGGACAGCCCGCGCCTGGCACTCGATACGGAATTCGTGGGTGAGGAGAGTTTTGTGCCGAAGCTCGAACTCATTCAAGTCGCGACCGAACGCACAGCGGCCATCATCGATTTTCCGGCTGTCCTGTCAGGGGGAACCCTCGACGGGTTCTGGGAGATTGTCTGCGATTCGAGGATTCAGAAGGTCGTGCATGCAGGACGTCAAGATCTGGATCTCTTTGCAATCCATGCCGGGCAAATCCCCAAACCGTTCTTCGACACTCAAATTGCCGCGGCGATGGTCGGCTTCGGCCCGCAAGTCGCCTATGCCAACCTCGTCCAACGGGTGCATGGAAAACGGTTGGATAAGGCGCATACGTTTACGAATTGGAGTGCTCGTCCGCTGTCCCAAGATCAATTGGCCTATGCGCTCGAAGACGTGACGTTTCTCTTGGCGATTTATGATCATCTGCATACCAAGTTGTCAAAACTCGGCCGGTTGCAATGGGTGCACGAAGAGTTCGCACGGCTTGAAGGTGTGGTCGGTGAGACCCGGCGCGAGCCGCACGAACGCTATCAACGCATACGGGGTTGGGATCAGCTCAAGCCGAAATCGGCAGCGGTCCTTCGGGAACTGACCGCCTGGCGCGAAGGGGAAGCGAAACGGAGGAATGTGCCTCGCGGACGGGTCGTCCGAGACGAAGTGCTGCTTCAACTGGCGCGACATCCGCCCCAACAGCAGGATGAGTTGCGCAAAGTGAGAGGCCTCCATGCTTCGGAAATCGACCGTCATGGAGAGTCGATGCTCGCCACGATTCAGGCGGCGCTTGCGCTTCCGTCATCAGCCTGGCCGGTGCTTTCTAAAGAGCGAAAGCTTGAGCCGGAATCGAACGGATTTGTGGAACTGCTTCAGGCTATCGTCAAGGCGCGCGCCTTGGAGGAGGAAATTGCGCCGACTCTGTTGGCGACCACGGCTGATCTTCAGGAATTGGCCGATGCCAAGGCGAATCGATCGGCTCTGGATCTCCCACTCTTAAAGGGATGGCGACGAATCTTGGTGGGGGATCTTCTGCTCGACGCGTTAGACGGAAAAATCGCTTTCACCGTTGATCAACAGACCAGGACGATTCGGTGGTCGCTGTCCGAACGGGCCACCGATCGTTGAGCGACTGGGACTTAATCGAAGTGGCAGCAGGATGTTCAAAAAGGCCTTCCAGCAAGGCCGCAGCGAGTGAAGAGGCGAGGCATACTTTGTTCTGTATGTTGAGCCTCTGAGCGATGCGAGAACGAAGCTGGAGGACTTTTTCAACATCCTATAAGAGTTTCTTGATCGAGTCCGCCGGTCTCGCCAGCATAGCCTGGTCGCCTTTCTCCACGATGGGCCGTTGAATAAGGTTTGGGTGTTTTACCATCAGGTCGAACAGTTCATCGTCGGTGAGCTGTTTCTTCGCCAGGCCGAGTTCGTGGTACAGGTCTTCTTTGGTTCGAAGCACGTCTTTGGGGAAAAGACCGGCCTTCTTCAAGAGCGTTTTAAGCTGTGTTTTGGTAAACGACCGCTCATAGTAGTTGATAGCTGTAAAAGGTGTCCCGCTGTCCTTGAGCAGTTGTACGGCTTGTCGGCATGTCGTGCAGGTCGGTTTGTGATAGATCGTGATATCGGCCATAGTGACTCCTTGGTGAAAAGACGCGTCTTGACGATTTTTTTCACTCTGTGTTAGATCCCAACCAGTGATATGCCTGAAAGAGGATCGTTATGCCGTGGATTGGAACAAGCTCTATCGGTCGATTCGCCTGCGCCGATGTCTCTCAACGAACGCTGAAGGATCTCCGTATCAAGCGTAAGGGCCAGCCGGTCTTCGTCCTTGGGCATGTGCTCGCTCGCAAAGGACAAGAAGCAATCTTTGAAGCCTTCAACGACCGGCTGGCCGTTGTGAAGTTCAGCGATGAGGGACTCGTGGGCTATGACCCTCGTGAGCTTCTTCTTCCCACTGAAATCGATGAGCATGGCGTTCCGTATTTTGAGATTCGACCATGTCGATTCTGTGAGATGCTCTTTCCCCTTACCATGGAGGAACGCGAGTCTGATCATGAGCCTGAACATTGTCCAGATTGTACTGCCTGATCAACCCAATGTTAGTCGACAAAGGGAGCCACTTCCAAAGCCTTTTTCAGCAAGCAGTCTCCTGCAAACCCCTGTAACACCATCGGTAACATGGCCCCGTCAATGGCGCGTACGGAATGTATTCGGAACCCGGCTGAAGACGGTTGCCCTTCGAGCTTGAGCGAGTGACAGATTTCCAACTGTTTCCAGACCAAATTTGACAGAATGTGATCGGAGGCCAGGAGCGTCATGTCGCTGACCGATCCATCGATGGCCACCTTCGCGGGAATTCGTGTTTTATCCTTGGGAAGTTCAACGACGACGGCGAACGCGACAACGTCCTCCTCCGTTACGGCCGAAGAAGTCGTCACGACATCCGACATCATGATGAAAAAGCCGCACATGATGATGGTTGTTCGTATCATTCACATCTCTGATCCATGTGCCGATATGATTCGATCCAGCAACGTTTAGTATGCCAAGCACGATTTTCCATTGCAAGAATGACGCACCGTCATGGTAGGGTATGGAGAGGCGCAAGAAAAGCTCGTGTCATCTGAGGTGAATCATGCCCCATGATTTCATGCCGGGATTAGCCGGTGTCCCGGCTGCTACTTCCTCGATCAGCGATGTCGATGGTCAACGTGGAATTTTGGAATACCGAGGGATTCGAGTCGAAACACTCTGTTCGGATTCATCGTACCTGGAAACAGCGTATCTTCTTCTTTTCGGACGTCTTCCTTCAGCGACTGAATTCCAACGCTGGGTCAGCGACATCACCCATCATCGGCGCATCAAGTTCCGCATCATCGATTTGCTGAAAAGTTTGCCGGAGCAGGGTCATCCCATGGATGCGCTTCAAGCGGCCGTGGCGGCGCTCGGCATGTTTTATCCGGGCCGCAACGTCAAGGATGTCGAGAATAATTATTGGAGCGCAGTACGACTTGTCGCCAAATTGCCGACAATTGTCGCGGCCTGGGCGAGGCTTCGCCACGGTGACGATCCGATCGTACCGCGCGACGACCTCGGGTTCAGCGAGAACTTTTTCTATATGCTGACGGAATCCATTGCGCCGCCGGTGTGGGCTGAAATCTTCGATGATTGCTTGATCCTCCATGCCGAACACACCATGAACGCGTCTACGTTTGCGGGCCTGGTCACGGCGTCAACTCTGGCCGATCCTTATACGGTTGTGGCGTCGTCGATCGGCGCGCTGAAAGGTCCCCTGCATGGGGGCGCAAACGAAGAAGTGGTGGTGATGCTCAGAGAGATCGGAACTCCGGATAAGGCGCGATTGTCTGTTGAGCATGCCTTGCAGAACAAGAAAAAACTGATGGGATTCGGCCACCGCGTCTATAAGGTCAAGGACCCTCGTGCCACGGTTCTTCAAGAACTCTGTCGACGCTTGTTCAAAGAATGCGGAAGCTCACCGTTGTATGACATCGCATTGGAAGTGGAGGCGGCGGCCGGAACTATGCTGAACGGCAAGGGCATCTATCCCAATGTCGATTTCTACTCCGGTATTGTTTACGACAAGATGGGCATCGACATTGATCTTTTTACCCCGCTCTTTGCCATGTCGCGGGTGTCGGGCTGGTTGGCCCATTGGTTGGAGCAGCTTCAAGAAAACAAACTGTTCCGGCCGGATCAAATCTACTCCGGAGAGCATAACCGGCCCTACGTGCCCATCGATCAGCGGTAATCACCGTATTGGCAAGGCTCTCCTAACCCTTGACTTCCCCCTCCGTCGATTTATCTAAGATTCAGACAGTGTGAATCGGCGCAGAGCCAGTAGATCCGGTTAGATAGTCACAAAGGAACAATACGAAGGAGGTCACTATGGCACTCGTACGATGGGATCCGTTTCGGGAATTGGAAGAAGTCTCAGATCGATTGAACCGCATGTTCGCGCGCCCTGCTGACTCGAGAACCAACGGCAAAGAGACCATGATCGTGGCGGATTGGACACCGTCGGTCGATATCAGTGAGACCGAAGGGGAGTATCAGATCAAGGCCGAGATTCCGGATGTGAAGAAAGAGGATGTAAAGGTCATGCTCGAGGATGGGGTGCTCACCATTCAGGGAGAGCGGAAGCACGAGAAGGAAGAGAAGGGGAAGAAGTTTCATCGGATCGAGCGATCCTACGGCAGCTTCGTCCGAACCTTCTCGCTGCCTGATGTGATTGACGAGGAGAAGGTCAAAGCGGAGTTCAAAGATGGGGTGCTCAACCTCCATCTGCCGAAATCGGAGAAGGCGAAACCAAAGGCCATCGAAGTCAAGGTGGCGTAAACCGCTCCGACAATGTCTTCTGAAACAAAGGCCCGCCTCCCCAGGCGGGCCTTTGTCATGTGATGACTTTCCACAGCAGAGTCGTCCTCCGCGAAGTTCTCCCGCTTACCTGCGTTCGGGACCAAACGGTCCTCGATAGGGCCATCTTAGGGGATTGCACAACTCTGACAACAGCGTAGAGTCCACATTATCGCGTACCCACGATCGTGAGGTCTGAGCGACGATGTGTATGTGGTGCGAGCGGCTGACACTGAAGCGTCGAGTGCAAGTGGCCGCCACAGCATTTGTCCTGGCGTTCCTCGCGATCCTTCCCAGCTCTGCCGCCGACATCAGTTACGTGTACGATGATGCTGGCCGACTGCGCGCCGTCATCGATCCCGCCACTAATACCGCGATCTATGCCTATGATGCCGTGGGCAATCTCACCGGCATCACGCAGCAAGCGGCGTCCACGCTGGTTCTCTTGCAGGCCACGCCGGCCTCCGATCCAGTCGGCACGACTGTGACGATCTACGGCACGGGCTTCAGTGCCACGCCTGCCTCGAATACGGTGAAGTTCAACGGCACGACGGCGACGGTGCTCACGGCCTCTACGACCGTCTTGACCGCCACCGTGCCGAGCGGCGCCACCACCGGGTCCATCAGCGTCACCGTGGGAGCGAATACGGCGACCAGTGCTGCCTCCTTTACGGTCGGGAGTGGAGTCCCAACGCTCTCGAGTTTCAGCCCTGCCGTGGGGAGCTATGGCGCCACCGTCACCCTCACTGGGACGAATTACGACACGACCCTCATCAATGATCGCGTCGCCTTTGCCGGTGCCATGGGTGCCGTCGCGACCGCGACCAGCACCAACATCACCGTACCGGTGCCCAGCACGGCGCAGACTGGGCCACTCTCCGTCTCCACCATTCAAGGCACGGCCACGAGTAGCACCGAGTTCTACGTCGCGCCACCCGGCGTCGTGGCCACCGATGTCCAATACACCGGGCGGGTCACCGTGGACGGGTCGACCGTGGCCGCCTCCATCACCACGGCGAATAAGACCGGCTTGATGGTGTTTGATGGGACCGCCGGGCAACGAGTCAGTCTGGGATTTAGTGGCGTGACCGTCACGCAGTTCACCGCGTCAGTCTATCGGCCCGATGGGGTGGCGATGATTATCCCCGTGCCGACCTTCAGCCTCAGCGGCGGCAGCGTCGATCTCGGGGTGTTGCCGCTGACCGGCACCTATACGATCGTCCTTGATCCGGTCAGTACCTCTATCGGCACCATCACCGTGACCGTCTCGACGGAACTGACGGGCACCATCACGCCGGGTGGCGCGGCCGTGCCGATCTCCATTAGCCGGGTCGGGCAGAACGCCCGCTATACCTTTGCTGGCACTTCCGGACAAACGATCAGCCTGGGGGTCACGGCCGTGACGATGATAGCGGTCACTCTGTCGATCCTTAAGCCGGATGGCAGCACCCTCGTGGCTCCCACGTCGTTCGGGACCAGTGGGGGCGCGATCGATAGTCAAGTGCTCCCAAGCTCGGGGACCTACGCGATTCTCATCGATCCGTACATCGCCTATACCGGCAACGTCACGCTCACGCTCTACAACCAGCCCGATGTCACGGGCACCATCATCATCGACGGAGCCACCGTGACACCGAGTCTCACCGTCCCGGGCCAGCGCGCCCGTTACACGTTGAGTGGGACGGCGGGCCAATGGGTGAATCTTGGCCTCACGGGGGTCACGATTACGTCCAGTAACGTCTCCATATTCAAACCCGATGGATCAACCCTCGCCTCGACCGGGATTGGGACAGCCGGTGGAAGTCTCGATCCCGTCTCAGCCTTACCGACCACCGACACTTACACGATCGTGGTGGATCCGTCCGGTCTGGCAACCGGCACCATGACGCTTACACTCACCTCGCCGCTGATCGGCACCATCACGCACGCTCGACGGAGCCGCTGTGCCGCTCAGTCTCACGAAAGTGGGCCAGACGGCGCGCTATACGTTCAGCGGCACGAGTGGGCAGTGGCTGAGCCTGGGGCTCACCTCCGTCACGATCAGTTCCAGCACGATCACGCTCCTCAAACCCGATGGGACACAACTGGCTTCCACGACCGTGGGCACGAGCGGCGGGGGACTCGAACCGCTCAGCACCCTGCCGACGACCGGGACCTACACCATCGTCGTGGATCCCTCAGGAACGAACACCGAGACCATCACCCTCACCCTCATGTCGAATCTCTCCGGCACGTTGAACCTGGACGGCACCGCCACCGTCTCGACCCTTTCCACCGTGGGCCAGAATGCCCGCTATACGTTTACGGGAACGGCGGGACAGTGGGTCAGTCTCGGCATGACGGCCGTGACGATCACCTCGTCCACCATCATATTGTGGAAACCCGATGGCACCTCCGTGGTCGCAACGACAGTGGGAACAGCCAGCGGCAGTCTTGACCTGTCCACGGCGTTACCGACGACGGGCACCTATACGGTCACGGTGAATCCCGCCGCGAATTATACCGGCACGATGACCCTCACGCTGTCCACCGAGGTGACGGGCACGCTCACGATTAACGCAGCAGCCACGCCGATCACGCTCAGCCGGGCCGGGCAAAACGCCCGCTATACGTTCAGTGGCACGGCGACCCAGCAAGCGACCATCAAGATAACCGGCAATACGTTCGGCAGTGTCGCGGTCTGGCTCTACACGCCGAGCGGAGCCCTTCAAACGGGGGTGACAAACTCGGCCACAAGCTTCAACCTTCCCAGTGTGACCCTGGCGACCACAGGGACGTACACGATCACGATCAATCCACAAACGACCGCCACCGGCAGTCTTAATCTCCAGGTGACCAGTCCATGAACCACCGCACCCTCGCGACTCCACTCCCGGTTCGTCTGCTGACCGCGCTCCTCAGCCTGGGGCTGAGCCTGGTGCTCAACGTGCTCAGCTCCGATGCCTTCAGCCCCGTGAAGGCGTGCCGTGTGGGGACCGTCCCGATCCGTCCGGGTCAGGTGCTCCAAACGGGCCAGAGCGGCAGCATGTATTTCATGGGACGCATGGGGACCACCTCCATGGGACCCTCACCGCTCTATGATGCTGCAGCTTGGATCCAAGTGGCTCCCCCGCCTGGTGATACCGTCCCATCGGGCGATTGGGTTGGTCCCTATGCCGGGGGGGCGATGTGGCAATGTACGCCTGGGTACGGAGATAGTGGAGGAATTGCCTACAACACTCCACTCCTCGGTGGCGTCGGATCCACGTACACGAGCATCCCCTGGGGGACGTATTGCGTGGATAGCACCGATCCGGCCTACAACACGGTGTTTCATTTCGCCGGCCATCCCAATGGACCCGTGTGCCAACCGGATCCGCCGGTGAAGGTCGTGGCACCGGGCAATGCCCTCACCTGCTCCGGCGCAGGAGATCCCTGCGACACGGCCACCGGCCTCTATCTTCAGCAGGAGACCGATATCGACGTGCCTGATGTGCTGCCGATCACGCTCACCCGCTCCTATCGCACAGAAGATCTCGCCTCCCATGCGTTCGGCATCGGCGCGAGTCATCCCTACGATCACTATCTGCTCCACGATGATCTCTGCACGGAAATCCATGTGATATTACCGGACGGCGCCTCGATCGTGTTCCTCCGCACGAGCGGGACCACCTGCCTCGACTCCACCCTGCAACATACGACCACGCAGACCGCATTCTATGGGGCGACCGTCGCGTGGGATCAAAGTGTCCAGCGGTATCGCCTCAAAATGAAGCTCCCCGCAGCAAGCTGCGGGGAGCTTCATTCATAGTTTTTTTTCTCATTGGTGCCATGGTGATTGTGTGCGCACATGTACTGTTTCGGTAATGAAGCAGGCATTAATGACAACGCTGACCGTCTGACCCAAGTCCAGCAGGGAATCAATACGACCCCGTCGCCTATGATATCGCTGGACGACGAACTAACGTGACTCTCCCCAATACGAATAGTGTGAGCTATGGGTACAACGCGGCTTCGGAGCAGACAAAGAAGGGTCAGATCTTGTGTTGTGCCTCTCGATGAGCTGCACTCCGCCCTATGACTCGTCCTCTGCGCATCGAATTTCCTGACGCGCCCTACTTTATCACCACAAGGTGAAGCGGTTCATAATCGGGTGTCAGATCGACATGCGGCAACCCGATCTTGTACAGGATCTTCATGTTGTAGCCTTTGGTGGCCTCGGATCTTCATGTCCCTTGGGTGCGTTTTCTTCTCCTGTGACGAGGTCGTACCCTGGCTCCGGCGCCACGATGCGCACCTTGGAGCCTTCAAGCAACGCGGCAGTGGGGTTGTTCACGATGCGGTCGCTCGGGGAAATCCCTCCTGCGACTTCGATGATGTTGTCGAGGAGTTTGGCCACAGTGATTGTTTGCAAGTGCAAATGATCATCCTCCTTCACTACAGCCACTTGTGTGCCATGCTC
>Ga0134128_10000319_pt1 | contig 67685 bp, 75 predicted proteins | sample KB31754_FD_96462 | JGI IMG/M metagenome (GOLD analysis project Ga0134128, IMG submission 96462) | Terrestrial soil microbial communities with excess Nitrogen fertilizer from Kellogg Biological Station, Michigan, USA - KB3-175-4 | ecosystem: Environmental > Terrestrial > Soil > Unclassified ... | reverse complement strand
TGCGACGGCGAGCAATGGCGTGTCTCGCCCGCTTTGCTGCGCAAGGTGATCGACGTCTAGGTTTCATCGGCATTCTGTGTCTGTCCTCCGCGTGTCAACTACGGTGCTGGGGTCACGCTTACGGAAAATCCATGGCTGCAAAGTCCCGATATTGACATTGCGCGACAATTCTTATCGATAACATTGGACGGCATTGGGCCAAAAGTGCTTCCACATCTTGTCGAGGCACCCATCTGGAATCAGGCTATTGACAACGGCACTTGGGAAATCAGGGAGCTTTCGAGGTCAAAGCACGACCTGGTGATTTCTGACCGGCCGTTGAATATTCAAGGCACCCTGAAAGGCAAATTTGTAATCGTATTGCCCTTGGCGCCGAGGAGGGTGTTTATCGTGACCGACAGTTCTGCCACCCAGGACATGATGCAAGGAATTCCCGAGTCCAAATTCATCGTGGCGTGCAATGAGTATTCGATAAAGCAGGCGGCTGAATATGTCTTCGCGGCTCATGATGGACACCGGCGCTTTGTCGACAAGCACCTGCGTTCAATAGATGCCGCCGGAATGGCAATGGCGGGTTAATTTGCCCGAATTACGGAGACCTTCCGTAATTCCTTCCGTAATCACCAAAAGAAAAGGGCTTACGTTTTCACGTAAGCCCTTGAATTCTTTGGCTCCCCGACCTGGACTCGAACCAGGGACCTGCGGATTAACAGTCCGTCGCTCTACCGACTGAGCTATCAGGGAACAGCTGAGCCGCTATTATAGGCGCAGATCAAAACAAAAGTAAAGCGTCTTGGGGAAAAAACTTTCCGGGGCGAATGAAATCGTGGGATTGATATAGCCGATTTGGCTCGATCCCACCCGCGCCCGGGTTAAAAAAGCCTTTCTTTACAGTACCTTGGCAATCGCGTCGACCACGCGGTCGATGTTGCGGCTGTTCAGGGCTGCCACGCAGATGCGGCCGGTGTCGACGGCGTAGATCGAGAATTCGGTCTTCAGGCGTTCGACCTGGGCCTTGGTGAGGCCGGAATAGCTGAACATGCCGCGTTGCTGGGTGACGAAGCCGAAGTCGTGGCCGGGGGCCTTTTCCTTGAGCTTTTGCACCAGGGTTTGGCGCATTTCGCGGATGCGCACGCGCATGCCGGCCAGTTCGTCTTCCCAGAGCTGGCGCAGTTCGGGTTGGGCGAGGGCGGTGGCGACGACCTGGCCGCCGTGGATGGGCGGGTTGGAGTAGTTGGTGCGCACGACGCGCTTCAGTTGCGACAGGACGCGGGCGGCTTCGTCTGCGGTGGCGCCGACGATGGAGAGGGCGCCCACGCGTTCGCCGTAGAGCGAGAACGACTTGGAGAACGAGTTGGAGACGAACAGCGGGCCGCCGGCCTGGGCGAACATGCCGACGACTTTGCCGTCTTCTGCGATGCCGTCGCCAAAGCCCTGGTAGGCCATGTCGAGGAAGGGCACGAGGCCGCGCGTGGTGACGACCTGGATAACTTCGGCCCATTGGGCGTCGGTGAGGTCGGCGCCGGTGGGGTTGTGGCAGCAGGCGTGCAAGAGGACGATGGCGCCGGCCGGCATGTCTTTCAATGCGGCCAGCATGCCGCCGAAGTTGACGCCGCGCGTGGCGGGGTCGTAGTAGGGGTAGTTGTTGACGGTGAAGCCGGCCGATTCGAACAGGGCGCGGTGGTTTTCCCAGCTGGGGTCGCTGATCCAGACCTGGGCGTCGGGCGAGAAGCGTTTCAGGAAGTCTGCGCCCAGCTTCAGGGCGCCGGTGCCGCCCAGGGCTTGCACGGTGATGGCGCGTTTTTCGGTGATGACGGCGCTGCCGGCGCCGAAGACGAGTTCTTGCACGGCCTTGTCGTAGGCGGCCAGGCCGTCGATGGGCAGGTAGGTGCGCGGGGCGGCTTTTTCAGCGAGGCCGGCTTCGGCTTTCTTCACGCAGTCGAGCAGCGGCACTTTACCGTTGTCGTCGTAGTAGACGCCCACGCCGAGGTTGACTTTCTCGGGGTTCTGGTCGGCGTTGTATGCCTCGGTGATGCCGAGGATGGGGTCGCGCGGTGCCATGGCGATGGCGGAAAAGAGGCTGGAAGATTCGTTGGCGTTCATCGTGATAACATCGAAAATTCGCTAAGTGCAGCGAGTGGGTTTGGGAAGCTGGGCGTGTCTGATTTCCACTGAATAATCTTGCCGGGCCGTCATGCTTTTGGCGCGGCGCCGTGGGATTGTAGGGAGATAAGCCGGGGGTGTGCTTTCAATCCATGGATGTTCCAGCGGATGGCGCTATTTTACCCCAGAATCGGCGCCGGGCTGCTTGCAAAACAGGCATGCGGCCATGCCTTATCTGCATAGTTGGGCAGTCTGCGCTGCATATGCCAACAGGCCCCTAACCAGTTATAAAGGTTGATATATCGTATGGCTGATTCTTCTTCTCCGCTCGGTGCCGTGCCTGATGCCGTCAGCGACAAGATTGTGACGTTTCCCGATTCGCCTTACCGCCTGCACCAGATTTTTCCGCCGGCGGGCGACCAGCCGAAGGCGATTGAAAAGCTGGTGGAGGGGATCCAGGATGGCTTGTCGTTCCAGACGCTGTTGGGCGTGACGGGTTCGGGCAAGACTTATACGATGGCCAATGTGATTGCGCGCCTGGGCCGCCCGGCGATCATTTTTGCGCCGAACAAGACGCTGGCGGCGCAGTTGTATAGCGAGTTCCGCGAGTTCTTTCCGCACAATGCGGTGGAGTATTTCGTGAGTTATTACGATTACTACCAGCCGGAAGCCTATGTGCCGCAGCGTGACTTGTTCATCGAGAAGGATTCGTCGATCAACGAGCATATCGAGCAGATGCGCCTGTCTTGCACCAAGTCGCTGATGGAGCGGCGCGACGTGGTGATCGTGGCCACCGTTTCTGCGATTTACGGTATCGGTAACCCGAACGAGTATCACAAGATGGTGCTGACGCTGCGCGCGAAGGACAAGGTGTCGCAGCGTGATGTGATTGCGCGGCTGATCCAGATGCAGTACAAGCGCAACGAGGTCGATTTCGGGCGCGGCACGTTCCGCGTGCGCGGCGATACGATTGATGTGTTCCCGGCCGAGCATGCGGAGCTGGCGGTGCGTATCGAGATGTTCGACGACGAGATCGACAGCCTGCAGTTGTTCGACCCGCTCACTGGCAAGGTGCGGCAAAAGATTCCGCGCTTTACGGTCTACCCCGGTTCGCATTATGTGACGCCGCGCGAGACGGTGTTGCGCGCCATCGAGACGATCAAGGAAGAGTTGCGCGAGCGGCTGGAGTTTTTCCGCAAGGGCAGCAAGCTGGTGGAAGAGCAGCGGCTGGAACAGCGCACGCGCTTTGACCTGGAGATGATGCAGGAGATCGGTTTTACCAAGGGGATCGAGAATTATTCGCGCCACCTCTCCGGCGGCAAGCCGGGCGACCCGCCGCCGACGCTGGTGGATTATCTGCCGCGCGATGCGATCATGTTCATGGATGAGTCGCATGTGTTGCTGGGGCAGTTGAACGGGATGTATAACGGCGACCGTTCGCGCAAGACGAACCTGGTGGATTATGGTTTCCGCCTGCCTTCGGCGCTGGATAACCGGCCGCTGAAGTTCCAGGAGTTCGAGGCGAAGATGCGCCAGACGGTGTTTGTCTCGGCCACGCCGGCGGACTATGAGAACGAGCACGCCGACCAGGTGGTGGAGCAGGTGGTGCGCCCGACGGGCCTGGTGGACCCGACGATCAGTGTGCGCCCGGCGTCGTCCCAGGTGGATGACCTGCTGTCGGAAATCCACGACCGTGTGAAGAAGGACGAGCGCGTGCTGGTGACGACGCTGACCAAGCGCATGTCGGAACAGTTGACGGAGTTTTTGGAAGACAACGGTGTGAAGGTGCGTTACCTGCACAGCGATGTGGAGAACCTGGAGCGGGTGGAGATTATCCGCGATTTGCGCATCGGGACGTTTGACGTGCTGGTGGGGATCAACCTGCTGCGCGAAGGGTTGGACTTGCCGGAAGTGTCGCTGGTGGCGATCCTGGATGCGGACAAGGAGGGCTTTTTGCGTTCCGAACGCAGCCTGATCCAGACTATCGGCCGCGCTGCGCGTAATTTGAACGGGATGGCGATTCTGTATGGCGACCGCGTGACGGATTCGATGCGCCGCGCGATCGAGGAAACCGACCGGCGCCGCAACAAGCAGTTGGCGTTCAATGAGGCTAACGGCATTGTGCCGTCAGGGATCAAGAAGAGTATCCGCGAGCTGATCGACGGGGTGTACAACCCGCAGGAAGCCAGGTTGGAACTGCAGGCCGCGCAGGAGACGGTGAAGTACGAGAACATGAGCGAGAAGCAGGTGGCGAAGGAGATCAAGCGCCTGGAGAAGCTGATGGTGGATCATGCGAAGAACCTGGAGTTCGAGAAAGCGGCGCAGGTGCGGGATCAGTTGCATATGCTGAAGGAACAATTGTTTGGGGCGCCTGGGGCGGATAGTGTGGAGGTGGGGTAGTTCTGGCTGTACTCCGTCCGCCCATCCCGCCTGCGGGGGAGGGGTTCTCAAAACTCCCCTCTCCCGCGGGCGGAAGAGGGGTCGGGGGAGAGGGAGCGCTTCGAGAACGGTGTTCAATCATCGGCGTTGACTCCAATCTTTTTAGGCGCCGCCACTGCGGGAACTGCGTTCTTGCGGTCTCGCCATGGCGGTCACTAAATGATGTCAATAATTTCTCCTGTCATTCCTGCGGAGCGGCCTTCCGCCTGCACCACTGATCGATACGCATAAGTCGACGCATTGACAACTCCCTCCCTTTGGCGGGATGGGCGGGCAGCAAAGGGCTGGGGTGAGGGGCATCTCGCCCAGACTGCGCTAAATATGCTTGGCCTGCTCGCTATCACCCTCTCTCCAGGCCTGCGCGGCTCGCCCATCCCGCCTGCGGGAGAGGGGTTCTTAATGCGTCGTCGGCTTGGGGGAGCGATTTGCGCCTGTGTGGGGGCGGCATGCATGAGATCACTTTTGCGATAAAACCCCGTAGTAACAGGCTTTCTACATTACAATTCCAGAAAAATATAATCACCAGTCCTGGTAACTGCGGCTATTCCCATCCTGGGCCGTGGCTGTTCAAATAGTTTTCTTTTTTTCATCATGCGTCTTTTCCGGCTCTGCTTTCTTGCCGGCCTTGCTTTTTCGGCCGGCCTTGTTTCCCTCTCTGCCTATGCCAAACCGCCGCAAAGCGAGGTTGCGGGTGCAAGCTTCCAGCGTGGGGCGGCGCTGCCCAAGTGGGCCCAGCCGCTGGCGGAGATTCCTGAAACCGGGCGCGATGATCCTGAGGTTGTGCGCTTGCAGGAGACCCAAACGCTGGTTGGCGACAGCCCGGCCACGCTGATCAACCGCGCGATCCAGGTGAATGAGAAAAATTCGCTGGGCGATATCGGCGAAGTGAGCCTGAATTACTATCCCATTTATCAAAAGCTGTTGCTGCACCGGGTTGCCATTGTGCGTGGCGGCAAGGTGATCGACCATACGGGGAGCGTAAGCATCCGCATGCTGCAGCGTGAATCGAACATGGAAAGCGGCATGTTCGGCGGCGAAACGACGGTGCATCTGCTGCTCGATGATGTGCGCGTCGGGGATACCTTGTGGCTGACTTATACAACCGAAGGCGCCAATCCAGTGTTTGGCAAGCGCTGGGCCGATGAATACGGTTGGGATTCTTATGAGCCCATCGAGTTGCGCCGTCTGACGATTTTGCATCCGGCCCAGCGTAAGGTGTATTGGCGCCAGTTGGGCGATTTCCGGCACGAGGAAATCCAGCCGCGCATCGAGCAGATCGGCAGCCTGGAAAGCCTGCGCTTCGAACAGCGCGGCGTCGAGCCGCTGGAGGTGGAAGAGTCGATTCCTGCGGAATACCTGCCTGGCCGCATATTGCAGTTTTCGGAATACCCGGACTGGCAGGCCGTGGCCAGCTGGGCCGACGGCTTGTTTCCCAAGGCGGGCAATAGTGCCGCGCTGAAGAATCTGGCTGACCAGTTTGCCAAGGAAGCCACGCCTGCCGCCCGGGCCAGTGCGGCCTTGCATTGGGTGCAGGATGAGGTGCGCTATTTCAGCGTGTCGATCGGTGAGAATTCGCACCGCCCGCAGGCGCCTGAGACCGTGATCGCGCGCCGTTACGGCGATTGCAAGGACAAGAGTTATCTGTTGGTGGCGTTGCTGGGCCGGCTGGGGATTGCCGCGCGCCCGGTGCTGCTGGCTTCCGGGCAGCCCAAGATACCGGCCAAGTTGCTGGCCACGCCGGCGTGGTTCGATCATGTGATCGTGCGGCTTGAATTGGATGGGCACCAATATTATGTCGATCCCACCAATAACGGCCAGCCGGAACCGTTGGCCAGGATGCCGCAGCCATTTCCCGGGGCCTTCGGCCTGGTGGTCGATCCCTCGACACGTGAGCTGGTTGTCTTGCCGGCGGCAAAAGAGGCCGAACCGGAATTCGACTATGACGAGCGTTTCAATATTGCCACATTCGATGGCGATGCCGATCTGGCGTCACGTATCCGGTTTCGTGGCGATGCGGCCGACCGTGGCAGGTTGCGTTTTTCCGGCATGTCTTCAAGAGAGTTGAAGTCCAAGATTCTCTCGCTCTACGAAAAGAAGTATCCGGGGACGACGCTGGTGGGCACGCCCTTGATCAAGGATGATGCAGTGGCCAACGTCTTTGACGTGAGCGCACAGTTCAAGGTGCCGGCGCCGCTTGTCCACAAGGACGGGCGCTACATATTGGAATATGACAGCAAGATCATCGGCGATTCGCTGGGCGTGCCGGGCAAGCTTGTGCGCAATTATCCCTTTGCCGTGCACGACGGCAATAGCCGTTCGCGCTACCACTTGCGCATCGACTGGCCGCGGACCTTGAGAACCGACCTGCCCAGTACATCGAAATCGCTCGAGTCGCCTTTCTTCGAGGCGCATGAGCGCTATTCCTTGCTGGGTAATGAACTGGATTACCAGCTTGACTACGAGGTGAAGGTTGATGTGGTGAAGCCGGAAGACATGGCCGCACTGCAGGGCAAGGCGAAGCTGTTGCGCGAGTTTGACGAAGCCTCGTTTCGCGCGAGCGAAGCGCAGATTTCCGGCCCGGAAGTCGCCGAATTTCCGATGGCCGATGTGGATTCGCTGCGCGTGATGAATGAAGCGCTCGTCGTGGAAAGAAAAATGCAGGAGAAGCGCTATGACGAGGTGGGCTTGCAGGGCTTGTGCGACTATCTGATCGATCGTCTGGAGACTTATGATCTGCAGGGGCAGGACCGCGCTGTTGTGCTGCGCAAGTTTCGCCCCATTCTGGAGTTGGGGCGCAAGCATGATGATTTGAATTTTTGCCTCGGGCGCATCGCTTTTGCCCGCGGCATGTTTGACGACGCGGTCTTGTATTTTGACAAGGCGCAGATGCCGGACAAGAGTGCCGACACGCTCAAGCTGGCCTGGGCGCGCTTTTATGCCGGCGACGTTGATGGTGCCAAGGCTGTTCTGGCGCGCTTTGAAGCTGCCGAGGGCGCGAGTGCCGGTGACGGGCGCAATGATTCAGTCACGGTTGACAAGCTGGCCTTGTATCAGCGGCTTGGCATGAGCTTGCCTGCGGACTTGCAGCACCAGGCCGGGCTGATGCCGGACGGCCCGTGGCCCGGCCCCCTGCTGGCGCTGCAGGCGGGCTTGATCGGCCAGGACGCGTTGATGAAGACGATGGCGTCCTATCCTGAGGACGCACGCTCGCTGGCCGAGGATATGGCGTGGTTTTATATCGGGCAAAAAGCCTTGGCTGAGCAAGACACGGCCCTGGCGAAGTCGGCGTTTGAATGGTACCGAACCGACTTCAACCACGCGACGGGCTTTGTCTATCGTGCCAGGATCGAATTGGCGCGCTTGCGCCAGGCGGACGCGGAATTTGAAGCCGGAAAAGAAGACGACGAGATGGGCGACCGTGTGGCAGCCCTGCAGAGATGGGGCATGGCTGGGCATAAGGGTTCGGCCTTGTCGCAGGATCAGATGGCGCAAGAGTATTTTTACGGCAGAAACCTGTTGGACGCGGATGGCACGGCCTTCGAATGGGCGCAAAAGGCCGCGAACCAGGGCGTGGCCCGTGCGCAAAACCTGCTGGGGGTGTTGTACGACCATGGCAATGGGGTTGCCGCCGACAAGCAGGCCGCCATTAACTGGTTTCGCAAGGCGGCGGCGCAAGGGCAGCCCGATGGGCAATACAACCTGGCAATGAAACTGCGCACGGGGGAAGGCGTTGCCAAAGACCTGCAGGAGAGCGAGCGGCTGTTGCTGGCGTCGGCCAGCCAGGGTTATCGCGGAAGCGAGTTCCAGTTGGCGCAGGACTACTTTTCCGGTTTTTATGGCCGTAAGGATGATGCCGCGGCTGCAATCTGGGCCCGACGCGCCGTGCTCCAGGAAAGCCACCCGGCGAGCGTCTTGCTGGCGCGCGCATACCTGGAAGGCAAGGGTGTCAACAAATCGCTGGTGGTCGGTGTGCGTATCATGCGGCAGGCCGCGCAATCGGGCGATGCCGACGCGAACAAGTGGATGGGCATACTTTACGATACCGGCGACGGTGTCGCGAAAAACCACCAGGTGGCGGTGCAATGGTATGAAATGGCCATCAACTTTGGTTCGGTCGAGGCGCAATCGCTGTTGTTGTTCGGTGTGCCGGCGCAGGAGCCGGGGAATCCCGAGCCGGTTGATTTTCACAAGGTTTTTTCGGACACGGTGAGAGCAGCAGGGGCGCAAGATGCGGCTGCCTTGTATCGCCTTGGCTTCATGTACAAATTGGGGATCGGCACGGAGCACGATCAAAAACTGGCGAAGAATAGCTTCGAAAAAGCCGCCGAACTTGGCAATGTCGATGCGCAGGTGGAGATGGGCATGCTCTATGACCGCGGCACGGATCGCAATGCGTCGCGCGCGATGGAATGGTTTGAGAAGGCGAGCAACCAGGGCTCGGGCTTTGCCGCAAAAAATTGGGCGGACATGTATCAGACCGGTAACGATGTCAGGCAAGACTATGGCCGGGCGTTCGAGCTATATGCCAGGGCAGTCAAGCTTGGCTATGGCTTTGCCTGCACCAACATCGGCAGCATGTATTTGAATGGCTGGGGCGTGAAGCGTGACCCCGTCCTGGCTTACACGTATTTTTCTATCGTGGCCAAGGAAGATGAATCTGCCGTTATGGGCAGACGCAGTGATCTGCGGCAGGAAATTGGCGCGGAAAAGGCCGCGCAGGCCGACAAGGTGGCGGAGGCATGGACCAAGGATATGCCTTTGCCGGGTGAGGCGAAGAAGTAGTTTGCGATATTTTTTAAACTCGCAGTCTGGTTGAGGTTTTCACTGCGCCGGGCGCAAGCGCGTGCCACCTTATGTGTTTGCGCCGTCAAACGCCGCCCGCGCCGCTTCCACCTGCGGCAGATAGTTCAAAGTCCAGTCATACAGCGCCGCAAACGGTTTATCGAGCGTGCGCCCCAGCGGCGTGATTTCATATTCGACCGCCACCGGCGAGCCCGGCAGCACGGTGCGGCTGACGATGCCGTTGCGCTCCAGGCGGCGCAGGGCTTGCGTCAGGGATTTTTGCGTGATGCCTTCGATGCGGCGGCGGATTTCATTGAAGCGCAGGGGTTCGCGTTTGAGGACAGCGATCAGGAGCACCGACCATTTGTCGGCGATTTGCTCCAGCAGCAGGCGGCTGGGGCAGTTTTCTACGCTGACTACGTCGCATTTGGTTTTGTTCATGGTGGTTTCCTTGGCGATACCTGGTCGCCCTCAAGTGCCTAATTGACACCAAGTATATTAGAGCTCATTCCCTATATAGGCACCTGATGCATTTCCACCAGAAAGGGCGCTGGCTAGGCGTGCGACGCGTCTCGTAGCGGGGCTACGAGCAAGGACTAGGCGTCCCCGAGCGAACAACGCCAGCGCCCTTTCTGGTGGAAACCCGGAGGGAACGTGCTATTTGGGCGGCGCGACGACGCCTAGCGCGCCATCCCAAATAGCACGTTTGCACAGGCGCCTATATAGGGAATGAGCTCTTCTGATACCATGCAGCGTCCACTTCAAAGGAGCATGGCTTCATGAGCAACGTCGATACATCCATTCTGTTTCAACCATTCCAGATCAAGAACCTGTCGCTGAAGAACCGCATCGTGATGGCGCCGATGACGCGTTCGTTTTCGCCCAAGGGCGTGCCTGGCGAGAACGTGGCGGCGTATTACCGCCGCCGTGCGGAAGCTGATGTCGGCTTGATTTTGTCGGAAGGCACGGTCATTGGCCGTCCGGCGGCCAAGAACATGGAAGGCATTCCTGATTTTCACGGTGCTGAAGCGCTGGGCGGCTGGAAGCATGTGATTGATGCAGTGCATGCGGCCGGCGGCAAGATGGGTCCGCAGATCTGGCACGTGGGCGCGGTGGCCAGCGGCCTGACGGATTGGCTGCCCGATGGCAAGATCGAGAGCCCGTCTGGCCTGGTGGCGCCGGACAAGCCGCGTGGCGAGGCGATGAGCGAGAAGGATATTGCCGACACGATCGCGGCGTTTGCGGCTTCCGCTGCAGAAGCCAAGCGCCTGGGTTTTGACATGCTGGAATTGCATGGCGCGCATGGTTACCTGATCGACCAGTTTTTCTGGTCCGGCACCAACCTGCGCAAGGATGGCTATGGCGGTGCCACGCTGCCCGAACGCTCGCGCTTTGCGGCCGAGGTGGTCAAGGCGGTACGTGCAGCCGTGGGCGCGGATTTTGTGATCGCTCTGCGCGTGTCGCAATGGAAGCAGCAGGATTACAAGACGCGCCTGGCCGAGACGCCCGAGGCGATGGCTGCCTGGCTGGCGCCGCTGGTGGATGCCGGTGTGGATTTGCTGCATTGTTCGCAGCGCCGTTTCTGGGAACCGGAATTCCCCGAGCAGGATGGCGCCGAGGGTTTGAATTTTGCCGGCTGGGCCAAGAAGCTGACTGGTGCGGCCACGATCAGTGTGGGGTCGGTGGGGCTCGATAGCGACATGATGGCGGCGTTTTCGGGGCAGGGTAGCAAGCCGGCCAGCCTGGAGGGCTTGGTGCAGCGCATGGCGCGCAAGGAGTTTGATTTGATCGCGGTGGGCCGTGCGCTGCTGGGCGACCCGCAATGGGCTTCGAAGGTGAAGGCTGGCGATATGGGTAGCTTGCAGGATTTCAGCCCGGCTGCGATGGCGGCGTTGGTGTAAGCAGTCTGCTTTGTTAGGGGCGTGGCTTGGGCCGCGCCCTTTTTCCCTTCTCTTCTTTTTTCCTTTCCGCTGGCGCGGCATGGCGCCGGGCGCGTCTTACCTGTTAACTTTGACAGCTTGTTGTTGCTTTCGCTATCTTGTCTGATTAGCCAATAATTATCGGTGCGGGCGGCTTGCCACGTGCTTTGGTCAGTCTGGGGAGGGGGTATGTCGCTTGTCAGCAGCGCGTTGGACGTGAGTTTTTTTGATGGCCGGGTGAGGCTGGAGGCCTATGCGCCGCCGCACGGGGATTGTGTTTTCATTCCGACTGATGAGCATGGTGCGCTTGATGAAGGTGCCCATCGCATCATGGCCGAGCTTGGCCTGCCTACTCCTTTCAATCCCAACCCTGATGACTTGAAACGTGGTTACGCCATTTTTGGGCACCATGCGGGTATTTTGGTTTTCGTTGCACTGCCGAAAACCGGCGAACCGACGGTCTTTGAGCGTAACTTGAGAGAGGCATTTGACGATGCCCTGCTGGCAAGCGCCAAGGAAGTCTGGATATTCGCGCCTTTTGACCACTTGCGGTTGGAGCGGTTGTTTTCCCTGCTGACTGCCATTCGTGATTCGGCATGGCTTGAACGGGTCGAGGGGCAGATTTTCATTTCGACTACCTGGGCCGTTTCTACTGATGACTTTTGGGCCTTGAGCGACGCGCTTGAGAATGGTGTCTTTACGGGGCTGTCTTCATCGAGCGAAAGTGGCCAAACAGAAGCGCCGCCGCCGCTTGATGCCGACACAAATCTGGGTTCATCCCAGCCTTCCGATGAGGCGGGCGGCAAGGCTTCGTCCAGTGCGCAGCAAAAAGAATCCTACTCGGCAGAGGCGGCGCTCGATCAGGCCTTCCGCAATCGCACGCTGAGCTTTGGCGACGACCTGAAGCTGGTGCTGCGCCGTGCGGTTTCGTTCCTGCGCGCGCAACGGACCGGCAAGCGCAAGATGCGCGCCCATGAACTGTTGTTCGTGGCCGCCGCTTGCGGTGCGCCCTTGACCCGCGACTGGTCGTACGAGGGCAACCCGCTGCAACGGCTTGCCGCTGCCTTGTTCGGTTTGCTTGACGATGGCAAGACGGATGAGTTTGCCAATGCCTTCTTTAGCGGCAAGGGTTCCGGCACCGCGCTGTCGTGGAATGTGGCGAAGGATGTCGCCGGGCTGCGCGAGGCGCAGTTGGTGTCCTTTCTGCTGGAAGAATGCAATGCCTGGTTGCGCCAGGCCGCCGATATTGCCGTGGCCGCCGGGCGCAGCGCGGTTGGCGTGGGTGACTTTGTGGCGGCATTGTGGCTGGCAGGTTCGGGCAGCCACGTGGAGTTGCTGGGTAGGCTCGGCATTGATGTGGCCAGGCTGAAGCAGGCCTTTGAGCGCGTGGGCTCGCCGCCGGAGCCGCCGTTGATCCCGCAAGACGCGAGCCTGCGCAAGATCATCGAACTGCTGGCCGACGCCTACGTGGCCGCGCGCGTGCAGCAGATCCGCCGCCACCTGGAACACGACCTGGCCGCTGAAGAAGACCGCATCAATTACGGCCCCTATGCCGATGCCTTCGCGGCCTTCCTGACGGATGAGGGCACGAGCGGGCCGATCAGTATCAGTATCCAGGCGCCCTGGGGTGCGGGCAAGTCGTCCTTGATGCAGATGATACGCACGCGCATCGATGTTGGCTGGAAGCAGGAGCGTCCGCGCATGGGGGCGACGATAGGGAAAGTGCTCAAGGTGCTTGATGACCTGGAATATCGTACCGGGCGCATCGTGCATGCTGTGCCGAAGGTGGAGGCGGGCAAGGCGGTGTTTCCGCAGCGGCTGACGGTGTGGTTCAACGCGTGGAAGTATGAGAACGTGGAGCAGGTGTGGGCCGGTCTGGTGGATGCGATCATTTCCCAGGTCAGCGAGCGGCTGGACCCGGTGGAGCGCGAGTTGTTTCTGTTGCGGCTGAATATGGCGCGCATCGATGACGGCGTGATCCGCAAGAAGATTCACGCGCGGATTTTTTCTTATTGGGTGGCCAGTGTGGGCAAGGTTGCCGGTGCGCTGCTGGCGTTCGGCCTGGCGGCGCTGGGCATCGGCAGTGCGCTGGGTGGGGCGTCGGGTGAGCATGTGGAAGTTTTGACCACGCTCAAGCATGTGCTGTTGGGCGGCGCGGGCGTGTCGCAACTGGGCTTGATCGCTTTTCTGTGGTCGAAGTTTAACCAGAAGCAGGAGAAGGTGAAGGAAGAGCCTGCCACCTATAGCCTGGCCGAATATATCCGCGAGCCGGACTATGACAAGTCGGCCGGGGTGATCCACCAGATCCATCAAGACTTGCGGCGTGTGCTCGACGTGTTGCCGCAACGCTGGCGCGACGGCAAAAAGGTGGCCGAGCCGATTGTGATTTTCATCGACGACCTGGACCGCTGTTCGCCGACCAAGGTGGCCAGCGTGGTGGAGGGCGTGAATGCGTTCCTGGCCAGCAATCTGTGCGAGTGCCTGTTCGTGATCGGCATGGACCCGCAGATGGTGGCGGCGGCGCTGGAACATGCGCACAAGGATATCAAGGCACAACTGCCGTCCTACGAACAGAACGTGCCGATGGGTTGGCGTTATATGGACAAGTTTGTGCAATTGCCCTTCACGATTCCGCCGGCGAAGAAGGAACATTACCGTGGGTTTGTGGATCTGCTGATGTCGCTGGGGCAGGAGCCGGCCGATGAGGCAGAGCTTGCGGTGCCGGAGGCTTCCGCCGCCCTGGCGTCGCCCGCCGGGGGGGCGCAGGCCGGCGCCGGGGCCGCTGCCGTTACTGCCCGGGTTGTCGATGCGCCAGTTGTCCAAGCGGCGCCCGGACCCGAATCAACCGCGCCACTTTCGAAGATTGAATTGGCAAAGCAGGCGCGCGAGGCGCAGGGCAGGAAGGAAGCGAAGGATAGTGTGCCGGTGGCGCCAACCGGGGCGGAAACGCCGTCCGCCAAAGCCGCGCCGGCGCAGCCCGACAGCCGCATGAGGGAGAAAGAAAGCCGTGACACCGGCATCCTGCTGGGCACCATCCTCGATCATTTCCAGTGTAGTCCGCGTGAGATCAAGCGCTACGTCAACTTTATCCGCCTGATCCTGATCCTGCGCCGTGCGCGCCAGGACAAGCCCGAGCCTGTGCCGGCGATTGCGCAATATGCGAGCTGGGTGGTGATTTGCCTGCGCTGGCCGGACATGGCGCGTTGGCTGATGTGGGGCAGCGAATCGCTACGCGAAGAGGCGCGCACGCCGTCGTGCAATGCGCTGGCCGGATTGCTGGCGCAGCGCCTGCATGTAATGGAAGAGGCGGCACGCCGGAATCCCGATGCCTGGGCTGAACAGGCGGCCAAGTCACTGGGCTTGCCTGCCACCGGCGTGCCCTGGCTGCTGGACCCGGACGTGCGGGAATTTTTCATCAAGGAGAGCACGGCCGCGGGCGGCCTGCCTGTTTCGCAGGGGGCATCGATCGGGTTTTATTGACGGGCAAGGCAACAACAATATCAATCAAACTTCAACAAGGGGGTAACATGTTCGGCAGTCAAGCTTTGGAGACCGTCATCGGTCTGGTTTTCTTTTTTCTCGCCATTTCGATCTTCGTCACCAGCGTGCAGGAATTCATTGCCACGGCGTTAGCCCTGCGCAGCAATACGCTTAACAAGGGGCTGCAGCAGTTGGTGGGGCAGGGGCAGGATATTGCAAAGCTTGGCATGCAATTGCTCGACCACCCCAACATTTCTCCCAGCCGCGCCAAGGCTTATGTTTCGTCGGGCGATTTCTGTTCGGCCCTGGTGGACGTGCTGGCCAGGGGGGATTCGAATGCGGCGTTTGCCGACATCGATGGGGCGATTGCCAATTTGCCGGACGGCCCCTTGAAGCTGGCCGCCAGTGCCGCTGCCACGCGCGCGCAGGGCAGTGTGCAGGCGTTTGAGAAGCAGGTGGCGGCCTGGTTTGACAACAGCATGGAAACGCTGTCGAGCAGGTACAAGCGCCTTTCTGCCTATCTGAGCCTGGGGCTGGGCGCCCTGCTGGCGTTCGGCTTCAACCTCAATGCGATCCAGGTGGTGAAGGCCTTGTGGGTGAGCGACGCCTTGCGCGAGCAGGCCGTGGCGGTGGCGGCGGCGGAAGTGGCCAAGGGCGCGCCGGGGGCCAATTATGTACCGACCGATTACACGCTGGCGCTGTTTGGCTTCCACGTCAATTTCCCTGGTGACGGCTGGGCCTTTTCCGGGGTGGCCCTGTTTGGCTGCGCCATCACCATGTTTGCCGTCAGCCTGGGCGCGCCGTTCTGGTTTGATATCCTGCAAAACGTGTTGAAGTTGAATGTGCGCGGCACGGGGGCGAAGCCGGAGCGGGCTGACGCTTAGGCTGATTGGGATTGAGGGTCGGCTATAATGCGGCATCGTTTTTACCATCGCCGCAATGAACCCGCACGCCGACCGCCTCAACAATTTCGATTTCCTGCGCATCCTGGCGGCGTCGTTGGTGTTGTTCAGCCACCAGTTTGCGCTGACCGGCTCGCAAGACCCGGTGTTCCTGGGCGACAGCGTGGGCAACATCGGCGTGCTGATTTTCTTTTCCATCAGCGGCTTCCTGGTGGCGCAGAGCTGGCGCAATGATCCGAACTGGTTTCGCTTCGTGGCCAAGCGCTTGTTGCGCATCTGGCCCGGCCTGGCGCTGGCCACGCTGCTGGCGGCTTGCGTGCTGGGGCCGCTGGTGTCCACGCGCGCCGTGCATGCCTATTTTGCCGATGCGCTGTTCCCCGAGTTCCTGCAAAACCTGAAGCTGATGTCGATCCGCTATTACCTGCCCGGCGTGTTCGAAACCAATCTCTATCCCAAGGCGGTGAATGGTTCGCTGTGGACGATCCCGCTGGAGATTCGCTGCTACATGGTGCTGTCTTTGCTGGGGCTGGTGGGGGCACTGAAGCGGCGCTGGATTGTACTGCCGCTGGCGCTGGCGTTTGCCGGTTATTATTTCTTTGTGCTGCGCGAGCCGGCCAATTACCAATATCAGTTCGCGGTGTTTTTCCTCTATGGCGTGGCGCTCGATGCGTTTCGCGAAACCTGGCAAGCACGGCCGTGGTGGCTGGTTGGACCCGTGTTGGCCGGTGCGCTGTTGCTGTCGCTGCTGGGCCAGGACATCGCGGCGCTGGCCTTGGCCGTGCCGGCGCTGGTGGCTACGGTGGGCACGGCGTCGACGCCGGTGCTGCGCCGCTTCGGGCGCTTTGGCGACCTGTCTTATGGCATCTATATCTATGCGTTTCCGGTGCAGCAGAGCTTTGTGTGGGCCGGTGGCGCGGCCTTGCCGTTTGCTGTGGGCTTAGTCATCGTGATGGCGGCGACGGCTGCGCTGGCCTGGCTTTCCTGGCATGCGGTGGAAGGCCCGGCATTGAGCTTCAAGCCACGGCGGCGCAGCAAGCTTGATGCTGGGGCACCTCCTGCTTCAACGACCTGATTGATCTTGACATGACTCTACCTGCAAGCATTATCGACGCGCTGGAACTGGCCCACCCGTCCTGGCGCCCCGCGCTGGAACGCGGCCTGCATGCCGTGGCCGCCGCCGACCCCGCCTATCTGCCCGCGCTGGCGGCCGACACTTACCTGCCCACGCGCGGGCGCTTGTTTGCCGCCTTTGCGCAACCGCGCGATGCCGTGCGTTATGTGCTGGTGGGCGAGGGGCCTTACCCGCGTGAAGACAGTGCCACCGGCGTGTGTTTCATGGATGGTGCGGTGGGCGCGCTGTGGTCGGAAGCGGGCTTGTCGAAGCAGGTGAACCGCGCCACGTCGCTGCGCAATTTCATGAAGATGCTGCTAGTGGCCGACGGCCAATTGCAGGAGGGTGACACGGGTGGCGCGGCCATGGCGCCGGTGGCGGCGCGCGCGCGCGCCGACGCACACACCATCCAGACCCTGCCCGAGCTGCAAGCCAACCTGACGGCGCGCGGCTTCCTGCTGTTGAATGCGGCGCTGGTGTTCCGTGCGCACGTGGCGCCGGTCAAGGACGCCAAGGCCTGGAAGCCCTTCCTGCAAACCGTGCTGGCCGAACTGGCAGCAGTCAAGCCGGTGCTGGTGTTATGGGGCAAGATCGCCGAGCAGTTGCAGGCGCTGCCTGAAGCGGCAGTGCTGCCGCAAGCTGCGGCCGAGCATCCTTACAATCTTTCCTTCATCGGCAACAAGGATATGCAGGCGCTGTTTGGGCCGATGCAGTTGTTGCGCGCTTGATGTAGGGTTGGTGCAGGTTAGCGGTTCACGGGCTTCATTTCTGTCGATTTGGCTGCAGCTTCTGCGCTGGCCTTGCTCACGCGCTCGAATGTGGCGCGGACGTCGGTCTTTGCCGCGGGCACGTAGCGCCTGGCCGGGTTGAGCAGATGGCTTGCCGGATATGCGCTGCTGTAGAGCGGTTTCACAGGAAGCTTCCGATGAGGATGCAGAGCAAGATCAGCGCCACCGTCCACCCCTGATGGCGCGCGAACACGTCGTCGGGCGTGCCGAAGAGCAGGGTGGCCATGTCAGAGCCGTTCGAACGCGCCGCACAACAGGGCCTGGATGAACACGGCGATGATGCCCAGCACCGCTGCCACGGCGAAGCTGGTGCGCCGGGAGAAGCCGGGCTGTCCGGCCGGCCTGCTTTCATTTTGGTTGGCGGCGTCATGCTGCATGGCGCTCATGCCGCCGCCCGCTCGCGCGCCACGCGCAGCATCAACTGGCGCACATAACTGCCCAGCTCTTCATCGTTGCATTCGCAACTCATGGCCTTGAACATCAGCACGTTGTCGTCGGCAGTGTCGTATTGCGCTTCGACGAAGGCGGTGGAAATGTCCTGCTCGGCACGATGGTCGGCCGACATCTGGTCATGCAGCGTGTCCATCAGCGCAGAAAACTCGCGCGACTGGTGGATGGGTGTGCGTTCGAAGTGCTTGCCGATGGCGGAATGGATGGCGCTCATGTGGTTCTCCCGGTGGCTTACCAAGGCTGCGATGCGCGGCAGTCCGGCGAATGCGGGGCCAGGTGTTGTTCGGCCAGGAAGGCGGCACGCTGGGCCGGCGTCGGCGCCTTGAACGCGCTCTGCGGCAGCCATTGCGAGCGCTGCTTCAAGTCAGGCCGGCGCTCTGCCGTCTCGGCATTGATCACGCCGAGCTCGTCGCCGTTGATATCGACCACGCGCCAGATGGTGGCGCCGGGAATAAGGTGCAGGACGGCCAGGTCGTGCAGGCGGAATTCCTGTTTTGGCATGTTGGGTTCTCCGGTTGGGGTGTTATTGCTGCGATGGAGATACTATAGCAAATGGCTATATATAATGCAAGAAGTATTTTAGCTTATGGCTATGCCATGTGGCTAAAGTGGATTTAGCCCGGGTTGGATGGGGCTTGTGGGGTGTTGCTGGCGCGGCTTTGCAGGGCGGTTATGTGCTGCGCGATGGCTGGGGCAGGCTTGCCGGGTGGGGTTTGGTCAGGAATTGGCCTGGTGCATGGCTTGCATGGCTTCGGTGAAGTCTGCGGCGAAGTTTTTTGCGTTGAACAGGGGGGAGGCCAGGGCTTGGGTTCGCAGGTTGGCGCGGAGGGGGGCCAGGGAGGCCAAGTCCGCGGACAATGCTACAGCCTTGTCGACATAATGTTCTGCCGAATTTGCTATCCAATCGGGAAGTCCGACATTGTTCAGGTACGACACGCCAAGCCGGCCAGCCAAGGTGTCTCCCGCCAGTGTCAGCACAGGAACACCCATCCACAGTGCCTCGGCGCTTGTCGTGCCGCCATTGTAGGGGGAGGGGTCCAGTGCAATGTCCACGCTACCGTAGGCCTGTATGGAACTTTGGCGCGTGGGGAGGAATTTGAGTTCAAGCCTGTCGGCCGGAATTCCCCGTGCGGCGAAACGTGCCGCCACGTCGTCGCAGATCTCCTTTTCCTTCAATTGGTGCGTATTCAGGAAAAGCCGGCTATTCGGGACGGCGTGCAGTACCTTGGCCCACAACTCGACCGTGAAGTCGCTGAGCTTGGCCAGGTTGTTGAATGAGCCAAAGGTGATGTGGCCGTTTGTCAGGACGGGCAATGGTGAAACAGGCAGGTCGAATTCCGGCGCGCCGAAGCATACGAAGCAGTGCGGCATTTTCCACAGCTTCTCGCTGTACTGCGTCGCCGTCTCTGGCGGGGCGACACTTCCATCAACCAAGGCATAGTCGATTTCAGGCAAGCCGGTGCTGGCCACGTCGCCCAGCCACATCATTTGCACGGGGGCCGGTTTTTGCGCAAAAATACCCAGACGATTTCCTGCTGTATGGCCTGACAGGTCGACCAGGATATCGATGCCGATGTCATGGATCAGCTTTGCTGCCGCAGCGTCATCCACAGATTGGATCTTGTGCCAATGGTCGAACTGCTCGCGCAATCTGGCGGTTACACCGTCTTCAATCCGGTTGTTCTGGAAGGCGAACAGCTCCAAGCAGTCTGCGTGGTTTGCTTGCAATTCCCGAACCACGCCTGAAAGAAAATGCGTTACTGAATGGCTGCGCAAATCGCCTGAAACAAAACCGATGCGCAATCGCGCGCCGTCATCGCGCTTGCGCCACGTGGTGAATTTTTTTGGGGGCTGATATGCCGTCGCAATTGCGCGCGCCGTTTGCAGGCGCGAATCCGAACCAGCGCCGCCTAGGTAACTCATGGCGAACAACAGGTTATCGGCGGCTTCTTTTAATTGCGGTCCAACCCGAACAGCCTGGCGCAACGCCTGGATGGCAGCACCCAATTTGCCCAGCGCAAGCAAGGCCATGCCGTGGTTGTTCCAGGCTGCGGCGAAGTTCGGGTCACACTTGATGGCGGCGGCAAACTGTTGCGTCGCTTGAATCAGCCTGCCGAGAGATCGAAACGCCATGCCGGCCACGTTATGGGCCTTGGCATAGGCCGGATTGATCGACAAGGCGCGGCCTGCAGAAACGAGCGCGGCTTCACCCTGCCCCAGGTCAAGCAATGCTGCCGCAAGATTCTGATGGGCTTCGGCAAATGCCGGGTCGATGGCGATGGCGCTGCCATACGCTTGCGTAGCATCCTGATGCTGGCCCAGCGCGGCCAATGCATTACCCAGGTTGTTCCAGGCTTTGGCATACGCAGGAAGAAGCACGACCGCTTCGCGATACCGCTCGACCGCGGCCTTGAGGTCCCCGCGCTCCTGAAGTGCGATAGCAAGGTTGAACTGGGCTTCGGCGTCCGTGGGCAGCAGCATGGCCGACTGCTGCAGGGCAAACAGCGAATCTTTTCCCTGCAGCCGTTGGGCGACCCCCAACGCCTTCCATAACATGCCGTCCTCGGGGAATTGCGCTACCTCTGCTGAAGCTTCGGCTTCCGCTTGATCGTATTGCTTTGCCTGGATAAGGGCGATGATGGCTGCTAGTTGGGTGGTTGGCATGCTGGGATGCAATTCGGCTATCAATCCGTCATTCTAGCCGTCGACCAAAGCAAATCTGGCAGAACTGACGAAACATAAAAGAGAGTATGACTAGCCCGCATTTCCATGGTCAGTGCCAGGGGCGGAGCCTGCTTCCACTAGTGCTGCGAGTTGGCCTTTTCCCTCAAAACCGCTCACTACGCCAGACAATCAACACCTTCCCCAACACCTGGAAATCCATCGTCTCATCGATATCAAACGAATCGTAGTCCGGGTTCTTTGACTTGGCGCGCATTACCGTGCCCGGGCCTTTGGGGATGCGTTGCAGGCGCTTGATGTAGCCGTGGTCGTTGACGCGGAAAAAATAGACTGCGTCGTGGTCGGCTTCGGTTACGCCGCAGTCGACCAGTAGCGGGTCGCCCGGGTTGAACATCGGCAACATCGAGTCGCCGAAGCCGGTGACGATGCACAGGTTCTTGAGGCCGGTGTGCTTGGGTACATTGCTGTTGACCCATTCTTCGTCGACGTTCCAGTTGCGGATGATGCCGGGCTGGCCGTCGAGCAGCAGCTTGCCGTGGCCCATGCTGCCGCGCACGTCGAACTGGGGGATCTCGATTTCGCCGGGCAGGGTGGCGGCGGCGAAGCCGGTGATCTCGATGTCGCTGCCTTCATCCATCCAGCCGCGCGGTTTCTTGATCGCGATCTCGATCTTGCGCGCCAGTTCGTCGCCCATGAGCGTGGGCGTCTTCCTGGTGCCGCGCGGGGTCATGTTCTTGATCTGGCTCAGGTAGACGGGGTTGCAGTCGGCCAGCTCGGCCAGCTTGGCCATGCTGCCGGCGATTTCCGCCGCCTTGAGCAGGCGCAGGCGCCTGATTTCGTCGTTGGTTTTCATGTTTTCAAATCTATAGCAATCTGCTATGCAAATAAATATGCAAAAGGCTATTGCATAAATATAGCCATTTGCTATACTTCGACCTATGGACTTGAAAACCTACCTTTCCGCAAAGCGGGGCCGGCAAGCGCAGCTTGCCAAGGCGGTGGGCGTGTTTGCGCCCGATGTATCGCGCTGGGCCGATGGCTCGCGCCCGATTCCGGAGAAATACGGCTGGCCGATCGAACTGGCCACCGGCGGGGCGGTCACGCGGCGGGAATTGTTTCCCAAGACCTGCGCGAACATCTGGCCCGACCTGGCTGAGGGCAGGGCGGTATCGGTAGCGGTGGCGGCTTTCAGGGACTTGATCACGGCGAACCATAAGGAGAACTAAATGAATGTTGCACAGAACAGGGCTGCCCAGGCGGGCTGGCCCGGCGCGCGGCTTGCCGCTACAAAACCAAGCAATCTGGCCACCGTCGCATGCAATCGCTGCGGTGCCCCCGAGGTGCGGGCGATCTTGAACCGCAGCGAATCGGTGTGCGGGCATTGCATCGATTCAATGGCGCAACTCGCTGCCCGCTCGCAGGCGGTGCTGCGCACCCTGGCTCTGGACATGACGCCCAGCATCGAATGCGTGGTCTGAACCATGAAAACCCTGACCCATGTTGCGGATCTGCCTGCAGCACCGACGCGGCAGGCGCATGGCCGGCCACAAGTGCAGTCGCGCTGGCAGTCGCTGATTGAGACGATGGTGCAAACCACGTTCGGCTTCATTACGAACTTCGCGGCCGGCTTCGTGATTTATCCCATGGTGGGCATGCCCATGCCGGCCGTGAGCAACCTGCTGGTGACGCTGCTGTTCACGCTGTTGAGTTTGAAGCGCGGGTATTGGCTGCGCCGCTTCTTCGTCTGGTATTGGGCGCGGGGGCGTGGGTGAGTGCACGCAAGAGCGGTACACCTCGGCAATGCACCGTGTGCAAGGCGAAGGAAGTTTTTCGCCCCGGCGCCCGCGTGTGCAGCCTGGAATGCGCGGCCGAATGGTCGAACCGCTTGCGCGCCCGGGAACGCAGCGAGGCACTGAAGCAGCAACGGTTGGTGGATCGTGTGCGGCGCGAGAAATTGAAACCGCAACACGCCTGGCTGCGTGAAGCGCAGAGCGCCTTCAATGCCTACCGCCGCGAACTCTGCCGCATTGCTGGTTACCGCTGCATCTGTTGCGGCCATGCGCTGGACTGGTCCGGCAACAAGGTCGACGCGGGGCATTACCGCAGCCGCGGTTCCGCGCCGCACCTGCGCTTTGTGGAAAACAACGTGTGGGCGCAGCGCAAGCAATGCAACCGCTGGGGCGCAGGGCGCGCGGTGGATTACCGCATCGGCTTGATTGCGCGCATTGGTGTGCAGGCGGTCGAGGCACTGGAAGCGGACCAGACGCCGCGCACCTGGTCGATTGAGGAATTGAAGGCTATCAAGCTGACCTACAAGAACAAATTGAAAGCATTGAGAACCGTTTAAAAAAGCCCATGGCGTTGTTGTCATGCCTCGCCGTACTTAAACGTACTGTCTTCGGCACTCCGCCTAGCCATGGGCTTTTTGAACCGGTTCCAAAAAACGTTGAGAGAGAGGAAAGAGGATGGTCGGCTGGCTGAAATTTGAAGCAAACACCCCGGAAAAACCGGAAGTGTTCGCCATCACCGCGGCGCTGGGCTGGGACGACCCCGACCTGACCGTGGGCAAGCTGCTCAAGATCTGGCGCTGGTTTGACCAGCACACGGTCGATGGTAACGCGCCCTGCGTTACCACGGCCCTGCTTGACCGCATCTGTGGCGTAAGCGGCTTTGCCCAGGCCATGGTGACGGTGGGCTGGCTGGTGGCCGATGCGGCTGGCTCGCACCTGCCGCACTTCCAGCGGCACAACGGCAAGACTGCGAAAGACCGCGCATTGACGGCGGAACGGGTGGCCAACTTCAAAAGCCGGGGGGAGCGCGGCAGGGAAAGCAACGCAGAAGGTAACGGGGCGACTCGTGCAGCGACCCAGATAGGCAATGACGCCGCGACTGGCGCCAACGCCTCTGCCAATTTTGCCGACGGCAAGACCGGTAGCACAGGGTCGAGCGAAACAGCTAACGCCCTCACCGTTACCCCGGCGTTACCTAGAGAAGAAAAGAAAAGAGAAGAAAAGAAGTCCCCCGCAAAAGCAGAGGGCGGCGCCACGCGCTTGCCGCAAGACTGGCAACCGGGAGAGCGCGAAATTGCCTTCTGCAAGGCAGAACGCCCTGATCTGGAACCGCTGGCCGTGGCCGTGCGTTTTGCCGACTACTGGATTGCGCAACCGGGCGCCAAGGGCCGCAAGCTCGATTGGCTGGCCACCTGGCGCAACTGGGTGAGGAATGAGCGCGGCGAACGTGGAGAACGCAGCGCTACAGGCACGCCGGCCGCCAAGGACAAATTCCAACTCGCCGGACTTGACCGTGCCGGCGACCACGCGGCCCAGGCGGAAAGCATGCGCCGCCATGGCATCGATTCCGGTACAGGAGGTGAACTGTGAGCGAGCAACCCGAAAAAGCCGCCAACCTGCTCGCCTTCATCCGCGCCAGGATGATGGAGCAAAGCGGCACCTGCGAGCAGCACGGCGACGCCACCGTGCTGGTGCGCACCGGCTCGAGCTGGCATTGCCCCACCTGCGTGGAACAGCAACAGGAAAGCGAAGGCCGCGAACACTGGCTTAAAACGCGCCTTGAAACCCTGCACGGCATCGCCAATTTTCCGGCCAAGCATAGCGGCAAGCGTTTCGTTGCGCATACCCAGGAACAGCGCGACTGCCGCGCCATGGCTGCCGCCTTCCGCGACTTCATCGTCGAACGCAAGCAATGGGCCGCGCTGATGCTGATCGGCGCCAACGGCACCGGCAAAAGCCTGATCGCCACCGAGCTGGGCGAAAGCTGCATCAACAAATTCTGCCGTTCGGTGCGCTACACCACGGCGCACGGCATGATCGCCGAAATCCAGGCCAGCTATGGCCGCGAAGGCAAGAGCGAAGAAGCCGAGATCGAACGCTTCGTGCAGTTCGACCTGTTGATCGTTGACGAGATCGACGCCAAGCGCGACACCGATGCGGCCAACCTGCTGCTGACCGAAGTTATCGGCCGGCGCTACAACGCGGAAAAGCCTGTCGTGGTCATCAGCAACCAACCGGTGGCCAGCCTGCCCAGATTCATCGGCGACCGTGTGTGCGACCGCCTGCGCGAAAACAATTTCACGTGTGCCTTCAACTGGCCCAGCTTCCGGGGCGCCGCATGAACCCTTTTACGAGCCCGCGTGCGTTCAATCTTTTGATCATCGCGCTGTTCATTTGCGCCGCCATCCGCTGGGCCTGTGCAGGCAACTGGTCGCAATTCTGGTACTGGCTGGCCGCCGCCGTATTGAACATTGCCGTGATGCCAAGGGATGGGTGAAGCGGCAACGTAGGCACAAATACGAATGACGAATTACCGGGGCCAACCGACCCCGGCTTGACGAGAAAGCGAGGAAACAAATGGATACCATACAAATTCCCGAAGCGGTGTTTGAATCAAGCGGCTACCGTGCGTTGAACTGGGCCGAGAAAGGTTTTTTGATCGACCTCTATCGCCAGCACTTCGATTGCCGCAGCTTCACCATCCCCACGGCCGAGCCCGAGTTTTACGGGCTCTCCGTCACCTGCAAGGGCACGATCTCGCGCCGTATCAGCGCGCTGATCGAAGGCGGCCTGCTGCGCCAGACCGGGCGCCTGCACAAGGACACGCGCGGCGCACCGCTGCGCATCTACGAATTCACCCACCGCGTGGAGGGCTGACATGGGCATCGTCGAAAGATATTGCCGCGCCACGCAATCGTCGAACCTGATGGACGATGCGCAACACCACAGCACCGAACCGCTGGCCGCCGTCGCCCTGTCCGACCTGGGCTTCAACGGTATCGGCAACCTGCTGTTCCGCGTGAAATACGCCAACGACGCCACCAGCTACCGCCGCCTGGCCGCGCGCTGGGAAGCCATTGTGCAAGCCAAGTCGCAACACCGCAAATGGCCTAGTCACGTGCCGCCCAAAAAAGTGGCAGAACTGGCGCTGGCGCATTTCCTCAATGACGTGTGCCCGGGCTGTTCCGGCAAGGGCCACCTGCCGCTGGCGGGCGCACCCATCCTGTCTGACGACCCTTGCCCGGCATGCGACGGGCGCGGTACGCTGGAGGTGGATTGCGAGCGGCGGCTGGAGGATTATGTGAAGGATATGGTGGAGTCGTTGAACGAGATGGTGCGGCATGCGGGGGCGCTGGCTATGCGGAAGCTGGCTGGGGATTTGGAGGGGTAGGATGTTGTTTGGGGCTAAAGCCCTTGCAAAATAAGGGAAATGCTACAATTCTTGCTTCGCAAAATTTCCAAAAAGAAATATGCTCAGCCAAGTGATGGCGACCCGTTTTATCAGGCGCATGAGCAATGGTAGAACCCTGCCTTGCTTGATTGAATGCGAGAACGACCTTGGGGAAAAGATCGAGGTCGTTGTTAAGTATTCGGGCAATTTGTACGAAAAAGAAAAGAGCCTGGCGTTTGAAGCAATTGCCGCCATGCTTGCAGCGGATCTTGGTTTGCCGATTCCGGAGCCCTTTTTGGTTGAACTGGATGACGCATTCATTGCGCTGGTGCCTGATGCTGAGGTCAGGTTGGCAATGCAAAAAAGTTGTAGACTGGGTTTTGGGTCGCGCTTGGTAACGGGTTATGCAGTTTGGCCGAATGGCCAAACGGTGCCGCGTCGCAATGTGACGGTTGCCGCGGAGATTGCAATTTTCGACAAGATCATCGAAAACGGCGACAGGCGCCCGGAGAATCCGAATTGCCAGTTTCGTGCTGACGACTTCCTGATTTTCGATCATGAACTTGCTTTCACGCGAGCATTGTTCTGGGTCGAACCTTGGAAAGATGGTGGGTTCGATGCGCTGGCGAAACGTGGCGATCATATTTTTGCCCGGCCGTATTGTGAAACGGGGTTGAACGATCTGTCTCATTTCCTTTCCAAATGGGAAGGATTGGATGCAAGTCGCTTTCAGCAATACAAAACGGCTCTTCCGCCGGCGTGGCTGCAAAAGCCCGATGATGTGGAACACATTGACAGGATCATGTCATACTTGGTGCAAGTAAGATCAAACATCCAGGTCATTGCAGAAAATGCCTTGAAGGTTTTGAGATGAAAAAACGCGTTGCCTATTCCTATGCCATCCTCCGCTACGTCCATGACACGGCGACGTCGGAGTTCGCCAATGTTGGCGTGGCAGTGTATTGTGCCGACGAGCGGTTTTTTGACGTCTCCTGCCGTTCGACGATTGGACGCATCTCGGAAATGTTTCCGGGGATTGATGCGGGTGCATTCCGGTCGCTGATGCGCCATATTTCGAATCGCTTCAAGGCTGTTGGGGAAGTGATTGCGCCGCAGCTCGCACTGGAAGACCAGCAGCATGACCTGGAAGGGATTTTGCGCTCCGTGCTTCCCAAAGACGATAGTGCTTTGGTCTGGTCACCAATTTCCGCCGGACTTACGGTTGACCCAAAAAAGACATTGGATGATCTGTTTGCCCGTTATGTGACCAAGTACGATCACAAATCGACGCCGCACAAACGCACCGATGAAGACATTTGGAAAGACTTCAATCGCGGCCTGGAAAATCGGCATATCGCTGATTTCTTTGGCGAGAAAGTCATCGCGGGTGAGGACGATGAAGTGACCTTCAAGTCTGCCTGGAAGAATGGCAAATGGCATTGTGTCGAACCGATTTCATTTGACTTGAGCGCCGCTGAAACGATTCGCGAAAAAGCACATCGCTTCCTTGGGCAAATTGCGAGCGTGACAGAAGCGGGTGCACAGAACTTCAAGGTTTATCTGCTGATCGGAAAATCTTCCGACGCCAAACTGGGGCCTGCAGTGGAAAAGGCAGTTGGCATTCTGCGCAAACTTCCTGTCGAGAAGGAGGTTTTCATGGAGGACCAAAAGGATGCATTGTTGGATTGTCTTGAAAAGCAAATTCAGGAGCACCAGTTGCTGTAGACAGACGTAACATCACTATCCTGTGTGAAAGCCCTTTGATTTTTCGAAGGGCTTTTTTATTCATGGGATCGATGACGTATTCGGTAAGCAATCGAAGAATCTAGTCAAGCGGCTAGCGAATTGGCACAAACGGAGCCAATGCAAATATTATGTTCAGAGAAAAAATTATGGCATCACACCAGCAAAATTCACTGCTATTATGATTCCCATGCCAGCTCATCGTCATACGACTTTCGGCGGCATAATTCGGGCGCAAGCGGGGCAACGTCTTACCTTGAGACGGCAATTTGATGCCTTCGCTCGCGCCGACTTCTTGATCGTGTTGACGCCTCCTGCGCAACGGCCGCTCCAGTTTCCATGAAAAAGCCTCCGCTGAAAAGCGTGAACACTGTCGCTTTTTCCCGGAGGCGCCATGGCCGCACATCCTACCAAGCAGCAGGGGCATGACTGGCTGGCTTCGCGCCAGCGCCGCCCCAGGCCGCTGCCCGACATCAAGACGATCCGCTGTGAACTGGGGATGGATTTGATTGAAGCGCAGCAGGATGCGGCAGAGCGCGCCGCTTTGCACAGTGATGCGGGCCTTTCCGAATTTTGCTGGAACCGGTTTCAAAATGAACCGGTTCCTGATTGATTGTTTCCTCCTCGAACGTGATCGAGGTTCTTTGCCGGCTTGCCTTTCGGGCTCGCCGGCTTTTCTTTTTTGAGGTTGCATATGGCTGACGATGGCTACAACTCCAAGGTTCCGGTTCCGGCATCCAAGCCTGGCCTGGGCCGCGACATTCCCAAGGACAGCGGCAAGGGCATCGGCCCGGCCGGCTCGCCCGTGAAGACGGTGCCCGATAGCGGCATCACTGCCAAGGACCGGCCTTTTGGTTCGGGTGGCAATGGCGTGATTGACGGGAAGGTGTGATGGATAAGGTCAGCATGGCGGTGGACGCCGCCGCACCCGACCAGACGCCCGGCAAGGTGATGGCCCAGATCACGTTCTATGAAAACGAGAACGGCACGATGGGCATTGAACCCTTGCACGTCGGCGAGTTCGACCCGAACAACCAGTGTCACCGGTTGATGGGCATTCTGTGCGACATGTTGCCGCAGATTGTGCAGCCGGCTGATGCGGCGTCTGCAGCACTTGCTGATGCTACCCACGAATCCATGGAGACCGTGCAATGAGCTTATCGAACATGGGCCCGGCCAGTGCGGGCGGTGCTGCAAACCCTTCTTCAGGCCCTTCCACGGGTGGCCAGGGTTCGGGCGGCGCGGATGGCCAAGATAACGGCCAGGACAGCGGCCAGGACAGCGGCCAGGACGGCGGCTTTGCCATCATTCTGGCTTTTCAGCAGGACGGCTCGATCCAGGTGATGTCGCAAGGCGGTGACGGTGGCAGCGGCGGTGGCGATGGTTCGCAAGGCGGCCAGGACCAGCCGCAGGTGGTGGACAACCTGCAGGATGCCATGCAAGCTGTGGAGCAACTGGCGCAGGCCAATGGCTATGGTGACGACTCCGGCGGTGGCATGGGTGCTGGTGGTGCCTATGGTGCATCTGGCGGCAGCGATGGCATGGACGGCAATGCCGAACTGGCACCCGACGATGCGCAGTCGGCCTGGAACCAGATGGCGGCGCAGTCGGACAAACGCCGCCGGCGCGCGCTGTGATGAGCGCGGCCCTCGCCCGGCTGCGCTCTGCCTGATACTTATTCGTTACCACGATGCGACAAGAATCGGAACACAACTACGCCATCAATACCGTGGGCCAGAAGATCGGCATCGGCGCGGTGCCGGGCGTTGGCCCCTTGCTGGGCGTGCGTTTCGTTGAACGCAGCGTGGGCGACAAGCTGGTGCAGGTGCCGCATTTGACGAAGGCCGATGCGGACGGCGACCCGGTGGAATGGGTGGGCTCGGTGCGCGGCTGGGTGAGGGTGTGAGGGGTTGGATTCCGGGGATGCGGTAAAACCAAAGCGCAAGGCCAGGCCGCGTGCTGTTGTGCCGGCTTTGCCTGCGCTGGTTGAAATTCCGGTGGTGCCTGAAGTCCCTGCAGTGCCGCAGACGCAGGAAGCACCAGCCGATGCAGGTGCGCCGGCAAAGCGCTCCAGGCGCACTTCGGCGAAACAGCAAGAGCTGGACCTGATCGCCGCCTGCAGGGAAAAGTCTGCAGCGGCGCTGGAAGTGATGGCCGCGCTGATGGTGACCGGCGAAAACGAGCGCACCCGCCTGACCGCCGCGCAATTCATCTTGGAACGTGCCTATGGCAAGGCGGTGCAGCAGGTTGATGGCGACCTTGACGTGGCCATGCAGATATCGCGTATCGAACGGGTGATCCTGAAACCATGACGGCCTTGCAGATCATGACCGCGCCGGTATTCGAGCCCTTGCTCGGTGCGGCGCGCTACAAGGGCGCGCGCGGCGGGCGCGGGTCGGGCAAGTCGTGGTTCTTTGCCGAACTGATGATCGAGCATCACCTGGTGGGCAAGACCGATTCGGTGTGCCTGCGCGAAGTGCAGAAGTCGCTGCGCTATTCGGCGCACAAGCTCTTGAGCGAAACCATTTCGCGCATGAACGCGGGCTATTATTTTGAAGTGCAGGACAAGGTGATCAAGGCCAGAAATGGCGGCATCATCATCTTCAACGGCATGCAGGACCACACGGCCGACTCGATCAAGTCGCTCGAAGGTTTCGACCGCGCCTGGTTCGAAGAAGCACAGACCTGCACGCAAAAGAGCCTGGACCTGTTGCGCCCGACCTTGCGCCGCGCGGGGTCGGAGTTGTGGTTCAGCTGGAACCCGTTCAAGGAAGACGACCCGGTGGAGCTGCTTCTGTGCAGCGCGAATGCGCCGGCCGACCGCATCGTGGTCACGGCCAACATCGACGACAACCCCTGGCCCAGCGCAGAACTGCTGGCCGAACGCGAAAGCGACCGCCGCCTGCACGAACCCGACAAGTTCGCCAATATCTGGGAAGGCGCCTACCTGCGTAATTCCGAAGGCGATTATTACAAGCACCAGATGGCGGCGGTGCGCGCCGAGAAACGCATCTGCCGCATCCCGCGTCTGGACCTGCCGGCCAATTCATTCTGGGACATCGGCAATTCCGACGGCTGCGCGGTGTGGATTCATCAAACCGTGGGCATGGAAGACCGCTTCATCGGCTATTACGAAGACCACGGCCAGACGCTGGGCCATTACGTGCGTCAACTGAAGGCCCTGCCGCTGAACTGGAACAAGCACTTCCTGCCGCACGACGCGGCGCATAAGCGCCTGAGCGACACCAACAAGTCGACCGAGCAGATGTTGAACGACCTGGGCCTGGCCAACACGGTGATCGTGCCGGTGATATCAGACCTCAACCGCGGCATCCAGATGACGCGCAATCATTTTCCGAGTGCGTACTTCGACGAGGAAGCCTGCCGCGACGGGATCAAGCGGCTGGAGAATTATCGCAAGAAGTTCAGCAATACGGAGAACCGCTGGATTGATGAGCCTAACAAGGCCAATGGCTGCTCCGAGGCGGCGGATGCGTTTCGGCAGTGGGCGCAGGCGAAGGAGGGGGGATTGATTACGATGGCGGGGGCGACGCGGTTTGTGCGGCCGCGGGTGCCGGTTATGGATGTTATGGATTCGGAGGTGAATTGGTAGGGGGGGGTTGCGATTTTGCTCGCTGGGCATTTCGTTGCCTTTTCTGTTGCTTCGTCAGCGATTGCTTTTATGGGTAGGAAAAGCGTAGCGTGCGACGCCCGGCGCTTCTGACGTATGAGCTTCCGACGCGATACCGTCCAATCGCTTCGCGTTGATCTGAGCCGAGGCACAACCTCCCTGGCCGGGGGCGGCCCGGCAGCCGCTCACTTTTTTTGCTTCGCGCCTGGCCAGCCGCCCAAAAGTAAGCAAAAAAAGGCGACCGCGCAACGCCGCCCCTTCGGGGTTCCCAAAAAGTCGAGGGCTAAAACGGGAAGGACAGGAAACTCGCCTTCGGCTCAGACAACCTGTCCTTCTTATCCGTTTTAGCCCTCGACTTTTTGGCGTCGTCACAGCGGAAACTGCGTCCGGCGCGGCCATATCTTGTCTTGCCTGACTCATAGTCGGTTCGACCAACGCGAATCATTTTGTCTGGCGCCCAAACAGAGTCAGATCGCAATCAGGCTCTCCTTACCTGCGCTGCCCGCACGTCCTGCTCGCTGGAGAGGGGAATATGATTTTTGCCATCCGATGCGAACTAATAAATGGAATGAGGCAGTGTTCGGTCGCGCCGGACGCAGTTTCCGCTGTGACTTCGGTCTTTTTGGGTACCCCTCGAAGAGGGGCGGCGTTGCGCGGTCGCCTTTTTTTGCTTACTTTTGGGCGGCCGGCCAGGCGCGAAGCAAAAAAAGTGAGCGGCTGCCGGGCCGCCCCCGGCGTGGGAGGTTGTGCCTCGGTTTAGATCAACGCGAAGCGATTGGACGGTAAAGCTTCTGTCCCTCATGTGTCGGAGTCGCATACGTCGTAGTGGCATACGTCGGAATGCGCTTCGCTTTTCCGACCTACAAAAGCAATTCATGAACGGGCCGAGCCAGAGCGCTCCCTCTCCCCCGACCCCTCTCCCGCTTGCGGGAGAGGGGAGTTAAATGCTACCGCGCTGACGCCATCGATAACGATCACCGCGTTAGCAAAGGCAATACTCAACGCGTTAGCAAAGCTAGCACCCACCGCGTTAGCAAAGCCAACACCCAAAGCAACAAAACACAACCCCCAAAGCAACAAAACCCAACCCCCAAAGCAACAAAACCCAACCCCGCAACCAACCCAGGCCCCGCGGCCCAAGCGGCAACCAACCCAACCCAGCATGCCGGTGCGGCAACACCGCACTGTTTTCACCCTCGATAGAAAAGGATCAGAAAATGGCACTCAACGCCCAAGGCCTCGCAGTCAAAACCCACTACAAAATCCAGGCCGTCGTAGACCAGGCCGGCAACATCGTCGGCCTGATCGGCCCCAACGAAAAAGTCTCCTACACCGCCAGCGACGGCGCGGGTTCTTCTTCCACCATCGTGCCCGGTTCCGGCACACTGGCCCTGGCTGTGAGCGCCGCCGGCGTGAGCCCAGGCAGCACCGCCAACGACAACGTGCTGGCCGTGATGACGATTCCGGCCAATGCGTTCGACGGCCAGTCTTTCCCGGTTGCCACCAACCGTGAAGCTTCCATCCTGGCGGCGGGCTCGTTCGGCGCCACGGCCAACAACAAGACGTTGAAGATCATCGTCAACCCGACCACGGCTGTGGTGGGCCAGGCGGTGACGGGTGGCACCACCATTGCCAGCACCGGCGTGGTGGCGACCAATGGCGGTGGCTGGCAATTGCAGGCCAGCATCGTCAAATATGGCAATGCGGGTTCGAACACGCAGCTCGCGGTGCACTATGGCGCGCAATGCGGCGCGGCGGTGCAGGCCTTGACGGCGCCCACCGCGCTGACCTTGCCGGAGAACGCGGTCGTCACGATCGCCATTACGGGCAATGCTGCTACGGCCACGTCGGACATTGTGTTCAACTTCGCCAACATTGAATGGAATAACTGATGAGCGACACCGTCTTTCCGCGCATGTCCTCGATCTGGGAGCAGGGGACCTTGAACGGCGCGAGCTTCCAGAAGGCGATGTCGGGCGCACCTTGCCCTTGCACGGTGAGCCTGGATAGCACCAACGGCAGCCGTGCCATCCAGGTGTCGACCGATGGCGGCATCAACTTTTTCACGCCGGTGTATAGCGTGAATATTCCTTCCATGCTGAATGTGACCATCGCCGCGCCGGTGACGACCGTGTTGTTCACGGGCCAGGCTGGCGACACCTGGACGGTGGTCTGATGTTTGCGGCCAAACCCGTTTTGCAAAGCTGTAACTACTGACCCATGAGCGACGCTTATACCCTGGCCGGCGCAGACGATAGCGGCGAGCCCGATGGCAGCAACCCGCAGGTTGCAGAAGAGATGAATGCCATCGATGAAGACCGGCTGCAATTGCTGGGCACGACCCTGGCGCGCCGGCGCGACGAATGGGTGGCGGCCAGGCGCAATTCGCGCGTGGAAAAACGCTGGCTGCTGGACCTGGACCAGTACAACGGGCGCGACGATGCGGCCAAGGAAGCAGCGTCGATGATGGATAGCGTGGAAGCGGGCTTTCCCGTGACCAATCGCGAAGCGAAGCCGCAGCGTTCGCGCGTGTTCGTCAACATCACACGGCCCAAGACCAATGCGGCCGAGGCGCGGCTGGCCAACATGGTCTTGCCCAGCGATGACCGGAACTGGGGCTTCAAGCCGACACCAGACCCGGTGTTGACGGCGGCGGCTTTGCAGCAGGTGCGGCAGAATGCGGCGCAGGCGCAAGCCCAGGCGCAGCCTGCGCAGCAGGGGCAGCCAGGGCAGCCTCAGGCGCAGCAGCAACAACAGCCGCAACAGCAGCAGCCGCAGCAGCCGCAGCAGCCGCAGCAAGCCCAGGCACCGCAGCCGGGGCAGGTCGCTCCGGCTGCGCCACCAGGTGCGCCGCAGATGCCGGCGCAAGCCCAAGGCGCCGTGCCGGGCCTGGCGCAGGCCGTGCTGGGCGTCTATCCGTCGCCGGACCTGACCCAGCAACTGGAGATGGCCACCAAGTGCGCCCAGGCCATGGAAGACGAGATCGACGACCTGATGATCCAGTGCGACTTCAACGGCGAAGAGCGCAAGATGCTGCATGACTGCGCCGTGCTGGGCACGGGTGTGCTCAAAGGGCCCATCGTGGTCAACCGCATGCGCAAGGCTTACCGCAGGATTCCCAACACCACGGTGTGGGAATTGCAGATGGAAGAGGAAAAGACCCCGGCCAGTGAACGTGTGGACCCGTGGGATGTGTTCCCCGACCCCGGCTGCGGCGAAGACATCCATGCCGGCATCGGCATTTTCGAAAAGAAGCAACAGACCGCGCGCCAGTTGCGCGAACTGACCAAGCAGCCGGGCTACCTCAAGGCGCAGATCAGCCATGTGCTTGAAGAAGGGCCGGCCGAGGCGGAAGACGTGTCGCAGCGCGACGTGGAAAAAAGCCGCCAGGGTTCGCGCAGCGGCAGCAGTGCCGACCATTTCCAGCTCTGGGAATACTGGGGCGAATTCACCCCGGAAGACTTGCGCGCCTGCGGCGTGAACGTGCCCGATGGCGCCACCGAATCGATTTCGGGCTGCGTGATCCTGGTGAACTCCACCGTGATCAAGGGCTTCCTCAACCCGATCGAAACCGGTGACATTCCGTACGACTTCATGGTCTGGGAAAAGGTGGACGGCGAATGCTGGGGCTATGGCATGCCTTACCTGATGCGTTCGCCGCAAAAGGTGCTCAACGCCGCCTGGCGCCAGTTGATGGATAACGCCGGCCTCTCGGTCGGCCCGCAGATCGTGATCGACCCGAGCGGGATCGAACCGGCCGACAACCAGTGGATGATCCAGGGCCGCAAGATCTGGCTCAAGAAAGACCCCGCCATCGACATCCGCAATGTGTTCGCCACTTTCGAAGTGGAGTCCTATGCGGCGGAGCTGCAATCGATCATCAAGCTGGCACAGGAATTCGCCGACAACGATTCCAGCACGCCACAACTGGCCCAGGGCGAACGCGGCACCGCGCCAGACACGGTGGGCGGCATGACGCTGCTGATGAATTCATCGAACGTGGTGCTGGGCCGCATGGTGAAGCAGTTCGACGACATGGTAACCAGGCCGCACCTGCGCCGCTACTACGACTGGTACATGGCCTATGGCCAAAAGGACGAATGCAAGGGCGATTTCCAGGTAGACGCCCGCGGTACTTCGGTGCTGCTGGTGCGCGACGTGGCCAGCCAGGCGCTCTTGAATGTGGCCCAATATTCCGCCAACCCGGAAATTGCCAAGTTGGTGAATTGGACCGAATATTTCAAGGCTATCTTGAAGACGCAGCACATTGACCCGACCGACATCATGAAGACTGATGCCGAGATCGCCCAGGCGGCGCAGCAGCAGGCGGCACCGTCGGACGCGCAGGTGAGGGCGCAGGCGCAGTTGCAGGTGGCGCAGATTGGCGCGGCTGCGGCGCAGCAGAATGCGGCTGCGGCTGCTGCTCGTGCTCAGCAGATTGAGGCATCGAAGAGCCAGCGTGAGCAGGCGGCTGTGCAGGCTAAGAATGAGGGTGAGGCTATGCGGTTGGCGATGACGCAGGATCATGAGGCAAGGGAGAATCAGCGGGATCGGATGCATGATTCTTTGTTGGCCGCTCATGATGCGATGAGTTCGCATTTGGAGAATAGTGCGGATAGGGTTGGCCTGGCCGGCCAGGGGCAGTTGCCGGGGGTGGGTTCGGCGCAGCCGCAGGGGACGGGTACTGGTTCGTAGGCCGGACAGGCCGTGACGAATTGCCACCCGGTAGGCGCACCTTCTTTGCTTCGCTGACGATTGATTTTGTAGGTCGGAAAAGCGAAGCGCCTTCCGACGTATGCGACTCCGACGCATAAGCGATACCCTCCAATCGCTTCGCGTTGATCCGAGCCGAGGCACAACCTCCCTAGCCGGGGGCGGCCCGGCAGCCGCTCACTTTTTTTGCTTCGCCAAAAAAAGTAAGCAAAAAAAGGCGACCGCGCAACGCCGCCCCTTCGGGGTCCCCAAAAAGCCAGGTACCAAAACGGGAAGGCCCGGAAACTCGCCTGCGGCTCAGACAGCCGGTCCTTCTTTATCCGTTTTGGTACCTGACTTTTTGGCGTCGTCACAGCGGAAACTGCGTCCGGCGCTACCGCATTCTGTCTCATCGAAGGTGGGTTCGTAGGTCGAATGAGGTCCAACGGAGCGCTGCCCAAGGTTTGTGCCGTATGCGTTTGATTGATTGACGATCGATGTCCGTTTCGAACTTCTTATGGAAAAAATAGAAATTAGCGAGCCAATGATTTCGGCGGCTTTCCAAGTATTTCGTGAATCCGGCGTCTCAGAATCGGTATCGTCGTGCGATCGCTTGGTTGTCCGGGAAATGCTGCAGGCTGCTGTGGCTGTCCTACTAGCTTCCTGTAAAAATTCATTATCTGAAGATTGAGATTTTGAAACTCCTTTGAGATGTTAACTACGCCAACTAGACCAAGTGCATCGCCGGGATAAATTCGCTTTCCATCTTTTTTGTGCCCAGCATCTTTATTGGGCTCCGGTCTTGGCATTAGTACAAACCTTCTGCCCGCATCGTTTGCTTCCCAATGATTTCTTCTCCAGTGAGCCAATTGGTTTCGCTTTGTTTGCAAACGCTTAATGTCTTTTTCAAGAATGTCCCAGTCACTTAATAGAGTTTCTTCCTTGATGTGCGATTTAAGCAAAGTGCTGATGAATTGCCGTTTAGACGAAAAATTTTCAATCGCGTAGTACGCATAGAAAAGCTTGCTAGCGTCCTTTGGTGAGAAACAAGCCAAACCTAGGTTATACAAAGAAAATTCGATCTCGGCCCACCAGCTTGTGGCTAAGCCAAGGTGCATGAAGAAGAGGACATATTCTTCGTTGTTATTCATATCTTCTTCAACCTCATTGTTGTTTTCGCGGGCCATTTTTACGGAAGCCTGCTCATAACATCATTTAGATGAATGAAATTGAAGGACGCTTTTTGCTCGCAATCCTTTTTTCCGCATTGATAGGGCGATGTTCGATCTGCGTTGTACATTGCACTTCGACATTTGGGACAGTATGGCGTTAGGTTATAAGCCCCATCTTTGTTTTTCTTGAAGAGTGCTCCGGCCTCTTCTACAAATTTCTCATTTTTATATTTAAGTACGCACAATGTCGCAAGGGCAATGCATATGGCAAGGAGCGTGGCTAGGATTCGTAATTGCCATAATGGTGGGATTGTTTGTGTCCACATTGTGTCGAGACGATCTTCCCATATTAGCAAGGTTGATAGCGTTGCTGGTGCCGTTAGCAGGGCTATTATTTCCTTTTTGTGTTCTTTTGTCGTTTCCCATATAGCGGCTATACCCATGCGACACTCCTAATAAGTGATTGCTTTGTACGTGCTTCGAATTAATGAGCGACGTTGTTCATTATAAGCGCTGATTCCGCTTGTTGAGTCACCCTGACGCGACAAGATGCGACGGTGCCGGATGCAGTTTCCGCTGTGACGACGCCAAAAAGTCAGGTACCAAAACGGATAAAGAAGGACCGGCTGTCTGAGCCGAAGGCGAGTTTCCGGGCCTTCCCGTTTTGGTACCTGACTTTTTGGGGACCCCCGAAGGGGGCGGCGTTGCGCGGTCGCCTTTTTTTGCTTACTTTTTTTGGCGAAGCAAAAAAAGTGAGCGGCTGCCGGGCCGCCCCCGGCTAGGGAGGTTGTGCCTTGGCTCAGATTACCGCGTAGCGATTGGACGGTATCGCTTCTGTCGCTTATGCGTCGGAGTCGCATGCGTCGGAAGGCGCTTCGCTTTTCCGACCTACAAAAGCAACCCTGGAACGGGCCGAGCCAGAGCGCTCCCTCTCCCCCGGCCCCTCTCCCGCAAACGGGAGAGGGGAGTGTCGAGCAGAGTGCTCCTCTGCGAACGGAGCCAGATCGCAACCTCCCTCATCCCCGACCTGCGTGGCCCGCCCATCCCGCCCGCGGGAGAGGGGAGTATCGGCGCGGCCCACTCAGGCTGCAAATCCAGCTCACCACGTAATCAGGAGAGGGAAGCAACCCAGCGCCCCAGCTTGGCGCCAGAAAGCACAAAACCCTATGCTCGACTTCACCTCCCAAACCTGGCAACAAATAACCACAAAGCTAACCGAACTCCGCGCCAACGACGCGGCAAGGTTGGAAGCCAAAGACCTCCCCCAGGAGGAAACCCAATTCCTGCGCGGCAAAATCGCCGCCTACAAAGAATTGCTCGCGCTGCCGAAACTCTCGGCGGCCCGTTCAACCAAGGACAGGCCGGAATAGTCCCACTTGTCAAGAATAGTCATCACACGATGACACAAACTGTCTGTGAGGTTTTATGACTGAGGAAGTGATCCCCGGATTGAGCGAAGCCGAGCTGCAAGCCCAATGGAACGAAGTAGCGGCGGAGGAAAAAGGCGCGCCGCGACCCACTGAAAAGCCGGTCGCTGCCGACAAGCCCCCCGAAGCTGCCGACCACCTGAAGGAGCTCAGCGAACGCCTGGCGAAGATCGAGGGTAGCCACAATACGCTGGCGGGTCATATCGGCGGCTTGAAGCGAAGCGAGGCGGAGATGCGGCAATTGCTGGCCGCTGCGAATGCAGCCACCAGGAAAGTTGACCATGCACCGACGCAAGCCCAGGTTCAACGTGCCGTGGCCGACCCGGCAGAGTGGGCCGAATTGAAACGGCGCCATCCCGACTGGGCTCTTGCCACGGAAAAGGGCATGGATGCGCGGATCGCGGCGCGGCTGGCGGAACAGGGCTCGCATTTTGACCAGGGCGCGATTGACCGGATGGTGGCGCAGCGCGTGGCGGGTGAAACCGCGGCGGTGCGCAACGAGATGATCGATACGCACCTCGATGCGATTGTGGGCAGCGGCGATTGGCGCCGCGACATCAATTCGCCGGCGTTCGATGCGTGGATACGGGCCCAGAAGCCCGAGGTTCAGGCCTTGGCCGATTCGGCGAAGATGACCGATGCGGCGAAGATGCTGCGCCTGTTCGAACAATCACGTGCTCACACGAGACAAGCCGACAGTTTGACGCAGAAAAGACAGCAAACGCTTGACTCCGCTTCTTTCACGCCCGGGCGCGGCGCCAGGAGTGCCAAGCCGGTTTCGGTGGACGACATGACGCCGGAACAGCTTTGGCATTACGAGGCGCAACAGCGGGAGCGTAAAAAGCGTGGGAGCTAAAAGATCAATCAAACTTATGAGGTAAATCGATATGGCAATGCAAGGCTATACCACCATCGCGTCACGGAACCTGATCCGTGCCGCGCAGGGCATGTTGGAACATGCCCAACCGATCATTGTGCTGGGCGACTTTGGCGAACAGCGCCAGATGCCGAAGAACAATACCGATACCATCGTGTTCCGCCGCACGCTGCCGTTCGGCGCGTCGCAGTCGGGCTCGGGCATCGGCAGCCAGCAATACGTGGGCACGCCGCAGATCACGGCGAATAATTTCGTGCTGTCTGAAGGCACCACGCCCAACAGCAATACGATTTCGTTCCAGGACGTGTCGGTGACGCTGCAAAACTATGGCGTGCTGTTCAAGCTGACCAGCAAGACGGCGATCACGTATGAAGACGACGTGACCGACGAGATGGTGAAGCTGACCGGCGAGACCATGGGGGAAGTGCTGGAACTGGTGCGCTATGGCGTGTGCAAGGCCGGCAGCCAGGTGGTGTATGCCAATGGTGCGAGCCGCGCATCGGTGAATTCGCCGATTTCGATCGGCAAGCTGCGCCTGGCTTCACGCATTTTGGAGTCGAACCGCGCCAAGCGCATCACGGAAAAGCTCTCGCCCTCGGTGAATTTTGCCACCATGGCGATCCAGCCGGCTTACCTGGTGTTCCATCACACCGACGGCACGGCCGACGTGCGCAACCTGCCCGACTTTACCAAGGTCGAGCAATACGGCCAGGCCAAGCCGGTGCATCCGCGCGAAGTGGGCGCCTGTGAAGAGTTCCGCTTCATTCCGTCGCCGCTGTTCGCACCCTTTACGGCAGCGGGCTCGTCCACGTTGAATGGCATGGTGTCGGTGGGCGGTGCCAACGTGGACGTCTACCCCTATATCGTGGTGGCGGCTTCGGCCTGGGGCCAGGTGGCACTGAAGGGCATGAGTGCGATCCGCCCGACGGTGCTGAAGCCGGACACGATCAGCCACGCCAACCCGCTGGGCATGTTCGGTTACGTCGGCGCGTCGACCTGGTTCAATGCTGTGCGCATCAACGATGCCTGGATGGTGCGCATCGAGTGCGGCGTGACCTCTTACTAAGCAAAGGATTCAACCATGAGCTATGACTTTCAAGCAGCCAACCAGGTGTTCTCGCGCGCCGGCGGCGCGACGGCCAACCTGAGCGGCACCACGGGCGCCGCCAAGACATATACCACGCAGAACCTGACGTATTCGGTCAACGGCAAGCTGTATTACGCAGCAGGCGCGGCGGGTGCTGTCACGCCGGTAACGGACGCGGTAACGCAGGCGGGCTTCAAGCCGCTGGCCGTGGGCCAGGGTTGCGTGTACGTGTGGACGGTGAATGCGGCCGGCACGGTGGGCCTGGTGCAAGGCCCGCTGCCACCGTCGCTGCCCTCGGGGGCGATTGGCAAGAATCTGGATTCAAGCGGCAACTTTACGGCGCCACCGCAATTCCCGATCTTGCCCGATACCTTGACGGCATTTGCCTATTCGGTGGTGGCAGTGGGTGCGAACTACGCCGGCACAGGTTTCATTCCGGGGTCTTCGGACAACTGGAATGCGACGGGCTTGACCACGACGGCGCAGGATGTATCGACCTTGCCGCAGCAGCCGCAGACAGCGTAAGCAGGTGAAGTGATTTGGGGGAGCTTTGGCTCCCCTTTTTTTGAACTCGTCGCGCCGAAAAATTTTAAATTTGTCGCAACCAAAGAAACGGCGGATAACGCTTCGCTCATCCGCCCTACGATTTACGCAATGGCTCGCAAGACAAGATGCAGTTGCGCCGGACGCAGTTTCCGCTGTGACGACGCCAAAAAGTCGAGGGCTAAAACGGATAAGAAGGACAGGTTGTTTGAGCCGAAGGCGAGTTTCCTGTCCTTCCCGTTTTAGCCCTCGGCTTTTTGGGAACCCCGCAGGGGCGGCGTTGCGCGGCCGCCTTTTTTTGCTTACTTTTTTTGGCGGAGCAAAAAAAGTGAGCGGCTGCCGGGCCGCCCCCGGCGTGGGAGGCTATGCCTCGGTTCAGATTAACGCGTAGCGATTGGACGGTATCGTTTCTGAAGCTCATGCGTTGAATCGCATTCGTCGGAAGCGCCGGGCGTCGCACGCTTCGCTTTTCCGACCTACAAAAGCAATGCAAGAACGGGCCGAGCCAGAGCGCTCCCTCTCCCCCGGCCCCTCTCCCGCCCGCGGGAGAGGGGGGAGTGTCGGTGCGGCTTGCGGAGCCAGGGCGCTCCCTCTCCCCCAGCCGCTCTCCCGCAAGCGGGAGAGGGGAGTGTTGAGCAGAGCGCTCCTACGCGAACGGAGTCAGGTCGCAACCTCCCTCACCCCCGCCCCTCTCCCGCCTGCGGGAGAGGGGAGTGTTGGCTCAGCCTAACGAGCCAAAGGGCTCCCTCTCCCCCAGGCCTGCGCGGCCCGCCCATCCCGCAAGCGGGAGAGGGGAGTTGATGGAAACCGAACCCTCACCCATTACCAGGAAAACCCCATGACCCGCAACACTCCACCCAACCCACCAAAGCTCGCCAAAGACGCCCAACAAGGCGACATCGTAGTAGGCGGCATCGTAGTAGACCAAGGCCAATCCATCGAGCCGGTCCTGGGCCCGGAGGGCCTGAGCAAAATCGCCGCCGAGGAAGCCTTCATGAACGAAATCCTCGAAATCGAAATCCAGGAAACCGCCGACGAAAATGCCGCCCCCAACGGCTGCCTGACCGTCAACGGCATCTTCCAGCCCTGGGTGCGCGGCGTACCCATCCGCATGCGCCGCATGTTCGTCGAAGTCCTGGCGCGCAACAAGGAAACCAAGTACACCCCGCAGGAACCAAGCTTCCAGAATCCCATGGCCACCAACACGCCGGTCGGCAAGACCGGTTTCGTGCTGCCGTTCGCGGTGCTGGAAGACCCGAACCCCAGGGGCCGTGCCTGGCTGGCTGCCATCAAGGCTGAACCGGCCTGATGTTTCATCATTCCGACAATATCGTCAACACCTTCGGCGTGCCGGTGCAGGGCGCATCGATCACGGTCAATACGGCCGCCGGCGTGCCGGCCACGCTGTATTCGGACAATGGCATCACGCAGACGGCCAACCCCTTGACGTCGGACGCGCAGGGTGTGTTCGGCTTCTATGCCGTCGGCGGCAGTTATTCGATGATCATTTCCGGGTTCGGCTTTGCGCAGTTGACGATTCCACTCGCGCTGGGTGCGACGACGGGTAATTTTTCCGACCAGGAGGTTCCTGCCGGTGCGGTCAATGGCAGCAATACCTTGTTCACACTGCAAAACGCGCCGAACCCGCCGGGCAGCGCCATCGGCATGATCCGCCAGGGTGGCCGTGGGGCTTTCCTGCCCTTGAACCAGCCTATCGATTTCACGGTGTCGGGCAACCAGGTGGTGATGGCGCAGGCGCCGACCGTGAATGCCAATCTGGCTTTTTCCTACAGGTTCTGATGAAAAAACTTCTTGGGCTTTTGCTGCTGGCTTGCATGGCTGCACAAGCGCAGCAACTCGATCTGATGGCCAATGTGCAGGGCATTCTGCCTATCGCCAATGGCGGCACGGGCAACAGCGCCGGCATGCCTACTGTGGGCACGCTGGGTTATGCCGATACGGGTTTCCTGGGTTCGCTCCAGGGTAACAGCAATGGCTACCTGCAGTTTGTGCTGCAGAATTCGAGTGCCGGCGCGCTGGCTTCGTCGGACTTCGTGGTGAACAATAACCTGTCGTCAGCGACTTCCTATTTCGGCGACTTCGGCATCAATTCTTCCGGCTTTGCCGGTGTGGGTTCGTTCAACCTGCCCAATGCGACCTATGTGTACAGCCAGAATGGCGACCTGGTGCTGGGCACGAATTCTGCCAATGCGCTGCACTTCGTGGTCAATGGCGGCACGAGCGATGCGGCGGCGATCAATGCGGCGGGTACGTTGTCCTTGTTTGGCCATGTGGTGGCGCCGGGCTTGCAGGCCAGCGGCACGGTCAGCAATGCGCTCTGTGCCGACAGTGCCGGCAATGTGATTTCTAACGCAGGCGGCAATTGCTATGCGTCGGCGCCTTATCCTCCGACCGGTGTGCCGGTGAGCGCGGGCTTGAGCTGGGGCACGAGTTTGTCCACCAGCGGCAGCGGCACGGTGTTGTGCCTGACCAATGGCTGCAGCTTGACTGCACCGAACCTGGGCACGCCGGCTGCTGCGGTGTTGACCAATGCCACGGGCTTGCCGCTGGCTTCCGGCGTGAGCGGCCTGCTGGGTGGCGCCAATGGCGGCACGGGTGTGAATAATGGCGCCAATACCATCAGCGTGGCCGGCAACCTGACGCATAGCGGGGCCTTTGCCACGACGATTGCTTCAACAGCGGCCACGTCCGTGACGCTGCCGACTTCGGGCACCTTGCTCGCCAGTGCCACGGCGCTGCCGGGCGCGGTGACGGGCACGCCTTCGGGCACGACCTATCTGCGTGGCGACGGCACCTGGAACGCGCCTGCCGTGATCCTGAATGGCTATATCAACGGCTGCGGCCTGGCCAACGATACGACGACGCCGAACACGGTGCTGGATGTGGCCGCCTGTGCCGCGACGGATTCGACCGGCACGGCAACCATAAGCGGCGGCGCCTGGAGCAAGACGATTTCGGGGACCTTCGTGGCCGGCACCGGGTCTGCCGGCATGGGCACGGGCCTCACTGTTGCTGCCTCGACCTGGTATCACGCGTTTGCGATTTTGTGCAGCGGCGCTTACGACGTGTATTTCGATACCTCGGTCGCGGCGGCGAACAAGCCGGCCTGTGCCGCGAAGTTCCGCTACGTCGGCAGCTTCAAGACCGATGCCAGCAGCCATATCCTGGCGTTTTACCAGTCCGGGCAGATGGTCAATTACGTGGCAGCGGTGCAGGATGTGAATGCCGGTGGCGCGGTGTCGGCCACGCTGACAACGTTGACGGTGCCGCCTGGCCTGGTGGTGTATCCACTGCTGCAGATCAATAGTGCAAACACCGGTGTGAAGGTGTGGTCGCCCGGCCTGGGTGTCTCGCCGACGCTGCAATACATCGACCCGCCCTATCCGACGCCGCAGCCGCCGACCTATGCCACCAATAGCGCCGCCCAGTTGTATTTCCTGGCCGCCTCGCCGGGCAACCTGAACGTCTGGACCACGGGTTACATCAACCCCCACCTGGCGGCGAACTTTTAGGGGATGACCATGACTTTGACGACGCAACGGTTTGCTTCCTTATTTGTCTGCTTGTTTGCACGCCTGTTTGCGCTGCTGCTTTCCCTGCTTGTGTGGTTTCTGTATACGCCGCTGGCGCAGGCGGTGTGCCCATGACGATCATTGTCAACGCCATCAACGGCAATGGCGGTTTCACCTTCCTGCAATTGGTGCAGCGCCTGCGTTCGGAAGCGGGGGTGTCGGGTGCCGACCCGGCAACCTGCCAGGGCCAGAACGGCGAATTGATGCGCCTGGTGCGCTGGATCAACGATGCCTGGCTCGATGTGCAAAACAAGCATTGGGACTGGTTTTTCCTGCGTTCGCAGTTTTCATTCCAGACCAATACGGCGGCGAACCAGCAGTTGTATACGCCGGCGCAGTGCGGCACCAATAATTTCGGCAACTGGAAGCGCGATTCGCTGCGCATCTACACCACGGCTTTGGGCTTTCCCAATGAGATGATCCTGCCGTTTGCGCCTTACGATGAATTCCGCAACCTTTACCTGTATGGCGCGAACCGCACGAACTACATGCGGCCGTCGCTGTATTCGATTGACCCGCAAAAGAATCTGGTGCTGGGCGGGCCGCCCGACCTGGTGGGTTACACCATCAATGGCGAGTATTACCAGGTGGCGACCTATCTGCAGAACGATACCGATATTCCCCTGTTGCCGCCGCAGTACCAGATGATCATCGTATGGAAGGCTTTGCAATGGTATGGCTTGTATGAAGGCGCGGAAGAAGCGGTGACGCGCGGCACGCAGGAATACAACAAGCTGATGCTGCTCTTGGAAAAGGACCAGATGGCGGCCATCGGTTTCGGGGAGCCGCTGGCATGACGGTGAAGGTGGAGCAGGAATTCTATCCGCTCGAGGGCGGGCTGGATTTGATGACGCCGGCCATTGCGCTGGACCCGGGGCGCTGTGTCGATGCACAGAATTACGAACCGCAGATCACCGGCGGCTATCGCCGCATCAATGGCTATGAGCGTTACGACGGGCATGCCTCGCCGTCTTCGGCCGGCTATGCCACCTTCCCGGTCGTGCTGACGGGGATGGTGAATGTGGGCGATACGCTGACCGGCGCCGTGAGCGGCGCGAGCTGCAAGGTGCTGCAGCTTGTGAGCACGCAGTTTCTGGTAGTGGGGCGCCTGACGGGCACGTTCCTGGCTGGCGAGAACTTGCTCGATGCGGCGCTGGCTGGCGCGGCGGTGGGCACGGTATTCCAGTTGCCGCAAGTCGGTGGCGCGACGCTGCCTTCGGACGATGCCAATTACACGCTCTTGGCGGCCAATGATTTTCGTGCGCAGATCGGCGCGGTGCCGGGTTCGGGCCCGGTGCGCGGTGTGCAGCTCTACGATAGTGCGAATTTGAACGGCAAGCTGTATGCCTTCCGCGACAACGCGGGCGCGACGGCAAGCCTGATGTATGTGGCAACGGCCTCGGGCTGGCAGCAGGTCAATTTCGGTTTCGAGCTGCAGTTGGCCACCTTGAACCATGCGGGCACGGTGACGATCAATAATGGCAATGGCAACCCGGCCACGGTGACCTGGACCGGGCACGGCATGGCCAATGGCCAGCCGGTGCAACTGTCGCTGGCCAGCGGCGCTACCCTGGCCTCGCCCTTTGCGGTGAATTTCACTTATTACGTTGTGGCGCGCGCGGCCAATACGTTCCAGTTGGCGACTTCATTGGGCGGCACGCCGGTGGCGACGACGAGCGCAAGCACGGGCACGATCACTTGCACGGCCATCGGCAACAATATCTTTGCCGGTGCGACCGTGACGGGCGTGACGTCCGGTGCGACGGCGACGGTGGGGGCGTCGCTCTTGCGCACGGGCTCGTGGACCGCGAACCTGGTGGGCAACCTGGTGCTGCCCGCCGTGACGGGCACGTTCAACGCGAACGAGGTGCTGACCGTGGGCGGGATCATGCTGGCCAATACGGCTTCAACCCAGAGCGCGATCACGCGGCTGCCGGGCGGGACCATGGAGTTCTGCAATATCAATTTCACCGGTTCGGCCACGGGTTACAAACTGTATGGCGTCGATGGGGTGAACCCGGCGTTCGAGTTTGACGGCACGAATTACGTGCCGCTGCACACGGGCTCGACGCCGGATACGCCGGCGCATGTGATCAATTTCAAGGAGATGCTGTTCCTGGCCATCGGCGGGAACCTGATGATTTCCGCGCTTGGCAATCCCTATAACTGGGATGTCATCAACGGCGCCGGCGATATCGGCGTGGGTGACTTGATCACGGCGTTCCAGCCGCAGGGCGGCACCTATATCACCGGTTCGACGATGGCGATCTTTTCGACCGGGCACATGTTCACGCTGTATGGGTCGTCGACGGCGAATTTCAACCTGATCACCTCGATCTGGGACATGGGTTTTTCTCCCTACACGACGCAGGTGGTCAGTAACGACACCTATGGCTGGACCTCGCGCGGTATCCAGACCATTATCACCACGCTGACCTATGGCGACTTTGATTACAACTCGATTTCGCACGAAGTCCAGCGCTTGATCAATGCCAAGCAGGGCTTGCAGATCGCTTCCACGGCCTTGCACCAGAAAGACCAGTACCGCGTGTATTTCAGCGATGGCACGGCGTTGGCGGTGGGCCTGACAGGCCAGAAGCCCAACGGGATCATGCCCCTGAATTACGGCTTGAACGTGCGCTGCATCTGCACCGGCACCAATGCGGCCGGACAGGAGTTGACGTTTTTCGGTTCCGATAATGGTTTTGTCTACCAGGACAATATCGGCACCAGCCAGGACGGCAATCCGATCACGGCATGGATACGCCTGGCCTTCAACCACAGCAAGTCGCCGCGCGTGCGCAAGCGTTACCGCCGGGCGATCTTCGAGGGTGTGGTGGAGGCTTATGCCCAGGTCAATTTTGCCTACGACCTGGGGTATGGCAACCCGGATGCCCAGCCCTCGGCACCGCTGGCCGACACGAGCGTGAGCGGTGCAGGCGGCTACTGGGACCAGTTCACCTGGGACACCTTCATGTGGGATTCGCAGATCATTGCGGCGCCGAATTTTGCCATCGAGGGGACCGAGAAGAATATTTCCTTCCTGATCTATTCGAGCTATGCGCAATTCCAGCCGCACACGATACAAGGTGTGACCCTGATTTATTCTTCACGACGCCTGGAGAGGTAAGATGTCGAATCCGTTTTATACGCCCACGGGCAACCCCGGCACGCAGGTGCGTGGCACCTCGGCGGCGATGCGTGCCGAGTTCGTGCTGATCCAGCAGGGCTTTGCCGCCGTGGCCAGCATCGGCGGGCTCAATTCGGGCCTGGATACGGGCCCGGTCAATGCGGTGGTGGTGACGCCGAACCCGGCGATGACGAGCTACCCGCAGTTTTCCAATATCACCTTCATTGCCGCCAATACCAATACGGGCGCGGTGACCATCAATGCCAGCGGCCTGGGCCCGATCCCTGTGGTGCGCCGTGATGGTTCGGCCTTGCTGGCTGGCGACATCCAGGCCGGGGGCTTGTATACGGTGACGATCTCGGCCACTGGCGCGACGGCGCAGTTGCAGGCCAATCCCTTGGCTGGGCAATTGACGGGGGCGGTCAATGGCACCTTGGGAGCTTCGGTCGCGGCGGCTCCCACGCTGGTGTTGAATGGGACGGCTGGGGCGACGGGGAATTATCTGCATGTGACGGGGGCTGCCACGATCAATGCGGTCACGCTGGCGCCGGGGCAGATGCGGCAGGTGGTGTTTGACAATAACCCGACCCTTGTCTATGGGACCAATCTGATTCTCCCCGGTGGCGCGAATATTACCGCGACGCCAGGCGATACGGCGACGTTCTATGGCGATGCCGGTGGGGTGGTGCGTTGTGTGTCTTATGTGTATATTGCGCCGGCTTCGACGGTGGTGGTGCCCAATGGGTATATCAACGGCTTCACGCTGACGTATAACTCGGTGAACACGCTCGGGATCGCGGCGGGGCAGGCGAAGGATTCAACCAACAATTACACGATCGCACCGGCAGCACTCAGCAAGACTACTGCCGCTTCCTGGTTTCCGGGCAATAACGGCGGGATGGGGACGGGGCTTTCCGTGACGGCTTCGACTTGGTATCACGTGTTTGCCATCATCAACGGCGGCAACCATGATGTGTATTTTGATACCTCATTGACTGCGGCGAACAAGCCGGCCGGGACGACTGCGTTTCGGTATATCGGGTCGATCAAGACGGATGCCAGTGGGCATATTTTGCCGTTTTATCAGGTTGGGCAGAGGTTTTCTTGGGTGACGCCGCCTAGCGATTTGAATAATTACACTGGAAATTCTATTGGGACCGTTACCTTGAGTACGCCACCGGGCATAGTTACGCATCCAATTTTGACCATTGCTGGTGGTGCATCTGATAACAATACTTATACATTTGGGGTGAAATCTGGTCTCACGGGCGTTATCGATGGCACGGTAGTCAGCGTAGGGACGGTGTTCTACGGAAGTGCGCAAATCCAAACATCAACTAATACGAGCAGCCAGGTTAGCTATCAGACGGCCAACAACAATGGAGGGTCGAGCATCATCACTCTCGCCTACATCAACCCCAAAGTAGCACCAAACAACTAAGGAAAACCCGTGGCAGCTACAGGAATCATCAGCGGCGCAATGCAGGCCAAGCCTGACCCGAATGTGCCGCAGTCCGGGCAGGATGTATCGGCTTCGGCCATCGGGGCGGCCACGCCGGCACCGGCGCCCTTGGGTTCGCCCAGCCAGAGCAGCATGATGGCGCAGGCGCCCTCGACGTCGGGCGCGGCGTCGCAGGCCGATGCGGGTGGGGCGCAAAGCTATTTGACGCAATTGAATGCAGCGGCATCTTCGCCTGCGCCGGCGCCCAACCCCGCGCCTGTGCCTGCACCTGCGCCCACGCCGACACCCACTCCGGCACCTTATACGCAGGCAGACACCAGCGCGGCACCGGCACCGTCCGGGATTATCGCGGCGGCGCGCGAGCAGACCCGTGTTGTCCAACCACCGACACCCGCACCCACGCCCACGCCCACGCCGACACCAACGCCGACACCCGCACCAACACCAGGCCCCACAGCCATCTCTCCGCTCCTGACCCAGCCTGCCGATTACTCCCAACCCGAATCGCAGGCAGAGATCGATGCCTACAACCAGCTTGCCGCGCAAGCCGCAAAAACCGGCGACTACAGCGGGCTCGATTCGATCGGCATGAACGACGAGCGCAATATCTTCGGCGCTACCTTCGCGCCTGGAGACAAGGCGAATCCGACCTACATCAGCGCGCAGATGAACGGCAAGAGCACCGCCGGCATCCCGCAATGGCTGACGCCGCAGCAGGTGGCCTCAGGCATCGATTCGCTGGGGGCGAGCCAGGGGCCGGTGGTGCGGCAAAAGGAGACGCAACAGACCGGTCAATCGCCTTCCATGAAGTCCGCGCAGATCGGCGCACCGCTACCCAACCAGATGAGCACCCAGATGACCAGCGGCAGCCAACTGGCCACGGCGGCCGACATCAATGCCGACTTCGGCAAGGACTTCGGGCGCCCGGCCGACACCACCGGCCTGCAGTTCTACCAGCAAGCCCTGGCGGCGCACCCCGACATGACGGCCGACGAGTTGAATGCCGCCATCCTCCAGGGTGCGCAGTCGCAAGATCAACTGGCGGCTGCCTCCTTGAATGGCAATGGTTCGGTGACCGCTAATTGGACCAACCCGTTGCTCAATCCGGCCGATGTAAAGTCGGCCACCACCCACCCCGATGGCCAGGATGTGTGGGATGCCGCAACGAACTCCTGGACCGTGCCGGCCGGCGCCAGCCTGAGCAGCGCCGGCGCCTCGACCTACACGCCCTATGTCCTGGGCAATCCGACCCAGGTCAACGTGAATGCGCCGCAAACCGTGGCCGGGCAATTGGCCAACATCGACAACCCCAACAGCCCACTGGTGCAGGCCGCGCGCACGCAGGCGCTGCAGCAGGCCAATGCGTCGGGATTGTTGAACAGCACCATGGCGATTACGGCAGGCGACACGGCCGCCTACAACGCCTCGCTGCCGGTGGCCGAACAGGATGCCACGACCTACAACAACGACGCCGTGACCAATGCCTCGGCCGACAACCAGTTTGCGGTCGACAACCAGAATGCCATCAACGCGGCCAGCCAGTTCAATGCCAATGCACAGAACACCCTGAACGGGCAGAAGATGACGCAAGCCATGAGTGCGGCAAATACGGCCGAAGACGCGGGCAAGACCTACTCAAGCTGGATCAGCACGATTCAAAATTCCACGATGGATGCCGGCGCAAAGAACGATGCGGAAGTGCAGGCATACAACATCTATTTGCAGCAGATGAAGACGCTGTCGGCTGCCGGGTTGCCTGATGTGTCTGGTCTGCTGCAATTCACCGGTGTTGATCCGAACACCGGATTGCCTGACTACCGCGACCCGACCACCGGTTTCTACAGTTCCACCTCGAACGCGCCGGCCGCCGCTCCCACACCCACGCCGTCGCCAACACCAACCCCCACGCCGGGCCCCACGAACAACCCGCATCAATAAACCATGCCCATCATCGAACAACCATCGGCGGAAATCGAGGCGCGCCGAGGCCGGATCATGGCCCTCGAAAAGATCATGCTCGACCTGCCGCAGGTCGACATCCCCATTACGCACCATTTCTGCGACGGCATGTATGCGCGCGTCGCCTTCATCAAAAAGGGCACCCTGATGACCGGCGCCATCCACCGCCAGGCCAGCCTGCAGATCATGGTGTCGGGCAAGGTCAGCGTGGCGACCGACCGCGACGCCGCGCAGGAATTGAGTGGCTTCCACATCATGGTATCGCCACCGGGCACCAAGCGCGCTGGCGTTGCGCTGGAAGACACCATCTGGGTCACCATCCTCAAAACCGACGAGACTGACCCGGAGCAGATCGTCGCGAAGCTCACCACCAACGATTATGCGGAACTTGAAGAACTGGAGACACCATAATGGCAGTATTTGTTAGTGCAATTGTCGTGGCGGTCGACGTCGGCACGGTGGCGGCGGTGGCCACCGCCGTTGCCGAAACCGGCATTGCCTTGAACGTGGTGGGGCACCTCACCGGCAGCCAGACGCTGGAAAAAATCGGCGGTGTCATGTCGATGGCCGGCGGCGTGGTCGGCCTGGCGGCGGGCGCGTTTTCCATGGCGGCCGGCGAATCGACGGCGCTGGACCTGGGCGGTGGCGGGGTCGATACTGCAAGCAACAGCGTCGCCGACTTCAACGACGCCACCAACACCCTGACCAATGCCGACGGCTCCGTCACCAGCGCCGGCTCGCAACTGCCGGCGGCCAATGCAGTCGATACAGGGGCCAACGTCGGCGCTGATGCCGGTGCCAACGCAGGTACGAATATTGGCACCAACGTTGGCACCAACGTCGGCACCAACGTCGGCACCAACGCCGGCGACCTCTCCGGCACGGCCGATGGTGCGGCCAACGGCGCAATCAATGGCGCCGACCCCACGCTGACCAACCCGTCGTCAATCACGCAAACCCCGCTCGACAGCAGCGGCAATGCACTGAACCCGACCGGTTCCACCGCCAACCCATTGTCGGGCAACGCCACATCGACCGGCCTCAATCCAACCGGTTCGAGCAACCTCACCAACGGCAATGTTGACCCCTTGAACACCGGCGCCAACAACCCGGTGGGCAATACGGCGAATGCGCCGAACAGCTCGGCGTCGTCATTCCAGGGTGGGCCTACGACCTCCAACGCATCCACCACCCTGAATGCGAACGGCGGCAATTCGGCCTTCCAGCTCAACAACGAATCGACCTCGACCATGCTGGGGCAAAACGCCAACACTACGGCACCGGGGACCCTGGTTGCGGGGCAGTCTGCGCCGGTGTCGCCGGGCTCGGGCGACTTCAACGACGCCACCGGCACCTATACCTCGCCTTCCGGCAACACCATCACCACAGGGCAAAATGCGGAGCAGGTTACCGATGCGGCCAACCAGGCCAGCCGCGGTGCCGACTTCAATGACGCCACGGGCACCTACACCTCGCCTTCCGGCAACACGATCACCGTCGGACAAAATGCCGAACAGGTCACCGATGCGGCCAATCAGGCTAACTCGCCCTCCGGCAAAAACATGCTCGACGGCGTCACCAACTGGGTCAAGAACAACCAGACCTTAAGCGGCCAACTGGCTTCGGGCGCCATGCAAGCGATGAGCAACGTCTATGCCACGCGCAAGAACAATGCCACCGCCGCCAACCAACTGGCGCTACAGCAGCAAATCCAGGCCAACAAAAGCGCGCAGGTGGCGCAACAGGCACCCAGCGGCATCATCAGCGGCGCACGCAAGAAAGGAAACCCATGATAGGTTCGACCAACAACACCCTGCTGCAACAGACCGAGCAGCAGATCGGCGCCAACATCAAGCCGCAGATGCGCCAGGCCTTCGCCCAGGCCGCGCATGCCGCCGCCGTGCTGTTCTATTCGCCGGCGGTGCAACAGCGCATCATGGCCAAACTGGGCTCAACACCTGACCCCATCGACAACGCGGCCCTGGGCGCAGCCAACCTGACCGGCGTGCTGATCAAGCAATCGCAAGGGCGCATGCCGACCCAGCTCGCCGTGCCCGTGGCCAATGTGCTGTTGTGCGAAATTCTGGATTTCCTGGAAAAGACCGGGCGTGTGCAAGTCACTCCAGCCGTGTTGGCGCAGGCGGCGCACCGCCTGGGCGGCTACGTGCTGCGCATGCTGGGCGCCCAACAGAACCAGGTGCATCAAGTGCTGGCGCATGGCATGGCGCAGGCGCACAAAGTGCAGCAGGGCAGGCAGCCGCATCAGAGCATGCCGGCACAGACAGCATCAGGTCAGGCCGCTTCGCGCGGTATTGTGCGCAGCGCCATGCAGGGAGGCCAGTGATGGATACCACCAGTCTCATCGGCAGTGGCATCATCAACGGTGCGCGCATGGGCTCGGCTTCGGCTTGGTTTCCGCCGGCCGATGATCAGCAGGCGCAGGGCAACGATACGCTCGCCATGGGCCCTGGCACAGCCGGCCTCGAAGCGCAAAAAAATGCCGCCATCCTGGCCGCAACCCAAGGATTGCAAATGGCTGGGCAGGGCGGCACTTACGGCAACATGGCCCCAGCGCAAGCCGGCAATGACGCATCTGCAGCGCCCGCTGGCGCAGCGCTAGGCATAACGGCACCGCCGGCGGCCGACCCCTATGACGTCGCCATGCTCGCCGCAGCCGGCGTCAAGCCCGACGATGCCGCCCCCAACCTGCCCATGACAACCAGAGTCCAAGCCATGCTGGAAGGGACACCGCTCATTGAAATCGATGGACAGCGACCAGGCGCCGCCGGAGATGACGCGGTGCCGGCAGCCGGTACGCCGCAGCAGGTGCAGGCACTGAAATCGGCCCAGGACAGCGCGATGGCCAATCCGGCCTTCCAGTACGACGGCTCGGACACCCACTGCAGCGAAGGCACCTACGCCGTGGCCCGGGCTGTTGGCGCAAACACGGCGCCGCTGGGGACGGGCGGGACCTTCTATAACGCTACTACCCAGGCGGCAAAGCTCGCCCAGGCCGCCGCCACGCCCGGCACCGGCTGGCAGCAGATCGGTGTGGGCGACGCACAAAACAAGGCCAATGAAGGCAAGCTGGTCGTCATGGCGTGGGGTAACGCGAATGGTCACGGCCATACCGTTACCGTCCGGCCCGACACCGGCAATGCGCAAGCCGCAAGCAATCCGACCGTGGCAAACATCAGCACGCAAAACGCCGTCATTCGTTATCACGGTGCGTTCGGCGGAGACAAGCGGCCGCAGGTGAAGGTTTATGTGTACGACCCGCCGTCGCCGTGAGTACGCCCCGCGGCCGGCCCGAGTGATGCGGCAGCGCACCGGGACGGAGCTGCGCCGGGCATGTGGGCCAACGCAGCACTCTTCCCATATCGACGCCCTTCGTACAGATGGCGCGAAACAGGAAATGCCTATTGAAGATCGTACGTTCGACGATGGCTTGAGGGGTGGCCGGTGATGGACGCGGGCGTGGCACAGGGCATCATCAACGGCGCGCGCCTTGGCGCCAGCCTTGCGGTCGATCTCCCGCAAGATGACGATACAGCGCCGGCTGCACAAACGCCGCAAACGCAAGATGACGGCGCGGTGAACCTGGCAGCCTTGAATGCCGCCCTCGCCGTGCAAAAGCAGGCTTCGATTTCAGCCAACGCCCGACGCTTGAGCTGGGATGGGCAGAATGGCGACGTTGGCGCTGCGGCGCAGTGGCTGGCGCAAACGGGCAATGCGATTGCGCCAGCCACCACATCAGCAAGGGTGGGACCCGAAGCGCCAATCTCCGTGCCGGATGCCGTGTTGGCTGACAACGGGGAACAGTCACCAGGTGCGACCGGAGCGGACGACAACCCGCCATGGGACAAGCTGGCCTTGCATTGCTCCCTCGATGCGATGCCCGACGTGGCGGACGACCCCTCTCTGCTGGCGTCAAACGCAGGCGGCGCGATAGGCGGGCCGCAGCAGGCGCAGCCGTGGGCGGTCGGGTCGCACTGGGTACTCGACAGGACGATGGCGGACGGATCGAAAGTATGGGGCACGGATGATGGCAGCGGGCAGATCCTGCTTGAACAGGCTTCACGCAAGAGCGGCGGACTGCCCGACATTGCGGGCTACAAACCTGGTACGTCGTCGGTCACTTCGAGTTCGGGCAAGCGATTCACCTATTACGACCCGGTCAAACAGGATGTTCCTGACGATGCCGCCAAGGTTGCAACTGACCTGGGCACCGTCTCGGCCGGTGGAACATCGCCGGCGGCGCCCAATTCCGCCACAGCCTTGTTCCCCTCGGCAGGTCGCGACACGTTAGCCGGTCCTCTGGTCATGGGCGCAGTGCCGCCGCCGCAAACTTACGAGCAACGGCTTGCCACCTACAATGCCCTGCGAAAAGACCCGGATGCCGACGGCAGCATGCTCTTGCAAATGAGAAAAAATCTCATGGATGAAGAAGCGCAGCGGGGAGAAAAAGGATTTTGGGATGGCTTGACGCCGGCCGAACAGCGGGCTGCAGACAACCAGGTCGAACAGGCAAAAAAACAGGAAGTCCGTTGGCGGTCGCTGGAAAATCCGGGCTATGGCGGTTACGCAAGTTTGACGCAATGGATCAATCCCAACGCCACTGCAGCCCAGTTGGATCAGGCTGGCCAGTTTGGCAGCGGGCTGTTCGACCTCGCCGGTGCCAGAACAGTGCCCTGGTCCAGCGGGCGGGGTTTGGGAACTGCAGCGCTCCCTGCTGCAGAGGACGGGGAGGGCAATGCGCATCCCAATATCAGTCGCAATGATCTTGGCCCCTTGCTTGGCAGTGGCGGCAACAAGGATGTCTACGCCTATGGCGACAACCAGGCGGTTGGTGTTTTGCGCAACGGAAAGAAACCAGACAAGATTTCCGGAGAAATCAATATGCTCGGTCAACTGCAGGAAGCCGGTATTCCAACCGTCAATCCTCGCGCGATCAACGTGGACGGCAAGCCAGGCATGATAATGGACCAGTTTGCGCAAGGGTCGAAAGACGTTGTGAAGTATTCGGACGGAAAGGTTCGGGTTGTCGGTAACTCGGCGCTTCTCAATCAGAGGAGTATTGCAGATCTACAGAGCATTCGAGCTACAATGGTGAATAAGAAAATATGCATCAACGATTTGCAATTCCTGATCGGCGCCGACGGCCGCATGGTAGTTGCAGATCCCCTGGATGTGGACTTCGGTACCGAACCATCGAAGAAAAATTTGCGAATGATCGACCTGTTGATACAGTCAGCGCAAAAGAATGGAGCTTCCAATTGAACGAAATCGAACTGCCATCGCATATACCAACGGAATCAGTTGACCTCCTGCACGCTTGCCTGGGCAAGCGGATATTGCGTCTTGTCCGCCATAGCTGGTGGCCCGCAGAACAGGTTGCCGGCCAATGCAACATCCGTGATGAGCAGGCTTTTTCTTTGACGGCAGGGCCCTTGGCAATCTATTTTGAGGATGGCACTATTCTGGGCCTGGCAAGCGAACCTCCTCTTGTCAGCGTGGTTGTGTGGGACGAAGCCGAGCGCAAAGCGGGCCGGCACCCTTACACAATGGATCAAGATGAAGAGCTATTCCCCATTACCGACTCCGGCAGATTTGCCGGCGCCGGCTGGCAGCAATTCGCCGGTCAGATTCTCAAAGAGATCATTGTGCTCGAACGAGCGCCGAAAAACGCCAAGGAAGAATCAAGGCCAAGGGAAGCCGGGTTGCGCTTCCGCTGCGAGAATGGACGCAGCTTTGTGGCGTCACATGGATTGCACGACGGCTCGGATGATTTTTCTGTTCTGGAAGAATCGCAGCTGGGCAAGGCCGCATTGAAACCGATCTTGACGCTGTCGGCCTGACGAAACTCGCGGAATCCGGCATCTGCTTCATGCCGTAACAAATGATAGAAAACCTGAACGACCTTAAGAATTACACGGATGCCCGAGCCAGGCGGACGCCAGGTATAGCCGCGCACGTCGAGCTCCATGAACCGGGGATCGGCGCCGATGCGCTTTCGCGTTTGTCGGCACTGAATCTGCCGCCGGTCTATGAGCGCTGCCTGAGAACATTCAATCTGTTCGGCATAAGCCTGGGGTACTTCTCGCTGTGGCCTGATTCAATCCGATCCGGCAACATGTCCGAGGCGCTGCTGCAGGCGGCAGCCGGCAACTTCCGTGGTGCGCACGAAGCCACACATGCCGGCCTGTTGATTGTCGCGCAAGAAGAGTCGAACCTGGTTTGCGTAGCCCGCTCCAATGACATCAAGCCCGATACGGTCACTCTGCTTGATGTGATGCGCTCCCCCACGGTCGAGCGGCATTGCATTGCGACGGATTTTGAAAAATTTCTTCTGCTTGCGGGAAATCTTAATGACATCGGGCTCAGATACGAAGAAGATGCCAGCCAGGGAATGGACCAGATGGATCAATGCTGTCGGTACTTCGGCTGCACGACCGAGCAGAGCGCGTACTGGTTGTCCAAGGCGGAAGAGCTGCTGTTGTAGGTCGGTCCAAAAGAATGGAGCCTCAATTGAACATAACCGAACCGCCATCGAACATACCAACGAAATCAATCGACCTGTTGCGCACTTGCCTTGGCAAGCGGATATTGCGTCTTGTCCGCTATAGCTGGTGGCCTGCAGAGCAGGTTGCCAGCCATGGCGATACGCGCGACGATCAGGCTTTCTCCCTGACGGCCGGGCCACTGGCAATCTGCTTTGAGGGTGGCGCCATTCTTGGCCTGGGGAGCGATTCCCCTCTGGTCAGCGTAGTGGTGTGGGACGAAGCGTCGATGAAGAAACATGATGAATCGTCCGCCATGGATCAGGATGAAGAGCTATTCCCGATTGCCGACTCCGGCCGATTTGCCGGCGCCGGCTGGCAGCACTTCGCCGGTCAGGTTCTCAAAGAGGTCATTGTCCTTGAACGGGCGCCGAAAAACGCCAAGGAAGAATCCCGGTCAAGGGAAACCGGGCTGCGCTTCCGCTGCGAGGATGGAAGCAGCTTTGTGGCCTCACATGGATTGCACGACGGCTCGGATGATTTTTCTGTCCTGGAAGAGTCGCAGTTGGGCAACGCTGTATTGAAACCGATCTTGACGCTGTCGGCATGATGAACCTGGCAGTATCTGACTTCTGCGATATCAAGGCAATATCTGCCTGGATGCCGCACCGTATTGAGCTACTGGCGAAATCAGATTGATCAAGATTACTTCAACCGATCCATTGCGAGTGAAAATGACGTCAAGACGCTTTTGTATATCTCTGGTCGTGGCAAGTAGCCTCCTGCCATGGAACGTGTCACATGCCTTGTCCCAGCATAATTACCTGAACATATTCCTGTCGAACGAGACAAAACGGGATCTGAGGTTTTGCCTGGACAACCGCTCTTATTGCGAAACGGTGAAGGCCGGAAAAAGCATCAGCACCTTTGGCACCGATGCCACCGAGTCCGACCGAAAACTGGAGGAGTGGCTGGGCCACTTGCAGCTCGAGGTCTGCGGCAAGACACTGCCGTTGCAGCAGCTTCGGCCCGTATCCGCGTTCGACAAGGCCGATGACGGAACCGACGTGACCTATAACGCCAAATTGACCGAGCGGGACCTCGCGCCCGCATGCGGCGGCAAGTCGGGATGAATTGCTGGCCCGCGGTACGCGAATCAACATCAAAGCCGGCGCCGGCATTTACCCGCGCCGGCTTTTTTACGTCTGTTGCAAGAGGTGGCGGCGCGAAGCTTTAACCTGGCCAAGCCCAATTCGCAAACGGCTGCGGCCGGCGTTACTACTCCAAACATAAAGGCAGAAACATGGCAGGACAGCTTCTCATGGCCTGGTTCGAACGAACCCGGCAGGGCCGGCACGCGCGCGCCGCACACGCGAGTTGGAGCCGCATCTGATGGACGCCGGCATCATCAACGGCGCACGCCAAGGTTTCATCCCCACCTTGGATGATCCGCAAGCCCCCGAACAGGCGCCGCCGCAGGGTGAAGACACCGCCGCTCTGGCTGGGTTGACCGCCACCCTGGCGGCGCAAAAGAACGCCGCCGTGCTGGCAGCGGTGCAAAGCCTGAAAACGGATGGGCAGACCGGCCCGGGCAGCACCGACGCGCAAACGGCAGCAGGCAATGCCGCCGCAAGCGTGCCCGCCTTCAGCCTGACGGCGCCGCCGCAGATGCCTTTGTCGGGAACGGGGCCAGACCCGGCGCCTGCAACTGCGACGCCGGCAGTAACCGACCCCGGCGCGGGCACCGGCAGCGGCTTCAATGACCTCGGCGACACCGACCCGGCAAGCCAGACCACGTCCGGCCAGGCCGATGGCAACACCGATGCCTATAATGATGCCAATGCGAACAGCAACGGCACCGGCAACCCACCGGCCGGCAGCGACGTGAAACCTCTGCACCCCATCAACAACATCGCCGACAAAACCATCCTCAACGGGCGCGCCGACCCGGTCGACTACGCCACGGCAAGCGTTGACCGCGACAACAAGGTCATCAACGTCGCCGTCAAGGTCAACTATGAAAAAACCTTCATCCTCAACCCCATGGCCTCGCGCGTGTCCGACGGGGAATACCAGCGCCTGGTCAACCTGGCCGACGCCGGCATGGAAAAATACTGGAGCCGCACGGTCACTCTGGACGGCCAGCAATGGCAAGTCCATGTGACCGCCGTCAACGACAAGGATGGCATGCCCATCACCGTGGCCCATCCGGGATGGAAAATCTTCGGTGACTTGAGCGACAGGTCCTACAATGCCTGGCCGCTCCATGAAGGCACGATTTACTATCTGCCCGAACTGAAGAAAAACAGTGACCCGGATTTCTCGTTGAACGCAGCCCACGAAATTGGCCACAGTTTCCTGACCGACGCATTTGGCATCCCCTGGTCCTGGGGCCATGAAAATACCTCGTCGATTCTTGGCGGCATGCACTCGGATGCCGCCCCCTATCCAACTACCGGAGAAATCGGTTTGATGCCATACTATGGAGGGCTCCCTTCCAGTTACCAGGATCTTTTCGACCGATCGATCGCGAGTGAAAATGACGTCAAAACGCTTTTGTATATTGCTGGCCGCCGCAACTAGCCTGTTGGCGTGGGATATTTCCCATGCGACGTCGCACACGTTTTATCTGAACATCTCCATATCCAACGCTACCGGCAAGGAGCTGGCGTTTTGTCTCAAGGGCAGGGCGTATTGCGAAACGGTGAAACCGGGGAACGCCCTTTCCACAGGGGGGCACGATACAAATGAATCGGAAAAGACGCTGGAAAATTGGGTAGCCGGCTGGCAGCTCGAAGTCTGCGGCAAGAAACTTTCGCTCGGCACACTGCAGGCAATGCATGCCTTTAACAAGGTGGCCGACGGCAAATATCTGACCTATGATACAAAAATAACGGACCAGGACATCGCACCCTTGTGCGGAGGCTCCACTGAATGACGTGGATAGCTCGCCTGGCAGAAGGTGTATTTAAGAGAGTCAATATGACTTCAAAACGCTTCACCCTGTTGCTGGTCTTCACGTTCAGCCTCTTGCCGTGGCATGTTTCCCATGCCATGTCGCAGATGTATCGTATGCGCATGCACATAATCAATTCGTCGAACAAGACCCTGACAGTTTGTCCGAAGGGGCCAGGCAATTGTGCCGTGGTAAAACCCGGGGATAACTTCTCCTCGGCCTACCCCGACGACGATGAACCAGAAAAGAAGCTGGCAGCCTGGGTGGCAGACTTCCAGCTCGAAGTCTGCGGCAAGAAAGTGTCGCTCGATGCGCTGCCGGTATTGCGTGCATTCAAGAAGCTCGAAGGTGGGACATTCACGAGCTATGCTGCAGACATCACGGATCAGGACATTGCTCCCCTGTGTGAAGGCGCTACCGAGTGAGCGTTGTCGGCGGCATCGTGCTGACGCACCGAGCCCGCCGGCCAATCCGCCTGCAACCGCAATAGCGTATCGGCCAACCCCTGATCGGGCTTGGCCATTCATTTCGTAGCACCCCGTAGCACCCATCAGGCAGTACCCATCCCCAACCCGCTCCGTGCGGGTTTTTGTTTTTGTAAAGGCATCAACGCAAAATGGAAAACGACCTCATTCATTGGCTGGTTGAACTAGGCGTCGGCGGCTTCGCTGCCGTGCTGTGGTGGATCTTCCGCGGCGTGGCCGCGAAGGTGCAGGACACGCAGGAAGACTTGAACGCCTTCAAGCTCGAAGTCGTGCGCGACTATGCCCGCAAGGACGACATCCGCGACGCCGTGATCCAGGTCGGCAAGTCTGTCGAGCGCCTGGAACACAACATGGAACGCTTCTTCGACCTGCTCGACCGCAAGGCAGACAAGCCATGAACCCACTCAAGCCAAAAATGACGCCGGGAGAATTTTTCCCCTACGTGCTCCCGGCAGCACAAAAGACCCAGGCCGAAAGCGGCATCCCGGCCAGCTTCACCATGGCCCAGGCCGCAGTGGAAAGCGCCTGGAACGGTTCGGGCCTGTCGCAGCAGAACTACAACTTCTTCGGCATCAAGGCCATCGGCGGCTGGACCGGCCCAACCCAGACCTGGCCCACACGCGAATTCCTGCAGGGGCATTACGTCACCATCGAGGCACCGTTTCGCAAGTACGCTTCCATGGAAGAAGGCTTTGCCGACCATGCGGCGTTTTTGACCGGTAATGCGCGTTACCGGGGCGCGTTTTTGCATACTGGGGATAGTGTGGCTTTTGCGCAGGCTGTGCAGGCTGCTGGGTATGCTACTGATCCGCATTATGCGGAGGTGATTGTTTCGATCATTGGGGCGCATGATCTGGCGCGGTTCGATGTGACGTCGGGAGGTTGAGCGGTGCTCACTCGGGTCGTTTTTCTTGGCGCGGTTCGCTAACAGCGGTATCGAATTTGTAGGTCGGAAAAGCGCAGCGTGCGACGCCCGGCGCTTCCGACGTATACGTTTGTTCAATCGCTTCGCGTTATTGTTAGCCGAGGCATAACCTCCCTCGCCGGGGGCGGCCCGGCTAGGGAGGTTGTGCCTTGGCTCAGATCAACGCGCAGCGATTGGACGGCATTGGGCTTGAAGCTCATACGTCGTGCGCTCATGCGTCGGAAGCGCCAGGCGTCGCACGCTGCGCTTTTCTGCCCTACAAAACCGTCACCTAAGTAGGTGTACACAAACAGCAATTCCGCCCAATCGGGCAAACACCTAGCACCGCCAACCGGCGGTTTTTTTCAACCTCCAAAAGGAACCCAAAGAAATGACCACCATCTCCATCACCCTCGCCTTCACCACCCAACCCTACGCCCCCGGCACCACCACCACCGGCACCCAGATCACACTCAACGCTCCAGCCGGCGTGCCGGCCGTCCCCGCGCAAACCATCGCCCCGGGCCAGACCAGCGTCAGCTTCGATGCCGTGCCACCGGGCGCAGGCTACACCGCTTCGGCGCAACTGCTCGATGGCAGCGGCGCGCCGCTCGGCGTGGCTGCCACCTCCGTGCCCTTCGACGTGCCGGCGCCCAACGTCGATATCCCGACCCCATCGGTCATCACGGTCACGGTGGCGGCGTGATCCTGCGCCTGCTCTGCTGGTGTGTGCGGTGGTGCAGGCGCCACCACGACACACGGGCCCATCTGGCCACCCCCGCCGCATTCCACATCCACATCAAGAGGTGACCCCATGCGCTATGCCGCCTATGCCTTCCTGATCGCGCTCTACGCCGTTTTCGCGTGGTTCGGCAAGGTTCCCGTCGAAGGCTTTGTCACGGCGCTCACGGGCGCCCTGGCGGCCCTGGGCGTGTACCACGTCCACCAATCGGCATCCCGGCAGGCGACCGATGCCGCCAACCATGCCAACCCCGTGCCGCCACCGCATGCTGCTTTGCCCGCGGCGCCGGCCCCCACCGTCGTTGTGAAACAAGGAGATTGAGATGAAACACTTCGCTTTTTCGCTGTTGGCCGCACTGGCCGCGTGTTCGCTTGCCGCCTGCGGCACGGCGCCGGTGCAGGCATCAGCCCCGGGCAGCCCGGCAATCCCGGCGCTGACGCCCAACCAGGTCGCCGCGCAGATCTGTCCGGCGCTGCAAGTCACCATCCCCGCCATGCAGGCCATTGTCGGCTTGCCGCAGGGTGCTTATGCCGACCTGGACAAGGCTTCGCAACTGATCAATGGCACCAATGGCACAAATGGTGAGCTGGGCCTGTGCGCAGCAGCCAAAGTGCTGAGCGCCGCCGATGCGCAATCACTGGAACAGCTTGCCTTCGGGCTGGTCTTGCCCGTGGTGCAGGCGGGTAACCCCAAGCTGGCGGCCGAACTGGAAGCGGCGCAGATCGTCGTCGGCTTCGTCAACGCCATCGAAGCCGGTGCACAAGCGGGTGCAGCACAGTCAGCCGCAAAATGAGCCCCAAGGATTGGGCCATCCTGGCCCAACAAGCCTACACCACGGCGCCCACCATCGGCACGGAAGAGGGCGCGGCGCGCGTGGTGGTTTCAACCGTGGCGGGCTCTCGGGTGCTGGCCATCCCCGGCACCAACAACCTGGCCTGCCTCGAAGCCGACGTTGACGCGCTGCTGTTCGATGCCGGCCCCTGCGGCCGGGTGCATGCCGGCATCTGGCATGCCTTTGCCGCCATCCGCGATGTGGTGTTGGCGACAGGTGCCGACGTCATCGTCGGGCATTCCGAAGGCGCCACGGGTGGCCTCTATCTGGCTGCGCAACTGTGCCTGGCAGGCAAGCCGCCTTCGGAAGTGCACGCATTCGAGCCGGCGCGCGCCTCTATCGACGCCGCGCTGGCCGGTATCTTCCAGGCGCACGGCGTGCAAGTGTCCGTCTATCACCACGGGCGTGATGTGGTGCCCATGGTGCCGCTGCCGATCCCCGGCGAAGACTGGCAACACCCGGCCCCGGTCATCGGGTTCGGTAAACCATCATCCATTTTCCCCAACATCGAAGACCACATGATCGCAGCGGTCATCAAAGACCTGTGAGGCAGCATGGCAACCAGAGAAAAGAAAACAGCAATCCCCGATGACTGCATGCCCATGTGCAGAAGCTGTGCATTCTGGGAAAGCGACAAGGACATCGACGGCGGTTTTTGCCACCGCCAGCCGCCGGCCGTATTCATGATCGACGACGAACCGGCCAGCATGTTCCCCGTCACCGGCGACAAGGACTGGTGCGGCGAATTCCGGCGCAAGACCAGTTGAGCAGTATGAGCAAAGCCGAGCTGTGGAAACAGGCTTTGGCCCGGCAAACCCGCAGCATGAAAGAGCGCCATGGATAAACCAGCAGATCAAAACACCTTGCCAGCAGGTTTGCCCACCCCGGACCAGATGAACACCATGTCCTGGGGCAAACTGATCAACTTGCGCAACCAATTCGGCAGCAACCAGGCGGTGCAGGATTACGTCGGTCCGTATGAACATCAGGCCTATGCGCGCGAAACCACGCAAGACAGCCCCTTCCTGGGTGGTTTGCAGATGGCAGTGGTAACGCCGGCCTATTCCGTTGCGAAAGGACTGGGCATCATCAACGCGGCGCGTGCGCTGGGAGCGGACGAAGACGACGGCACCAGGCAATCGCAGTCAAGCTGGGACGAGCTAACGCAAGGGTTTAAAGGCATCGGACAGGGCTTGTCGAATGCGCTGCGGGGAAAGTAACTCCCGCAAGCTGCATTGCGGCCACCAGATCAAGCCGCAGAGGAAATACAGCCCGGTTGACGCCAGGAAGTTCTCATAACGGATCATCTGGTGGTGCAAGAGCGTGTTATAGACCCAATAGCAGCCATCCACCGACCAATACCACCACCATATGGCCCACACAAAGGGCCTGTCAAATCGCAACGTGGCCAGCGACTTCACAATCGTTCTCAGGCCTGACGCTGCTGTCAAATAGGTAAACAGCGCCATCACCACGCTGATTCCCACATCCCAATCACTCGCATGGTAGTAGAACGAACCGGCAATGAGCAGGACGATGCCTGCCAGCAGGCTGAACAATTTCCAGGGACGTAGATATTCGCGCACGATGGCGTTATTCTATCGTCCTGGGCGCGCAGCAACAATGCAGCCATAAGCCATTTTGCGTGGGGTTTGATTTTCATGGAAAAAGTTCGCATTCTCTTCGTCTGCATGGGCAATATCTGCCGCTCGCCCACGGCTGACGGCATCCTGCGTCAGTTGGTGGCCGATGCCGGCCTGGCCAGGCGCATCAAGGTTGATTCCGCCGGCACCCACAACTACCACCCCGGCGAAGCCCCCGACGCACGCAGCCGCGCCGCTGCCTTGAAGCGCGGCTATGATCTTTCCCCATTGCGCGCGCGCCAGGTGGTCGATGCCGACTTCGAAGAATTCGACCTGCTGGTGGCCATGGACCAGGCCAACCTCGACAACCTCAAGCGGCGCTGCCCCAAGGAACACTTGGGCAAGCTGCACCTGATGATGGAATACGCCGCACAGCACGAGGCCGCAGAAGTGCCCGACCCGTATTACGAAAGCGCACGCGGCTTCGAGATCGTGCTCGATTACCTGGAAGATGCCTGTGCCGGCTTGCTCGCGCAGGTAAGGCCGCCCATCAAGGAAGGAACACCATGAAGCTGCCAACCCATCTGCTGCGTTTGCTGTGCGCCGCGTTCCTGTTCGGCATCGCCGCCCTTGCACCGGCCGGCGCACAATCAAGCAACTACTACGACAACAGCAAGCGCACCGACGCCTGGAGCGGCGGCGTGCGCATGATCCCCATCGAGACATCCAAGGGCACCTTCCACGTCTGGACCAAGCGCGTCGGCAACAACCCCACCATCAAGGTCTTGCTGCTGCACGGCGGCCCCGGCGCCACGCATGAATACTTCGAAGCCTTCGACAGCTTCTTCCCTGGCGCCAGCATCGAATATTATTTTTACGACCAGCTCGGCTCCGCCTACAGCGACCAGCCCGACGCGCCGGAATTGATCAACAACCTGCCGCGCTTCGTCGAAGAAGTGGAGCAGGTACGCAAGGCGCTGGGCCTGGACCACAGCAACTTCTACCTCTACGGCCAATCGTGGGGCGGCATCCTCGCCATGGAATATGCGCTCAAGTACCAGCAAAACCTCAAGGGCCTGGTGATCTCCAACATGATGTCGAGCATCCCGGCCTACAACCATTATGCCGACACCGTGCTCATGCCCGCCATGGACCAGAACGCCCTGGGTGAAATCCTCGCGCTGGAAAAGGCCAACAAATACACCGAACCGCGCTATGAAGAATTGCTCATGTCGTCGTACTACGTGCAGCACATCCTGCGCCGGCCGGCGGAGCAGTGGCCCGAACCCGTCACGCGTTCCTTCGCCCGCCTCAACCCCAAGGTCTACGTGCCCATGCAAGGCCCGAGCGAACTGGGCGCACACAACGCCATCCTGCAAGACTGGGACCGCACGGCCGACCTGCATCAGATCACCGTGCCCACGCTCGTCATCGGCGCACGCTACGACACCATGGACCCCGAGTACATGAAAATGATGGCCGGCAAATTCCCGCACGGGCGCTACCTGTATTGCCCGGAAGGCAGCCATCTCGCACTGTATGACGACCAGCAGACCTACTTCGACGGGCTGATCCGCTTCATCAAGGACGTCGATGGCAGGAAGTTCAAGTAGTGGCAATCCGCTTCAAGGTATTCGGCACACTGGTCCGCGTGGAACAGCACGCGGATGGCTGGCGCCCATACTACGGCGGTGAAGACGGCAAGAAGCGCATCGCCGATTTTGTGATCCCACACGATCTGGCCGAAGACGAACTGCGCGAATACCTGGCCGACCTGTTCCACGAAGACGCCAGGCCCGGCAATGACGACGTGGTCAGGCTCGATTGAGTGCAAGCAGGGGGTGTAGGCGGGGACGTGTTCCAGCGTTGACTCGGCGGAGCGTTGACTTGCACAGAAAATTGAACCGCGTGTGACACGCATTCCTGCTCGCTCAAGCTACGCTCAAAAACACGCCGGCAAGCAGGGCATATTTCAGCGGCAACCTGCCACCAGACGACAAAAAGCCGGGCAAGCGTAACTTGCCCGGCTTTTTGTTTATTTGCAGAGGCGGGAGAGCGTAGGCCGCCCTCCCGTGTGCTACCTCGATCAGCCCAGCAGGTGCACAGTGCCGCCGGTTGCAGCGGTCGTGTGCGCGAACGTGTAGCTCGTGCCGGTCAGTTCAACCACCGTGTCGCCGGTTGCCAGGCTGCCCGTGTCGGCACCCACCGTTTCCACCAGGTAGGTGTTGCCCTGGAACTGGAACCACGTCACGCTGTGCGCGGCCGTGGTGATCAGGGTGCCGGTGGCGCCCGTGGCTGCAGCAACCCAGTCGGCCAGCAGCGTGGTGTTGCCACCCGAACCGACCACCGAACCGGCCGTCACTTGCTGGAACGTCAGTGCGGAGCCGGTGTCGCCCGAGAACGTCAACGTGTCGACGCCGGTGTTGTTCAAGCCGCTGATCTTTTCGATGGCGGTCAGGGACGTGCCGGATGCGCCGAGGCTGATGACGTCGGCCGTCGTGGCGCTGTGGGCGCCCAGGCTGATCGTGCC
>Ga0134128_10000318_pt1 | contig 67832 bp, 63 predicted proteins | sample KB31754_FD_96462 | JGI IMG/M metagenome (GOLD analysis project Ga0134128, IMG submission 96462) | Terrestrial soil microbial communities with excess Nitrogen fertilizer from Kellogg Biological Station, Michigan, USA - KB3-175-4 | ecosystem: Environmental > Terrestrial > Soil > Unclassified ... | reverse complement strand
GCGGAACTGGCCCGCGTGCATCCGAAGATCGTGGTTGCGCTGGGCGCGATGGCTGCACAGACATTGTTCGGAAACAGCTTTCGCCTGTCCCGCGAGCGCGGCGAGTGGCGGGATCTGGGCGAGCATGCGCGCGGCATGGCGACCTGGCATCCGTCGGCGATCCTGCGCGGCCGCGAGCGCAGCGAGTCGATGTATCGACAATTGGTCAAGGATCTGCGTTCCATCGCGCGTGTCCGCTGAAAGTTGTCCCGCTGGACGTACGCAGCCGGGCCGGGCGAAGCGACTGTGTTTGAAGGATTGCAGGCGCGAACGACAACGCGCACGGGTACGACATGATGCGCGCCCCCGGTCAATGCGACTCCTGCCTGGCAGGTCGTTCCCGCGGGAGTCGAAAAAATCGAAAAATGATGGTTCTCTATATGGCCATATAGCCGTCTATATGGCCATTGACATGTGCGAATGCGGTAGCTAGAGTGGCCCCATTACTCATCGAGACCGGCTGAGGGACAGGCCCTTGGAAGCCGGGGCAACCCGCAAACCCGCAAGGGTTCGCACGGTGCCAACTCCTGCGGAGGCGCTGTATGCCGCCCGAGAGATGAGTCGCGCAATCCCGCCCGTCGCGGGATTGGACGGCTGTTTCCGGTTCCCGCATGACTCGATGTTCGATGCTCGAGTCGTTCGGAGAACCGCCATGAGTCTTGCCGCCGCCCCCGGAATCGCTGCACCGCAAATCGACGACGGTCCGCGCGCGTCGCGAAGCCGTCCGCCGTTTACCTGCTTGCGCGGAGGCCGTCGCATCCGCCTCGTTCCACGTTACGGAAAAGCTGCGGTTGACGTCGAAGTACATTACCTGTGGGCCGGCGCGCCGGGTGCGCCCACGGTGATCGTGCAGGGTGGCATTTCGGCGGATCGCAATGTCTGCGAAACCACCGGGCATGCCGCGCCCGGATGGTGGGAAACGGTCGTGGGCGCCGGCCGTGCGATCGATCTCGATCGCTTTCGCGTGCTTGCGATCGACTGGCTGGATGCCGATGACCTCGATGCGCCTTCGATCTCCAGCGCGGATCAGGCTGACGCCTTGGCGGCGTTGCTGAACGCGCTGGACGTCGCGCGGGTCGAGGCGTTCATTGGCGCGTCCTACGGTGCCATGGTCGGACTTGCGTTCGCCGCGCGTCACGCTGACCGGCTGTCCCGGCTGGTCGTGCTGGCCGGTGCACATCGACCGCATCCATTTGCGACCGCGCAACGTGCGGTGCAGCGGGGAATCGTCAAGCTTGGCCTCGACAATGGCTGCGTGGACGAGGCCTTGTCGCTGGCGCGGCAGCTTGCGCTGACCACGTATCGCAGCGGAGAGGAAATCGGCCGCCGGTTCGCCGGCCGCGCCGCATGCCGCGATGGCGAACTGCGATTGCCGGTGCAGGATTGGCTGGAACACCACGGTCGAAGCTTCGTGGCGCGTTTCGAGCCGCGCCGCTATCTCGCATTGTCGGAATCCATCGATCTGCACGACGTCGATCCTCAAGCCGTGCGCGTGCCGACCTCGCTGATCGGGTTCGCCAGCGACCGCTTGGTGCCGTTGGCGGACCTGTGCGAGTTGCAACAGCGCCTCGGCGCGCCGGCCAGCCTCGAAGTGATCGAAACGCGGTACGGCCACGACGGCTTCCTTAAGGAACACGAACGCCTGGCACCGCTGCTGCGCGAAGCCCTGCACGAATGTGGAGCATGACATGACCCCTGTCGCATCCTGTACCCGCGCGGTGCGCGCCGGCATCGACATCGACAATCAGCACGGTGCGGTGGTGCCGCCGCTGCACCTTTCGACGAACTATTCGTTCGCGGGTTTCAACGAAAAACGCGCGTACGACTATTCGCGCAGCGGCAATCCCACGCGCGACCTACTGGCCGATGCGTTGGCCGACTTGGAACATGGCGCCGGCGCGGTGGTGACCGCCAGCGGCATGGCCGCGGTCGCGTTGGCGCTGGAGCTGGTGCCGGCTGGCGGCAAGGTGCTCGCTGCGCACGACTGTTACGGCGGCACCTGGCGGCTGCTGGATGGGTGGGCGAAGAAAGGCCGTTTCGACGTGCGCTTCGCCGACCTCACCGATCCCGCCGCGCTCGCGGCGGGCCTCGCGGAAAACCCGGCGCTGGTGTGGGTGGAAACCCCCTCGAACCCGCTGCTGCGCATTACCGATATCCGCCACGTCGCGCACGCCGCACACGCGGTGGGCGCATTATGCGTCGTCGACAATACCTTCCTCTCACCGGCCCTGCAGCAACCGTTGATGCTGGATGCCGACGTGGTGGTGCACTCGACCACCAAGTACATCAATGGCCATAGCGACGTGGTGGGTGGCGCGGTGATCGCGCGCGGGCCGGATATCGCTGAAAAGTTGAGGTGGTGGGGCAATTGCCTGGGTCTCACTGGCGCGCCGTTCGACAGTTGGCTGACGCTGCGCGGCCTGCGCACCTTGTCGGCACGTTTGCGCGTGCATCAGGAGAATGCGTTTGCGCTGGCTGAGCTCCTGGACGAACATGCCGCTGTCACCCGCGTGTTCTATCCTGGGCTCGGCAGCCATCCGCAGCATGCACTGGCAGCCCGCCAGCAATCAGGGTTCGGCGCGATGCTGAGCTTTGAACTCGCGGGCGGCGAAAACGCGGTGCGCGCGTTCCTCGATGGCTTGCAGTGCATCACGCTGGCCGAATCACTGGGTGGCGTGGAAAGCCTCATCGCGCACCCGGCCACCATGACGCATGCGTCGATGGCGCCCGAAGCGCGCCGCGTGGCCGGGATTTCCGACATGTTGCTGCGTCTTTCGGTGGGCATCGAGGACATCGCCGACTTGTCCCGTCACCTGCGCGCGGCACTGGCGCGCGCGGATGCGGTGTCGCGAAAATTTGTGGCGGTCCCCGCATGAACGCGGTGCTGGCGGACGCGTCTGTTCCGCGTGTGGCAACACAGCGCGACATGGCGGTGGTGTTGTTCGGCACCGGCAAGGTCGGCGGGGCGTTCCTGCAATTGCTGCGCACGCCCGCCGGCGAAAACCTGCGGCTGCTCGGCGCGGCCAATTCACGTCACCAGCAGACGCAGCCCACGGCGTTGGCGGAGCGCCGCCTGCGCGAACGGCTGGACGCCGGCGGCGAACCGCGCGATGACGCGATGTTGCTGCGTGCGCTGCACGCGAGCACCGCGCAAGTCCGGGTGATCATCGACGCCACGGCATCGATGGAATTGGGGCAACGCCACCCCGAATGGCTGGCGCACGGTTGTCACGTGGTCACCGCCAACAAGGCATTGGCCGCCGGCGAACTCGCCGGTTGGTGCGCGTTGCAGGCCGCGTGCACGCAGAGTGCCCAATACGGCGACAGTGCCACGGTCGGCGCGGGGCTGCCGGTGCTGGCAACGTTGCGTCGCCTGCACGCCTGCGGCGACACGCTGACGCGCATCGAAGGCGTGTTTTCGGGATCGTTGTCGTACCTGTTCAATCATTACGACGGCCGGCAGCCGTTCTCGACGTTGCTGCGCGAAGCTTGTGCACTTGGCTACACCGAACCCGATCCGCGCGCCGATCTTTCCGGCGAGGATGTCGCGCGCAAGCTGCTGATCGTCGCGCGGGCGGCGGGATTTCCGTTGGACCGTGTGGAGGTCGCGGTAGAAAACCTGGTGCCGGACGCGTTACGTGAGGTTTCGCAGGCAGAATTCCTGGAGCGTGTCGACGAACTCGACGCTGCGGTCGCCGCGCGCCATGTTGCGGCTGTTTCGCGCGATTGCGTGTTGCGTTACCTCGCCCGTTTCGAGGCCGACGGTTCCGCGCGGGTCGGGTTGGTTGAAGTGCCCGCCACGCATCCCACGGCACACCTGCTCGGCGTGGACAACCTGTTCGCGTTCACGACCTCGCGCTACCGGCAACGCCCGCTGGTGATCCAGGGCGCGGGCGCGGGACCGGAAGTCACCGCGCAAGCGTTGCTGGGCGACGTGCTTGCATTGACCTGAGGAAGCCTCCGGTTTACAGCCCCGTCATGCGCTCCGCCGTTTCCTCGTCGGGCGGCACCATGACCTCGCCGGGACGGGCCTGCGCTTCCATCTTGATCGCCTCGACTTCCGGCGTGCGCCAACCGCATGCCAAGCCCCACGCAAAGAAGATCGCGCCCACCACCGCGACGATCAGCAGATCCCAGCCGTAAGGCAGGTAGCCGTGACCGCCGAACTTCGCGCTGCCCGCCCATGACAGCAGGGCGATCACGGGCAGGTAGAAGATCAGCCAGAGTGCGCCACGCACCTGCTTCAGCAAATCGGCGCCGCCGCGCCTCACCGCGTACCACAGCCAGATCGGCAGGGCGACCACCATCAGCAGGATGATCTCGCCGGTGCGTGGCCAGCGCGCCCAATACAAAAGCTCGGTCGCGAACACGAAGGCTAGGCCTGCGATCAAGGGCAGCAGGGGAATGCGCAATGGTCGATGCAGCTCCGGGGCGGTGCGCCTCAGCACCGACACGCTGACCGGCCCGGTCAGGTAAGAGATGATCGTGGCGACCGAAATCACTTCGGCCAGCGTCGCCCAGCCGCGGAAGAAGAACATGAAGATGAAGGCGACCACCAGGTTCAACCACATCGCCGGACGAGGAATGCCGAAGCGCGGATGCACGCGGCCGAACACCTTCGGCAGCGTGCCGTTGCGCTCCATGCCGTAGATCATGCGCGCGGTGGTCGCGGTGTAGGTGGCGCCCGTACCGGACGGGCTGATGAACGCATCGGAATACAGCAGCAACGCCAGCCAGTTGAGGTTCAACGCCAGCGCCAGTTGCGCGAACGGCGACGAGAAGTCCAGCGCGTACCAGCCGCCTTTCGCGAGGGCCGTCGGCTCCATCGCGCCGAGGAATGCCACCTGCAGCAACAGGTACACGATGGTCGCCAGCAGGATCGAACCGATGACGCCGAACGGCACGTTGCGGCCGGGGTTCTTGGCCTCGCCGGCGAGATTCACCGGACTCTGGAAACCGTTGAAGCTGAACACGATGCCGCTGATTGCGACAGCGGTGAGGATCGCGGAAATGTTGTAGGCGTGCGGCCCGCCATGCGCACCGATATGGAAGTTTTCGGGATGGAACGAGGTCACCATCAGCGCGATCGCCGTGAGCGCCGGCACGATCAATTTGTAGAGCGTGATCCACGCATTGGTCTTCGCGAAAAGATTCACGCTCCAGTAGTTCAAAAGGAAATACCCGATCACCAGCACGGCCGCGATCCCGAGGCCGGTGGTGCTCAGCACCCCGGCGCCGCCGGGTGCATGGTGATACAGGTCCTGCGCCCACTGCCACGGCCAGGAGGCCATGTACTGCACGGATGCTTCGGCTTCCACCGGAATCACCGAGGCGATCGCGATCCAGTTGGCCCACGCCGCGATGAAGCCGACCAGCGTGCCGTGCGAATACTGGCCGTAACGCACCATGCCGCCCGATTCGGGGAACATCGCGCCCAGTTCGGCATAGGTGATCGCGATGAACAGGATCACCACCGCGCCGATCACCCATGCCCAGATTGCACCTGGTCCGGCCAGTTGCGCCGCGCGCCATGCACCGAACAGCCAGCCCGAGCCGATGATCGAGCCGAGACCCGTGAACATCAGCGCCCATGCGCCGACGTTGCGGCGGATTGCGTATTCGTGACTCATCGCGACGACCTTCCCCGGCAAAACGGTTCCCGATGATCGCAGAACACGAGGCGCCTGTCCGCGTCGCGATGGTCATGTTCGTGGCGTGGCCGGTTGTGGCGTCCGTTACGCTTCGCCAAGTGGATCGCGATGGTAGTAACGTTCCCATGACCCGCCCCAGTACATTGCGGTGAACGCGTTATCTCACCTCCGGCACCCCACTGCCTCGGTGCGCGAGGGCGAGTCCATGAGATTACGGCGCGCAGTTACGCCGTCGCAAACGCTTCGCGGGTAAGGTTCAGCGGATCGCCATCGGTGCACACCACATCATCTTCGATGCGGATGCCGCCGTACTTGCGGAAAGTCTCCACTTTCTCCCAGGCCACATCCTTCGCGCCCGGCTTGGCTTTCAATTCCGCCAGCAGCATGTCGATGAAGTACAAGCCCGGCTCGATGGTGGTGACCATGCCGGGCTGCAGCGTGCGCGTCAGCCGAAGGTACGGATGGCCTTCGGGTTTCGGGATAGTGCCGCCGCGCTCGTCGTGCGCGAAGCCGGCCACATCGTGCACCTGCAGGCCGATCAGATGACCGAGGCCGTGTGGGAAGAACGCGGATGAGATGCCGTTCGCGACGGCGGCTTCGGCACTGCAGGTGATGAATCCCTGATCCCGCATCGCCTGCATCAAAACATGATGCGCATGGACGTGCAGTTCCGGATAGCTTTGCCCCGCGCGCACCTTCGCGCAGAAACCCTGCTGCGCGGTTTCGACCGCGTCGATCAGTGCCTGGAATTCGCCGGCGTCGGGCGACGCGTAGGTGCGCGTGATGTCGGACGCGTAGCCATGGAACTGCCCGCCCGCGTCGATCAGGAACGATTGCGCGTGCGCGGGCGGATTGCGGTCGAAGTGCATGTAGTGCAGCACCGCGCCGTGCTGAGCCAACGCGATGATGTTGCCGTAGGGCAACTGTTGCTCGGTGAGCCGCGTGGCTTCGAGATAACGGCAGTGGATGTCGAATTCCGACAGGCCTTCACGGAACGCCTGCTCCGCGGCGCGATGGCCGTGCACGCCGAGCTTGCTGGCCACGCGCATCATGGTGATTTCGTACGGCGTCTTGAATGCGCGCCGGTAATGCAGAAGGTTCAATGCGGATTCGGGATTGTCGGGCACGCAGTCGCCGATCGCGGCGGAGGCTTCCCCGATGATCGCGCAACGCGAAGCGTTTTTCGGCAGATGGGCGCGCGCTTCGCCCGGGGTGCGGATGGTGACAATGTCGAAGTGTTCCACCCAATAGCCGGCCGGCGCGGCGGGCACCACGTGCCAGTAGTCGTGGGGTTGCAGGAAAATCAGCTTAGGCTTCGCGCCAGGTGTGTGGACGAGCCAACTTCCAGGCGCGTCGATCAGCGGCAGCCAGTGCAGGAAATGCGGGTTGGCCTTGAACGCGTAATCCTGGTCGTCGAGGAACCAGCCGTGTGGCACGCCGGCGGCGATGACCAGCGTGTCGCGGCCGCAGGCGGCCAGTGCGTCGGCGCTGCGCTTTTCGATTTCGGCGAGGTGCGCGGGATACAACGCAGAAAGATTGTCTTGCGGCGAGGCGGTCATGGCGGCTGCACTTCGAACGCTTCAGTGAAGCTGGAAGCGCCATGATGCGGTGAAGTGCCGCGCAACGCAAAGTCGGCCTTCGTGGAACGTCATCCCATGGCAGGACGTTCTGATGCCCGTTACGCAACAAGTCGGCAAGGCATCATGGAATTCAACGGTGCTGCTGCGATCATGGACGATCGCAAGCTCAAGCGATCATGACGATCGCAAAGTCACGCCGCCGCGCCGTGTTCCAGCCACCGATCGAGCGATGCAGCCGCCGCGCCACTGATGGAGATGATGCGCAGGCCCGACCATTGGTAGCCGTTGGTGGCGGCGAGCTCGGTCCACATCGTGTGGACACCGGTCTCGACTTCGGTCGGTGTACCGCGCTTGTCAGGCAACCGGAACTTCAGTTGGTAAAGCGCATCGTCGCGCAGCGGGCGATGGCAGATCAGCATCATGCCGTTGCGCGAGAGGTTGCCGACCCGGCCGATGTTTTCACCGCTGATGCTGTCGACGACCTCGATGGGCGCCGTGGTGGGCTTGCGCGGGGCACTGCGACGTTCGTCGTTCATGTCGCGGGTTCCGTGAGTTGGTTGGGCTTACTGAATTTCCGCAAACCTGCCACCAATGCATTCCAGGCACGGTCGATCATACCGCCATCCTGCCTGGGAAGGAGACTAGCTTGGCCACGCGCCATCATTCTCGCAATCTGGTCCAGTGTTCGTTCAGGCGCGGCTGCCCCGCGCGCGTTGACCAGTAGGCAACGGCCGCTGGTGGGCGCGAACCAGGCAAGCTTGCGCGCAACCTTCTGGCCCTGCTGATTGATGGTGAATTCCAGCCAGCTTCCGAACGAAAGGCTCTTCAGCGTTTCCAGTGCGCGGCGCTCGCTGGGCGTCAGCGACAGCTTGCGCGGCCCAGCTTCGGCGGGCGAGGCGGCCTCGTCTTCGTCGGGTTTGTGGCGCGATTTCAGGCGAATCAGAAGTTCGGTCTGACTGGGCGGCGGCGCAGCGGACTGCGTGGCCGCCCGTTGCGGCATGTCCAGCGCATAGCGGGTGATCTGGTCGGCTTCGGTGGCTTGCAGCCCGACCTGGGTCAGGCCGTGGCTCAAATCCGCTGCAAGCTTGGTGTCGTCGCGTTCGATCGGCGAACCCAGCAATTGGTCGGCGGCTGCGAGCCGCCGGCGGTACGCTTCGCTGTTCTCGCCTTCGCGCAACAAGGTCAGCGTCAGGGCGTCGGTCCACGCGTTCTCGAGCAAGGCGCGCACCAGCGGCGTCGTCTTGTGGCCGGCGATGCGCTAGCTGACGGCGTCGGCGGCGGCGGTGCGCGCGTCGCGCAGCCGATCGCGACCTTGCGCGGCTTCCACTTGCCTGCGTTCGGCGATTTCGGCGCGCCGACTGAGCAGGCGCAGGTGCGAATCGAGGTCGTTGGCTTCGCGCTCGATCACGCCAAGATCGCCCTGGAATTCCGAAGCGACCCGTTCGACGGAGCGTTGCAGACGCTGGTTCAACGCGACATCGAAATGATCGTCGCTGCGATCCAGCCACAGGTTGGCCGTCTCCAGCACCAGGTTCAGCAGGCGCCGCGCGGGGTGATTCCGCACGGTGAAGAAATCATTGTCGGACAGCGCGACCCGCAGCAGCGGCACCTGCAGGTTCGCCAGCAATTGCTGGGCGACGCCCTCGGTGCGCGTTTCGTTGAGCAACTGGTCGTAGAGCAGGCCGACCAGATCCAGTGCGTCGCGGTGCTCGGGTTGCAGTTGCACCGCCTTCCCGTGGGCGCCGCGGCGCAGTTCCGCCAACAGGTCGCCGGTCAGACGTTCGCCTGGCTGCGGCGCACCGGCCTTCCGCGTGGGCAGCGCTTGCAGCGCGGTCAGTGCTTCCTGCAACTCCGGCATCGACGCGAATTGCGCCGACTGCGCAGCAGCCGCGCGCGCTTCCGGGTGCAGCGCGTGCCGGCGCGCATCGAGCAGCGCGTGCAGTTCGGGCATCGGCGGTGCGGCCGACGGGGTGTAGTTGGTCGCCGGCTCGATGGGACCCGAAGTCGGGATGTCGTCGGATGCTGGCAGCGAGGACGCCGGCCGTGGTTCCGACGACGCGCGCTTGGGCAGGTAGCTGCGCAGGTCGGGCAGGATGCCGGAAGACTTGAGGTGCTCGTTCAAGCGCCCGTAAAACGATTCGGCCGCGCCGAACAGGCGGCGGTCACACAGACGGTAGAAAAGCAGCCGGTGGTCGCGTTGCAGGCCGAGGTCGACGGCGGCCTCGTTCAACACGGCCGCCAGCGCGTGGGGTCCGGGCGGCAGCAGGTCGTTGTCGAGCGGGGGCGCCGCCACCAACACGGCGTAGCGATGACAGAGGTCGAAAATCGCGTTGCCCGCGTGCAATTCCGTGCGCGTGGACAGGTCGTCCAACGCCATGGTTTCGTCGAACTCGTGCGGATCGACCAGCGCCAGGCTCTCGGCGCTCAACTTGCCCGGCGCGCGCGCCTCCTCGGGCTGTGGCCGGCCGATGCCGGCGAAGCGGCGCTCCAGCAGCGTCATCAGCCGACCCTGGAAACGCGGGCGGCTGCGTTTGATCTCCTTCAGCGCCTCCATTGCCTCGTGCTGGGCCTGGCCGCCGAGGGATTGTTCGGCGATGCGGAACAACTCGTGTTCCAGATCATCCAGCACATTGCGCAGCAGCGGCTCCAGCAGGGCGCCGCACTCGGCCAATTGTTGCGCCAACAGGTGCCGGGCGCGTGGCGCCAGGTCGCCGCGATCAGCGAGTGTCGGCATGGTCGGTAGCATTCGATGGGGTCCCCGTGGGTTCACATGCAAGCTCCCTGCCAGCAAGATTGCCCACAACGGCCCGATTCTATGCAAGTGCGGCGGAAAGCGCCATCACGGCGTGCAGGTCATTCGTTGCCGGTCTTGACCCGAACCGCGATTGCCGGGCCGTCCACTTCGACTGTCACCTGCATCGGACGGCAGCACACCGGACAATCTTCGACGTAGGCGGCACTACCCGCCGATTCGTCCACGACGATTTCAATGGACTCCCCGCAGTACGGACAGTCGACGCCGACGAATTCAGGCATGCCGGCGCTCCGGCTTCCGGGATGGCAGGAACGCCTCGATCAGATCATTGAGGAAGCGCCGACCCAGCGGCGTGGCTTGCAACCACGCTGGATCATCGATCAGCCAGCCGCGCGCGCGGGCTTCGCGCAAAGTTGTCGCGATGGCATCCACGGGCAAACCGGTGCGCGCGGTGAAATCCGCCAGGATTCCGCCATCGTTCAAGCGCAACGCGTTCAACATGAATTCGAACGGCACCTGCTCGGCAGTGATGGTTTCGTCGCCACCGATGCGTTGCGGCGTGTTTCCCTGCTGCAGGTAGGCGCGCGGTGACCGGATTTTCCAGCGACGATGGATGCCGTGCGCGTCCGTGAGCTTGCCGTGCGCGCCCGCACCAATGCCGAGATAGTCTCCGAATTGCCAGTAGTTCAAATTGTGCCGGCAGCGTCTGCCAGCCTGCGCGTAGGCCGACACTTCGTATTGCGCGTAGCCCGCCGTCGCCAATCGTGCCTGACAGGCTTCCTGCATATCCCAGGCCGCATCATGGTCCGGCAGCGGCGGCGGCTGCTTGGCGAATGGCGTGCCGGGCTCCAGGGTCAACTGGTAATGCGAGATGTGCGCGGGCTGCAGCGCGATCGCATGTTCGATGTCGGCCAGCGCACCATCGAGGATTTGCCGTGGCAGCGCGTACATCAGGTCGAGGTTGATATTCGAGTAACCCGCGTCCTGGGCTTGTTTGATTGCGGCTGCCGCCTCGGCGGAAGAATGGATGCGGCCCAGCGCGCGCAGTTTTTCGTCATCGAAGCTCTGGACGCCGAAACTGATCCGGTTGACGCCCGCCCTGCGATAACCATCGAACCGTCCGTGTTCGACCGTGCCGGGATTGGTTTCCAACGTGATCTCGCAATCACGCGCGAACGGTACGCGTGCGGATGCGCCGTCCAGGATCGCCGCGATCGAATCCGGCGCAAACAGGCTGGGCGTGCCGCCGCCGAAAAACACGCTGATGATTCCGCGTCCGCGCACCACATCGTTGAAGTCGGCGAGATCACCGTCCAGGTCGGCCAGCAGGGCTGCGACGTATTCGCGCTCCGGCATTGCCGCGCGCAGTCCGTGCGAATTGAAATCGCAGTATGGGCACTTCTTCACGCACCAGGGAATGTGGATGTAAAGCGCCAGCGGCAATGAATGCTTGTCACCCTCTCCGTTCGGGAAAGGGTGGCGCGCAGCGGATGCTGGTTCGGGTTCGCGTGGCATCGCAGGCACTTTCATACCCTCACCCCTACCCCTCTCCCGGAGGGAGATGAGCAGAAAAAGCGGAGCTGCGCGCGCAGCGCCGCCAACGCCTGACCGCGATGGCTGATGCGGTTCTTCAGCGCAGGGGCGAGTTCGGCGGAACCCAAACCGCCGCCGTCATCGGGCAGGAATACCGGGTCGTAACCGAAGCCGTGTTCGCCCCGCGGTGCGGCGAGCACGCGGCCATGCCAGCGCCCGGTCGCGATGATCGGGTCGGGATCGTCGGGGTTGCGCAGCAGCGCGAGCGCGCATGTGAAGTGCGCAGTGCGCTTCGCCTCCGGCGTGCCTTCGAGTTCATGCAAGAGCCTGGCGTTGTTGGCGGCGTTGTCGCCGTGCACGCCGGCGTAACGCGCGGAATACAAGCCGGGTGCGCCATCCAGCGCGTCCACGCACAGCCCGGAATCGTCCGCCAACGCAGGCATGCCGGACGCGCGTGCGGTGTGACGGGCCTTCAGGATCGCGTTCTCGACGAAGGTCAACCCGGTTTCCTCGGCCTCGCCGATGCCGAGTTCATTTTGCGCGACGAGCTCGATCCCGCTGCCGGCCAGCAGGTCGCCCAGTTCCGCGAGCTTGCCCGCGTTGCCGCTGGCCAGCACCAGCTTCATGCGGCAAGTGCCGCACGCTGCGCTTCGACCAGTTCGCCGATGCCCTTCTGCGCCAGCGCCAGCAGTGCGTCCAGTTCCTCGCGCCGGAATGCATGGCCTTCGGCGGTGCCCTGCAGTTCGATGAAGCCGCCGCCATCGTTCATCACCACGTTCATGTCGGTGTCGCAGCGGGAATCTTCCGCGTAATCAAGATCCAGCACCGGCACGCCCTGGTACACGCCGACCGAAATCGCCGCGACCGCGCCGTGGATCGGGTTGCGTTTCAGCGCGCCGCGTTGGATCAATGCGTTCACCGCGTCGACCAGTGCCACGTACGCGCCGGTAATCCCCGCGGTGCGGGTTCCGCCATCGGCCTGCAGCACGTCGCAATCCAGCGTGATCACGCGTTCACCCAGCGCCACGCGGTCCACACAGGCGCGCAGCGAGCGACCGATCAGGCGCTGGATTTCCATGGTGCGGCCGCCCTGGCCGCCGCGCGCGGCCTCGCGTTGGGTGCGTTCACTGGTCGCACGCGGCAGCATGCCGTATTCGGCAGTGACCCAGCCCTCGCCCTTGCCGCGCAGCCACGGGGGAAGGCGTTCCTCGACGCTGGCGGTGCACAGCACGCGCGTGTCGCCCATGCCGATCAACACGGAACCTTCCGCGTGTTTGGTGTAGCGACGCTCGATCGTCACGGCGCGCAAGGCATCGGGCGCACGGCCGGAAGGACGCATGATGGCCATCGCAAAGGTATCCGCTGAGAACGTGACAGTTTACCATCGTGGCTTGTCACGATGATCGGGAACGCCCGCATGATCCGCAGCATGACCGCCTACGCGAACACGGAAGCCACCACCCCGCAAGGTTGGCTGGCGTGCGAAGTGCGGGCGGTGAATTCCCGGTTTCTCGAAACCGGCATGCGCCTGCCCGATGAATTGCGCACGCTGGAGCCGAAATTGCGCGAGCGCATCGCCACCCGGTTGTCGCGTGGCAAGGTCGATGCCACGTTCCGCTACCGCCCGCCGGCCGCGGCGGCGGATCTGCTGCTGGATGAGCGCACGGCCACGCAGCTCGCAACCGTTGCGGGTGCGCTCAGGGACAACTTCCCGCAGCTCGCCACCGATTTCGCGGCGTTGCTCGACTGGCCGGGGCTTCTGGTGAAACCGGAACTCGACCAGGACGGCTTGACGCAGGCCGCGGAAGGATTGCTCGAGCGCACGCTGGACGAATTCATCGCCGGGCGCGCGCGCGAGGGCGAGAAACTCGCGGCGGCGCTGCGCGAACGATTGGACGGCGTCGAACGCATCGTCGCCGAAGTGCGCACGATGTTGCCCGACATCCGTGGGGCGTTGCGCGCAAAACTGGAAACGCGATTGGCTGATTTGAAGCAATCCGCCGGACATCAAGGATACGATCAGGGCCGTTTGGAGCAGGAACTGGTGCTGCAACTTTCGCGCATCGACGTCGACGAAGAGCTCGACCGCCTCGCCGCGCATGTGGTCGAAGCGCGGCGCGTCCTGGCGCTGGATGAACCTGTCGGCCGGCGGCTGGATTTCCTGATGCAGGAATTCAACCGCGAGGCCAACACCCTGGCATCCAAGTCCGTCGACCCGCGCGCCACCCGCGCGGCGGTGGACCTGAAGGTCCTGATCGAGCAGATGCGGGAACAGGTGCAGAACCTGGAATGAGCGGCATTCTTTTCATCGTCGCCGCGCCGTCGGGCGCCGGCAAATCCACGCTCGTGAATGCGCTGCTGGCGCGCGAGCCGGGGATCGCGCTCTCGATTTCGCATACCACGCGCGCGCCGCGGCCGGGCGACAGGGATGGCGTGCAATACCACTTCGTCGATCGCGAAACGTTCGAAGGGATGGTGGCTCGCGGCGACTTCCTGGAACACGCCGAAGTGTTCGGCAACTACTACGGCACTTCGCGGGGCGCGGTGGAGCCCATTCTGGAAGCCGGCCACGACGTGCTGCTGGAAATCGATTGGCAGGGCGCCGAACAGGTGCGCTGCGCGATGCCGGAATGCGTGTCGATCTTCATCCTGCCGCCGTCGCGCGCGGAACTTGAACGCCGCCTGCGCGCGCGTGCCACCGACAGCGAGGCCACCATCGAGAAAAGGTTGGCCGCTTCGCGCGAGGAAATCGCGCACGCGGGCGAGTTCGACTGCGTCGTCGTCAATGATCGATTCGAAGAGGCGGTTTCAGCGTTGCAGGCGATCGTGCATGCCGCGCGTGCCGGGGAACTCCCCCCGCAGGATCGCCATCACACCCTGATCGCGCAATTGCTGGCTTGAGCTTGCGTCGCTCAGCTACCCTAGCGTGCTCGTGAACCCGGACCGCCTCGTCACGCGATGAATGCCGCTGCCGACCATGTGAGGACCGCCGACGCGCTGGCGCAGGTGCGCGACTTGCGCACGCGCATCGGTGCTAAGACGATTTTCGACGGGCTCGATCTGGAGGTGCCGCGCGGCAGCATCACTGCGATCATGGGTCCGTCCGGTACCGGCAAGACCACGTTGCTGCGTCATCTCACCGGCCAGCTTCGGCCGGATGCGGGCAGCGTGATTGTGGACGGCGAGGAGGTCACGAAACTCTCGCGAAGCGCGCTGTTCGGGTTGCGCGAACGGATCGGATTCCTGTTCCAGAATTCGGCGCTGCTGACCGACTTCAACGTGTTCGAGAACGTCGCGTTCCCGCTGCGACAGCACGCCAGGCTGCCGGAAGAATTGTTGCGCAACATCGTGCTGACCAAATTGCAGGCGGTCGGCCTGCGCGGTGCGGCCGGCCTGATGCCGAGCGAGCTTTCCGGCGGCATGGCGCGGCGCGTGGCGCTGGCGCGGGCGATCGTGTTCGATCCGATGCTGATCCTTTACGACGAACCCTTCGTGGGCCTGGATCCGATCGCGCTGAACCAGGTGCTGCGCCTGATCCGTACACTCAACAAGACGCTCGGGATCACGTCGATCCTGGTCGCGCACGAACTCGCGGCGATCCGGCAGGTGGCGGACCGCGTGTACCTGATCGCCAACGGCAAGCTGGTGGCGCAGGGCGCGCCGGACGAATTGGCGCACCAGGATTCGCCGTGGACGCGGCAGTTCTTCGGCGGCGAGGCTGACGGTCCGGTGCCATTCCACTATCCGGCGCCGGACTACGCCACCGAACTTGGATTTGCGGGAAGTACGCGATGAGCGCGAATGTCCGACGCAATTGGTTTTTGCAAGGCATCGTCTCGGTCGGCGAGTGCGGCTTGTTTTTCGTCGCCGTTTTGGGCGCGTTGCCGAAAAGCCTGCGTTATTGGCGCGAATTGTGCCGCCAGGTGTGGTTCGTGGGCGCGATGAGCCTGGTGATCGTGATGACCTGCGGCTTGTTCGTCGGCATGGTGCTGGCGCTGCAGCTTTACTACACGTTGTCGATCTTCGGTGGCACCGCGGCGCTCGGCACCGTGGTGGCACTGAGCCTGTTCCGCGAACTCGGGCCGGTGGTGACGGCGCTGCTGGTCGCAGGGCGCGCCGGCACCGCAGTCACGGCGGAAATTGGCTTGATGCGCGCGACCGATCAACTCGATGCAATGTCGATGATGGCAGTCGATCCGTTGGCCTACGTCGCCTCGCCACGTTTCCTCGCGGGTGTAATTGCGATGCCGTTGCTCGCCTGCGTGTTCAACGCGATGGGGATTTTTGGCGGACACCTCGTGGGCGTGACCTGGCTGGGACTCGACAACGGCACCTTCTGGGGCAACATGACGTCCACCGTGTCGCTGCAGCGTGACATTCTCGACGGCTTGTACAAGAGCATCGTGTTCGGCGGCGTCGTCAGCCTGATCGCGGTGTTCCAGGGCTATACCGCGCCGCCCACCAGCGAGGGCGTCGCATATTCCACCACCCGCACGGTGGTGTTCTCGTCGATCGTGATCCTCGCGTTCGATTTCGTGATGACGGCCTTCATGACCTGACTGCACGCAGCATTGGTGATCGCATGAATCCAAGACCTTCCTACGCCATCGGCACCGGCCTGTTCATCCTGCTCGGCTTTGCCGCGTTGGCATATCTCGCGACGCAGACCACGTCGGTCGCCAATATCCATCGCGGCGACAGCTACACGCTGAAGGCGCGCTTCCAGAACATCGGACAGTTGAAGTCGCGCGCACCGGTGAAGATCGCGGGCGTGCGCATTGGCGATGTGCAGTCGGTCACGCTGGAGCCGCGGCGAATGGATGCGTTGGTGGTGATGTCGATCGACAAGCAGTACAACGACATCCCGGATGACTCTGCCGCCGCCATATTCACCAGCGGTTTACTGGGTGACCAATATGTTGGCATCGAGCCGGGTGGCTCGCCCACGTTCCTCAAGAACGGCGACGAGCTGGTGCTGACGCAGTCGGCGATGAGCATCGAGAACCTGATCGGCAAGTTCCTGGTCAACGGCGGTCCGAAATCGAGCGGTTCCGATTCGTCGTCTGCCTCGAGCGCACCGCCGTCGTCCGGCAGACCCTGACACGATTTGGCCGCGCGACGCTGTTGCGCAGCCCGAGGAGAATGACATGCTGAAGCAATCCATCCGCGTGCTCGCGACAATGTTGCTGGTCGTCGCGTTCACCGTGCCCGCGATTGCGGCGTCCGAGCAAACGCCGCAGCAGATCGTGCAGTCGATTGCCGATCACCTGGGTACGGCCATCCAGGGACGCCAAACCGAACTGCGCCAGCATCCCGACCAGGTCATCAAGATCATCGATGACACCGTGCTGCCGCACTTCGACATGGATTACGCCTCGCTGCTGGTGCTGGGGCGCCACGCGCGCGAAGCTACGCCGGCGCAGCGCGTGGCGTTTGCGCGCGCGTTCTACAACGCGCTGACGCACCGCTACGCCGAAGGACTGGTTGCCTACACCCGCGGGGCGGTGAAGGTGTTGCCAGCGCAGGGGCCGCTGGACCAGCGCCGCACCATTGCCCGCACCCAGGTGCTGCTCGCGAGCGGCAAGAACCTGTCGGTGGACTATGCATTCCGCAAGACCGCATCCGGCGAATGGAAAGCGTACGACGTCATCATCGAGGGCATTTCCTACATCACCAATTACCGCAACCAGGTGGATGCCGAAATCCAGAAGGAAGGCATCGACGGCCTGATCAAGCGGCTGCAAACCGAAGGTGCAGGCGCCATCGATCAGATGAAGCAGCAGGACAGCGGACACTGACGCGATGGCACGCGCGAACGCCAACGCCCGCATGGTGACGCTCGGCACCCCCGACCGCGACACGCTGGCATTGTCGGGCGCCTTGACGTTCGCCACCGCGGCGCGCGCGTTCGCGGATGGCGCTCGCGCGCTGTCGGTCGGCGCGCAGACGCGGCTCGACCTTGGCGGCGTCAAACGTGTCGACAGCGCGGGACTGGCTTGCGTATTGGGTCTGGCCGCGAGCGCCAGCCGCGCGGGCAGGCGCCTTGGCGTGGTGCATTGGCCCGAAGGCTTGCGTGCACTGGCGGCGGTGTGTGACGTCGAAACGCTGCTGGACCAACCCGCAGCCGCCTGAGCGCTTCAGTCACTGGAACTCGCGGGCGGAGGATTGGTGCTGCTTGCCGCAGCCGGTGCCGCAGCACTCGAGGGCGCGGCAGGTGCTGGCACGGAGCCGGCCGACGCCGGCGCGGCGTTGTTGTTGATGCCGTGCGTTTTCTCGTATTGCTGTTGTTGTTGCAGCAACTGGTCGATGTCGGCGTCATTGTTCTCGCCGGGGCTCGTGCCCTGCAATTGTTCAATCGCCGCCAGCGGCGGGTTGCCGTAGTAGATCTCGTACAGGCGGTGCTGCCGGTACGCGTCGCGCATGAACGCATACGGATCGTAGGACGAGTCGATCACTGGATCGATGGGCAGCGCGCTGGCGCGCAGTGTCACGAGATAGGCCAGCGACGGCAGGTATTGCGCGTGCCACTTGAAGTCATGCTCGCGCGAATACCAACCCATCGGGTCGAAATAGCTGTCCACCGGCAATCGCCACACGTCGCGCAGCGTGGTTGGACCGACCAGCGGGAGCACGAGGTACGGACCTTCCGGCACGCCCCAGTGCGCCAGCGTCACGCCGAAGTCGGTGGGGTGCGCGGGCAGCCGCATCTCGCTGGCCGGATCGAAGAAGCCGAGGAATCCGACGGTGCTGTTGATGACGAATCGCCCGGTCGACTGCAGCGCCGGTTCCGGTCGGCCCTGGAGGACCTCGTTGATGATCGTGACGGGCGCGCGCAGATTCGCGAAGAAATTGCCGATCAGCACACGCTCCTTCGGGCCGGTCACCTTCACGTAGGCTTTGGCCACCGGCCGGATCGCGACCTTGTCGGCGACCCGATTGAGCGCGAACATCCTGCGGTTGAAGTTCTGCAACGGATCATCGGTGCGCGGCGGCGCGACGGCGCAGCCGGTCAGCACGCTGGCCAAGGCTGCAATGAGGATGCAGTGTGCGAGACGGGAACGGCGGGTGCTTGGCATGCGTCGCTGGATGCGGTCGAAGGGGTGGCGTTACAAGCGCGTAATTCTAAACGCATCGGTCCAAAATTGATCCATGCACGGGGCCTCCAGACGCAGGCGGCGTTCAGGCCAGCTGCGGGGCGCTCGATCGCCATTCCCGCCTGGATCGACAAATGCCGCATCGCTGCTACAATCTGGAAGTTTGCGATACAACCGGAAGCTCACATGGCACGCATCACCGTCGAAGACTGCCTGAAGGTGGTCGACAATCGTTTCGAACTGGTCCTGATGGCCACCCGCCGCGCGCGTCAGCTCGAGAACGGCGTCGAAGCCACCGTCGATCCTGAAAACGACAAGCCCACCGTCCTGGCGTTGCGCGAAATCGCGGACCGCACCATCGACATGCCGACCATCGATGAAATCGATCGCGTCGAGCGCGAACGCCGCGACCGCGAGGCCATGGAGTGGGCCGCGGCCGAAGTGGACGAGGACATGTCCAAGGGCCTCGACGACGCTTGACGGTTGACGCGGCGGCTGCCGCGCGCTTGCTCGTCGTCCCGGCGCAGGCCGAGACCTCGGTTTTCCCTTCTCCCTTTGTGGAAGAGGGTGACGGAAAGTGCCTAATGAGGGTCAGGACTTTCGCAATGCCGATCCGACACCCTTGTCTTTTTCCGCGCCGTCCTGCGGCGCGGGCTTGCCTTTCGGGGACAGTCACCAAAGTCATGCGCCAGGCATGACGGTTTCGCCGACGTCGCGTCGGCGAACTTCTTTGCGGTGCTCGTCGATCGCGCGCCGGCGCGACCATCCTTGGCCTCGAACATGCGCGCCTTGCTGGCGCGATCGGCTGCGCGCCCACGCGACCCCGGCGGCCGCGAGCGCATCCGCAATCCGTGGATGGACGAAGGACGTGTTCGCGGGGCGGCCTTCTCTTTTTTTCTCTTGGCCACGCAAGAGAAAGTCACCCGCGCCCCCGGGAAGGGCGCGGAAAAAGACAACGACGTCGACGCATCAATCGACATCCAAGTCTCGCCAGCGAGCGATACCGTCGTTGTGCTAGCTTGCCGCCATGCGCAAGCGCAAGACGCAATCACAAGCGGTGGCGACGGGGCAGCCGGCGAGCCAAGGCGTCGGCGCGGCCGGTATCGATGCGCTCGCGACGCAGCTTGCGACCTATCTTCCGTCCGAACAGATCGAACGAGTGCGCGGCGCTTACGCGGTGGGCGCACGCGCGCACGCCAGCCAGAAGCGCAGGAGTGGCGAGCCTTACATTACCCATCCGCTCGCGGTTGCGATGATCCTGGCGGGATTGCGCCTCGATCCGGAAACCATCATTGCGGCGATCCTGCACGACACCTTGGAAGATACGGGCCTCACCCGCGTGCAACTGGAGACCGGTTTCGGTCCTACGGTGACCGAGCTGGTCGATGGCGTCACCAAGCTGGAACGGGTGGATTTCGCCAGCCGCGTCGAAGCCGATGCGGAAAGTTTCCGCAAGATGCTGCTGGCGATGGCGCGCGATTTGCGCGTGATCCTGATCAAGCTGGCCGATCGCCTGCACAACATGCGCACGCTTGCGGCGATGATGCCCGACGCGCGCCGGCGGATCGCGCGCGAGACCCTGGAAATCTATGCGCCGATCGCGGCGCGGCTCGGCATGAACGCGATCAAGTCGGAGCTGCAGGATCTCGGTTTCCGCAGCCTGTATCCCGACCGTTACAAGATCATCGCCTCGCGCATCAAACGCACGCTTGGCAATCGTCGTGAGTCGATGGAGAAGATCGAGCTGGCGCTGGCCGAACGGCTGGCATCCGACGGCATTCCGGTGCGCATCATCAGCCGCATCAAGGCGCCGTACAGCATTTGGTCGAAGATGAAGAACGAGCACAAGACGTTCGACCAGTTGATGGACGTGTACGGCTTCCGACTGGTGACCGACACTGTGGCGCACTGCTATCAAGCACTGGGTTCGGCGCATTCGCTGTTCAAGCCGGTGGAAGGCCGCTTCAAGGATTTCATCGCGATCCCGAAAGCCAACGGCTACCAGTCGCTGCACACGGTGTTGTTCGGGCCGTTCGGCGCGCCCATCGAAATCCAGATCCGCACCGAAGACATGAACACCGTCGCCGAACGCGGCGTGGCCGCGCACTGGACGTACAAGACCGAGGCCGCGCCCGCCAACAGCGCGCAATCGCGCGCACGTGCGTGGGTATCCAGCCTTGCCGACAGCCAGGCGGCGACGCCTTCGTCATTGGAGTTCATCGAGAACGTCAAGGTCGACCTGTTTCCCGACGAGGTGTACCTGTTCACCCCGGCCGGCGACATCCAGGCGTTGCCCAAGAACGCGACCGCGCTGGATCTTGCGTTCGCGGTGCACACCGATGTCGGCATGCACGCGGTGGCCGCGCGCGTCGATGGCAAGCTTGCTTCGTTGCGTTCGCATCCGGCATCGGGCCAGACGGTGGAAGTCATCACCGCGCCGTCGGCGGCGCCCAATCCGCAGTGGCTGGACTTCGCGGTGACCGGCAAGGCGCGCGCCGCGATCCGCCAGTACCTGAAGCGCCTGCAGCACGAGGATGCAATCGATTTCGGTCATCGCATGCTGGAAAGTGCGCTGGACACCAAGGGTTCCAGCCTCGATGCCGTGCCGCCAGAAGCGCTCGATCGGTTTTTGGCCGAGCACAACCTGCGCCGGCTGGAAGACCTGCTTTCGGAAATCGCGCTCGGCAACCGCATGTCCGATCAGGTGGCAGCCAAGCTGACCGCAATGGGCGGCTCGGTGATCGGCGCGACCTTGCACCGGTCGGAAAAGATACGCATTAGCGGCGCCGAGCGCGGGATCCTCAGCTTCGGCAACTGCTGCCATCCGGTACCGGGCGACGACATCGTGGGTTATCTGTCGCCGGGCAAGGGCATCGTGGTGCATCGCGTGGAATGTCCCAACGTGGTGGAACTTTCCAAGCTGCCCGAGCGCCGCGTCGAGATCGGCTGGGACAAGGAAGTGCAGGGCGATTACCGCGCCGAGTTGCGCGTGGAAGTGGTCAACCGCCCGGGCGTGCTCGCGACGGTGTCGGCGGCGATCGCGGCCGCCGATTCCAACATCGACGACGTCAGGTACATCGAGCGCGGCGTGCAGGCCGCCACCCTGATTTTCATGATCGAAGTGAAGCATCGGAAGCACCTTGCCGACGTGATGCGGCGGGTGCGGAATACCAAGGTCGTGAATGGCGTGTATCGCTACCCCATTTGACTGCGATCATTCATGATCGCCGCATCCCGGACTGGCGTTCAACTGCAGCCTGCTGCACCTCAAGACCGGAACGGCCATCCATGACTTGGCTTTCCCCAACAGCGGCCCCGGATGGAGCTGTTATTCTGCCGCTTTCTTCAACATGATGTATTGCGAGAATCCATATGCCACGTCAACCGATTCATTCCGATTCCGCGCCGAAGGCCATCGGACCCTATTCGCAAGCCGTGCGCGCGGGAGACACGCTGTACCTGTCGGGCCAGACGCCACTTGATCCGGCGACCGGCGAAATGGTCGCGGGTGGCATCGAGGAACAGGCCACACGCGTATTCGAGAACCTTAAAGCGGTGCTCACGGCGGCCGGCGCGACGTTCGATGACGTGGTGCGCGTGGCGATCTACATGACCGACCTCGGCAACTTCGCCGCGGTCAACGAAGTGATGAAACGCTACTTCCATGAACCGTATCCCGCGCGCTCTACCATTGGCGTGGCGGCGCTGCCGCGCGCCGCGGCGGTGGAAATCGACCTGATCGCGGCGCCTCGACGCTGATGATTTCAGCCGTGAGGATTGAACGTGCTTCGAGCGTCGCGCATATCGCCGCACGGGTGACGCATCATCCCCGCGGCATCGGTTAATCTTGCGCGGTGATCGCGCTTTCCGATAGGCAGTCCGGCCCTTCGAACGACCCCGGACTTGCGCCGGTATCGTCGCTGCCCGGCGTCGGGCCTGCGCTGACCGAAACCTTGCACAAGCTCGGTGTCGAGCGGGTGCAGGACCTGTGGTTTCACCTGCCGCTGCGGTACGAGGATCGCACCCGGGTGACATTGATCCGCGATCTCGTGGCTGGCGAATCTGCGCAAATCGAAGGCGTGGTGGAAGCCGTCGAGACGGGCTTCCGCTACCGCCCGCAGTTGCGCGTCGCGATCATCGATGCCTCGCACGAGACGCTCATGTTGCGCTTCTTCCATTTCCGTCGACAGCAGGCGCAGCAATTTGCGCCGGGCTTGCGGCTGCGTTGTTTCGGCGCGATCCGTCACGGCCAGCACGGGCTGGAAATGGTGCATCCGCAGTATCGGGTGTTGCACGGCGACGTGGCGATGGAGGAAACGCTGACGCCGATTTATCCGGTCACCGAAGGCCTGGGCCAGCAGCGTTTGCGCGCGGTCATCGACAAGGCGTTGGCTCGACTGCCCAACGAAACGACGCTGGAACTGATTCCGCCCGATCTCCTGCAACCATTGGGGTTGATGCCGCTGCGCGATGCGTTGCTGGGCGTGCACCGGCCGATGCCGGATGCCGACGTGCAGGCCCTGCTGGCAGGTCGGCATCCCGCGCAGCAGCGGTTGGCTTTCGAGGAATTGCTGGCGCATCACTTGAGTCTGAAAAAATTACGCGCGCGGATGCGCAGGCATCGTGCTCCCGCATTGCCGCCCGATCCGTTGTTGCAAAAGCGTTTTCTGGATGCGCTGCCGTTCGCGCTCACCCGTGCGCAACAGCGCGTCGCGCAGGAAATCGGGCGCGATCTCGCAAAACAGGTGCCGATGCTGCGGCTGGTGCAGGGCGACGTCGGCTCAGGCAAGACGGTCGTCGCGGCGCTGGCCGCCTTGCACGCGATGGCGAATGATCGCCAGACCGCCTTGATGGCGCCCACCGAACTCCTGGCCGAACAGCACTTGCGCAATTTCCGCGCATGGTTCGAGCCGCTCGGCATCGATGTCGTGTGGCTGGCTGGCAAGGTGACGGGCCGGGCGCGCGACAAGGCGCTGACGCAATTGTCGCGCGGCGCGCCGATCGCGGTGGGTACCCATGCGCTGATGCAGGAGGGCGTGGAATTCGCGCGGCTGGGGCTGGCGATCGTGGACGAGCAGCATCGCTTCGGCGTGCAACAGCGGATGGCGCTGCGCGACAAGGGCATGGCGGGCGGCGAGGCGCCGCATCAACTGGTGCTGACCGCCACGCCCATTCCGCGCACGCTGGCGATGAGCGCCTACGCCGATCTGGATGTTTCCACGCTGGACGAGCTGCCGCCTGGTCGCACGCCCGTCCGCACGGTTGCGATCGCCAATACCCGACGCGACGAGGTGATCGAGCGCATTCGCGCAGCCTGTGCCGAGGGCCGGCAGGCGTATTGGGTCTGCACGCTGATCGAAGACAGCGACCAGTTGCAGGCCCAAGCCGCCGAAGTGGCGCACGCGCAGCTCTGCGCCGCGCTGCCGCAGCTTGCGGTCGGGCTGGTGCACGGCCGCATGAAGCCGTCGGTGAAACAGGCGGCAATGGATGCCTTCACGGACGCCCGCACCGCGCTGCTGGTCGCGACCACGGTGATCGAAGTGGGCGTTGACGTGCCCAATGCCAGCCTGATGGTGATCGAGAACGCGGAGAGGTTGGGCCTTGCGCAGTTGCACCAGCTACGCGGACGCGTGGGCCGCGGCAGCGTCGCTTCGACCTGCGTGTTGCTGTATCAGTCGCCGCTGTCCGGTTTGGCCAAACAACGGCTGGAGACCTTGCGCGAAACCAGCGACGGTTTCGTGATCGCGGAAACGGATCTGCGCCTGCGCGGTCCCGGTGAATTGCTGGGTACCCGCCAGACCGGCGAGATGGGTTTTCGGGTAGCAGATATCATCCGCGACGCCAGCCTGATGCCGGCGGTGCAGCGGGTCGGCGCGGCGTTGCTGCTAGGACATCCGGCCTTGGCGACGCGCCTGACCGCCCGCTGGATCGGGGCGGCGGCGCGGTTTGCGGAGGCCTGAGCCGGACTTGCCCGAAAAGCTTTGGCCGGGTTACAATTCCGCCCTTGCCCGAAGCCTTTGAACCCAGGCGGACCCATCATGAAAGCCGACACCCATCCGAACTACCAACCGGTGGTTTTCCAGGACGCCGCATCCGATTTCGCGTTTCTGACGCGTTCGACGATGACCAGCGAGGAAACCATCAAGTGGGAGGACGGCAACGAATACCCCGTGATCAAGGTCGACATTTCATCGGCGTCGCATCCGTTCTACACCGGCAAGCAGAAAGTGCTTGACGCAGGCGGCCGCATCGACAAGTTCAAGCGGCGCTACGCAGCCGGCAAGAAATGAGACTGTTTGTCGTCGTCCCGGAGAGCGCTTGAATATGCGTTGATCCGGGATCCAGACTTCGTCCCATGATGGTTTTCCGACGCCTTCCGCCCAACGCGGAAGGCGTTTTCATTTACGGTTGATGCGTGCTGGACCTGCGTACGCGGGCGTATCGTGCGATAATTCCGCGATTGCTTGTCGCGATCAGTCCGTTGTCGCGACGTACCGAAGGAGTCCTTGCAGTGTCCAACAAGAATGCCACGCTGACCGCCGCCGACCGTTCCGTTTCCCTGCCATTGGTGGAGGGCAGCCAGGGGCCGAGTTGCATCGACATTGCATCGTTGTACCGCGAAACCGGGCACTTCACATTTGATCCCGGATTCGCGGCCACCGCCGCGTGCAAGAGCGCAATCACTTTCATCGACGGTGACAAGGGCGTGCTGCTGTATCGCGGTTATCCGATCGAACAGCTCGCGGAAAAATCGCGCTTCCTCGAAGTGGCTTACCTGCTGCTGGAAGGCGAACTGCCGACCTCCGCTGAAATGGCCACGTTCGAGGACGCGGTGACGCATCACACGATGATGCACGAGTCGGTGAAGAACTTCCTGCACGGTTTTCACTACGACGCGCACCCGATGGCGATGCTGTGCGCGGCAATTGCGTCGCTGTCGGCGTTCTATCACGACACCGTCGACAACGAAGATCCGGCACAGCGCAAGCTGGCCGCGATTCGCCTGATCGCGAAGATGCCGACCATCGCGGCGGCCGCGTACCGCTACTCGATCGGCTGGCCGATCCGCTATCCGCGCAACAACCTCGAATATGTCACGCGATTCCTGCACATGATGTTCGAGGTGCCGAGCGAACCGCTGGAACTGAACCCGGTGGTGGCGAAGGCGCTCGACCTGCTGTTCATCCTGCATGCCGACCACGAACAGAACGCCAGTACCTCGACGGTGCGGCTGGTCGGCTCGACCGGCGCCAACCCGTACGCATCGATCGCGGCCGGCATCGCCGCGCTGTGGGGTCCGGCGCACGGCGGCGCCAACGAGGCGGTATTGAAAATGCTGGCCGAGATTGGCGACGCGAAAAACGTCGAGAAGGCGATCGCGCGCGCCAAGGACAAGGATTCAGGGTTCCGCCTGATGGGCTTCGGTCATCGGGTGTACAAGAACTTCGATCCGCGCGCCAAGATCATCCGCAAGATGACCCACAAGGTGCTGGACGAGCTCGGCGTCGACGATCCGCTGCTGGATGTGGCGCTGAAGCTCGAAGAAGCCGCGCTGAAAGACGATTATTTCGTCGAGCGCAAGTTGTACCCGAATGTCGATTTCTACTCGGGCATCATCTACAAGGCGCTGCGCATTCCGACCGAGATGTTCACGGTGATGTTCGCGATCGCGCGCACCGCAGGCTGGATCGCGCACTGGATCGAACAGCACGAAATGCCGGGAGGTCGCATCGGCCGGCCGCGCCAGGTGTACGTCGGCGCGACGCCGCGGGATTACACCGCGCTGGACAAGCGCTGACAGGGATCTCCGCATATCCTGCTGCGCCTGGCGGCTCGCAAGCCGGCGTTCAAATCGGTAGTCGCTGCTGATTCGGTCGGGAGTTTCGTCAGGCAGCAGTGCGTAGGGCGGGAGGAGCGCGGCGCATCCCGCCATCTGCATGTTTCAATCGCGGCGGGATACGCCGCCGTGGGGTTGCTCCCGCGCCACACCCACCGTCTCCGTCAGCAAGGTTTCCACTTGCGCCAGCGACGCGCGCTGTTGCGGACGTTCGCTGACGGGATCGAGCGGCGCTTGCCGAACTGCATCGCGCGGAAACACGGTGACGTCCATGAGGACGTCGTCGGCGGTGAACAGCAGCACCGGAAATTCGCCGCTGCGCACCCGGTCCACCCGGAGTGTGCGGGCGCGCGTCTCGAACGCGATGCCGCGGTCGTGCAGGAATCCGGCCACGTTTTCGGGCGAATCCTCGAACACGTGCAGGCTCACGGACGAGTGGGTATCGGCGGTGCCTTCCAGCACCGAGCCCACCAGGCGCGGCTCGAACCGATCCAGAAACTGCATCGCGTTGTGCGCCGCCTCGCGTCGCATGCGCAGCGCGTGGGGCTGTTCATCGGCGCGGAACAGGCGTTGGTGTTCGCGCAGCGCTTCCTCGATTTCACGGTTGCGCGGCAGGAAGCCTTCGTCGCTGATGCCGATGTTTTGCGCGGCCTTGCGTTTGGCCATCCGGAAATCCCGGATGCCATGTTCGCTTATCAGGCGCGCGGCTTCGAGGGCGATGCGCCGGCGCAATTGATGGCTGCGGCCCTCGGCATGGATGCGGTGGTACCCGGCGGTCTTGTGCATGGAAAACACCCTGTAGCCGCGTTGGGTCCAGTGTCGCAAAAAGCGGATACAAAAAGCAAAGGGTGAGGTCACGTGGCCGCGAGTTGCCTTGACTGCGCGTGCTGGGAGCGTGAGAACGGCGTAGCCGGCCTGCAAGGTGAGCGCCAGGATCGCACGAACAACGGCGACTCGCACGTGATCGAACGCCAAGTCAGGAAGCCGAGGGCAGGGTTGCCCGGTGGGCGCTGGACGCGCGAACCCAGCAGCGGTAGCGGAAGCCCCTTCGTTCTTCTTCTCAAAAAATATCGTACGCAGGCGCCTGGTTCTGCTGCTGTTTGGCCTGTTCGCGCAAGCGATCCAGATCCTCGATCTTGAACATCTCGCTCATGGTGTTGCTGTCGCCGGGCGGCGCCGGCAAGCCGGTCGTGCGGTCGATGGTCGCGGTGACGATACCGGGCGGCATAGGCAGCAACGCTTCCGGCGTGCCTTGCAGCGCCGGGCCCATGAACGCCATCCAGATCGGCAGCGCCGTTTTTGCACCGAACTCGCCGTGGCCGAGCGAACGGTAGTCGTCGAAGCCCACCCAGACGGTGGCCACGAGATCGCTGTTGAAGCCGCAGAACCAGCCATCGTGATGATCGTTGGTGGAGCCGGTCTTGCCTGCGAGATCGTCGCGGCCGAGTTGCATCGCAGCCGCGGCGCCGGTACCGCCCCCATAGATCACGCTTCGCATCAGCGACACCATCAGGTAATCGTTGCGCGGATCGATCACGCGCGGCGCCAGCAATGGCTTGTTCGATTCGCCCTGGCTCAACGCGTTGGCCGTATCGGCCAGCGCACCGGGGTCACCGGCGGCGGCCGCGGGCTGCGCAGGTGCGGCAGTGGTCTTGCCCTCGTCCAGCAGGCGCGCTTCGCACGTCCGGCAGGCCTGCAGCGGATTGGCCTTGTAGACGGCCGTGCCGTCGCGGTTGTCGATTTCCGCGATGTAGTACGGATTGATCAGGAAGCCGCCGTTGGCGAACACGGCGTAGGCCCGCGCCATCGCCATCGGCGATACCGAGGCGGTACCCAGCGCCATCGACAGGTTGCCCGGAATCGCGTCCAGCGGAAAACCGAAGCGCGTCGCGTACTCGCGCACGTAGCGCACGCCAACGGCGTCCAGCAACCGGATCGCGACCAGGTTCACCGATTGCGCGAGCGCCTCACGCAGGCGCATGGGTCCCCGGAATTTGTCGTCGTCGTTTTGTGGCGTCCACAATCCACCGGGTTTGGATGGATCGGGCAGGGCGATCGGCGCGTCGTTGATGATCGACGATGGCGTATAGCCCCGGCTGAACGCTGCCGAATAGATGAAAGGCTTGAAACTCGATCCCGGTTGACGCTGGGTCTGCACCGCCCGATTGAACTTGCTCAGCTGGAAATTGAAACCGCCGACCAGCGCCTTGACCGCGCCGTCGTCCGGCGACAACACCACCATCGCGGACTGCGCCGCGGGGATCTGCTCGAGTTCCCAATGTTTCTTGTCGCCGGTGGCGACTTTCTCATCCTTCGCAGGTTTGGCGGCCGCCGTGGTCGCAGCTTCCGCGTCCGCCACTTCGCGCACGCGGATGATGTCGCCGGGCCGGAGGATCGAGGCTGCGCCCTTGCCGCCGGTCTTGGCCTTGCGCGCAAAGCCCATCGCCCATTTCATGTCGGCGGCGGACAACGCGATGGTCCCGCCACCTTGCACGTAGACCTTGGCCTCGTTTTCGGCGGCTTCGGTGACGATTGCTGGATACAGACCGCTGAAGTCGGTGTAACCCGAAAGGGCCTTCTGCAGCGCGGCCGGCGTGGCGGGCTGCGACAGTGCGACGTGCGCTTCCGGGCCCCGGTAACCGTGGCGATGATCGTAATCCTCGAGCCGGCTGCGCAGCGCATGGTTGGCCAGCGCCTGCATGTGGCTGTCGAGGGTGGTGCGGATCACGTAACCATCGGTTTGCGCCTGGTTGCCGAGTTTTTGCAGTGCCTGCTGGCGCACCATTTCGGCGAGGTAGGGCGCGTCCACCTCGATCGGGGGTTCGTGCGGTGCCGCGTCATCGGGCGCGGCGATCGCTTGGTCGTATTCGGCCTTGTTGATGAAACGGTGCGTGAGCATCTGCCCCAGCACCCAGTTGCGGCGCGCGATCAGGCGCGGCTTGTGGTCCATGGGATTGACCACCGTGGGTGACTGGAACGACGAGGCGATCGCGGCGCACTGCGCCAGCGTCAACTGGCCGATCGTTTTCCCGTAGTAGTACTGCGCCGCCGCGGCCACGCCGTAGGAGCGGTGGCCGAGGAACATCTTGTTGAGGTAAAGCTGCAGGATCTGGTCCTTGGAAAGCTCGCGCTCGATCCGGAATGCGGTGAGCATTTCGGTGAGCTTGCGCGTATAGGTTTTCTGCGGGCTCAGGAAGAAGTTGCGCGCCACCTGCTGGGTGATCGTCGAGCCGCCCTGCACCTTCTCGCCGTGGTGCAACGCGACTTCAAGGGCTGCGCGAAAGGTGGAGGTGATGTCGATGCCGGAGTGGTGGTAGAAGTCGGCATCTTCGGCGGCCAGCACCGCGTTCTTGAGGTAGGCCGGCACGTTTTTGACCTGCACCGGGATACGCCGGGTTTCACCGAACTCGGCGATCAGTTTGCCGTCGGCGCTCAGCACCCGCAGCGGCACCTGCATCTGCACGTCTTTCAGCGATGCCACCGAGGGTACGCGCGGTTCGATCAGCCACCAGGTGATACCGCCCGCGATGACACCCAGTACCAGCAGACACGCCACACCAATCAGTGCGATCAGCGCCAGTCGTTTAAAGATTCTCATGCAGTTTCCGGATCAGGCGCAGTGCACGGCGCGGACGGCGTCGCAGAGGGCGAGCGGCCTAGGCCAAGACGGGGTGGAGAGTATAGATGCTCGCTCCGGACGCAGGTTCCGTGATGATCGACAAAGTTCGTTTTTGCAGAAAGCGTATTCTCCGCCGCGCGGGCACGGCTTTTGCTTGCACGTGTGGCGGGGCTTTTACGCATTGAGAACAGCCGGCAAGCGCCGGGTTTGCGGGCGGGGACGCAGATCGTGGGCAACAAACCAGCTCGCGGATTTGTGACGCACGTCCGCCGGAAACATGCAAGCAACGAGGATGATTTCACGTCGAAAGCGCAGAAACATCATAAACTTGTACGCACTTTGCAAGGTTATTGATATTTCGTTAACTTTCGTATCTAATTCAGTCGCGCCCCGTTTTTCTGCGAGCGGGCACGGGGAAGGGGAATTCCAGTGGGATTACTGACAACCAATGCTGCGCCGCTGATCGGCGTCGATATCAGTTCGACTGCGGTGAAGTTGCTGCAGTTGACCCAGGCCGGTTCGCGTTATCGCGTGGAGCATTACGCGGTCGAACCCTTGCCGCCCAACGCGGTGGTCGAGAAGAACATTGTCGAGGTGGAAGCGGTCGGTGATGCGATCCGACGTGCGATGCAGCGCTCCGGCGCGCGCACCAAGTATGCGTCGGCTGCGGTCGCGGGTTCGGCGGTGATCACCAAGGTGATCCCGATGCCGGCCGACCTTTCCGATGACGACCTCGAAGGCCAGGTGCAGGTCGAGGCCAATCAATACATCCCGTACCCGATCGAGGAAGTCAGCCTCGACTTCGAACCGATCGGCCCGGTGAAGGACAACCCGGAGATGCAGCAGATCCTGCTCGCTGCATCGCGTACCGAGAACGTGGACATGCGGGTTGCGGCGCTCGACCTCGGCGGCCTCACCGCGCGCGTGATCGATGTCGAAGTGTTCGCAATGGAGAACGCGTTCCGGCTGGTGGCCGACCAACTGTCGGTGCCGCGCGACGCGCTGGTCGCGCTGGTCGACGTGGGCGCCACCATGATCACGCTCTCTGTTCTCAAGAATCAGCGCACCATCTATTCGCGCGAGCAGGTGTTCGGCGGCAAGCAGCTCACCGACGAGGTGATGCGCCGCTACGGCATGTCGTACGAGGAAGCCGGGCTGGCCAAGCGTCAGGGCGGCCTGCCCGAGTCCTACGAAATCGAAGTGCTGGAGCCGTTCAAGGAAGCGATGGTGCAGCAGGTCAGTCGCCTGTTGCAGTTTTTCTTCGCGGGCAGCGAATTCGGCAAGGTCGACCAGGTCGTGCTGGCCGGCGGTTGCGCGTCGATCGCCGGCGTCGCCGACATGGTGGTCGAGCAACTCGGCGTGCCATGCGTGGTGGCCAATCCGCTGGCCAGCATGTCGTTGTCGCCGCGCCTGCAAGCGCAGACGCTGGCGCAGGATGCGCCCGCGCTGATGATCGCAGCTGGGCTGGCCTTGAGGAGTTTCGACTGATGGCCAAGATCAATCTACTGCCTTGGCGCGCGGAGCGGCGTGAGCGCCGCAAACGCGAATTCTTCACGCACCTGGCCGTCGCTTTCGTTGCCGCGCTGGTGCTGGTCTTGTTGTGGGGTTTCTGGGTGAGCCTGCGCATCGGCAACCAGAACGACCGCAACGAATACCTCAAGGGCCAGATCACCCAGCTCGACGCCAAGATCACCGAGATCCAGAACCTGCAAAAGGTCAAGGACCATCTGCTGGCGCGCAAGCGGATCGTCGAGAAACTGCAGTCCAGCCGCTCGCAGATGGTGCACCTGTTCGATCAGATCGTGCAGACCATCCCTGCCGGCGCGCGCGTGACCGGCCTGAAGCAGCAGGGCGACAAACTCACCCTCGATGGCGTTGCGCAGTCCAACGCGACGGTCGCCGAATACATGCGCAACATCGAAGCCTCCCCGTGGATGGGACCGACCACGCTGGTCAGTACGACCAACGTTCACAACGCTACGAATACGCCCTACGAATTCGAGTTGGTCGTGGCGCTGACCACGCCGAAGACGGACGACAACGGCGCCCCGGCTTCGGGTTCGTCCGTGGCACCGGCAGCGGCATCGACGACAACCCTCGCGGCGGCTGGCACTTCCAGCACGGTTCCGATGGCGGCATCGGCGGCACCTATCCAGGCGCCCGCTTCGCCGGCGGTTGACCCGGCCGCGACATCGGCGCCGGTGGCTTCGTCCGCGCGGGCAGCAAAGGCGCCGCAGGCGCCCGCTGCGTCCGCGACCAAGGGAGGGGCCAGGCCATGAAATTGTTGGATGACCTGCGCAATCTCGACCGCAACAACATCGGCTGTTGGCCGAAATCCGTCAAAGGCTTTTTCATCGGCCTCGTGATCGTCGTGGTCCTGTTCCTCGGCTGGTACTTCTACATCAGCGGCCAGCAGGACACGCTCGCTTCCGGGCAGCAGCAGGAAGTGAAGCTGAAACAGGAATTCGAGGACAAGCACGCCAAGGTCGTGAACCTCGACGCGCTGAAAGCCCAGCTTGCGCAGATGAACGGGATGCTGAGCCAGATGCTGCGCGAGTTGCCCAGCAAGACGGAAATGCCCGCGCTGCTGGTCAACATCTCGCAGACCGCTCAGGCGGCCGGCATCGAGACCGAGTTGTTCAAGCCGCAGCCCGAGATTCCGAAAGAGTTCTATGCGATCCAGCCGATCGCGCTCAAGATGCAGGGAACCTACCACCAGTTCGGTACCTTCATCAGCAGCGTCGCCTCGCTGCCGCGGGTGGTGATCCTCACCATGCACGACGTTTCCCTCAAGGCCGCCGGTCCGGGCGGTGCCAAGGATGCGCCCCCGCCGGGCGGCGAGCTGACCCTGGAAGGCACCGTGCAGACCTATCGCTACCTCGGCGACGAGGAAGCCAAGAACGGCAATGCGCCGGCCAAGAAGGGAGGGAAGTGATCATGCGACCCACCCGCATTGCCATCGCTGTCGCGACGCTCGCCATGATGTCCGGTCTCGCTGCGTGCAGCGGCCAGGGCGACCTGCATGACTGGGTTGCCCAGGTGAAGGCGCGCAAGGGCGCGCCGTTGCCCGCGCTGCCAGTCGTCAAGACGTTCGAGACTTTCACCTATCAGGATCAGGACCGGCGCGATCCGTTCGAGCCGGCGCCGCCTCAGGCCACCGCGCAGAATGCGGCCGGCCCGCACCCCGACCAGAACCGTCCGCGCGAGCCGCTGGAAGCCTTCCCGCTCGACAGTCTGAAGATGGTCGGCACGATCGGTGCAAAAGGCAGTGTCGAAGCGTTGATCAAGGATCCGCAGGGCGTGATCCATCAGGTCCACGTCGGCGACTACATGGGCCAGAGCTACGGACACGTCCTCCAGGTGACGCCGAGCGAAGTGGATCTGGTGGAGCTGGTGCCGAATGGTTCGGGCGGCTGGATGGAACGCGACGCGAGCGTCGCATTGGGCGACAAATGACGATTCATCGGGGGTTACGTTCATGATGATCAAACCTGCTCACTACCTCCGTCGCTGCAGTGGCGGCCACGTCCGATCGGTACGCGGATGGATGGCGTTGCTGTCGATGTCGGTGATGACGATATGCCTGCTGGTGGCGGGACCGGCCATAGCCGCCAATACCTTGCAGAACGTCAGCGCCACGCCGCTGCCCGGTGGCAAGGTCCAGGTGACCCTGACCTTCTCGGGTCCTGCCGCCACGCCGCAGGCGTTCAGCACCAACACGCCGCCGCGCATCGCAATGGATTTTGCCGATACCAGCAATGGGCTTGCGCAGCGCAATTACCCGGTCAACCAGGGCACGGCCCAGGCCGTCAGCGCGGTCGAGGCGAACGGCCGCACCCGCGTGGTGGTTGCGTTGTCGCAACCATCGCCCTACGTGACCAACGTTGAAGGCAACCAGGTCGTCGTGACCATCGGCGACGGCATGTCCAGTGCTGCGGCCGCCGCTGCACCCGATACGGACGCACAAGCCCCGGCGCTGGCGACCACGCCACCGCCGCCGCAGTCACCACGCTCCTTGTCGGTGGCTACGACCAACCCCGACAAGGCTGCCGCGATGGCCGGCAGCAACGTGATCACGGGCGTCGATTTCCAGCGCGGTGATCATGGTGGCGGCAAGCTGGTGATCGATTTCAGCCAGCCTGGTGCCGCGACCAGCATGCACAACCACGGCGATACCACCGTGATCGATGTCGCCGGCGCCAACCTCGCGGCCTCGCAGGCGCGCCGCCTGGACGTCACCAGTTACGGAACGCCGGTCCGCGCCGTCAATACCCATGCGGTGGCGGGAGGCGCGCGGATTGACGTGGATACCCGTGGCGTGGTGCAGACCGCGTCCTATCAAACGGGCAATCAGTACGTCGTCGAATTCTCGCGGCCGACGTCCAGCGAATCGAGCCTGCTGGGCGCGCCCAAGCCCATCGTGTACAAGGGCAGCCGCGTCACGTTCAACTTCCAGGACATCCCGGTGCGTTCGGTGCTGCAGCTCCTGGCCGACGTGTCCAACCTCAATATCGTGGCAGCCGACAGCGTGCAGGGCAACGTGACCCTGCGCTTGGTCAACGTGCCGTGGGACCAGGCGCTGGACGTGATCCTGCGCGCCAAGGGTCTGGCCAAGCGCCAGAACGGCAACGTGGTCTGGGTCGCGCCGCAGACCGAGATCGCGAAGTACGAGGAAGACATCGCCAATGCACGCGAGAAGCAGCTCAACAGTTCGCAGCTTGTCACCGATTACATCCCGATCAACTACGGCAGCGCCAAGCAGATTGCCGACCTGCTGACGTCGGGTGCCAAGGCCGGCAATGTCGGCGGCGGCGGTGGCTCGACCAGTTCCGAACGCGGGTTCCTGTCGCCGCGCGGCAGCGTGTCCTTCGATGAGCGCACCAACACCCTGCTGGTCAACGACACGCCGGAAAAGGTGCAGGAAATCCGGCAACTGGTGTCGGTGCTCGATCGCCCCGTCAAGCAGGTGCTGATCGAATCGCGGCTGGTGATCGCGACCGACAACTTCACCCGTGAACTGGGCGCCAAGCTGGGCGTCGGCATGTTCCACATCAATCCCAGCGGCCAGACACTGTTGACCAACAACACGGCGGAGAACGTTGTCACGACCGGAAACAATGTCGCCAATGCACTGTTCAAGGAAGGAACCACCGGACAGCCGCAGCAGATCACGATTCCGGCGGGCCTCAACGTCAACCTGCCCTCGACCACGACCGGCACCAGCAGCATTGCATTCGGTATCCTGGGCAGCGACTACATGTTGAATCTGGAATTGAGCGCCGCGCAGCAGGAAGGCCGCAGCGAAACCATCTCGCAACCCAAGGTCGTGACCGCCAACAACCAGGAAGCTTCGATCGTGCAGGGTACGCAGATCGGCTATGTGACCTTCCAGAACGCGGGTGCAGGCGGCGCGGGTACCGCGACCGTGCAGTTCAAGAACGCCGCACTGGAATTGCACGTCACGCCGACGATTACCTCCGACAACCGCGTGTTCATGAAGCTGCAGATTCTCAAGGACGCGGTCAGCAGTTTCGTGCCCAACCCGGGCGGTGGTCTGGTACCCCAGATCGACCATCGCGAGGTCGACACCTCGGTGCTGGTCGGCAATGGCCAAACCGTGGTGCTGGGTGGTGTGTACGAGTTCACCAACGAGCACGACGTCACCAAGGTACCGTTCCTCGGCGACATTCCGATCCTGGGCGCGTTGTTCCGCAACAAGTTGGACAAGAACACCAAGGCGGAGTTGCTGGTGTTCATCACGCCGCACATCCTGGGTCAGGAAACCACCGTGGAATGATTTCTCAAGCCGGTTGAAGGATCCAACGGCGCGGGCACCCGCGCCGTTGGTCTTTCGGGGAGGGCGGCGCGGGCTCGGACAAAACTTTCACGCCCGGCTGTGGTCTACTTGGCGCATGCAAGCTGACAGCTACCCTACGCCGGAATCCGCCGGGTCTTCCGGTGCTGCAGCCGGTGATGCGAACTCACCATCGCTGCACGCCCGCTTCATCGGCCTGCGCGATACGCTTCAGAACGAGGTCATCGGCCAGCCCGCGCTGATCGATCGACTGCTGATCGCGCTGCTGGCCGACGGACACCTGCTGGTCGAGGGTGCGCCCGGCCTGGCCAAGACCACGGCGGTCAAGGCTTTGGCCGCGCGCATCGAGGCCGATTTCCATCGCGTGCAATTCACGCCCGACCTGCTGCCGGCCGACCTCACCGGTACCGACGTGCTGCGCCCGCAGACGGGGATGTTCGAATTCGAGCCCGGGCCGTTGTTCCACAACCTCGTGCTGGCCGACGAAATCAACCGTGCCCCGGCCAAGGTGCAATCCGCACTGCTGGAAGCGATGGCCGAACGCCAGGTCACCATCGGCCGCCGCTCATGGCCATTGCCGAAACTGTTCCTGGTGATGGCGACGCAGAATCCCATCGAGCAGGAGGGAACGTTTCCATTGCCCGAGGCGCAGCTCGACCGCTTCCTGTTGCACGTGCCGGTGCGCTATCCCGCGGCGGGCGCCGAACGCCAGATCATGCAGCTTGCGCATCGCCGCGCACGCGAGGAACTGGCGCCGCACGCCGAGCCCGTTCGGCAACTCAGCCAGTCCGACATCTTCATCGCACGCGAGCAGGTCCTGGACCTGCACATGGCCGACGGGCTCGAGGAATACATCGTGCAATTGGTGCTCGCAACGCGTGATCCGCGGCCGTGGACGCCGAAGCTGCGCGAGCGCATTGCGTGGGGCGCGAGTCCGCGCGCCAGCATCGCGCTGGAACGCTGCGCACGTGCGGCTGCGTGGCTGACGGGCCGCGACTATGTATTGCCGGAAGATATCCAGGCGCTCGCCCCCGATGTGCTGCGCCATCGCGTGCTGCTGGGTTACGAAGCCGAAGCGGAAGGCTTGCGGGTAGACGACGTGGTGCGGCAGTTGCTGGAAAAAGTGCCTTTGCCTTGAGAGTGGGAGCCCGAGCTCCGAGATCCGGATTCGTGATTCGGCATGTCACCCATTCTCGTCATTCCGGGCCGTTTCTCCGCTCCATGGGAAACGGAACCCGACTGCGTTTGCGGGACGCAAACGCGAACGCCGAAGGCGGCCTGAAGGTCGAGCGCCATGGATGGTGCGAGGCAATCCGGAGCCCTTGCTTCGACAAAGTCGCCGGATTCCCGCTCGCGGGAATAGCGATTCCGTTTCCTACGTCGAGTATGTCTGCAACGTGACGGGCGCCTCCTCCAACAAGGTATTTGGTCCAACAGCCGACGGCACCACCCGCGTCGATTTGGCGGAGTTGATCGCGATGCGCGGGCGTGCGGGCAAGGTCGGATTTGCGCGAGTGCAGCCGCGCACGGCGCTGGCTGGGGGTCATGTGTCGGCGCTGCGGGGGCGCGGCATGGACTACGCGGAGTCGCGCATCTACCAGGCCGGCGACGATGTCCGCAATATCGATTGGCGGCGCACCGCCCGCAGCGGCAAGTGGCACACGAAATTGTTCGAGGCGGAACGTGAACAAAGCCTGCTGTTGCTGATCGACACCCATGCGACGATGCGCTTCGGCACGCGCGTGCGCTACAAGTCCGTGGCCACGGCGCGCGCGGCGGCATGGCTGGCCTGGACTTGCGTGCGCGGCGGCGATCGCGTCGGCGCGTTGGCATTCGGCGCAATGCGCGATGCCGTCGATCCGCACGCCGGCACCCGCGGTGCATTGAACACGCTGGGCGCGCTGGCGCGGTGGGATGCGCTGGCCGGCGCAAGCGGCGATACGGATGAGCCGCTGTCCAGCGCGATCGATCGCGCGCAGCGGCTCGCTGCATCGGGGACCCGCATCTGCCTGTTTTCGGATGGCTGGTGCACGGACTCATCTGCGGCCGCCGCCCTGGCGCGCGTGGCGCGACACGTCGACCTGCGCGTCGTGATCGTGGTCGACCCGATCGAACGCGAGTTGGCGCCCAAGGGCTCTTACGTATTCGAAGCGGGTGCCGACAGGCGAAAGGTGGATCTGGCGAGCGCGCGGGTGCGCGCGCAATTTCGCGACGACCTCGCCCGGGGCTGGCGGATGCTGGCCGAGGCATGCGATGCCACCGGGGTGGCTCGGACGACGTACACGACCCGCGATGAACCTGACGCGGTACTGCCTACGTTCCTGCGCGCGCGAGGCCGGCGGTCGTGAACGGCGAAGGACCGGCGCTGCGCGATATCCATCTGCCGCCGGCTGCATGGTGGCCGCCTGCGCCGGGTTGGTGGCTGCTTGCGGTGCTTGTGATCGCGATCGGAATCGGTGCAGCGTGGTGGATGCGGGAACGCGCGAGAAGGGGCCCCTTGCACGCCGCACTGAAAGAAATCGACGCCATCGAGTCCGCATACGCGATCACCCGCGACAACGCGCGGCTGGCCGACCAGTGCTCGCGGCTGCTCCGGCGTATCGCCCGCCATATCGATGCCGGCACTGCGTCGCGTACCGGCGCTGCGTGGCATGTGTTCCTGCGCTGTTACGCGCGAGATGCCGCAACTTGGCAAGCATTGGAGGCGTTGACCATAGTACGTTTCAATGCGAATCCTGCGCTGGACGTGCAAGCCCTTCTGACGGCATTGCGGAGGTGGAGCCGCAATGCGTTGCGCGGGAAAATCGTGCGCCACGTGGAATTGCCTGCGGCGGCGCGAGGCATCGCATCGCCATGACGTTCGCATGGCCATGGATGTTCGTGCTGCTTCCACTGCCGTGGCTGGTCTGGAAGTTCCTGCCACCCGCCGCACCCGGTGCGGCGTTGCGATTGCCGCAGCGCATTTCGCTTGCACAAGTCGGAAGCACAACACGCGCCGCGCGCTGGCGCATCGCGGTGGCGACGGTGGCCTGGCTTTCGCTGGTCTGCGCCGCCGCGCGCCCGCTGCAACCGGCACCCCCGCAGGCGCTCGCCCATACCGGGCGCGCGCTGATGCTCGCCGTCGATTGCTCGGGCAGCATGGCGATCGAGGACATGCGCTTCGGCGACTTGGCGGTGAGCCGGTTCGCGGCAGTGAAGGCGATCGCGCAGCGCTTCATCGAGCAACGTTCCGGCGACGACGTGGGGCTGGTTCTGTTCGGCACTCAAGCCTTTCTGCTGACGCCGATGACCTTCGACGTGAATGCCGTGGCGGAACAGATGGCCGGGGCGGCCATCGGACTCGCCGGCCGCGAGACCGCGATCGGCGATGCGATCGTGCTGGCGGCGAAGCATCTCGACGCGCTGCCGGCACGCGCGCGGGTGCTGGTGCTGCTTACCGATGGCGTCAACACCGCAGGCAATGTCGCGCCGCTGGACGCGGCGAAACTTGCGAAGGCCGCCGGGGTGCGCATCTACACGATCGGGGTCGGCTCCGATGCACAAACGCCCAGCATGTTCGGCATGCAGTTGCCGGCAGCGCAAAGCGAACTCGACGTGCAGGCGCTGACACGGATCGCAGATGAAACCGGTGGGCGTTTCTTCCGTGCGGCGGATGGTGATCAACTCGCCGCGGCCTATCACACCATCGATGCGCTGGAACCGCTGGCACGCGGCGAATCGATGCTGCGTCCGGATCGCGAATGGTATCCATGGCCGTTGGGGCTGGCAGTGTTGCTGGGTGGCGTGCTGTTGCCCTGGCGCCACCTATCGGCGGGCAAGGCGGTGGTCGCGTGACCATCGCCGACTTCCCGCTGCATTTCCTGCGCCCGTGGTGGTGGCTCGCGCTCGCGCCTTTGCCGTTGATGCTTTGGTTGCTCGCACGCAGCGGTGATCGCGCGGCATTGGCACGACTGGCGGATGCCACGTTGCTGCCGCACCTGATTCACGGCGGCGGCGCGCACAGGCATGTCGCGCTGGCGCTGTTTGCGCTGGCGTGGCTGCTCGCGGTTGCGGCCTTGGCCGGACCGACATGGCAAAAGGTGGCAATGCCGCTGTACGTGAATGGCGCGGCGCGCGTGGTGGCGCTGTCGCTGTCGGACGACATGCTTGCCCAGGATCTGAAACCCGACCGCATGACCCGTGCCCGCTTCGCAGTGCGCGATCTGCTGGATGCCGCAGGCGACGCGCGTACCGCACTGGTCGCTTACGCCGGGGCGGCCTTCACGGTCGCGCCATTGACCGACGACAAGCAGACGGTCCTGAACTTGCTGCGCGCGCTGCAGCCCGACGTGATGCCGGTGCCGGGCAACAATGCCGCGGCGGGTATCCGGCGCGGCGTCGAGCTGCTCCGGCAGTCGCAGGTCAAGGGCGGCGAGCTCGTGCTGGTCACCGACACTGCCGATGGAGCCGCGGTCGCGGAAGCGAAAGCTGCACACGCGAAAGGGATTCGTGTGGACGTGCTTGGCCTTGGCACCTCGGAAGGCGCGCCGGTGCCGCAGCGCGGGGGTGGTTTCGCGAACGGCGCCCACGGCCCCTTGATGGCACGTCGTGACGATGCGGCGTTGCGCGCTGTCGCGCAGGCGGGCGGTGGTCGGTACGCGGTGCTGCAAGCAGACGGAGCCGGCGCGACGACGCTGGCCACGCCGGCAACCGGAGCAGGACAAGCCAGCCATGGCGAACGCGCGCAATTGTGGCGTGACGGCGGCGTGTGGCTGCTGCCGGTTCTGCTGGTCCTCGCGGCGCTCGCCTTTCGGCGCGGATGGCTGGTGGTGCTCGCGGTTTTCCTGTGGCCCGTCGGCATGCCGGTGGCGCATGCCGCGGCATGGGGATCACTCTTTGCCAATCGCGATCAGCGCGCGATGCAGGCGCTGCAAAATGGCGATTCCGGGCAGGCCCTGAAGCTGGCGACGACGTCCGGCGTGCGCGGCGCGGCGGACTACCGCGCGGGCGACTATGCCGAAGCCGCGAAGGCCTTTGCGCAGGGTGACGATGCGCGTTCGCGTTACAACCTTGGCAATGCACTCGCGAAGCAGGGCGACTACGCGAAGGCGATCGTAGCCTACAAGTCGGCCTTGCATCGCGATCCGGAATTCGCCGATGCACGCGCGAATCTCGAGGCGGTCGAAGATTGGTTGAAGCAGCACGCCAAGCCCTCGCCGCAACAAGGACAGAGCGGCAAGGGTGCGAATGACAACCAGCAGAACCGGGGATCTTCCTCGCGCGGCTCGAGCTCGACTTCGGGTGCGAACAATGGACAACAGTCTCCGCAGTCCGGCGCACGGCAAAACCCGGCTTCATCCGCAAATCCTCGTTCGCGGGAAGCCGGCCAGACAGGTGTTGGGCCCGGTCAGAACCCGCGGCAGCAAGGCGGCACTCAGGGTGCGGCGCCATCCGATCACGACGGCGCCTCGTCCAGTGAAGATGCCAGGCAGCGTGGCCAGACCCGGCAGGCTGCGCAGGGATTGTCACGTGAATTGCAACGCACCAGGGAGAATGCCGCGCATGCCGGAACCCAGGCGTTCGCATTGGGCCAGGAAGACGTGAAGGGGGATGACCGCTTCGATGCCGAGCAACGCGCGATGCTGCATGCCGTGCCGGACGATCCCGGCGCGTTGCTGCGGCGCAAGTTCCAGTTGGAATGGGAGCAGCGCAACGGCCAGCGACAGGAGGACCAACAGTGATGATGCGGCGATGGTGGGTCGTTTTGCTGGTGCTGCTGGCGCCGGTTACGCAGGCCGCAAGCGTGCACGCGTTCCTCGATCGCAATCATGTCAGCCTCGGCGACACCGTCACCCTCAACATCCAGTCCGGCGGCTCCATCGGCACGCCGGATTTGTCGTCACTGCAACAGGATTTCCAGGTGCTTGGCGCCTCGCGCTCCAGCAGCGTGCAGGTCATCAACGGCCACGCCACCCATACTTCGCAATTCGGGATCGCATTGAAGCCGCTGCACGCCGGGACGCTCACGATCCCGCCGCTCGACGTGGGCGGTGCGAAAACACAGCCATTGACGCTGCAGGTCGGTGCAGCGCCATCGGGCGGTACCGGCAAGGTCGGCGATCCCGTGTTCATGGAAGCCGACGTGCTGTCGAGCTCGCCGTGGGTGGACCAGCAAACCGTGTACACAGTGCGGTTGTTCTATTTGCCTGGTGTCGATGGTGCGCTGGGCGACCCGAACGCCGACGGCGCCCGCTTCGTCAAACTCGATCGCGATCATCGCTACATCACCGAGCGCAATGGCTACACCTACAAGGTCATCGAGCGCAGTTGGGCACTGATTCCACAACGCAGCGGCGCCATCACGGTGCAGGGCCCGGAGTTTCAGGGCCAGAGCCTGTCGATAGGCAATCCGGGGGCACTATTCAACAATCCGAACGCGTTGCTGAACCCGATGCAGGGCTTCGGAAAGCCGGTGGACGCGATGGCGCCGGTGGTGCGCATCAACGCACGGGCGGCGCCGGCGAATGCAGGCAAGCCGTGGTTGCCCGCGCGTTCCGTGCAATTGAAGCTGGCCGGATTGCCGTCGACCGGCGAAATGAGTGCGGGCGTACCGCTGACGCTCACGCTCAGCATCAACGCCAGCGGGCAACCCGCGGATGCGTTGCCGGAACCCCAATTGCCCCCAATCGCGGGCGCGCAGACCTATCCCGACCAGACACAGGATGCCACCGATGACAGTGGCCAATGGCTGCAAGGCCGCCGCACGCGCAGTTTCGCGGTCGTGCCGCAGCGCAACGGCACGCTCACGATTCCCGCGATCACGTTGAACTGGTGGAATATCGAGCGTGGACGCGCCGAGCAGGCGAGCTTGCCTGCCCGCACGCTGCGGGCCATCGGCACGGCGGCGGCCACCGCGAAGAGCACTCCCGCGCCGCCGAGCGCCAGCATTGCGACGAGCCGAAATGTCACACCGCCCGCAGCGTCAGGCACCACGCACGTGGCGGGCGTGGCGCAGTTCTGGCGTGTCGCCGCATTGGTGAGTTTTGCGCTTTGGCTGCTCGCGGCGGTGGCGTTCGGTACGTGGTGGTGGCTGCGAAGACGCGCCGCGGAGGAATCGCACGGCGTCGCAGCGCCGGGTAGTGAGTCGTTTCCGGCAGCGAGTCCGGATGCATCACCGCCCGGCGATGGCGGCGCGACGCCGGCGGCCCCGAATGCGCGCGCACTGCAAAGGCGCGCGCTGGATGCCGCGGGCTCGGGCGATCCAGCCGCCTGCGAGCGTGCGCTGCTGGATTGGGCGCGCGCAACGCACCCGCACATTTCGCATATTCACGCGTTGCGCGATGCCCTCTCCGATGCCCGGCAACGCAATGCGCTGGATGCCTTGCAGCGGGCACGCTGGCAAGGGGGTGATTCATCGCCCGCCGGTGCCGCGGTGGCGGAGGCGTTCGCGCGAGGCTTCGCATGGCGCGAGGATCGCAAACCGGCACGCGGCCGCGATCCGGATTTGCCACCGCTGTATCCGTCTTCCTGACGAAACGGAATGCGCTGGGTTTCGCATTCGCTCAGCCCGGTCTATTCCGCGATTTCGACATGCAACCGTATTGCTGCGCGTCGCCACGCACCGGCCATGCCGCGGTCGAACGCGCACAACACGATGCGATGTGGCGTGCGCGTGCGGTGTTGTTCCTCGGCCAACACAGTCAACGCTATTGCCGCTGCGGCATCGCGCGGGTAGCCATACACACCGCAACTGATTGCGGGAAACGCGATACTGTCGATCGCATGTTCGCGCGCCAGCGCCAGCGCGTTGCGATGACTTGCCGAAAGCAGGTCAGGTTCGCCGCGCTCGCCACCGTGCCACACCGGACCGACGGTATGGATCACGTGTTGCGCCGGCAAGTTGAATCCGGGGGTGATGCGCGCTTCGCCGGTTGGACAGCGCACACCGGCGCGCACTTCCGGAATCGCACAGCAGGCTTCGAGAAGACGCGGCCCCGCGGCGCGGTGGATGGCGCCGTCGACCCCGCCACCGCCCAGCAATGATTCATTCGCCGCGTTGACGATCGCGTCGATGTGCAGCGTGGTGATATCGGCTTGGACAATCTCGATCATGCCGCTCCGGGCGCCATGTAGCGCAAAACCCGAACCCTATGACTTTTGCGCCGTTACAGAAGACGCTTGATTCCGGATCGCCGCTTCGCGGCGTCCGGAATGACGGCGGTGCTATTTCATCGCGACGACAGTCAGTGCTGTTGCTGCTTGAGCAGATCGCGAATTTCGGTCAGCAACACCACGTCCGCGGGCGGCGCTGGCGGCTCTGCGTCGGTCTGCTTCGGATGCAGGCGTTCGAGCAGCTCGATCACCACGAAAATCGCGAGTGCGATGATCAGGAAGGTGATGATGGTGTTGATGAAGGCGCCGTAGTTGATCGAAACGACCTTCTTCGGATCGGGGGAGTTCTGGATGATCAGCTTCAGTTTCGAGAAGTCGATGCCGCCAATCAGGATGCCGATTGGCGGCATGATGATGTCGTTGACGAGCGAGGTGACGATCTTGCCGAATGCGCCGCCGATCACCACCGCGACGGCCAGGTCGACCACGTTGCCGCGCATGATGAAAGCCTTGAAGTCTTTCGCGAAGCTCATAGCGCCTCTCCTCCGTGAAGTGACCGGATCTCCCCTGCCGCGTCGCGGCGTGCCCATTTAGGCACTCTCGCGGGCCACGCGCAACCTGCCTGCCGTTCAGGCGACGATGCGGCCCTCCAGTCGTGCCACGCCTTCGAGTTCCGCCACGAAGCGGTCGCCGCGCGCGAGCGGACCCACGCCGGCCGGCGTGCCGGTGAAGATCAGGTCACCGGGTTTCAGTTCGAACAGCTTCGACAGCTCGGCGATGATTTCCGCGACCGGAAAAATCATGTCGGCGATGTCGGTGTCTTGGCGCGTGCCCCGGTTGACGGTCAGCGACAGCCGCGCGTGCGCGGGATGCCCGATGTCGCTTGCGGCGCGCAACGCGGAGACCGGCGCGGAAGCATCAAAGCCCTTGGCGACATCCCACGGCAAGCCCTTCGCCTTCATCGCGGCCTGCAGATCGCGGCGGGTCAGGTCGAGCCCCACCCCATAACCGAAGACGCATTCGAGTGCGTGCGTGGCGTCGATGTCGCGTCCGCCGCGGGCCAGCGCCACCACCATTTCGACTTCGTGGTGCAGTTCGTGCGTCACTGATGGATACGGCACGTCGCCGCCGCCGGCTACGATCGCGTCGGCAGGCTTCATGAAGAACACCGGGTTGGCACGACTCACGGTTTGCGCGCCCATCTCCTTCGCATGGTCGGCGTAGTTGCGGCCGATGCAATAGATGCGGTGCACGGGAAATCGTGCATCGCTGCCCTGCACGGACAGTGACGGAATGGCGGGAGCATCGAACAGGAAGGGCATCGGCTTCATCTCGTGGCGGGATGCGGGATTGTAGGCGGGACCCGCGCCGCGCGCCGGGCCGTTCCAGACGGGTGACACCTGTCAGCCGCAATGCTTGATTCGGGCGAATGGTCGGGCCGCGAATCACCTGCCAAGCTGTGGCAGACTTGCGCGACCGCTGACGCGTACGGGGACCCGAAGGTGAGCGACCAACGATCCGGCGATGATCTTCTGCACCAACTGCGCATCGATCGCGCGCAGCGCGATGACGAAGAATCGCGTCCGCGTTGGCCGTGGATCGTCGGTAGCGTCGTCGTGGTGCTGGTCATTGCGGGCGCGGCCGCGGCGTTCGCGCTGCGTGGACAGGCCACCACCGTCGAGACATCCATGGCGGTGGCGACCGCGTCCAGCAGCGATGCGGCCGTGCTGCAGGCGACCGGCTACGTGGTCGCGCGCCGGCAAGCCACGATTTCGGCGCAGATCATCGGCACGCTGACGCAGGTTTCGGTCGACGAGGGCGCGCACGTCAAGCAGGGGCAGGTCATGGCAAGGCTCGATCCCACGGCTTACCAGGCCCAACTCGATTCGATGCAGGCGCAATACGCCGCCGCGCAGGCGTCCGTCGTGAAGGCGCGTGCGATGCTGAAGCAGGATCGCGCGAATGCTGCGCGCATGAATGACGTGGTCGACCGCGGCTACGTGTCGAAGCAGGCCGCCGAACAGGCCAACACCCAGGTCGCGACCGACGCGGCCGCACTCGAGGTCGCGATCACGCAGGCGAAGGCGGCGAAGGACCAGATGCGCGCTGCCCAGGTCAACCTGGATTTCACGGTGATCCGCGCGCCATTTGCGGGCGTGGTGACCGCCAAGGGCGCGGAGGTTGGCGAAATCGTGTCGCCGTACACCGCGGGTGGCGGCGGCATCGCGGGCGGACTTGCGACCATCGTGGACATGAACTCGCTGGAAGTCGACGTGGATGTCAACGAGGCCTACATCAGCCGCGTGAAACCCGGCATGCCGGTCGAAGCCATCCTGGATGCGTATCCCGACTGGAAGATTCCCGCGCACGTGATCGCGATCATTCCCAGCGCCGACCGCAGCAAGGCGACGGTGAAGGTACGCATTGGCCTGGACAAGAAGGATCCGCGCATCCTGCCCGAGATGGGCGTGCGGGTGTCGTTCCTCGAAAAGAGCGGCGAAAACCGCGAGCCGTTGCCCGGCGTGCTGGTGCCGAAATCGGCGGTGGTGAAGCGCGAGGGCAAGGACGTGGTATTCGTGGTGAAGGACGGTCGCGCGCAACGAACGTCAGTCACCGCGGGTGCGGATTTCTCCGACATGAAGCAGGTGATGCAAGGCCTGGAGGCGGGCGCGGAAGTGGTCACCACGCCGTCCGCGGATTTGAAGGATGGCGAAAAGGTGCAGGTGAAGGCGGGCGGGAATTGATTGAACCCCTCTCCTTCCGGGAGCGGCGGAGCGGAGCGAACGCGCGCTAGCGCGAGAGGTGAGGGTCCGGCTTGCGATCCGTATTCGCGGAGCCGAACCTTCATCCGGCCCTTCGGGCCACCTTCTCCCGAAAGGGAAAAGGATACGGCGAACAGGAGACAACCATGAACGCAGCAATCGCTGAAGTGCAACCCAACGGGCCGCTGGTGCAGATACGGGGCGTGTCGAAAACCTACACGCGCGGCAAGCAGAAGCTCGAAGTGCTGCACCATATCGATCTTGACATCGCGCGCGGGGACTTCTTCGCGCTGATGGGGCCATCCGGTTCCGGCAAGACCACGCTGCTGAACCTGATCGGCGGGCTCGATTCGCCCACCAACGGCAGTCTTGCCGTGGATGGTAAGCGCATCGACAAGATGGGTGAGGGCCAGCTCGCACGCTGGCGCGCCGGCAACGTCGGCTTCGTGTTCCAGTTCTACAACCTGATGCCGGCGCTGAGCGCGCAGAAGAACGTCGAGCTGCCGTTGCTGCTCACCAAGCTGTCGGGCGCGAAGCGCAAGAAGAACGCCGCGATCGCGCTGCAACTGGTGGGACTTGCCGACCGCGCCTCGCACAAGCCCGGCGAACTCTCGGGCGGCCAGCAGCAGCGCGTCGCGATCGCGCGCGCGATCGTGTCCGATCCGACCTTGCTGGTGTGCGACGAGCCGACCGGTGACCTCGATCGGCAATCGGCGGAAGAAGTGCTGACGCTGCTGCAGCGCCTCAACCGCGAGCACGGCAAGACCATCGTGATGGTCACCCACGATCCCAAGGCCGCCGAGTACGCAAGCCACACCTTGCATCTCGACAAGGGGACGCTGGTTGAACAGTCGATGCCGGCGTGAATGAACTCCTCTCCCGCGGGAGAGGCAGGGTGAGGGTCCGAATCCGGCGCAGTATTTCAAGCTTGCGCGAACCCGAACCCTCATCCGGCCCTTCGGGCCACCTTCTTCCAGGGGGGAGAAGGGAACAGCGATGGAATCGTGAGGGCACACAAATGAAATATTTCCATCTGGTCTGGGGCGCGCTGTTCCGGCGCAAGACGCGGACCATCTTCACGTTGATCTCGATCCTCGCCGCGTTCCTGCTGTTCGGTCTCTTGAATGCGGTGCGCGTTGCCTTCACCAGCGGCAGCAACAGCCTCGCCGGCAACGAGCGACTGGTCGTCGCCTCGCGGTTTTCGATCATGACGGGCCTGCCGGAGAGCCTGAAGGCGCGCATCGCGGCCATCCCGGGCGTGCAAGGCATTGGCCACGAGAACTGGTTCGGCGGCGTTTATCAGGATCCGAAAAACTTCGTCTTCAGTTTCGCGGTGGACGAGGACTACCTGGGCACCAACCCCGACATCCTGTTGACGCCCGAACAACGCCAGGCGTTTGCACAAACCCAGGACGGCGCGCTGGTGGGCGAGGCACTGGCGAAGCGCTACAACTGGAAAGTGGGCCAGAAGATTCCGTTGCAGTCCATGATCTTCCCGCGCAAGAACGGCGACAAGACCTGGCCGTTCACCATCGTCGGCATCTACAAGACCGCCAAGGACGCGCCCAATGGCATCGACCAGATGTTCTTCCTGCATTGGAAGTACTTCGACGAGGCCAACATGTACAGCAGCCATGAGGTCGGCTGGTACGTCGTCAGGCTGGAGAGTCCGAAGGATGCCGACAAGGTGGCGCAGGCGATCGACGCACTGTCGGCGAATTCCGACCACGAAACCAAGACCCAGACCGCCAACGCCTTCAACGCCTCCTTCGCCAAGCAGATCGGCAATATCGGCCTGATCGTCGAGGCGATCATGGCGGCGGTGTTCTTCACGCTCATCTTGCTGACCGGCAACACCATGGCGCAGGCGGTGCGTGAGCGCATCCCGGAACTGGCAGTGTTGAAGACGATCGGGTTTTCCAACCGCAGCGTGCTGGCGCTGGTGCTGACCGAAGCAGTCGTGCTGCTGTTGATCGGAGGCGTGGTCGGCTTGGGCGTAGCCAGCGTGCTGGCCCCGGCGCTCGCCAAGGGCAGCGGCGGGATGATCCAGTTGCCACCGATCGGCGCCGCCAGTTGGATCGAGGGCATCGTGTTGATGATTGTGATCGGCGCCGTGGTCGGCGTGTTGCCCGCCTTGCGAGGCATGCGCCTTAAGATCGTCGATGCACTGGCTGGCCGCTAAACCTTCGCGCAAGCTGCTGCGCTCGGCAGCTTGCGCGCCGGCAAGCTGGGGCTCGACCGGCCCGGTACATGGATGTACCGCTTTGTGGGCCGAGGAAATGCTCACGTACTGGCGCGTGGGCTCAGCTTCCTGCGCTCCGGCGTCACGCAATCTGCCTTCGCTCGCGAGGCTTGCGCGAAGGTTTTTCAAGGAGGCGACATGAAAAAGTTTCTGTTCGGTCTTGGCCTTGCAGCGATCGTGGTCGTCTGGCTGGTGGTGTGGACAGCATTGCCGTGGTTCGTGGTGCTGGCGCTGGTGTTCCTACTGGTGCTGTGGCTGCTGCTCGCGCGCACCGGCCGACGCACGCTGTCGGTCACGCGGGTGGGTTTGAGCACGCTCACCGGGCGCCTCGGCTCCACCGCGGTGATCGTGGTCGGCATCGCCGGCGTGGTCGGGGTGCTGGTGGCGCTGCTGGCGATGGGCGACGGCCTGACCGCGACGCTGCAGCAGACCGGCAGCAACGACACCGCCATCGTGCTGCGTGGCGGCTCGGGTGCGGAAAGCAATTCCGTGTTGACGCGCGACGACATTGACGTGATCGAGCAGGCGCCCGGCATCGCGCGCGACGCGCAGGGCAAGTCGATCGCGTCGGCGGAATTGGTGGTGGTCGCGAACGTGCCGAAGAAGAGCGATCCCACGACGGACGCCAACGTCGCGATCCGCGGCGTCGGTGACGAAGCATGGACGGTCTGGCCCAACGTCAAGATCGTCAAGGGACGAAAATTCAAACCCGGCATGCGCGAACTCGACGTCGGCGAGGGCGCGGAACGCCAGTTCGCCGGGCTGGGCGTGGGCAAGACACTGCGTCTCGCAGGTCAGGACTGGACCATCGTCGGCGTATTCGCATCCGACGATGCGCATGGCTCCGAGCTGTGGGGCGACTCCAAATCGGTCGCCTCGGCCTACCGTCGCGGCAGCAGCGCGGAGTCGGTGATCGCGCGGCTGACCTCGCCGAAGGCTTTTGACCGATTCAAGGCCTCACTGACGGGAGACCCGCGCCTAAAGGTGGACGTCAGCACTACGCGCGACTACTTCAACAAGCAGTCCGAAGGCCTGAGCAAGGTGATCCGTGTGGTCGGCATCACCATCGGCGTGATCATGGCGATCGGTGCAATCTTCGGTGCGCTCAACACCATGTACGCGGCGATCGCCACGCGTGCGCGCGAAATCGCCACGTTGCGAGCGATCGGATTCCGCGGCCTGCCGGTAGTGGTCTCGGTGTTGCTGGAAACCATGCTGCTGGCGCTGCTCGGCGGCATCATCGGCGCCGTGATCGTGTGGCTGGTCTTCAACGGCTACACCGCATCCACCGTGGGGGGCAACTTCAGCCAGGTCGTATTTCAGTTTCGCGTGACGCCGGAGTTGTTGTGGACCGGCATCAAATGGGCGCTGGCGATCGGCTTCGTCGGTGGCCTGTTCCCCGCGGTGCGCGCGGCACGCTTGCCGGTGACGGCAGCGTTGCGCGAGCTGTAAGGCTCGCGCAACCTGTCGCCGTTACACGGGCATTTGTCCCTGCGAAATCCATAGTGCCCCACCGTGACCGATAACGCGATGGAGCTGCCCGAACCTGGCAATGGCGGCCAGCGGGCAAAGGGCTGACTTCGTGTAGGATTTTTCTAACTGCCGCCCGTCGCGCAGCGCGCGATACTCGGCGCATCGCCCCATCGAGGGGCCGAATTGCTGTTAGGGCGCATGAAATCGCTAATCGTCATCTTGGCTGTCTTGGTTTCGCATTCTGCTGTTGCGGCGGATGCGTGTAGTTCACAGCTCCCAAAAAGTTTGCAAGCCGAACTTGCAGCTGCTTTCCCAGCGTTTCGAGTTCCCGCAGTCAAAGACAACCTTCCAGAGGACGTGCAATACGATCTGGCACACACCGGCAACAGCTGTCTAGGAGTCGCCGCGGCCGACTTCGAGGGCAATGGGACTAAAGACTATGCCGTTGCCCTCACGGCGTTACACGGTGGTGGCTGGGCGGTAGTAGTCGCCCTTTCGCAAAAGGCCAAGTGGCAACTTCACCAACTTGCTGCGTCGCAGGATGGCAGGTCAAGCCTTTATGTCAGCACCGAAAAGCCAGGCAAATATGTGCGTACCGGCGCACTTGATGGGGCACTGGAGCCTGGTGAGTTGGCTCAAATGAATTGCCGCAATCCAGTTGCGGCATACGGGGCATTGAATCGTCCGAGGTCGTTTATTGCTACAAGGGCGGGGCACGGCCACACGTTTGGATATCCGACTAGTGCGTAGGAACTCTCCGCGCTGCGCGCGCCGCTAAATTCAAGCGTTGATATGGCTCGAACCTGTCAAGAGGCCAAGCCGTCCCGGTCGCGCGGTTGCGCGCTGGCTTTTGCCTGTACAACCCGATGAGCAACGCGGCGCAGGTCGTTTGTAGCGACGGTTGATCCTGCTGATATTCGCGCGTTGGTTGGCGCCTGACTGGGGTTCGTCGCGGAGCTGCCTCGGTCTAGGGTCGAAGGTGGCGATGGACTGCTTTCGTAACGCTGTCGAGGGTTCTCCACCGTGACCTGCACCGCGTTGCCGATCGGGTTGATGGCCTGGTCAGTGGCTGGCGGCTTCCGCGCAGGCGATCGTCCACACGAAGCCCGAGAGTTCGCGGGCGATGGCGACCACGGCTTTGGTGGACAGCATGCGCCGGGCCTGCAGCCTGCGCAAGCGCGCGCACAAGCGCACTTGTGCCTTCCAGGCGATCGCGCGTGCGGTTTCCGAACACTCGCCTTGGCGCCGGGCAATGGTGGTACCGACGCGGGCCGGAAAACGATATTGCCACGCTGCTTCGACCAAGGCGCGCCGGGCAAACGCGTTGCCGGTCTTGGTGATGGCGCCTTGCCGGCGCCGGCTGTCGCTGGAGGATTCACTGGGCGTCAGCCCGAGGAAGCCCATCAGCTGACGTGGCGAGTCGAAGCGTTCGAAGGGTCCGACCTCCGCAATCAGCATTGCCGCGTGTAGTTGCCGCACCCCGCGCAGTGCCTGCAGTTCCCGCACCAGCGGATAGCGCGTCCAGTGCGGCAGCAGGTCGCCAGCCACCGTGTCGAAGCGGGCGATCCGCAGCGTAGCTTGGTGCACGCTGTCGACGTATTCCTGACAGACGATCTGCTGAGCCGGTGTCGGCAGACGCACGCGCGCCAGCCAGCGCTCGTGCGCAGGCGTCCACGCGGTCTTGCCGGTGTAGCGCACGTCCTGCCGCAGCAATAAGGCCTTGAGGCGATGCCGGGCATTGCGCTGCACCCGCACCGTGTCTTCGCGCGCGCGCAGTAGATCGCGGATCGCCTCGTCTTGGGTGTCCGGCACCCGGATGGCGCGCAGTTCACCGGCCCGGGACAAGCGCGCCAACTTGAGCGCGTCACGCCGATCGGTCTTGATCCGCTCAGCCGGTCGCCGCGGCGTCAGCGACGGCGCCACCACCGCACACGCGATTCCGCGTGCCACGAGGTGCCGGTAGATCGCATATCCGCACGGACCAGCTTCGTACACCACCTGCATGCCCGCGACTGGACATCGCAACCGCGCCAGCGCCGCGTCCAGGGCCGGCAAATCCCCGCCGATCCGTCCCACGTGGCGAATCTCCCCACCCCGGACGTCCGCCGTCGCAATCTCGATCGAATCCTTGTGGACGTCCAACCCGACATGCATGGTGATACAGTCGCTCTGGCCTGCCTCCGCGAAATGACTCGTTGCCGTCCACAACATTAACGATGTGGATCGAACGATGTGGCTCGGCGCGCTAGCCGCGCGCAACCCACGGTACGCGCGAAGGCAGGCCGCTCCAACCAGAGCCATTCTGTCTAGACATCGGGAGAACAGAAAATGTCACGAGTGCGCGTAGACAGCTTCAGCATCTCGCTCGATGGATATGGAGCTGGCCCACACCAAGACCTCCAGAATCCGCTCGGTCGGGGTGGGCCGGAGTTGCATCAGTGGTTCTACCCGACCCGCACGTTCCAGCACAACGTGCTCGGCAAAGAGGGTGGCACGACGGGGATCGATAACGAGTTCGCCGCACGCGGTTTCGAGAATGTTGGTGCGTGGATTCTGGGTCGCAACATGTTCGGTCCGATTCGGGGCTCTTGGCCGGACCTGGAGTGGAAAGGTTGGTGGGGCGATGAACCTCCGTACCGTGTACCGGTTTTCGTGTTGACGCACTACGAGCGGCCACCCCTGCGGATGAAGGGCGACACGACATTCCACTTTGTCACCGACGGCATGCATTCCGCCCTCGAGCAGGCACGCCGGGCAGCCAATGGCAAGGATGTGCGAATCGGCGGCGGTCCCCACACCATCCAGGAGTTCCTGCGGGCCGGCCTCATCGATCAGCTCCACATCGCCATCGCGCCGGTTCTGCTAGGGGCGGGCGAACGCTTGTTTGGTGATCTCGACATGCGGGAATTGGGGTACCGGTGCGTTGAGCATGCGGCATCGAAGGCAGCCACCCACGTCGTGATTCGGCGTGGGGAAAGCGAATGATGCCCAACAAGGCGCTGCAGCCGAACAAGCTCGTGAAGGCAGGCGCGAAGCCCACGCAATGCGGTTGGATCAAAGACCCCTTCGGTCTATCCTGGCAAATTGTCCCGAGACGATTCACCGAACTGATCCGTGATAGGGACCCCAGGAAGGTGAAGGTTGTAATGGAAGCCATGATGACGATGGTGAAGCTCGACGTGGCTGAGCTCGAGAGAGCCTATAACGAGGCGTAGTCGTGCCGTCAAGCCAGATGCCCGAGCTTTCCATGAATGCCGCCCCACAAGGCACTCCAGCCGATGTCACCAAATTTGCTTACGCAAATTTGGCGCCGCGGCTGAGTTTGGGCGTCTAGGTGTTGGGAGCAGGTATGTGGCAATACGCTGCCAAAGTTCTTGTCACCGCAGTCGTGGTCGTCGCGGTGTCAGAGCTTGGCAAGCGCAGCTCTTTCTGGGGCGCGGTTCTCGCATCATTGCCACTTACATCGCTACTGGCGTTCATCTGGCTCTACACGAGCACGGGCAATTCCAAAGACGTTGCAGCGTTGTCGCAAGGCATTTTCTGGCTCGTTCTGGCATCCTTGCCGCTGTTCCTTTTGTTGCCATTCCTCTTGCGCCACAGCGTCGCATTTTGGCCTGCGTTCATCGCGGCCTGCCTGGTTACAGTGGGCGCATATTTTGTTCTGGTCTGGGGCTTAGGTCGGTTTGGTGTTCGCCTGTAACTCCAACACATAGCATCAAGTTTGAAGTGCACAATTGATCAGCTTTCATCGAAGCACTTCTTGGAGATACTGAAACCCATTCGCCTTCCGATAATTCAATGCGTCGGCAACAAGGCTGCGATCCTGCTACCTCGCAGAACCGGTCACAACATCCGCCACGGCACGAAAATCGCGGCGAGGATCGCGGCGAAGATCGTCCACTTGGCGGCGTAGTAGAGCTTGCGGTTGCGCGTTTTCAGTTTCTTGCCGACGTGGCGGATCGCGTAGGCGTATTTGAAGATCTTGTTGATGCCGCCGGTGCGGTCGCCTTCCTGATTGGGCGATGAACCCGCGGCGAGCAGGGTGCGCGCGACGGCATGGTTGAGTGCGGTGGCCCAGCGGTATTTCATCGGGCGCTCGAGGTCCGCAAACAGGATGATGCGGTCCTGGTCGGTCTCGTTCGCCGCCCAGTGGATGTAGGTTTCGTCGAACACCACGCCTTCGCCGTCGCGCCAACTGTACGGTTTGCCGTCCACGCGAATCCAGCAGCAATCGTCGTTGGGCGTGATCAATCCCAAGTGGTAGCGCAGCGAACCCGCGAACGGGTCACGGTGCTTGCCGAGCTGGCTGCCGGGCGGCAACTGGGTGAATGCGGCGGCCTTGATGTTGGGCGAGCCTTTCAGGATCTCGACGGTGCGCGGGCATGCCTTCAGTGCCGAGGGATGTGGCGCGTCGTCGTACCACTTGAGGTAGTAGCGCTTCCAACCGGTGCGGAAAAAGGAATGGAAGCCGGCGTCGTTGTATTGGTCGGAGGCCTTGATCTGGCTGGCCTTCGCGAGTGCGATCGCCTCGTCGCGGATGGTCTGCCAGTTGTTGCGCAGGTTCTCCAGCTCGGGAAAATCGGCGACCTGCAGGTACGGCGTGCGCGGCACGCGCGAGCACGCGTACATCAACACGTTGATCGGCGCCATGAACGTCGAGTGGTCGGTGATCTGGCGCAGGAACTTGTGGCGCACCTTGCCGCGGAAATGCACGTACAGCGCGCACGCGACGAGAACGGCAAGGACGATCCACTTGACCATGGCGGCAAAATGCTTATCGAACGGACACGGATTTTACTCCGCGCTGGCTGGGCGCCGCCTGCCGCGTCCCGCGTGCGCGAGCGTGATGACCGCGACGCCGACCAGGATCACGACCATGCCGCCGATCTCGGAGTTACCCACCTGCTCGCCCGCGACCAGCGCGCCCAGCAGCACCGCGACCGGTGGATTCACGTAGGCATAACTCGCGGTCAGCGCCGGACGCGCGTGCTTGATCAGGAACAGGTACGCGGAAAAAGCGATGATCGACCCGAACACGGCCAGGTACGCAATCGCGAGGATCGACGCCGCCGGCGGATGCGCGGGCAGCCTTTCGCCCGTCAGCCACGCGGTCAATGCCAGCGCGGGTGCCGCGCACAACATCTGGGCGGCTACGTTCATTGGTCCTTCCGGCATGTCCTGGTGGCGACTCCAGATCGAGCCGAACGCCCACGCCAGGGTCGCCACTAGCAGCGCCACGGCGGCCCACGGTGCTGCGCGCATCGCGCCGCCGCTGTTCAGGACGATCACGCCGAAAAATCCGATCACCAGCCCTGCGATTTCGCCGCGGCTCGGGCGCTCGCGGTAGGCGAACAGGAACAGTGCGATGAACAGCGGTTCGCTCGCGATCGCAACCGCGGCGATGCCCGAGGTCACGCTTTGCTCGGCGAAACAGACCAGGCGGTTGCCGAGCAACAGCAGCAGGACGCCCGTGATCGCCGCGTTGCGCCATTGCCGCCGCGTCGGCGGCTTCACGCCGCGCAGACGCAGCCACGCGTACATCGCGATGCCGGCTGCAAAAAAGCGCAAGGCGGCCATCGTGAACGGCGGAAATCCGGTCAGTCCGATGCGGATGCCGAGGTAGGTCGAGCCCCAGATGACGTACACCGAAACCAGCGCCAGCGGAATCAGCCAGCGGCGTTCGGGTGCGGTGTTGAGGGCAATGGGAGCGGTGGTGTCGTGCATGACGGGCGAATCTGCATGTGGGGGTGCGAGCGACCGAGCCAGGCCGCGCAAGGCGCAGCTTCAATCAATGCCAAGCGCCCGGTTTTTGCCTAGAAATCCACCTTGCCGAACCGGGCGAATCCCTTGTGGTGGCCCGGCGGGTCGAGAACCGAGCCGTCGAGCGGCGGCGGTTCACCGATCCATTCGGCCAGTGTCGTGTGATCGGCAAGGTCGTCGTCGGTGACCGGATGGACCAGGGATGTCAGGCTTGAAGCCTCGAACAGGGGCACGACGCGAGTCAGCGCGGATGCGAGGAACTGGACTTCGAACTGGGGTTTCGGATGGGGGCCGACGCCCTTGTCGTATATCTTCCCGACCGGCACCAAGCCCGGCAGCGAGCCGTTTCCCAGCAGGTCGACAAGGTCGTGGTGCAGGCGCTGCGCCACGGACAAGCTGTCCCCGTCGAAGTAAACGTGAGCGTGGTACGGATCGGTGCGCTTTGTCATGGCGTGGCGTTGGATAGCGAGTGCCGGGAGCAAGTCGCTGGCGAAGATTCCGCGCAGGGCCTGCAAGCAATGACGCCTCCGGTTCGGGAGGCGTGAAGGCATTGTAAGGCCGGCCGGTGGGTGGCGGCGCCTGCCGCGTCATGAAAGTTTCGACAGATAGTGTTGAATGCTGCTCAACGCGCGCCGGCGCGGCGTTCCCGTTCCAGCAGGGTTTGCTTGCGCGCCGCGCCCCAACGCCAGCCGCCTGGCGTGCCGTCGGCGCGCACGACGCGATGGCAGGGCACGATCAGCGCCAGCTTGTTGGCGCCGCAGGCGCGTCCCACCGCGCGCGCGGCGTGGGGTTCGCCCACCGCGCGGGCAATCTCGGCGTAGCTGCGGGTTTCGCCCGCGGGAATGCGGGTCAGCGCTTCCCATACGCGCCACTGGAACGCGGTGGCGGTGATGTCCAGCGGCGGCAATGCCGGCGCGGCGGCTGCGCCGGTGCCGCCGTTGAACTGCCGCGCGACGCGCGCGACCACGGCCGCCAGCCATTCATCACGTCCCGCATCGACACGCGCCAGTTCTGCCTGCGGAAATTCGCGGCGCAATGCACCCAGCAATGCATGGTCGTCGTCGCCCAGGGTCACCGCACACAAGCCGCGCGCGGTGGCCGCAATCAACACGCGGCCGAGCGGCGAGGCCACCGTGGTGTAGCGAATCGCAATGCCCGCGCCGCCGTTGCGGTAACGTGCCGGAGGCATACCCAGCAGGCGATCGGAATGCTCGTACACGCGGCTGCCGGAACCGAAGCCCGCTGCATACACCGCGTCGGTGACGTCCGAGCCTTGGCGCAGCGCCTGCTTCAGTTCATCGAAACGGCGTGCCCTGGCGTATTCCGCGGGCGACACGCCGAAGCGTTTGCGAAAGCTGCGTTGCAACCAGGCGGGGGAAAGCCCCACTTCGCGCGCCAGCGCATCCAGCGTGGGCGCATGTTCGCGCTGATCCAGCAGGTCGCGAGCGTGGTCCAGCCGGTCGCGGCGGCTTTCGGTGAGGGCAGCTTTGGCGTTCATGCGCACAGCATGCGCGTGTTGCCGCACGCCTACCATCCGGTTCTTGTCGTGGACGTGTCTTCGGCAGGAGGCAGTGCGGCTCCCGGCCCAGGCTGTATCACGGTGAAGTCGCCTTCGATCACGCCGGGACCCGCGCGCCGGCGGCCGTGTCCATTCAGCCAGCGGCGCACCAGCATCGTCAACGCCGCGGCGGCGATCATGGCCGCGCCGATCAACAGGCCCATCGCCACAAAACCGATCAGCAATACGATGCCCGCAAACAGCACCAGCCCCCGCACCAGCGGGTGGCGGGGCAGGTGGATGAAGGATTTGTCGAAACGCATTGGCGGCTTGCGTGGCACAATGACATTCTTACCATGCGGGCGCGCGAGCGCCGCCACAAGTGTCAGGAGTCGTGCATGGACATGACCGCCGCCCACGCCATTCTGTGCCGCCTCGATGACATTGCCGACGGCGGGGTGCTAGGCGTCGATCCGCCTGATCCGGAAGGCGAGCCGCTGCTGTTGGCGCGGCGCGGCAATTCGGTGCAGGCGTGGCTGAACATCTGTCCCCACGCCGGTCGGCGCATGGACTACGCGCCGGGTTTGTTCCTCGTGAAGGACGACAAGCTGACTTGCGCGGTGCACGGTGCCACCTTCGCGCTGCGCGAAGCCGGCTTGTGCGTGCAGGGGCCATGTCGTGGCCAGTCGCTGGTCGTGGTGCGGGTGCAGGTGCGCGACGGGCTTGTAATGCGGGCGTAGGGCGGGTTTCAACCCGCCGTGATGGTTGCGGAAGAGGCGGCGCGAGACCCTACGGCAATGCGGCGATCAGGGATCGATCGCTCAAAAATGCATGAACGCCCCCAGCGGATCGTGCGTGCGTGCCACGTTGACGATGAACAGGAACACCACCATCGCTGCCGCGAAGCATGCGGTCCGGATCGCGCGGGTACGCCCGCGTCGCAACGCAAACACCCCCAGCACGATATAGACCACCAGCAGGATCACCTTGACGGTGAGCCATGCCTGCACGAATGGATACTGGTGGATGATGATGGTCAGCGCAATGGCCGCCACCAGCAACAGCGAATCTATCGCGACCGAGATGCGGCGCAGTGCGACGTGATTGGCGGTCGGCAGGCCAGCAAGCATCATGCAACCTCGCGTGAAGAACAGGCTGCCCGACGCGATCACGCAGCCGATGTGTGTCCACAGGATTTGCAGATACCAGGCGGCCATGGCATGTCGTCGGGATGCGGGGGCGTGAAGTATGCGGGCGTGCGCCACGGCGCGCGTTGATCCCGCTCAGAACAAAACAATGAGTCCCGATCGAAGCGGTTGTTGTGGAAAGTCAAGGCAGGAAGCCCGGTCTGGTCTCCACGGAGCCGAGTCATGGCCGATTGTTGCAATCCTCATGATGCGGCGATCAGGGACGATCGCACGGTCAAGCGTTGAGCACGCACCTGGCCAACTCGCGCAAGCGCGGCGGGTCGAGCAATTCCACCTTGCGGCCATCGATCGCGATGAGCTTCTGCTCGCGGAAACGGCCAAGCACGCGGCTGACGGTTTCCGCCGCAAGGCGCAGATAGTTGGCGATATCGGCCCGCGCCATGCTGAGGCGGAATTCGGTGCCGGACAAGCCGCGCGACGCGTATCGGTCGCCCAGGTCGACGAGAAATGCCGCGAGCCGTTCGTCCGCGGAATGATCGCCCGCCAGCAACGTCGCCGAGCCGAGCTCCTTGCTGAGCAGGCGGAACAGGTGCTGCTGGATCTTGGGCTGGCGCGCGGCCAGCGCGCTCATCGCGGGGAACGAGAAGCGGCAGCACTGGGTGGTTTCCAGCGCGATCGCGTCGCACGGATAGTGTTCGGGGTAGATCGCGTCCAGGCCCACCAGTTCGCCCGGCAGGTAGAAGCCCAGCACTTGCTCGCGGCCTTCGGCGTCCACCAGCGTGGTCTTGATCATGCCGGTGCGCACCGCGAACAGCGCGCGAAACGCGTCGCCGGCGCGGAAGATCCGTTGTCCCGGTTCGAAAGGCCCGATGTGCTCGACGAGGCAGTGCAGATCGTTGAGTTCGGGTATGCCGTAACCCGCAACGGAACAGGCTTCCGCAAACGCGCAACTCGAGCAGAAATGCTCGGCGTCGCCGTCGTTGCTGGGTATGCCGGTACTCCGCGCGGGCGCGCCGGATTGTGACGAGTGCGAGTCCATGGGGATTCCGGCGCACGCAGGCGCCGCGGCCGTCGGTGATGGGGACAAGTTTAGCGCAGGCGCCGCCGCTTCATCTGGCGATCAGGGCTGATCGCTCGGTTCGATGCCTTGCTCGATCGCGCCGAAGATCGAATTGCCGTCGATATCGTGCATGTCGATCTTCACGCTGTCGCCGTATCTCAGGAACGGCGTGGCCGCTTCGCCGTCGCGCAGTTTCTCCACGGTGCGCTGTTCGGCCAGGCAGGACGCGCCGCGGGAAGTGTCCTGGTTGGCGATGGTGCCGGAACCCACGATGGTGCCGGCCGCGAGCGGGCGGGTTTTCGCCGCGTGCGCGATGAGTTGCGCGAAGTTGAACTGCATGTCTTCGCCGGCCTCGACTTCACCGAACCACTGGCCGTTGATCCAGGTGCGCATGGGCAGTTGCACCTTGTCGTCCTTCCAGGCGTCGCGCAATTCGTCCGGCGTCGCGAAGACCGGCGACAACGCCGAGCGCGGCTTGGATTGCAGGAACCCGAAACCCTTGGCCAGTTCCCCGGGAATCAGATTGCGCAGGCTGACGTCGTTGACCAGTCCGACCAACTGGATGTGATGCGCGGCTTGCTCGGGCGTCACCGCCATTGGCACGTCGTCGGTCACTACCACGACCTCGGCTTCGAGGTCGATCCCGTAATTCTCGCTCGGCACGCGCACCGGATCGCGCGGGCCGAGAAAACCGGCGCTGGTCGCCTGGTACATCAACGGATCGGTGTAGAAGGTCTCCGGTACCGTCGCGCCGCGCGCCTTGCGCACGCGCTCGACGTGCGGCAGGTACGCGCTGCCGTCCACGAATTCGTAGGCGCGGGGCAGGGGTGCGGCCAGTGCTTCGAAATCCAGTTCGAAAGCATTCTCAACGGCCTTGTGGCGATGCATGCACAGCGCGTCGTACAGCGCGTGCAGGCGCGGTGCGGTGTTCTGCCAGTCGTCCAGCGCGGCCTGCAGCGTCGGAGCGATGCCGGTGGCGCGCACTCCATGCGCGAGATCGCGGCTGACGACGATCAATGTTCCGTCCCTGCCACCTTCTTTGAGTGTTGCAAGTTTCATGGGGCACCTTGGTGCTCAGCGTTGCGACGGGTCGAAGTGCTTCCGCAATCCCTGCCAGCAATCCTGATAGTCGCGCTGTCGGTGCGGCGCGTCCAGCGCCTGTCGTGTCGGGTGGATCACGCAGCGCGTTTCGAACATGAAAGCCATGGTATCGACGACGTGCTGCGGTTTGCTCGTATCCGTCGTCAGTGCCTTCGCGTAGCTCGCGGCATCCGGGCCGTGCCCGCTCATGCAATTGTGCAGCGATGCGCCCCCCGGCACGAAACCGCCGCCCGCGCTGGCATCCTTGGCGTCGTATTCGCCGTGGATCAGGCCCATGAATTCGCTGGCGATGTTGCGGTGGAACCACGGCGGCCGGAAGGTATGTTCGGCCACCAGCCAGCGTGGCGGGAAGATCGCGAAATCCATGTTGGCGGTGCCGGGCGTGTCGCTGGGCGAGGTCAGCACCGTGAAGATCGACGGGTCAGGATGGTCGTAGCTGATCGAGCCGATGGTGTTGAAGCGGCGCAGGTCGTAGCGATACGGAACATGGGTGCCATGCCACGCCACGACGTCCAGCGGCGAATGATCGATGGATGCACGCCACAGGTTGCCCTGGAACTTCGCGACCAGTTCAAAATCGCCTTCGACGTCTTCGTACTCAGCGACCGGTGCCTCGAAATCGCGTGCATTGGCGAGGCAGTTGGAACCGATCGGCCCCAAATCCGGCAGGCGCAACGGTGCGCCGAAGTTCTCGCACACGTAGCCGCGCGCGGCGCCGTCCGGCAGGTCCACGCGAAAACGCACGCCGCGTGGAATCAGCGCAATCTGCTGCGTCTCGACGTCCAGCACGCCAAGTTCGGTCGCGATTCGCAAACGACCCTGCTGCGGCACGATCACCAGTTCGCCGTCGGCGTCGTAGAAGAAGCGGCCCTGCATCGGCTTGTTGCAGGCATACAGGTGGATGCCGACACCGGTTTGCGCGGCAGCCGAGCCGTTGCCGCCCATCGCGAACAGGCCGTCCACGAAATCGGTCGGCGCGTCGGGCAGCGGAAATGGATTCCAGCGCATCTGGTCCGGTGGCGTCAGTGCCTCGTCGAAACGGTTGTGGAAACGCGGCTGCGGATACGCCGCGAATGCGCCGTGCAGCGCGGCCGGCCGAATCCGGTACAGCCAACTTCGCCGATTGGCGTGCCGCGGCGCGGTGAACGCTGTGCCGGAGAGCTGCTCCGCGTACAGGCCATACGGTACCTTCTGCGGCGAGTTCTGCCCGGTCGGCAACGCGCCTGGCAACGTTTCGCTCGCGTGTTCGTTGCCAAAGCCGGTGAGGTAACGTTCCATCATGGCATCGGGCCTCGAAGTGGCAACTCGTGGTTCACAGCACCCCGCGCCGCATCTGGTCGCGTTCGATCGACTCGAATAGTGCCTGGAAGTTGCCTTCGCCGAAGCCTTCGTTGCCCTTGCGCTGGATGATCTCGAAGAAGATCGGACCGATGCAGTTCTGGGTGAAGATTTGCAGCAGCAGCTTCTGCTTCGTTTCACGATCGGCGTCGATCAGGATCTTGTTCTTTGCGAGCCGCGGCACGTCCTCGCCATGGTGGGGTACGCGCACGTCGATCACTTCGAAATAGGTGTCAGGCGTGTCGAGGAATTCGACGCCCGCGCCGCGCATCTTCTCCACCGTTTCGTAGATGTTGTCGGTGAACAGCGCGATGTGCTGGATGCCTTCGCCCTTGTATTCGTCGAGGTATTCGTTGATTTGCGATTTCGGATCGCTGGATTCATTGAGCGGGATGCGCACCATGCCATCCGGAGCCGTCATCGCTTTGGACACGAGGCCAGTCTTGGCGCCCTTGATGTCGAAATAGCGGATCTCGCGGAAATTGAACAGACGCTCGTAATAGCCCGCCCACTTCGCCATCTCGCCGAAATGCAAATTGTGGGTGAGGTGATCGATGAAGGTCAGCCCGAAACCCCTCGGGTTGCGCCGAGCCTCCGGCACCAGCCACTCGTAATCATCGAACACCGAGCCGTGGCCGCCATAGCGATCGACGAGGTACAGCATGCATCCGCCGATGCCTTCGATCACGGGCGCGTCGATCGCGCGCGTGTCGGTCTTGTGCTTGATTTCCCTCGCGCCTTTTTTCAACGTGGCTTTCAATACCTCGGATGCAGGGTGCGAAAAGCGGATCGCGAAGCCACACGCGCAGGGACCATGCTTCTCGGCGAAATCGGCTGCAAACGAATCCCTTTGCTCGTTCACCAGCAGGTTGCAGTCGCCCTGGCGGTATAGGGTAATGGCCTTCGTCTTGTGTTTTGCGACTGGCGTAAAACCCAGTCGCCGGAACAGGCCGTGCAGCAGTTTCGGATCAGGCGCCGCGAACTCGACGAACTCGAAGCCATCCACGCCCATTGGATTTTCGAAGGTGGTCGGCCGCATGCCGGTGTTTGTTTGTGCGTTCATGATTGTCTCCGAAAGTGCTGCGTGGGCGGGCTTTTGTGAATACTCAGGCCATGGACGGCCGTTCTGGTTGGTGGCCCGACGATGCTTTGGACCAAGCAATTTTGAATCAAGTGGCGGTTACGGGTGATCGCAAAAAATTTCAGGCCGAGAATGGCCGCTCTGGTGTCGATCGACCGAGAACCTTGATGGTTCGAAAGGTGTTGGCGAAACGGCGATCGTGGACGACCTCAAAACCGGACACTACAATAGTTTCAAATGAAACTATTTGCAACCTTGAACCGTATGCCCCGGCACGCCCCGATCGAGCTCGAAAAATTCGTCCCCTACCAGCTTTCGATCGTGTCCAACACGGTCAGCCAAGCCATCGCGGACGAGTACCAGAAGCGCTTCGACCTTGGCACCACCGAGTGGCGCGTGATGGCGGTGCTGGCGCGCTACGACGGCGAGGGATTGTCGGCGCGCGCGGTGGCGCTGCTGACCGCGATGGATAAGGTGGCGATCAGCCGTGCGCTGGCGCGGCTGGTCGAAAAGGGGCGCGTGTTGCGCCGCGTGCACCATGGCGACAAACGCCGATCGGTATTGCGATTGTCGGCAGCGGGTTGGCGCATCCACGACGCGGTGGCACCACTCGCACGCCGCCACGAGCGCGAGTTTCTGGAAAAGCTGAGCACCGAAGAACGGCGCTGGCTGACGGGCATCCTCGACAAATTGACGCCGACGGAACCCTAGCGAACGCCGTGCATCAACCGGTTGACCAGCGGCGAGATCAGCAGCAACAACACGCCGGCGCCCAGCAGCAGCCAGAATCCGAAAGTGAAACCGGAAAGCGCGGATGCGGCGGTCATGCCACCACTGCCGGCGATGCGGCTGGCGAAAAGCCCCGAAAGATTCCCGCCGACTGCCAGTGACAGGAACCAGCCGCCCATCGCGAAGCCGACCAGCCGCGACGGCGCCAGTTTGGTTACCATCGACAAGCCGATCGGCGACAGGCACAACTCGCCGAGCGTCTGCATCACGTAGCAGAGCACCAGCGGCCAGAACGGGATCAGCCCGTTCGCGCCCAGCAATTTCGAGAGCGCGAACATCAGCACCAGGAAGCCGAGGCTGTTGAACAGCAGCCCGAAACCGAATTTGCGCGGAATCGAGGGTTCCATCCGGCGCCGGTCCAGCCACGCCCACGCCAGCGTCACCAGCGGCGCGAACACGATGATCGCGAGCGGGCTCACCGACTGGAACCAGCCGACCGGAAAGATCCAGCCGCCCGGCATCACCCGGTCCACGATGTTCTCGGCGAGGAAGTTGAACGACGTGCCGAGCTGGTAGTAGAACATCCAGAACAGGATGTTGAACGCGAAGATGATCAGCATCGCGATCACGCGGTGCACCTGCACGCGGTCATGGCGCGCGGCTTCGACCAGAAGCATCGCCGCCACCGCGACGAACAGCAGTCCCAGCAGCCATTGCAGGCCCGTGGCGCCCACCCGTGAGAGCAGCAGGAAAACCAGCGGCACCGACACGATGACGCCCAATAACACCCACGCCACGCGCGCCAGGCTTTCGGCGCCCGGTGCAGGTCGACCCACGTGTTTCAACTGCCTGCGCCCGAACCAGAACCACGCGAGGCTGATCAGCATGCCGACGCCCGCGGCCGCGAACACCAGCCGGAAGTTCTGCTGCATCGGCGTGGCCGTGAAATGCGCCGCCAGCCACCCGGTCAACAGCGGCGCGACCAGGGCGCCCGCGTTGATGCCCATGTAGAACAGCGTGAAGCCGCGATCGCGGCGCGGATCGTCGCGACCGTAGAGTTGCCCGACCATTGTCGAGATGTTGGGCTTGAAAAGGCCGTCGCCGACGATTACCAGCGCGAGGCCCAAAAGCAGCGTCGCGCGTGACGGCAGCATCAGCACGAACAATCCCGCCGCCATTACCAGCGCGCCGAGCAGGATGGTGCGCTGGTAGCCGATCACCCGGTCCGCAACCCAGCCGCCGAAGATGCAGGTGCCGTAGATCAGTGCGGTGTACGCACCGAAGATGCCGCTGGCCCACGCCTGTCCGGACGGATCGCCATGGTAGAACTGCTGCACGATGTACAGCGCCAGCGCCCAACTCACGCTGTAGAACGCAAAGCGTTCCCAGAACTCCGTCATGAACAGCATCCAAAGCGGCTTCGGATGCCCGAGCCGCTGCGGAAAATCGGGTATGTCAGGCATCGTCCGGCCAGGGGGCGTCGTGTCGTCGATGGCTTCGATCATGGATGGCCCTCGCAAAGATTCAACGGACACCGTGCATCGGGTTCACCCTGCACGGCGCGGCGATCGGGCAGACCAGCGCAATCGCGCCGGCGCCTGCCGAAGCGGTCAACTGGATCGAATCTGCGTCCGCACTTCCAGGAGCTCGGGAAAGAACGTGAGCTCCAGCGCTTTTTTCAGGAACCCGACGCCCGACGATCCTCCGGTGCCGGGCCGGTAGCCAATGATGCGTTCGACCGCCTTCATGTGGCGGAAGCGCCACATCTGGAAGTTCTCTTCGACATCCACCAGCGTTTCGCAGAGCTCGTATTCCGACCAGTATTTTTCCGGCGCCTCGTAGATCCGCTGGAACACGGGCAACAGCGATTCCTGCCGCTTCCAGCCCTCACGCACGTCGCGCTGGAGGATCGGCTTCGGAATGGCATGGTCGCGACGCGCCAGCCAGTGCAGCGCCGCGTCGTACAGGCTGGGCGCATCCAGCGTCGCGCGCAATTGCGCGTGCGCGGCCTCGTCGTGCGCGAACACGGTCAGCATCTCGGCATTCTTGTTGCCGAGCAGGAATTCCACCGTGCGATATTGCAAGGACTGGAAGCCCGAAGACGGTCCCAGCGCGTCGCGGAATTTCAGATATTCGTGTGGCGTCATGGTTTCCAGCACGGCCCATTCGTTGAACAGCTGGTCCTGGACGCGCTTGACGCGCGCCAGTTTTTTCAGCGCATGGTCGGCGCGGTCGGCGTCGATGTCGATGATGGTCGCACGCAGTTCGTGGATCATCAGCTTCAACCAGAGTTCGGCGACGTGATGCTGCACGATGAACAGCATCTCGTCGTGGTAGGCCGGGTCCGACACCGGCCGCTGCGCGGATAGCAGGGTGTCAAGCTGCAGATAACTCGCGTAAGTCATGCGGCCGGAAAGATCGCGCTGGATGCCGGCTTCGAGTTCGCGCCGGTTGCTGTCGGTCATGGGCTGGGAGTGCTCCATGTGGAGAGGCTGTCGGGAAAAGTAAGACGATGGAGGGCCGTTCTGGTGTTCATGGTGCACGAATGTTTTGCGGGTCGTGAGCGCAACGAAGCGGCGATCACCGCAAATGCGGAGCGTATCGAAATCTTGAGGGCTCGCGATGACAAGAATCAATCATTTGTTCCTGGATCGTCGCGCAACTCGAACTTGGGTCCGTTCGCGTTAAGCGTAGCGAGCGCAGCGAGAAGAGTCGAAACACATCGGCCCTTCGACTTCGCGCCTCTGGCGCTACGCTCAGGGCGAACGGACTCGACCAGCCTTCCTCTATTCTTGCATGGTGCGTTGCAGCATCCACGGCGCGATCCATGACCTGCGGATATCGATGCGTGCATGCGATAATAGGCGGCCCGCTTGCGCTGAAACGTCGGCTGCGAGCGGTCGCGGCTCCGCGCGACGTGGAGTCCAAATCGAATCCGAATCGACCGGGAGCATTCCGTGCCCATCGCCGCCAAGTTTGAAATCGAATACCTGCGATACCTCGACGCCGAGGGCAAGCAGGTCAGGAAAGACCTGCCCGACTTCGCGCAGGACATCGACCAGATGGTCGAACTGTACAAGTTGATGGTGTCCACCCGCGTGTTCGACACCAAGTCGATCGCGCTGCAGCGCACCGGCAAGCTTGGCACCTATGCGTCGTGCCTCGGCCACGAGGCCACCCACGTCGGCATTGGCGCCTCGATGAAGCCGGAAGACGTGTTCGCGCCGAGCTACCGCGAATACGGCGCGCAGTTGTACCGCGGCGTGCGTCCGCGCGACGTGTACATGTACTGGGGCGGCGACGAACGCGGCAACGATTACCAGAACGAACCCGCGAAGCACGACTTCGCGTGGTCGGTGCCGATCGGTACGCAGTGCCTGCACGCGGCCGGTTCCGCGCTGGCCTTCAAGATCCGCAAGGAGAAGCGCGTCGCGGTGTGCACCATTGGCGACGGCGGTTCTTCCAAGGCCGACTTCTACGGCGCGATCAACGTGGCCGGCGCCCGCGACCTGCCGCTGGTCGCGGCGATCGTCAACAACCAGTGGGCGATCTCGGTGCCGCGCAAGATCCAGTCCGGCGCCAAGACGCTGGCGCAGAAGGGCATCGCCGCGGGTTTGTTCTGCATC
>Ga0134128_10000317_pt1 | contig 68099 bp, 70 predicted proteins | sample KB31754_FD_96462 | JGI IMG/M metagenome (GOLD analysis project Ga0134128, IMG submission 96462) | Terrestrial soil microbial communities with excess Nitrogen fertilizer from Kellogg Biological Station, Michigan, USA - KB3-175-4 | ecosystem: Environmental > Terrestrial > Soil > Unclassified ... | reverse complement strand
CGTCGGCTCAATCTTCACGCGAGAAACAGATAAGCGCGGAGCCGCCAGCGAGTGGCGGCTCCTTGAAGGTTCAATGTTTTAAGGTGCGGACCATACCGGAACCCGCGGCGGGGCGGAGCCCCTGACCGCGTCTGGAGTATGGCCGCCTTCTGTTAAGAGATGCTGAAGCGCCCGGCGGCGGCGCGTTATTGCGCGAGCCAACCACCCTCCATCGGTAACGCTTCGCCAGTCATGGTCTCGGCCGCGTCGCTGCACAAGAACGCGGCGAGCGCGCCCAGGTTCTCCGGCGTGGTGAAGCGCAGCATCGGCTGCTTTTCGCGCAGCAGCTCGATCTTCGCCTGCTCCACCGGCTGGCCCGTGGCCTTGGCGCGTGCCTCGACCTGCTGCTGCACCAGCGGCGTCAGCACCCAGCCCGGGCAAATGGCATTGCAGGTGATGCCGTCATTGGCGCCCTCGATCGCCGTCACCTTGGTGAAGCCGATGATGCCATGCTTGGCGGCGACGTAAGCTGCCTTCCCTGCACTCGCCACCAGCCCGTGAGTGGACGCGATGTTGATGACGCGGCCCCAGCGCCGCCGCTTCATGCCTGGGAGCGCCGCCTTGGTGGCGTGGAAGGCAGCGGAGAGGTTGATGGCAATGATCGCATCCCACTTCTCCTCCGGGAACTGATCGATCGGTGCCACGTGCTGGATACCGGCATTGTTGACCAGGATGTCGACCGAGCCGAGCTCGCGCTCCGCCTGGCCGATCATTTCGCGGATCTGCGGTGGCTTGGACATGTCGGCGCCGGAATAGCTCACCTTGACGGCGTGCTGTTCGGCAAGATCGCGCCTGAGCCGGTCGATGGCGCCGGCGTCGCCGAAGCCGTTGAGCATGATCGCCGCGCCGTCGCGCGCCAGCGCGGTGGCGATGCCGAGGCCGATGCCGCTGGTCGAGCCGGTGACGACAGCGACCTTGCCTTTCAACATAGGTGGAACTCCTTTTCGGGGATGGACGAGAACTACAGCGTTCGCGGTCAAGTCCGCTAGCGCTTGAACAGGGCGTCGGCGCCGCTGCGCTGTTTGCGCTTGGCCGAGATTTCCGCGCGAGCGCGCTCGATCTCCTGCCCGAGTTCGGCAATGTAGGCTTCGAGCTCGACGAGAGAGAGTGGCGAAAGATCCTTCTTCTGCGGCTTCTTCTGGCGCGGCAGCAAATCCTCTTCGTCCATGGGGCGTATCCTTATGGGCGGGCTGTTGCCAGTCTGGCGCGATCCGGCTAGAGCTTCAATCCATCAGCGACCCCAGGAACGGACCAGACCATGACCGCGCTTCCCGCCAGCATGACGGCGATCGAGATCACCGAGCCGGGCGGACCCGAGGTGTTGCGGCCGGCAGAGCGGCCGATGCCGCTGCCTGGCGCAGGCGAGGTGCTGATCCGCGTCGCCGCGGCCGGCGTCAACCGGCCGGATGTCATGCAGCGCCTGGGGGGATATCCGCCGCCTCCCGGCGCCTCCGATATTCCCGGCCTCGAAGTCGCCGGAACGGTCGCGGCGGTCGGCCTCGGCGTCAATCACGTCAAGGTCGGCGACGCCGTGTGCGCGCTGGTCACTGGCGGCGGCTACGCGACCTATTGCGTTGCCCCCGAGCCGCAGTGCCTGCCGGTGCCCAAGGGCTTCGGCATGATCGAGGCGGCGGCGCTGCCCGAAACCTATTTTACCGTCTGGACCAATCTCTTCGAGCGCGGCGACCTCAAGGCCGGCGAGACCGTGCTCATCCATGGCGGCACGAGCGGCATCGGCACGACGGCAATTCAGCTGGCCAAGGCGCTGGGTGCGCATCAGATCTTCGCCACCGCGGGCAGCCGCGACAAGTGCCATGCCGCCGAGAAGCTCGGCGCGACGCGCGGCATCGATTACAAGCACGAGGATTTCGTCAAGGTGGTGAAGGATGCCACCGGCGGTCGGGGCGTGGACGTCATCCTCGACATGGTCGGCGGCGATTATATCCAGCGCAACATCAGCGCGCTCGCCCTCGAAGGGCGCATCGTCTACATCGCCTTCCTCAAGGGCTCGACCGCGGAGGTCAACCTGATGCCGCTGATGCTGAAGCGCGGCACCATCACCGGCTCGACGCTGCGCGCCCGCACGGTCGAGCAGAAAGCGGCGATCGCCGCGCCGCTGCGCCGGATCGTCTGGCCGCTGCTCGATCAGGGCAAGGTCAGGCCTCAGATCCACCGCAGCTTCCCGCTGGCCCAAGCGGCCGAGGCGCATCGGCTGATGGAGAGTTCGGCGCATATCGGCAAGATCGTGCTCACGGTTTAGCCGGTCTGCCAGCCCGGCTCTTTCCAGCCTGGGCGGAAACGCCTATATAGGGCCGATCCAGGACATGATCACTACCGACGCGCGTCCCGGGCGCCGCGCTAAGCAATTGTAAGGCAAGGAGGAAATCGATGGCCCTGCCGCTCATGCCGAAGGCCACGGCCGTGTGGCTGGTCGAGAACACATCGCTCACCTTCGACCAGGTCGGCGAGTTCTGCGGGCTGCATGCGCTGGAAGTGCAGGCGATCGCCGATGGCGAAGTCGCGGTGCAGATGCAAGGGCTCGACCCGATTGCCAACGGGCAGCTTACCCTCGCGGAGATCGAGCGCTGCCAAAAGGACCCGTCGGCACGGCTGAAGCTGTCGGCAGAGGCGGTGCCGGTGCCGGTGGTGAAGCATCGCGGCCCACGCTACACGCCGATCGCACGCCGCCAGGACAAGCCCGACGCCATAGCCTGGCTACTCAAATCGCATCCCGAGCTGAGCGACGGCCAGATCTCGAAACTCATCGGCACCACCAAGCCGACGATCGCCGCGGTGCGCGACCGCTCGCATTGGAATACTCAGAACATCAAGCCGCGCCATCCGGTGGCGCTCGGCCTCTGCACGATGCAGGAGCTCGACGCCGCGGTCGCGCGCGCCAATCGCGGCAAGAAGGGCGCTCAACCGCCCGAGGCCGAGCCGATGTCCGAGGACACCGCGACGCCCTGAACCGCTCGCGCTCGCCCGCCGGCTTGGCGGCTTAGCGACTTTCCTTCGCATAGCCCGCGCTTCTGAGCGTGTCGCTGATCTCGCCGAGAATGGCGGGATCGTCGATGGTCGCGGGCGTCTTGTACTCTTCGCCATCGGCGATGCGGCGCATGGTCGAACGCAGAATCTTGCCCGAGCGCGTCTTGGGCAGGCGCTGCACCACCACCGCCGTCTTGAAGCTCGCTACCGGACCGATGCGCTCGCGCACCAGCCGCACTGCCTCCCCTGCCACCTGCGCCGGCGGCTTGCTCGCACCTGATTTGAGCACAAGGAACCCGAGCGGCACCTGCCCCTTCAAGGCGTCGCCGACGCCGATCACGGCGCATTCGGCGACATCGGGATGGGACGCCAGCACCTCCTCGATGCCGCCCGTCGACAGCCGGTGCCCGGCGACATTGATGATGTCGTCGGTGCGCGTCATGACGAAGACATAGCCGTCCTCGTCGATGTAGCCGGCATCGGCGGTGTGATAGTAGCCGGGATATTCCTCGAGGTAGGAGCTGATGAACCGGTCATCGGCGTGCCACAGGGTCGGCAACGCACCTGGCGGCAGCGGCAGCTTCAGGCAGAGCGCGCCGATCTCGCCGCGCTTCAGCTCGTGGCCGTCAGTGCCGAGGACGCGGAGATCCCAACCGGGCACCGGCTTGGTCGAGGAACCATGCTTCACCGGAAGCTGCTCGAGCCCGACACAGTTGGCTGTGATCGGCCAGCCGGTCTCGGTCTGCCACCAATGATCGATGACGGGCACCGTGAGCTGGCGCTCGGCCCATTCGACGGTCGGCGGATCGGCGCGTTCGCCGGCGAGGAAAAGCGCGCGGAACTTCGGCATCGGGTGCTTGCGGATGAGCCCACCGTCCGGATCTTCGCGCTTGATGGCGCGGAACGCCGTCGGCGCGGTGAACATCACCGAGACGCCGTGTTGAGCAATGACGCGCCAGAAAGCGCCGGCATCGGGCGTGCCCACCGGCTTGCCTTCGTAGAGCACGCTGGTGCAGCCATAGATCAGCGGCGCGTAGACGATATAGGAGTGGCCGACCACCCAGCCGACATCGGAGGCGGTCCAGAACACCTCACCGGGCTTCAGCCCGTAGATGTTCGCCATCGACCAGTAGAGCGCCACGGCATGGCCGCCGTTGTGGCGCACGATCCCCTTCGGAATGCCGGTCGTCCCGGAGGTATAAAGGACGTAGAGCGGGTCGGTGGCCTCGACCGCGACGCAGGCGGCGGGCTTGGCGGCATCCACCAGCGCCTGCCAATCGTGATCGCGGCCGGATACGAGTGCCGCCTTCTCCATCGGGCGCTGCAGCACGACGCAGGCCGAAGGCTTCGCCGCGGCGATCTCTATCGCTCGGTCGAGCAGCGGCTTGTAAGGAATGACCCGCTGCACCTCGATGCCGCAGGAGGCGGAAAGGATTACCTTGGGCTTCGCATCGTCGATGCGGGTCGCCAGCTCCGGTGCGGCGAAGCCGCCGAAGACCACCGAATGAATCGCTCCAAGCCGGGCACAGGCGAGCATCGCCATCGCCGCTTCGGGCACCATCGGCATGTAGATCAGGACGCGGTCGCCCTTGACGACGCCGAGTCCCTTGAGCGCGCCGGCGAGCCGCGCCACCTCGTCGCGCAGCTCGCGATAGCTGAAGCTGCGGATCTGACCGGTGGCGGGGCTGTCATAGATGAGCGCCGGCTGGTCGCCGCGCCCGCGCTCGACGTGCCGGTCGAGCGCATTCCAGCAGGTGTTGAGCTTGCCGCCGCGGAACCAGAGGTAAAACGGCGGTTTGCCGTCGTCGAGCACCTTGTCCCAGCGCTTCTCCCAATCGATCGACTGTGCCGCCTCTCCCCAGAAGCCCTCGGGATCAGCGAGCGAGCGGCGATGCGCCTCGGCATAAGAGCCCGTCATGCTGCGTCCTTCCCTATCTGGCCGGAAAGCGCTCTGGCGATATTGCCTTCCCGGCGCGGATATCCGTAGTTTTGTACTGCGAATTCTGCGGCAGCGTCAGGCCGTTGCCAAGCCGAGCGAGGAGCCCGCCATGGCCCAGACACCAAGCGCCTATGACAGCCATCTCGACCGTAGTCCGGCGAATTACGCGCCGCTCACGCCGCTGGGCTTCATCGCCCGGAGCGCGGCGGTCTTTCCCGACCGTCCCGCCGTCATTCACGGCAAGCGCCGCTACAGCTGGGCCGAGAGCTATGCACGATGCCGAAGACTGGCGAGCGCCTTGCGGCAGCGGGGTATCGGCAAGAACGACACGGTCGCGGTGATGGCGGCCAACACGCCGGAAGCCTTCGAGGCGCATTTCGGCGTGCCCATGGCGGGCGCGGTGCTGAACGCGCTCAACATCCGCCTCGACGCGGCGATGATCGCCTTCATCCTCGATCACGGCGAAGCCAAGGTACTGATCACCGACCGGGAATTCTCGCCGGTGATCGAGAAGGCGTTGGCGCAGGTGAAGCGGAAGCCCCTGGTCATCGATATCGATGATGAGCTGGCGCCGCCCGGCAAGCTGCTGGGCGAGATGGATTACGAGCGCTTCATCGCCGGCGGCGATCCGGATTTCGCCGAAGAGATGCCGCCTACCGAATGGGACGCGATCGCGCTCAACTACACCTCAGGCACGACCGGCAATCCCAAAGGCGTCGTCTACCACCATCGCGGCGCGTACCTCAACGCGCTCGGTAATGCTCTGGTTTGGGGCATGCCGCAGCACGCCGTCTATCTCTGGACGCTGCCGATGTTCCACTGCAATGGCTGGTGCTTTCCCTGGACGGTGACCGCGCTGGCCGGGACGCATGTCTGCCTGCGCCGGGTCGAAGCCCCGGCGATTTATGCCGCGATCGCCGACGAGGGAGTGAACCATCTCTGCGGCGCACCGATCGTCATGAACATGCTGCTGCACGCGCCGTCGGAGCTGCGGCAAAAGGTCGCCGGACGCAGCGTGCGCATGATGACCGCAGGCGCGGCACCGCCCGCCGCCGTGATCGAAGGCATGCAGAAGCTCGGTTTCGACATCACCCATGTCTACGGGCTGACCGAGAGCTACGGGCCGGCAACCGTCTGCGCCTGGCATGATGAATGGGACAGCCTGCCGCGCGAAGCGGCGGCCGCGCGCAAGGCGCGCCAGGGCGTGCGCTATCCGGTGCTCGAAGGCCTCATGGTTGCCGACGCCGCGACGCTGGCGCCGGTGCCGAACGATGGCGAAACCATCGGCGAAGTGTTCATGCGCGGCAACATCATCATGAAGGGCTATCTGAAAAACCCCAAAGCGAGCGAGGAGGCTTTCGCCGGCGGCTGGTTTCATACCGGCGACCTCGGGGTCATGCATCCCGACGGCTATATCGAGATCAAGGACCGCTCGAAGGACATCATCATCTCAGGCGGCGAGAACATCTCCACGATCGAGGTGGAAAGTGTTCTCTACCGGCATCCCGCCGTGCTGGAAGCGGCGGTGGTGGCGCGTCCCGATGAAACCTGGGGTGAGACGCCGTGCGCCTTCGTCACGCTGAAGCCTGGCGCCAGCGCCACGGCGGACGACATTATCCGTTTCTGCCGCGAGCATCTGGCGCGCTTCAAGGCGCCGAAAACAGTCGTCTTCGGACCGCTACCCAAGACATCGACGGGTAAGATTCAGAAGTTCGCGCTTCGCGATCAGGCGAAAGCACTGCCCTGATTGCCACGTCCAAGAGAACCGGTCCCGGCGCCGATTCAGGCGCCAGCTAAGCGCGACCGGTCGTCAGGCGTGGGCAGCGTGCTCGAGACTGAATATTTCGTCTTTGATGCGGAGCTTTTGTCGCTTCAGGTCGGCAAGGGTTTCGACATTGGGCATCGGACGGCTGATTTCCTGATCGATGGCCTCCTCCAGGCTACGATGACGGGCCCGGAGGGAATCGAGTCGATCCTGCAGCGACATGGCTCCTCCTAATGCTTAACGCAGGCGAGGGCTGCTGACAGCTCTATGCTAACGCCGTTTGGAGCGGCGCTCCAACAGAGATATGCTCGCGCAAGGCGGTCTTCCAGTACCGCCGGAAGGACCGGAATGGTTGCGTCAACTCGCCTCATCGTCGGCATCAGCGGCGCCTCGGGTGTCACCTACGGCGTGCGCCTGCTGGAGCTGCTGCGCGACTTGCCCGTCGAAACCCATCTGGTGATGACCAAGGCGGCCGAGGTCACGCTGGCGCATGAAACCGGACGCAAGGTGGCCGAGACACAGGCACTCGCCGATCGCGCCTATGCGGTGACCGACATCGCGGCGCCCATCGCCTCGGGCTCGTTCCGCACGCTCGGCATGATCGTCGCACCCTGCTCGATCCGCAGCATGTCCGAAATCGCGCATGGCACCACATCGACCCTGCTCACTCGGGCGGCCGACGTCACCCTGAAGGAGCAGCGCAAACTAGTGTTGATGGTCCGCGAGACTCCGCTCCACCTCGGCCATCTGCGCAGCATGACGGCACTGGCCGAGATGGGCGCCGTCATCGCGCCGCCGGTGCCGGCCTTCTATGCCGAGCCGGCGACGCTCTCCGACATGGTCGATCACACGCTCGGCCGCATGCTGGATCTCTTCGGGCTCGAGGCGCCGGGGCTGCGCCGCTGGGGCGAGGATGTCGATGCCGGAGAGAAGCTCCGGCCGCTGCGCCGAAAGCCGAGCTGATCCAGTAGAATCCGGGGTTTCCTATCCGGCCAGATTTCACTGAAGTCTGGCAAGGAAGGATACGAGAAGGTTGGGAGACGTAAATTGGCTAATCCGCCGTTTGCGATAGTTCTGCGGATAAGCGATGTCGCGCCCTCCCGATCTGATTTAGAGGCCGCGCTGGGCGTCAGGGTTGTCCGCTACGAGGCAACGCGCACTGGCTCCCTGCACTATGCCCAAGTCGATGTCATCGCAGGCGACATCGAAATACTCGCTGAGGACGATCTTTGGGCTCAGATCATCGTGCGCATTGAGCAACTCGGGCCGCATATACGAGCCCTCCGGAACGATCACCTTATCGGACGGGTATCCATCGATCTCGCCGTTTCGTTTGGAGAGACATCGGCGCTTGCCACATACCATTTACCTAGCCGTGTCGCGGAAGTCTTGGGTCGAGAGGGGATCGACATTGAATTCTCGGTGTACCTCGTGACGAGAACGAACGATGATGAAGGCACGCACATACGCTAGCTCTTGATCCAACGGACGATATCGCCGACGACCTCGCTTTCGACGCCGAAATAGCCGTGGCGCGACAATGGCGCGCAGGGGGCGCTCTGGGGCGGGCTGCCACCGCTCACCGCGATCAGCTCCTTGCGCGGCGCGCGGGCGAAGCGATCCATCAGGCTGTGGATCGCGTCGAAGGGGCAGATGGGGCAGGCGTCCTCTTTGTTGTGCACGAAGAGCGTCGGCACGGCGATCGTGCCGACATCGACGGACGCTGCCACCGGCGCCGCATGCCGGCTCGCCACCAGGATGCTCGAGGTCAGCACCAGCCCGTTTGCGCCGCCGCTCTGCAGCCTGGCAGCGACATTAGCGGCCGAGATCGTGCCCATGCTCGTGCCGATCAGCCAGACCGGCACCGGCGCCTTCTGGCGCAAATAGGCGATCACGGCGGCGATATCCTGCGCATGCTCGGCCGAAGCGCGGAAGCCCTCGAGCCCTTCGGGATGGTCGGACGGCACATCGACGGAGGCAACGAGGAAGCCTGCCGCGGCGAAGGCGCCGCGCGAGCGGATGAGGAAATTCTTGCCGTTGAGCACCGAACGATGCGCGCTGCCCAGCAGGCCGTTGCCGCCGGTGAAGAGGATGACGCTGGCAACAGGTGGCCCCGGCGGCGTCAACACCCAGAAGGGTTGCGTCACTCCGGGACGTGTCGGCAGGCGCACCAGCTGCTCATCCGCGCGCGCCGGCAGCACGCCAAGCGCCACCACGACCAGCGCAGCCGCAATCGACCTGATCAAGATGGCTCCCCCTTTATCGCAATGTTCGCCGGTGCGCCGCTTGCGCCTCCGTCACCCGGAATCAGCGCTGATCGCGGCAAAGATCGGTGCTGCGGTCTCGTCGGCGCCCCTGCCCTCGAGATAGAGCCTGAGATTGGCGGCGGCATCGGCCGCGCGCTCGCCCTCCGGACGCGCAGGATCGGTCGGCGCCAGCATCTGCAGCCGCCGCTGGGCAATGCGCTCGGCAGCGAGCTCTGCGGCCCTCGCCGCCTCGTAGAGCTCCAGCACCGGACCGGTGCGATCTTCCTCTCTGAGGGTGCGGCGCGCTGCGCGCAGCCGCTCGATGACGCTGCTGCGCCACGGAGCATTGGTCGATTCCGCCTGAGCGAGGTCTGTGGCGGTCAGCCGGCCGCGGCCGCTGAGCCCTACCCAGCAGGCATAGAGCACTAGGTTGACGTCGCACCCGTGGCGGTCCTGGAGCGCGATGCAGGCCGGCGATACGCCGGGTCGGCCATAGAAGCCGAGGGTAAAGCTCCAGAAGGAATCGTCGGAATCAGCCATCGCCGAAACTAATACCAAGTCCGCGCGCCGTGCGCACCAGGGTCCCGTCGGGATCGACCTGCTGCGGCGCGGCCACCGCCTCGCTGAGCGGCACGTCGACGACGGCGCGGTTCTGCCAGGCGACCATCCGGTCGTATTTGCCGGCGGCGATGAGATCGACCGCATGGACGCCAAACGCGGAGGCGATCAGACGGTCGCTCCAGGTCGGCTGGCCGCCGCGCTGGACGTGACCCAGCGTGGTGACGCGCGTTTCGGCTCCGGTCGTGCGCGCCAACGCGTCGCCGAGGCTGTGGCCGATCCCGCCATAGGTGATGCCGCCGCCGGAATGCTGCCGCTGCACAGGCTGGCCGGTGCGGTCCTTTACCGCCTCGGCGACGACGACCAGGGCGAAATTGCGCCCATGCTGGCGGATCTTCTCGATATCCGCCGCGACCTTATCGACGCTGTAGGCGATCTCGGGAATGAGGATCACGTCGGCGCCGCCGGCAATTCCGGCGGCAAGAGCGATATGTCCGGCGTCGCGGCCCATCACTTCGAGGATCATGACGCGGTCGTGGCTCGCCGCGGTCGGCTGCAGCCGGTCGAGCGCCGCGGTTGCCACCATCACAGCGGTATGGAAACCGATCGAGTTCTCGGTGGCGCCCACGTCGTTGTCGATGGTCTTGGGAATGCCGACGAGCTTGATGTCCCCCTGCTGCGCCAGCCGTCGCAGGATCGCGAAGCTGCCGTCGCCGCCGATGCCGATGAGCGCATCGATGCCGAGTTCGCGCAGACCGGCGATGACCTCCTCCGAGCGATCGAGCACGCTGCCGTCGGACATCGGGAAGGCGAAGGGGTTGCCCCGGTTGGTCGTGCCGAGAATCGTGCCGCCCAACCGCAGTATGTTGACCGTCGAAATGCGCAGATCGAGCGCCTCGAATTCGATCGGCCGGCGCAGAACTCCCATGGTGCCGTGGCGGATGCCGAGCACCCGCCAGCCATACCCCTGAACGGCCCGACCGACCACGGCGCGGATGGCGGCGTTGAGCCCGGCGCAATCTCCGCCGCTGGTCAGGATGCCGATGGTCTTGGGCGACTGGGCCATGCTGGGGTCTCCTTGCTCTGGCAGGGCTTTCGAAGGGTTAACGGCCTCGCCGACCCTCACCCTCCCCGCACCGCTTTGCTATACTGTTAACCGCCGACCGCCACCCCGTTCTTTCCGGTCCATGGACATCGACGTCGAAGCCATCAAGGCCAGGCTCGAGGCTCTCAGGAGCGAGCACCGCGATCTCGACGAGACGATCGCGCGCCTCAGCGAGGGCGCGCCCAATCCGATGCATGTCCAGCGGCTGAAGAAGCGCAAGCTGGCGCTCAAGGACCTGATCGCCAAGCTCGAGAGCCAGCTGCTCCCGGACATCATCGCGTAGGAGGCTAAGGCGCGGCGTCGCGCTGACGTTTGGCCTGATACATGGCGCGGTCGGCAGCATCGAGCGCCTCGCCGGCATTCTCTCCGCCGCGGAATGAATAGACCCCGTAAGAGATGCTGAGCGGGATCTCCTTGCCTTGCCAGAGCAGCGGCTTCTCCGCCACCGCGGCGGCGAGCTGTGCCGCCTTCTGCTCGGCAAGCGCCTGGTCGGTCTGCACCAGCAGCACGCCCAGCTCGTCGCCGCCAAGCCGACCGACGACGTCCGTGTTGCGCACATTATCGAGCAGGACGCGCGCCACCTGGAGCAGCGCCGCATCGCCCGCGGCATGCGCGTGATCGTCGTTGATCTGGCCGAGATTGTTGACGTCGATATAGACGATGCTCGCCGGTGCGCCGTAGCGCTGTGCAAACGACATCATGCGCGTCAGCTCGCGCACGAAGGCGCGCCGATTGGCAATCGGCATCAGCGGATCCTCGTCGGCGAGCCGCTCGAGATAGTCGATGCGCTGGCGCGCCACGCCGAGCTCACGCCGCAGGGAATCGACTTCGGCCATCAGACCCATGATCGCCTGCCGCAGCTTGGGCGTGAGCTCGCTCTCGGCAAGGCCGGCGACGTTGAGGACATCGGTGGGCTCGGGGATCGCTGCCGGCTCGCCGGCCTCGATGGCGCGCCGAGCCTCGAGCTTGCGGCTGGCGCCGGCGCCAGCGACCGGCTTCGTGTCGCGAATTTCCATAATGCGATACTGTGCGGTCCCGAATCGCCCAACCGCGACAATTATGCCAGAACTCGTCCGCGTCGCAAAGCCGGGCGGCGGGATCCTAGGAGCCTGACGGCTGGATTCTCCGCGATCACGCGCCGGCCGACACGGCTCTCTCCTTGCCCTCACCTGCCTCGCACCTATAATGCGCGTTTTCCTCGGCGGAGGATTCGAAGCGGGATGAGCGACGCGCAGCCGGCGGTCGGGATCATCATGGGCAGCCAGTCGGATTGGGACACCATGCGGCACGCGGCGGACACGCTGGCGAAGCTCGGCGTCGCGCATGAGCGCCGCATCGTGTCGGCCCACCGCACGCCCAAGCGCCTCGTCGCCTATGCCGAGGGCGCGCGCCAGCGCGGTCTCAAGGTGATCATCGCCGGCGCGGGCGGCGCCGCGCATCTGCCGGGCATGGTGGCGTCGCTGACGCCGCTGCCGGTACTCGGAGTCCCCATCGAAAGCGCCGCGCTCAAAGGCATGGACAGCCTGCTTTCGATCGCCCAGATGCCGGGCGGCGTGCCGGTCGGCACGCTCGCCATCGGCAAGGCGGGTGCGATCAATGCGGCGCTTCTTGCGAGCGCAATCCTCGCGCTCAGCGACGCCGCCATCGCGTCCGCCCTCGATCGCTGGCGGCGCGAGCAGACCGACGCGGTGGCCGAGCGGCCCGAGGGCTGATGATCGAGCCCGGCGCGACGATCGGCATTCTCGGCGGCGGTCAACTCGGCCGCATGATTGCGCTCGCCGCGGCGCGGCTCGGCTATCGCAGCCATGTCTACTGCCCCGAGCAGGACAGCCCGGCCAAGCAGGTCACGCCCTACCAGACCACCGCCAATTACGACGACCACAACGCGCTGGCGCGCTTTGCCGCGGCGGTGGACGTGGTCACGTTCGAATTCGAGAACGTGCCGGCGGACTGCGCGGAGATCCTGGCGGCAAGCAAGCCGGTGCGACCCGGCCCCGATGCGCTGCGCATCGCGCAGGATCGGCTCAGAGAAAAGGACTTCCTGCGCTCGATCGATATCGCTACGGCGCGATACCGCGAGGTGACGAGCGCCGCCGCGCTGCAGCGCGCCGTGCGCGATATCGGTCCGCATGGCGTGCTGAAGACGGTGCGCGGCGGCTATGACGGCAAGGGCCAGGTGGCGATCCGCCCCGACACGGACCTCGCTGCGGCGTGGCAGGAAATGGGCGCAGAGATCGGTATCCTCGAGAGCTTCGTCGACTTTCTCTGTGAGATATCGGTCATGGTCGCGCGCGGTGCCGGCGGCAATTGGGCGACCTATGTGCCGGTCGAAAATCATCATGCGCACCACATCCTGGACACGACCATCGCGCCGGCGCGCGTCGCCCCGGCAGTGGCGATGCGCGCCGAGGCGATCGCCCGCCATGTCGCCGACAAGCTCGACCTCGTGGGGCTGCTCGCTGTCGAGATGTTCGTCAACGCCGAGGGCGAGGTACTGGTGAACGAGCTGGCACCGCGGCCGCACAATTCCGGCCATTGGACGATCGACGCCTGCACGACGAGCCAGTTCGAGCAGCTGGTGCGCGCCATTTGCGGCTTGCCGCTCGGCTCGCCCGAGCGGCATTCGGATGCGGTGATGAAGAACCTGATCGGCGCGGACATAGCCAAATGGCGCGAGCTGCTGAACGAGCCAGGCGCCAAGCTCCATCTCTACGGCAAGGCCGAGGCCCTGCCTGGCCGCAAGATGGGCCATGTGACGCGCCTGACGGCGCGTCGGGACTGACCTCTCAGCCGGCGCGCTTAGCGCTCGCGCCCGCCGCACTCGTCGAGGAGCCAGGCGCGGAATTCGCCGACGGCGCCGTCCCTGGAACCGGCCGGGTAGACCAGGAACCATGCGGTTCCGCGCCGCATCTCCGATGACGCGAGCGGCGCCACCAGCGTCCCCGCGGCCAGCAGGTCGGCAACGAGCGCGCGGTCGGCAAGGGCGAGACCGAGCCCGCGGCACGCCGCCTCGGTGGCGAGGCGCTCGTCGCCGAAGCTCAAGCGCTGGCGACGCTCCCCGGCGATCCCGGCCCAACTGAGCCAGTCCGGCCAATCTTCGGGCTGCGAAAGCGCCTCCAGCAGCGTATGGCCGGCGAGCGGATCGGCCGCTTCGGCGGCGATGGGCCGGCTCTGTGCGTAGCGCGGGCTGCACACCGGCAGGCGGCAATCGACGAACAGGAAATCGCAGGCGAGTTCACCGCGCCAGCCGGCGCGGCCGAAGCGGATGGCGCAGTCGACCTCGTTGCCGCCGGGCTCGACCAGCCGCTCGGTGGCCGTCAAAGTCAGCGCCACCGCCGGAACACGCTGATGGAAGCGGTCTAGCCGCGGCAACAGGAAACCGGCGGCGAAGCCGGCCGGGCAGGCGATGCGCAGCGGCGTCGCCCTTTCCCCCTCGCCGCGCAGTCCTCCCACCGCGGCGGCAATCGCATCGAGCGCCTCGGTGAGCGCGGGCAGCAATGCCTGCCCCGCTGCGGTCGGCGCCAACGATTGCGGCCGCCGCTCGAACAGCGAGACCCCGAGCCGCGCCTCGAGCGCGCGGACTTGCTGGCTGACCGCGCCGGGGGTAACGCCGAGTTCGTCACCGGCAGCGGCAAAGCTGCCGAGGCGCGCCGCCGCCTCGAAGGCGCGCAATCCGTTGAGCGGGGGCAGTTGACCACGAGCCATGGAGCATCAGAAAAACTATTGCTTTTGATCACGATAATTCGTTTGTGCAGGCTGCGTCCAGCGACCAAAGTCTCATTCCGGCGCGAGCCGCAAGTTTTCTATGGCTGAAACGGAGGCCGGTCATGGCGGGGGAAGCCGCCCTCGTGCATCTGCGCGACGCCGGGCGGGAGGACATGCCGGAAGTCGCGCGTCTCTACGGCCATTATGTCGAGACCACGGTCTATACCTTCGAGGAGGCGGCGCCCGACGCGGCGGAGATGGCAAGGCGCTGGCAGCAGACCTGCCAGGCTGGGCTGCCCTGGCGGATCGCCGAGAGCCGCGCCGGCGGCGTTCTGGGTTATGCCTATGCCGGTCGCTTCCGCGGGCGCTCGGCCTACCGCTACACGGTCGAGAACTCGATCTATGTCGCGGCCGAGCAGCTGCATCGTGGCGTCGGCCTCGCGCTGATGCGCGACCTCATCCGCGAATGCACGGCGCTCGGCTATCGACAGATGATCGCGGTGATCGGCGACAGCGCCAACGAGGCGTCGATCCGGCTGCACACGCGCTTGGGGTTCCGCACCATCGGCCATCAAGTGGCGGTGGGGTTGAAATTCGGCCGCTGGGTCGACGTGGTGGAAATGCAGCTCGCACTCGGCGACGGAGCGCACGCGCTCCCGTCGGGCGAGCCTCTGGGCTATGCCCGCACATGAAGCAAGGCTGGCTGCTCGTCTGGGCACTCGCGCTCGCCCAGGTCGTATCCTGGGGATCGATCTATTACAGCTTTTCGCTGTTTGTCGTTCCGATGGAGCGCGACCTCGGCTGGAGCCGCGAATGGCTCAATGGCGCGCTGTCGCTGGGGCTCCTCGCCTCGGGGCTGATGGCCTATCCGGTCGGCGCGCTGATCGACCGCGGCTTCAGCCGCTCGGTGATGGCATTGGGCTCGCTGCTCGGCGCTACGCTGCTGGCCCTATGGTCGCGGGTCGAGAGCGTCGCACTCTTCTATCTGCTCTGGCTCGGACTCGGCGTGGCGCTGGCCGCGACGCTCTACGAGCCAGTCTTCGCGGTGCTGACGCGGCACTTTCCCGAGAGCTACCGCACGCGGATCACCGCACTGACACTCATCGGCGGCTTCGCCAGCACCGTGTTCGTGCCGCTGACGCAGTTCTTCATTACCAGCTTCGGCTGGCGCGGCGCGCTGCTCGCATTGGCGCTCTGCAATCTGGCCCTGGCGCTGCCGGTGCACGCGCTCCTGCTCGGTGAGGGCCCGCGCAGCGCGAAGACCGGCCAGGAAGACAGCGCAGCGCGCGCCCTCGACCGGGCGGCCCTCCGCCGTGCACTCCGCCATCCGGTCTTCTGGGCGCTCGCGGTCTGCTTCACCGCCTACTATGCGAACTTCGCCGCGCTCACCTTCCATATCATCCCATTGCTGGACGAACGGCACGTGCCCATGAGCATCATCGTCGCCGCGATCGCGGTGATCGGTCCGGCACAGGTCCTCGGCCGCATCGTGCTGTTGGCGCTCGGCCGCAAGCTCTCCGCCGCTATCGCCGGCCGGATCGCCTTCTTGGCCTTTCCCGTCTCGGTACTGATGCTCATCTCCGCCCACCGCTCGACGGCGGCGCTCTTCGCATTCGCCGCGGTCTATGGCGCCGCCAACGGCGTCATCACCATCGTGCGCGGCCTCGCCGTGCCGGAGCTGCTCGGGCGCGAAGCCTATGGCGCGATCAACGGGGCGCTGACGCTGCCAGCCAATCTGGCGCGGGCGGCGGCACCTTTCGGGGCGGCACTGCTCTGGGCGGCGGCAGGCGGCTATGGCGCGGTGCTGTGGGCGATCACCGCCGGCGGCGCCGTTGCCGCCGTCGCATTCTGGTATGCCGCCGCGCCGGGTACGACGGCGGCGAGAGAGCGCCGGTCCTGACTAGGGCCGGCGCATGACCCGCATGAACCGGAACGGATTGGGCAGCCACTCGACGCCCTCGCGCAACCGCGCGCCGAACTTCGGCAGTGCCATCACATCGGCGAGGCGCCGTCGCAGGAAGGCTTCCGTCTCCTCTCCGCCGGGCGACCGGTCGTCGAGCCAATAAAGCGTCGTGGCGCTGAGCACCGCGGCAAGCAGCCCGCGCTTGGTATAGAAGTTGAAATCGGTTGCGGTGTCGCCGGCCGCGTACCAGATGGCATCGACCGTTTCGTAAAGCAGGCGCAGGCCCAGCCCGAGATTCTGCGGCAGGGCCAGAAGCGCCAGCGCGCGGCGCACTGCTTCGCGATGCGGCTCGAGCAGCGTCAGGCGCGTGCGCACCGCCAAAGCGATCCGCTCCCGCGTCTTCATCGCCTCCAGCTCGGCTTCCGGCAACGCCGCCAGCATGGATCGGTCGGCCCACCGGCTGAACGCCGCCACCGCATCGCGCGCACCGTCGGGCAAGAGCGCAGCGAGCTCCGTCTCGTCGACGCCGATACGGCGTGCCGCAGCCTCCCTCGTCGCTCGGCTCCAGCCGTCGAACGGCACGTCCGGCAGCATTGCCTCCACCAACGCCCAGCGCTCTTCCCGCGCGTCCATGCGGCTACTCCGCTGCTTTCGCGCCGAGGTCGATCGGATAACGCATCCCCTCCTCGACGAAGACCAGCAATCCCAGATCGGTCATGCGTTGCGGGTACAAGATGCCATCGAGATGGTCGCATTCATGCTGCAGCACTCGCGCGTGAAAGCCGGAGGCGATCCGGTCGATGCGCTCGCCCGCGGGGGTCACGCCGCGATAGCGGATCCGCGTCCAGCGCGGCACCGCGCCGCGCAGCCCCGGCACCGAGAGGCAGCCTTCCCAGCCGAGCTCCGTCACCTCGCCGAGCGGCTCGATCACCGGGTTGACCAGCGCGGTGAGCGCCTGCGGCCGGTCATCCTCGGTGCCGCCCACGCGCTCGGCCGGGACCTGGAAGAGCACCACGCGGAGCGGCACGTGGACTTGCGGCGCGGCAAGGCCGGCACCGCCGATATCGGCGAGGGTTTCCGCCATGTCGGACACCAGACGGGCGATTTCGGGCGCGGCCGGATCCGCCACCTCCGCCGCGACCCTGCGCAGCACCGGGTGTCCCATGCGGGCGATCTTGAGAATGGCCATGGCCGCTAATATGTGCGCCGGCACCGCCGGGGTAAAGCGGTGCCGCCCCGTACCCCCGCGCTCGGCCGCCTAGTAGCCGCCGCCTCCGCCGCCGATGCTGCTGGTCGTGCCCGGCAGTGCAACTCCCGTCTTGGGATCGACCTGCTGGCCGACGGTATTGTAGACGCCTGGCCGGTCGGACCCAGCGGTCTCGGCGCAACCGACCAAAGCGAGCGCCAGCGCCGCCAGGGCGGGCCACTTGACCTTCTTCGCCATGATGCACCTCCGGAGTGCAAGACTAGCGCTGGCAGGTGCCGGGCCCCCTTCACGATGGCAGCCCTCGGCTTCACAAGCTCGCGATGACATGGTATTTGTACCGGCAATCTGGCTGCGGTTTCGCAGCCGGCTTTTTTTCGCCCTGATGATAAAGAGAGAAGAACTCGTGCAAGTGCTCGTCCGCGACAACAATGTCGACCAGGCGCTGCGAGCGCTGAAAAAGAAGATGCAGCGCGAAGGCGTGTTTCGCGAGATGAAGCTCCGCCGCAATTACGAGAAGCCGTCCGAGCGTCGCGCCCGCGAGAAGGCCGAAGCGGTGCGCCGCTACCGCAAGCTCCTGCGCAAGCGCCTGGAGCGCGAGGGCTACTAGCCGCCCGTTCCGCTGCCTGCTAGCGAAGCCGCCCGGACCTTCCGCGGCGGCTTTTGAGTTGCCGATGGCCCAAAGACCAGCCGCGGCCCCCGCGGCCGCCGTCGCGGGGCATCCGGCGCTACTCCAGCGACTTGACGACTTCCTCGCACATCTTCTTGGCGTCGCCGAACAGCATCATCGTGTTGTCGCGGAAGAACAGCTCGTTCTCGACGCCGGCATAGCCCGAGGCCATCGACCGCTTGACGAACAGCACTGTCTTCGCCCGCTCGACATCGAGAATGGGCATGCCGTAGATCGGCGATGCAGGATCGGTCTTGGCGGCCGGGTTGGTGACGTCGTTGGCGCCGATGACGAAGGCGACATCGGTCGAGGCGAAGTCGCGGTTGATCTCCTCGAGCTCGAGCACTTCATCGTAAGGCACGTTGGCCTCGGCCAGCAGCACGTTCATGTGACCCGGCATGCGGCCCGCCACCGGGTGGATGGCGTAGCGCACGCTGACGCCCTCGCGCTTCAGAATGTCGGCCATCTCGCGCAGGGCGTGCTGCGCCTGCGCGACCGCCATGCCGTAGCCGGGCACGATGATCACCGAGCTCGCATTCTTCATGATGAAGGCGGCGTCCTCGGCGCTCCCCGCCTTCACCGCGCGGTCGCCGTGGCCGGCCGCCGCCACCGTGCCGCCCTCGGTGCCGAAGCCGCCGAGGATGACATTGAAGATGGACCGGTTCATCCCCTTGCACATGATGTAGCTGAGGATGGCGCCGGACGAGCCCACCAGCGCGCCGGTGATGATCAGGAGGCTGTTGGCGAGCGTGAAACCAATGCCGCAGGCCGCCCAGCCGGAATAGGAGTTGAGCATCGAGATGACCACCGGCATGTCCGCGCCGCCGATGGGGACGATGAGCAACAGGCCGAGCGACAACGACAGCAGGACGATGGCCCAGAAGCCGATCGCCGACTGCGCCACGACGAACCAGACGATGAGCGCCAGCAGCAGCAGGCCCAGCGCGGCGTTCAGCAGATGCTGGCCGGGAAAGACCAGCGGCTTGCCGGTGATCAGCCCTTGCAGCTTGCCGAAGGCAATGATCGAGCCGGTGAAGGTCACCGCGCCGATCGCGGTGCCGAGCGACATCTCGATCAGGCTGCGCCCGTAGATCGCACCCGGCGTCCCGATATTGTAGGCGGCAGGAGCGTAAAACGCGGCGGCGGCGACGCAGACCGCGGCAAGTCCGACCAGGCTGTGGAAAGCGGCGACCAGCTGGGGTAGCGCCGTCATCTGGATGCGGAGCGCGATGAAGGTCCCGATCGTCCCGCCGATGATCACACCGAGGACGATGATCGGATAGCTCACCACGCCGGGCGAGGCCAGCGTCGTACCGACGGCGATCACCATGCCGACGATACCGTAGAGATTGCCGCCGCGTGCGGTGTCGGGCGAGGAGAGCCCGCGCAACGCCATGATGAAGCAGATCGAGGCGACGAGGTATAGCAGGGCGGCTAGGTTTGCGCTCACGGTCGGCCGCTCCTACTTCGCTTTCTTCTTTTGGAACATCTGCAGCATTCGCTGGGTCACGATGAATCCGCCGAAGATGTTCACCGAGGCGAGCATCACCGCGACGAAGCCCATGACCTTGGAAAAGCTGAACCCTGCCGGCCCGGCGGCGATCAGCGCGCCGACGATGATGACGCTGGAGATCGCGTTGGTGACGCTCATCAGCGGCGAGTGCAGTGCCGGGGTCACGCGCCAGACGACGTAGTAGCCCACGAAACAGGCGAGCACGAAGACGGTAAGGAAGAAGACGAAGACGCTGGTGTGCTCCATGATCTCAGGCTCCCGCCGCGGCCGGCGCCAATTGCGGATGAACGACCGCGCCGTCGCGCGTCAGCAAGGTCGCCTTGACGATCTCGTCGGCGGTGTCGATCTTCAGATTCTTGTCCTTGTCGATGATCAGCGCGAGGAAGGCCAAGAGATTCTTGGCGTAAAGCTGGCTCGCATCGACGGCGATGCGCGACGGCACGTTGGCGTGACCGACGATGGTGACGCCGTTGTCGCTGCGCACGGTCTTGCCGAACTCGCTGCCCTCGACGTTGCCGCCCTGCTCGACGGCCAGGTCGACGATCACCGAGCCCGGGCGCATCACCGCGACCATGGCGCGCGTGATCAGCACCGGCGCCTTGCGGCCGGGAATGAGCGCGGTGCAGATGACGATGTCAGTCTTGCGCAGCGCCTCGGTCACATACTCGCGCTGCCGCCGGGCGAAATCCTCGCCCATCTCCTTGGCGTAGCCGCCCGCTGTCTCCATCGCCTTCATCGCCTCGAGATCGACGGCGAGGAAGCTCGCGCCCAGGCTCTCGACCTGCTCCTTGGCCGCATAGCGGACGTCGGTGGCGGAAATCACCCCGCCGAGCCGGCGCGCGGTCGCGATCGCCTGCAGCCCGGCAACACCGGCGCCCATGACCAGGACGCGCGCCGGCGGGATGGTGCCGGCCGCGGTCATCATCATCGGCATGGCCCGACCGAACTCGCCCGCCGCGTCCAGCACGGCCTTGTAACCGGCGAGGTTCGCCTGCGAGGACAGCACGTCCATCGACTGCGCGCGGGTGATGCGCGGCACCAGCTCCATGCCGAAGGCGTTGATCCCCGCCCGGGCATAGGCTTCGACGTCCTCGCGCCGCTGCAGCGGCTGGAGCAACCCCACCAGCACCGCGCCGCGCCGGATCAACGCCACTTCGTCGATGGCGCCTTCGCCAGCGCGCAGCGGCCGCTGCACCTTGAGCACGATATCGCCGGCCCCCAGCGCCGCGGCGGCATCGGGGGCGATGCGCGCGCCTGCCGCCTCGTAGGCCGCATCGGGATAGGCACTGCCGTTGCCTGCCCCGCTTTCGACAACCACTTCGTGACCCTGGCCCACCAGCCGCTTCGCCGTGTCAGGCGAGCAGGCCACGCGCCGCTCGTCAGGGCGACGCTCCTTGGCAACACTAATCTTCATCGGATTGGAATTCCCCTGCCCCGCCCCTGGGCCTCCGGGCCTGGGCGCGGCACAATAGCCACCGAACACGGTCTTGTGAAGTGTCTCAGCCCTTGAGCAGCATACGGGCGCGCTCGGTCGCCTCGCCGCAAAGCTGCGCGCGGCCCGCCTCATTGTCCTTTTGCGCCTTGTCGATCAGCATCTGCAACTCCTCGCGCCGGCGCGCATCCTTGACGTTGGCAAGCTCGGTGCGCAACGTCGCGATGTCGCCTGCGCAATCGGCGCGAGCGGGGGTCGTCAGGCCGCCGGCAAAGACCAATGCAAGACTCGCCAGTACTGCTAAAACGGCCGGTGGTGCTCTTTTCATGGGCATGCCCGTTCACTAAAATGCCGTGCAGGCGGCACGGCCGCCCCTTTGTAGCACCAACCGGGCGTCGAGGAAGCCACCCTCTCCGCTCGCCGGCCGCGATGGCCGGCCCTGGCCAGGGAATAAGCCCAATCGCCACCCGTTGTCACCTTGTCAGGTCCGCAGCGACCCGCCCCGGCCCGGGAGCGGCGCCATGAGTGTATCGGTCAGCGACCAGCTCATCGGCGTGCTGCCCCGCTTGCGGCGATTCGCCCGCGGCCTGACCGGCTCTGCTGTCGAGGCCGATGATCTCGTCCAGGCGGCGTGCGAGCGGGCGCTTTCCCGGGCGCACCAGTTTCAGGAGGGGACGCGCTTCGACAGCTGGATGTTTCGAATCGTGCAGACGATCTGGATCGATCAGCTGCGCGCGCGGGACATTCGGCGAGAGGAAGCCGAGGAAGAGGGGGTCCATGTCGGCACCGATGAGCCGGGCCGGCGTGCGGAGGCACGGTTGGCACTTCAGGAGGTGCGCGCCGCGCTGCAGCAGCTGCCACCCGAGCAGCGGGCCGCGCTTCTCCTCGTGACCGTGGACGGGTTGAGCTACAAGGAGGCGGCGGTGGTCGCCGAGGTGCCGGTGGGGACGATCATGAGCCGTCTGGCGCGCGCAAGAGTGGCGCTGCTGGCCCGGCTCGAGGCTGGTGGCCTGCGGAGGAGGACGCAAGATGTCGAGACCGAGTGACGAGAGGCTGATCGCCTATCTCGACGGTGAGCTCGACGCAGACGAGCGCGCCTCTATCGAGCAGCGGCTGGAACGCGATTCCGAACTGCGCGACCGCGCGCGGCTGCTGAGCGAGAGCGCGGCGCTGCTGCGCACCACCTTCGATGACGTGCTGCACGAGCCGCTGCCGGAGCGGCTGGTCCTCGCCGCGCGCGGCGAGACGGGCAAGGTTGTCGATCTCGGCGCCGCGCGCGGACAGCGCTGGCGCCGCAGGCTGCGCGATCGCCGCTGGTGGATCGGCGTCGCGGCGGCCGCATCGCTCGCCGCCTTTGCCGTCGGCGTCGGCGTCGGCGGCGGCGAAGTGCCCCTCTCCGTCGGCCCCGTGGCCGGAAACGCGCCGCACGGCGCAGAGCTCGTGTCGGACAGTTTCCCGGACAATCTTGCCGGCTACTATCGGCGCTACGTCAATGTCGGACCGAACGACAGCACCACCTTCGACAAGCTGCCGCAGAACTTCCATCTGCCGAACCTCAAGCCTTGGGGGCTCGAATTCGAAGGCGCGCGCTTCCTGATGGTCGAGGGACAGCAGGCAATGGCGCTGATGTACACCACGAGCAACAAGACGCTCGGCCCGGTGCTCGTCGTCGTCGCCAACTCCGGCAAGGCCGACAAGACCACCGACTTTTCTCATCGGGGCGACATCAACGTGCTCCGCTGGCGTCATCACGGTCACGCTTACGCCATCGCCGGCACGGCGAGCATCAATTACCTCTGGAACATCCATAACGACCTCGCCTACCAGTTCGATACGATCTGACGGGCGCCCGGCGGCTTGCCGACGCGAGCACGCCGCGCGATGAGCCTCGCCGCCGCCTGTTCCGGCAGACCCGGGCGAAGCACCCTGGCGGCGCTGGCGCTGATCGGCCTTGCTGCCGCGCTGCCGATCGTGCTGGCGCCCGCCGGCCGCAGCGCCGGCGCAGCAATCGATCGCTGCGCCGTTCCCGCCGATCTCGCCGAGCTCGATGCGCCGCTGCCCCACACGGCGGCACGGCTGCGCGCCGGCGGGCCGCTCACCATCGTGGCACTCGGATCCTCCTCGACGGAGGGGATTGGCGCGTCGGGTCCGGAGTGGAGCTATCCGAGCCGCCTCGCTGCCTGGCTGCGGGCGCGGTTTCCGGGGATGTCGATCCGCGTGGTCAACCGCGGCATCGGCGGCGAGATGTCGGCGCAGATGGCGGCGCGGGTCGATCGCGACGTGCTTACCGAACATCCCGATCTGGTGATCTGGCAACTCGGCACGAACAGCATCCTGCACGATCTCGCTCCCCAGAACGAGATCGGCGTGGCGAGAAGCGTCATCGCCCGCGTCCAGGCGGCAGGCGCGGATATCATGCTGATGGATCTGCAATACGCGCCGCGCGTACTGCTGCACGGCCGCTATCACGAGATGCTGCGCGTACTCGCGGCGGTGGCGCGAAGCGCCGACGTGCCGCTGGTGCATCGCTTCGCCATGATGCGGCATTGGGCCGAGGACGGCGCCATGCCGCTGCCGGTGATGCTGGCCAAAGACCGGCTGCACATGTCGGATACGAGCTACGATTGTCTGGCGCAGCAAGTCGCCCGCGAAATCGCAGCGGCCGACTCCCCGAGCCTCGCTCTGGCCGCGCACCCCTGAACGGGCACCCGTCGGCGCGATCAGTTCAACGCCGCTTTTCCCCGCCCTCGCGCTTGGGCACCGCCCGGCTGCGTCGCGCCGGTTTTTCCGGTGCCGCCGTCCCGTCGCTCCGGGTCTTCGCCTCGCTTCCTGCCGCGCTCACGGCTTCGGGCTCGCCTTCGGTCTCGGCAGCAATCTCCCCGGCGGCCCGCGCCCAATGCTCAGCCTCGCGCCCCTGGGGCCTGCCCTCGCGTTCCCAGATCTCGTAGGCACGCTCGCGGATACGCTGTTCTCGATCGGACATCACGCCGCCTCTCGTCCCGACTTCCGGCGAGGCTAACGTCCGAGCGCACCGTAAGGCCCAAGCGGCCCCGCGCTATGTACCAGCAGCAGCATGAGCAGCCGGCGTTGCGGCTCCCCGACGCTGGGTTCAGGCATGGTGCGGGTGTCAGCCGTCAGCAGGGCGGTGGCCGGCGCGGCTTTTGCCGGAGCGGGGGCAACGGTCGAGCCCGCGGCCGCGTCCGTCGACTGGTTGGTCAACTGGCCCGGCGAGGCGGCGACCAACGCCAACGCCGCCAATACTGCAAAACAGGACGCCCACCGCCGCCATTCGCGTCGGAAGGGGATGAGATCGAGTTGTGTCATGATGGCCTCGCCGCCGGACCCCCCAATGCTGGATACGGGAGATCGGCAGGAAAGTTCCGGGCGACCGCCGCGCACGACCGTCGCCCGGCGCTCCCAATCAGAAATAGCGCTCCGGCACTTTGATGATGTCGTCGGGCTGGATCGGCGTGGCCGGTAGGGCGCGCTCGTCGTGGCCGTTGCGCGTCACCACCACGTATTTCTCGTTGGCGCGGTAGGTGTACCCTCCCGCCGTTGCCACCGCGCTCATCACGCGCATGCCACTGGCATAGGGATATTCGCCCGGCTTCGTCACCTCGCCATAGATGTAGAAGGGCCGATAGGTGAGGATGGCGACCGCGACCCGCGGATTCTTGATGTAGCCCTGCGACAGCTTCTGCACCATCTCATGCTCGACCTCGGCCCGGGTGAGGCCCCGCGCCTTGACGTCGCCGATGAGCGGCATGCTGATATTGCCGTTGTCGCCGACCTGGTAGTCGCCGGTGAGATCGTCGGCGCCGACGACGGTGATGTGCAACTTGTCGCCCGCGCCAAGCCGGTAATTGGCGTCGCTGGTATTCGCCGATTCGAGCATTGGCAGGCTCGAGCCTTCCGACGAGCAGGCCGCGAGCGGCAGCATGATCGCGAGCGCCGCGAGGACCATGCGGACAGTCGATGACATCTTCCAGCTCCTACCCCATGATTGGCGCCATGCGAACAGCCGGGAACGCGTAACGTTCCACGCGAGGCGCGACGTTCTCGTTTTCGGTTTGCGAGCCAGACCCGCGCCGCGAAAACGCTGCCCGTGCTCGCCGGTTCCGGCTGCTGGAGAAGGGCTGCTACGGGGTGAGGACGGCGCGGCCGACGACGCGGCCCGCCTTCAACTCCTCGAGAATCGCGTTGGCCTCGGACAGCCGATGCTCATGGACGGGCACCGGCGGTACCTTGCCGCTCGCCACTAGGCTCAGCAGCTCCTTCATTTCGGCAAGGCTGCCGGTGTAGGAGCCCTGGATGGTGATGGCGCGCATGGGCAGCAGCGGCAGGCTCAGCGTGATATCGCCGCCGAACAGGCCGACGATGACGTATTTGCCGCCCTTGGAGAGGGCATCGATGCCGAGCTTGGCGGTCGCCGTCGCGCCGACGAAATCGATGGCGGCACCGAGGGGCGCCTTGGCCGCTTGCTGCGCCTGCGCCACGGCGTCGGCAGCACCAGCGTCGATCGCCGCGAGCGCCCCGGCATCGAGCGCCGCCGCGCGCTTCTTGGGATCGATGTCGGCAACGACCGCGCCTTTTCCTCCCATCGCCTTGAGCAGCGACAGACACATCAATCCGAGCCCTCCGGCGCCGATCACCATGACCGGCTGCTCGCGCAGGATCGCCTCGCCCACCCGCTTCAGCGCTCCGAAGGCGGTGATGCCGGAACAGGCATAAGGCGCCGCCTCGGCCGGGCTGAGGCGGCCAAGGTCGAGCAGGTAGCGGGGGTGGGGAACCAGCACATGATCGGCATAGCCGCCCGGCCTCTGCACACCGAGGAAGCGCGGCGCCAGACAGAGCTGCTCGTCGCCCCGCCGACAGACCGGGCAGGTGCCGCAGCCGATCCAGGGATGCGCCAGCCGCTTGTCACCGATCTTGACGCCGCTTGCCTCCGGCCCGAGCGCCGCCACCTCGCCAACGATCTCGTGGCCCATGGTGAGCGGCGGCACCAAGCCGCGATCCTTGACGGTGAGCTTCTTGCCGCCGCCGAGATCGTACCAACCCTCCCAGATGTGCAGGTCGCTGTGGCAGACGCCGGCGGCCAAGGTCCGCAGCAGCACTTCAGTCCCTTGCGGCTTCGGGGTCGGCTTTTCGGTGGCCTTGAGCGGCGCGCCGAACTCGACGACATCGTAGCTCTTCATGAGCGTCCTCCCATGAGCTTTGCCGGAAGCTTAGGCGAGCGGGCGCCTCCTGCCAACCGAGCGGCAAGAGTGCGGTGCAGGTGATTTCGGGGTCCAGGCAGGCTATACCGCGAAGCATGAGCGTTCTCGTTACCGGCGCGGCCGGCTTCATCGGCTTCAGCACGACCAAGGCCCTGCTCGCGCGCGGTGAGCAGGTCATAGGCATCGACAGCGTCAACGACTACTACAGCGTCGCGCTCAAGGAAGCGCGGCTCGCCGAACTCGGGCGGATGCCCGGCTTCAGCTTTCACCGTCTCGACATTGTCGAACGCGGCGCGCTGGCAGCGCTGGTCGGGCGGCAGGGCGAGATCGATCGGGTCATCCATCTCGCGGCGCAGGCGGGCGTGCGCTACTCGCTCGTCAACCCGCACGCCTATATCAGTTCGAACATCTCAGGGCAGCTCGAAGTGCTCGAAGCCTGCCGCCGACTGCCGCGGCTCCGGCATCTCGTCTTCGCCAGCTCCTCTTCGGTCTATGGCGGCAACACCAAGCTGCCCTTCTCGATCGAGGACCGCGTCGATACGCCCCGCTCGCTCTACGCCGCCACCAAGAAGGCGGACGAGCTGATGGCCTATTGCTACGCCCATCTCCATCGCCTGCCGACCACGGGATTGCGCTTCTTCACCGTCTACGGGCCTTGGGGGCGGCCGGATATGGCCGCCTGGATTTTCGCCGAAGCGATCCTGGCGGGCCGCCCGATCCGCGTCTTCAATCACGGCGCCATGCAGCGCGACTTCACCTATATCGATGACATCGTCGCCGGCGTGCTGGCGGCGCTCGATCGCCCGCCCGTCGACCAAGGCGAGCCGCCCTACCGGGTCTACAATCTGGGCAATCACCGCAGCGAGGAGCTGACCCGCTTCATCGCGCTCCTCGAGGCGGCGCTCGGCCGAAAGGCAATTGTCGAGCTGGCCCCGATGGAGGCAGGCGACGTACCGGCGACCTACGCGGATATTGACGAAACCACGCGCGATCTGGGCTTCCGCCCGACGATTTCGATCGAAGACGGGCTGCCGCGCTTTGTCGCTTGGTACCGCGACTTTCATCGCCTCTAACGCGCGGCGATGATAGACTTGCCGGCGGTGGCAACGAGCCGGATCACGCGATGAGCGAGTCGCTGAGGACGAAGCTGTTGCGCTTCGCCTTCAATTTTTATCCCTGCTACCGTCGCACCGGCGCGCGCATCACCTATATCGCCGCGGATTACAGCGAGGTGCGGGTGAAGCTGCCGCTCAACCGCAAGACCCGGGGCTATTGGGGCACCACTTTCGGCGGCAGCATGTATGCGGCAATTGATCCCGTGCTGCTGGTGATGCTGGCGCGCCGCCTCGGGCCGGGCTTCATCGTGTGGGACAAGGCCGCGACGATCGAATTCAAGAAGCCCGGGCGCGGGACGCTTTACGCACGCTTCCGCATCGAGGAGCTCGAGATCGAAGAGCTGCGCCGCTCGCTCGAGCGCGACGGCAGGATCGAGCGCAGCTGGCCGATCGAGCTCACCGACGCGGCCGGGACGGTGCACGCTGCCTTCACCAAGACCCTGCATCTGCGCCGTCGCGAGGCGCCTTCCAGGGCGGCAGCCGAGCCCGCAACTGTTTGAAAATAAAGCACTCTTCGGCTGCAAAAGACCCCTACCGAAGTCCGGCCGCACTGTCATTCAGGGCTCTCGGCGCCTTCGCCATCCCGTAAGCGGATTGCCGCGGCCGGGCGCTTGGTTTAACGTCAACTATCAGGAAAGAGGCCGCTGCCCTTGAAAGATCGAGGGTTGCGGATGGGAGGGCGGCTCCGGCGATGCGATCCGAGGACAGCAGGCGTCTGCGCGAAGCGCTTGAGCCTTACCTTCGGCGGTCGAGCCTCCTCGCCTGGACGCTGCTGCTCGCGACGGCAGCGATCTATATGGCGGCAGTGGCCGGCGCCGTGATGCTCCCGTCCTTGCCGGCACGATTGGTCGCCTCGGTGCTCGCCGGTTCGGCGATCTCCTCGCTCTTCGTCATCGGCCACGATGCCGCGCATGGCGCCTATACGGCGAGCCGCCGCATGAACGCACTGATCGGCCGTATCGCTTTTCTGCCGGCGCTGCACAATTACAGCCTCTGGCAGGTGCAGCATAACCGCCTCCATCACCGCATCCCCAATGTGCGCGGCTTCAATTCCTGGTCGCCGATGACCAAGGCCGAGTTCGACAGGTTGCCGGTATGGCGGCGTACGGTGGAGCGGCTCTATCGCAGCCCGCTCGGGTTCGCCCCCTATTACCTCGTCGAGCGCTGGTGGAAGGACAAGTTCTTTCCGCGCCGCCCGCAAGACCGCCGCACCGCCTTCTGGCTCGATTTCGCGCTGCTCCTTGCCTTCCTCGCCGGATTTCTCGCGCTCCTCGCGATCGTGGGAAGCTCACTTGGCAGCGGCGCGCTCCCTGCCATGCTGCTGGGCTTCGCGCTCCCCTATCTCGTCTGGAGCGGGTTGATGGGCGCGACCACCTACATGCAGCACACCCATCCTCGCGTCGCCTGGTTCGAGGCGCTCGCCGATTGGCGCAGGCTCGGCGGTCAGGAGGATGTCTCGGTCCAAGTCCAGGTGCCGCGCTGGTATGGTCTCATCTCGCACCACATCATGGATCATCCGGCGCATCACGTGCATCCGAAGATCCCGCTTTACCGCCTCGCGGCGGCGCAGCGCCGATTGAATGAGTTGCTCGGCGACCGCGCGGTGACGCAACGCTTTTCACCCGGCTACCTGCTCGGCACCGTGGCGCGCTGCAAGCTCTACGACTACGAGCGCCACTGCTGGCTTGATTTCGCCGGCCAGCCGACCTCCTCCTGCGCGCTCGCCGAAGCGGCGCGCACCGAAGCCGCCGCGGCTAAAGCAGCATGCGCTGCGTGATCGGCTGCTTGGCGCCATAGCCCGAAAGCTCGGCGAGGCGGCGACGGTCGTAGATAATCAGCATCTTGTCCTCGATGGTCGCCAGCTTGTCGTCGCGCAGCCGCATCAGCGTGCGATTGAGGTGGATCATCGACAAGCCTGTCGCATCGGCGAGATGCTGACGCTGCAGGGGGAACGGGCACATCGTGCCGTCGGCAAGCTCCAGCCGGCGCAGCCGATCGAAGGTCTCCAGCATGAGGTAGCCGATCCGCTGCAGCGGCTTGCGCCGGCCGAGCAGCGACAGGCGCACATCGGCGCGATGCTCTTCCTCGAGCCGCCAGCGCAGCAGATCGAGGGTCAAATCGATATGGCGCTTCAGCAGATCGGTCAGCGGATAGCCCGCCATGACGCAGAGGCTCACCGGGGTCAGCGCCTGCACCGAGTGGCGGATCGTGCCAAGCAGGGCCGAGGATAGTCCGATGACCTCGCCGGGAAGCACGAGATCGAGAATTTGCCGGCCACCGCCGGGGAGCTTCTTGTAGCGGAACGCCCAACCTTCATAGAGCGTGTAGAGCGCGCCGCCGACTTCGCCTTCATGCACGATGTCGTGTTTCGCCGGCACGGTGGCGTGATCGGTCTTGAGTGACGTAATGGCATCCAGCTCGCTATGGCTGAAGGGCCTGAAGCACGGCCGGTTCCGCAACCGGCAATCGATGCATGGCACCATGTGACGCCGCCGACCCGCAAAATTCCGCGCGTGCCAAGCAACATATACGGATCAACATGTTAGCCAAGGGCGGAAATTGTAAACGGCAGTCGCAAAACAGCAACCAAATGGCGGGAAGCGCACCAAATGATGAACCGCTGCGCAACCGCCTCAGCTTATGCGCGCAAGCGGACGCGGCATCACGCAGCGGCCTCGCGCCCGATCGTCCCAACGAGTGTAGCGGCGCGCCACCACCCGCCCCCGAAGGGGGATCGCCGACTGATCGGCCTACTTGCCGTCGTAGAGCGCGAGCAAAACCTCGCCATAGGTCTGCCGGATCGCATGCCGCTTGATCTTGAGCGTCGGCGTCATCTGGCCATTGGCGGTGGTGAAGGGCTCCTTGGCGAGAACGAAGCGGCGGACGCGCTCCACCGGCGAAAGCTCGGCGTTCACCCGCGCCACCGCGCTGCCGATCAGGCGCTGCAGCTCGCTGTCTCCCGCGAGCGCGGCAAAATCCGGCTTCACGCCGCGGCGCAAGGCGAACCTGTCGAGAAACTCGAGATGCGGCACGATGACCGCCACGAGATAGGGTCGCCGATCGCCGAACACCATCGCTTGGCCGATCTCGGGCTGCATCGTCAGATACCCTTCGACGCGCGCCGGCGACAGCATGTCGCCCCCGGAATTCTTGATGAAGTCGCGCTTGCGGTCGGTGATCCGGATGTAGCCGTCGGCGTCGAGCTCGCCGACATCGCCGGTGTGCAGCCAGCCCTCCGCGAGCGCGCGCTGCGTCGCTTCGGGATCGTTCCAATAGCCCTTCATCACCAGTTCACCGCGCACCAGGATCTCGCCGTCCTGGGCGATGCTGACCTCGACCCCGGCGAGCGGCGGCCCCACCGTGTCGATCTTGATGCGCTTGGGCGGATTGGCGCTGATCACCGGCGAGGCCTCGGTCTGGCCGTAGCCTTGCAGCAGCCTCACGCCAAGCGCGAGAAAGAAGCGGCCGATCTCGGGATTGAGCGGCGCGCCCCCCGAAACCATCGCCTTGAGCCGGCCACCGAAGCGCTGACGCACCTTGCGCCGGACCAGCGCCTCTGCGAGCCCGTCGAGCAGTCGATCGCCGAGGTTAAGGCTTGCGGGATCGTCGAGCCGCATGCGGCCGACGCGGAGCGCCAACTCGAAGAGCCGGCGGCGGGTCGCGCTCTGCCGCTCCATGCTGCGCAGGATTCGCTGATGCATCGTCTCGTAGAGCCGCGGCACGGCCGTCATGATCGTGGGCCGCGCCTCCTGCATGTTGGCGGCGAGCGTCTCGGCCCCCTCGGCGAAATAGATCTCGGCACCGAGCGAGATCGGGAACATCATCCCCGCCGTGTGCTCGTATGAATGCGACAGCGGCAAGAAGCACAAGAACACCTCGTCGCCGAGCCCGATGGTCTGCAGCAGCCGGAAGGCGCCGTAGCAATTGGCGAGAATGTTGGCGTGCGTCGTCATCACGCCCTTGGGCACGCCGCCGGTGCCGGACGTGTAGATCAGGCAGGCGGTGTCGTCCCGACGCGCCGCGGCAACCCAGGCATCGACATCATCAGGTGCCTCGCCGCCACGGGCGATCACCTCGTCCCAGCCATGCACTTCGGCATGCGAGAGCTGCCCGCTCTTCAGCGGCTCCATGGTGATGATGGCTGTGATCGTCGAGACCTGGTCCGCTGCCGGCATGACGCGGTGGGCGAGCGCTGCCGTCGAGACGATGACCGCCCGCGCCCCGCTGTTCGCGAGCAGGTGGCGGTGATCCTCGACCGTATGGGTGGTGTAGGCCGGCACGGTGATCGCGCCCGCGGCCATAATGGCAAGATCGGCGATCATCCATTCGGGGCGGTTCTCTGCGACCAGTCCGACCCGGTCGCCGCGCGCGACGCCGAGCGCGCGCAGACCGCGCGCCAGGGCACCCACGTCCCGCGCTGCCTCCCGCCACGATATCGCACGATAGGCACCGTCGCGCTTCGCCCACAAAAACGGACGATCGCCTTTCTTCGCCGCCCAGTCGAAGAACATGGCGGCGAGGCTGGGACAGGTATGATAATCCATGCTTCCCCCCTGCTCCGACGCCGTCCGGGCAATGTTGTAAGGGTTTTGCCGCTCGGGCGGAATAGCCCGCCGGTTGGCGGTTCGGGCGGGGCGGACCATATCTGGGGCGAAGCTCGCGAAGGAGTGCAGCATGACGCCGCCGACCCAAGAAGAAACCGCCGCGCGGCAGCGCGCGCTTGGCCCCTTGCCGGAATGGGATCTGAGCGACCTTTATCCCCGTCGCGACGGCCCGGAGCTCGCGCGCGACCTCGAGCGCAGCGAGAAGGAAGCGGCCGGGTTCCGCGCACGCTATGAAGGCAAGCTCAAAAGCCTCGGCGGCGCCGAGTTGGGCGAAGCGATCACCGCCTATGAGCGCTTGCAGGAGACGCTCGGCCGGATCATCAGCTACGCCTACCTTGTTTACGCCGGCAATATGGAAGACGCCGAGATCGGCCGCTTCTTTCAGAACATGCAGGAGAAGGTCAACGCCATATCGACCATCCTGCTGTTCTTCACCCTCGAGCTCAACCGGATCGAGGACCGGGATCTCGAAGAGAAGCTCCGCGCGCCGGAGCTGCGACACTACGCCCCTTGGCTGCGCGACACCCGCGCATTCCGCCCGCATCAGCTCAGCGACGAGCTCGAGAAGATGCTGCACGAAAAATATGTCGCCGGACGCGCCGCCTGGACGCGGCTTTTCGACGAGACCATGGCAGGCTTGCGCTTCACCGTCGACGGGCAGCAGCTTTCCAGCGCCGAGGCGCTGCATCTGCTCTCGGAGCCCGACGCGGGCAAGCGCAAGCGCGCGGCCAAAGCGCTGGGCGAGGTCTTCGGCAGAAATGTGCGTCTCTTTGCACTCATCACCAACACGCTCGCCAAGGACAAGGAGATCGAGGATCGCTGGCGCCATTTCGAGCGGCCGATCTCCTCGCGCAATCTCGGCAATTTCGTTGAGGACGAAGTGGTCGAGGCGCTCACCTCCGCGGTGCGCGCCGCCTTCCCGCGCTTGTCGCATCGCTATTATCGGCTGAAGGCGAAATGGTTCGGCGTCGAGACCCTACCCTATTGGGATCGCAACGCGCCGCTTCCCGAACAAGACGACCGCGTCATCCCCTGGCCCGAAGCCGAGCGCACCGTGCTGGGCGCTTATGCCGCCTTCTCGCCGGAGCTCGCGGATGTCGGGCGGCATTTCTTCGAGCGGCGGTGGATCGACGCGCCGACGCGGCCGGGCAAGGCGCCCGGTGCCTTCGCGCATCCGACGGTGCCGAGCGTCCATCCCTATCTGCTGCTCAACTATCTTGGCAAGACGCGCGACGTCATGACCTTGGCGCACGAGCTCGGGCATGGCATGCATCAGGTGCTGGCCGGCCCGCAAGGCCAGCTCATGGCCGACACGCCGCTGACCCTTGCCGAGACCGCATCGGTCTTCGGCGAGATGCTGACTTTCCGCGCCATGCTCGGCGCCGAGACTGACCGCAAGCGGCGCAAGACGATGCTCGCTTCGAAGGTCGAAGACATGCTCAATACCGTGGTGCGGCAGATCGCTTTCGTCGAATTCGAACGCCGTGTTCATGACGAGCGCCGCCAGGGCGAGCTTACTCCCGAGCGCATCGGCGAGATCTGGATGGCGGTGCAGGGCGAGAGCCTCGGCCCGGCGATCGTCTTCGAGGACGAATATCGCCACTACTGGAGCTACATCCCGCATTTCATCCACACGCCCTTCTATGTCTACGCCTATGCCTTCGGCGATTGCCTGGTGAACTCGCTCTACGCCGTCTATCAGGGCGTAGCACCGGGCTTTGCCGAGAAGTACCTCGACATGCTGCGGGCCGGCGGCAGCAAGCGGCACAAAGAGCTGCTCTCACCCTTCGGACTCGATGCCTCGGAGCCGAGCTTCTGGCAGAAGGGCCTGTCGGTGATTTCGGGCTTCATCGACGAGCTCGAGACGCTCGGCTGAGGCCATGAAGCCCACGCACGTTCGCAGCACCCGATTCTGATGGCGGAGGGCGACAACAACCTCCCTGGGCGGGTGCGGCGCTATGCGCGCGTCTCCACCGCCATGGGCGGGCTTGCCGCGCGGCTTGCGGGCGAGCGCTACCTCGGCATGCCGATCGATCGGACGCGCCACGCCGCCGAGCTCAAAGCTGCGCTCGGCGGTATCAAGGGGCCGCTGATGAAGGTGGCGCAGCTCCTCGCCACAATCCCCGACGCACTGCCCAAGGAATATGCCAGCGAGCTCGCCGCGCTCCAGGCAAATGCGCCGCCCATGGGGTGGCCCTTCGTGCGACGCCGCATGCAGGCCGAGCTTGGCCCCGACTGGCCGCGCAAATTCCGCAGCTTCGAGCACACTGCGGCTCGCGCCGCCTCACTGGGGCAGGTGCATCGCGCCACGGCGCTGGACGGCAGAGCGCTCGCCTGCAAGCTGCAATATCCCGACATGGCCTCGGCCGTGGAAGCCGATCTCAGGCAGCTTAAGCTCGTCATGTCGATCTACGAGCGCTACGACCGCGCGATCACCACGGAAGAGATCCACACCGAGATCGCCGAGCGGCTGCGCGAGGAGCTCGACTACCGCCGCGAGGCGGCTCAGATGCGGCTCTATCGGCTGATGCTCGCGGACGAGCCCGAGATCGCGGTGCCGAAGCCGGTTGCCGAGCTCTCGACCGGGCGTCTTCTCACCATGACCTGGCTCGAGGGCGCGCCTTTCCTCGAAGCAACGAAGGCGCCGGCCGCACGGCGCAACGCCATCGCCCGCAGCATGTTTCGCGCCTGGTACGTGCCGTTCTACTACTACGGCATCATCCATGGCGACCCGCATCTCGGCAATTACACCGTGGGGCCCGATGCCGGAATCAATTTGCTCGACTTCGGCTGCATCCGCGTCTTTCCCTCGGCGTTCGTCGGCGGGGTCATCGACCTCTATCACGCGCTTGACCGCGACAACGAGGCGCTCGCCATTCATGCTTATGAGAGCTGGGGATTCCGCAATCTCTCGCGCGAGATGATCGCCGTGCTGAACCGCTGGGCGAGCTTCCTCTACGCGCCGCTCCTCGACGACCGTAAGCGCCGGATCCAGGAGAAGGATGGCCCCTATGGCCGCGATGTCGCCGAAGAGGTGCATCGCGAGATCCGCCGGCTCGGCGGGGTCAAGCCGCCGCGGGAATTCGTCTTCATGGATCGCGCGGCGATCGGCCTCGGCTCGGTATTCATGCACCTCAAGGCCGAGATCAACTGGCATCGCCTGTTTCACGAGCTCATCGAGGATTTCGACGTCGGAGCACTGGCGCGCCGCCAGGAGGAGGCGCTGGAGAAAGCCGGCGTCCCGAAACAGGCGAGCGGACGGAGAACCCGCGACTGAGGCTCGCCTCTTTGAGCGCTCGTCGCGGAAAGGTGATGCGGGCCGATCAGCAGCGGCTTTTCGCTCCTTGCGACATCCGGCTATCCTCGAGGTAGAACGAAGGTTCAGGAGCCGACATGTCACGATCGTCTAGCGCGACGCCGCTTTCGACCCCGGCCCGGGTCGGTGTGCTTCTCGACGATCTCGGCTGGCATCCGATCCATACGCGGATCACGCTGGTGCTCGGCGTCGGCTGGATGCTGGACGCCTTCGAAGTCAACATTATCGGCAGCGTGCTCGGCGTGCTGCAGCGGCTCTGGGATGTGACGGCCGGTGAAGCCTCGCTGCTCGTCTCTGCATGGCTCGTCGGCATCATGGTTGGCAGCCTGCTGTTCGGTTATTGCGCGGACCGCTTCGGGAGACGCCGCCTCTTCGTCCTGACGCTAGTGCTCTACTCGACCTTCACGGTGATTTCGGCGCTTTCACCCGGCTACAGCGCCTTCCTCGTTTTCCGCTTCCTTACGGCGATCGGCGTCGGCGCCGAGTATTCAGCAGTCAATGCCGCCATCGGCGAGATGATTCCCGCGCGCTATCGCGGCCGGGCGGCCGCCACGGTAATGAACTTCTGGCCGCTCGGCGCAATCCTCGCCGGCATGATCACGCTCTATTTCATCAATCTGCTGCCGCCCTCGGTTGGCTGGCGCTGTGCCTTCGCCCTGGGGGCGGTCATCGCGCTGTTCAGTCTCTGGGCGCGGCGAACGCTGCCGGAATCGCCGCGCTGGCTCTTCGCCCGCGGCCGCACCGCCGAAGCCATGCGGGTCTCGGCGCAAATCGCCGGCGATGGTCGGCGCTTCGATGGATCGGCGGGTCCGGCGGAAGAAGCGGCTATGCCGGCGCGGCCGGTCGGGTTCCTGACAGAACTCCGCGAGCTGCTGCGCCGCCATCCCGGCCGCCTCGCGCTGGGCTGCGCCCTCGATTTCTCGGAAGCCGCGGGATATTACGGCCTCTTCGCCATCCTCCCACTGATGGTGCTGCCGCAGATCCACATTCCCGATAGCGCGGTGCCGTGGTTCTTCATCATCGGCAATGTCGGCGCGGCTATCGGCGGCCTCATCGCAGCCTACCTGCTGGATCGGGCGGGACGGAAAGCGACGGTCGCCGGCTTCTATCTGCTCGCGGCCGCCTCGATGCTGGGCATGGCAAGCGCGACCGCGTCCGGCAGCGCCGCCGGGGTCATGCTCGCCTTCACCATCGCCAATTTCTGCGCGACCGGCGCCTGGATCGCGGCTTATCCTACCTTCTCCGAGATATTTCCGACGCGGATGCGCGCAACCGGCATCGGTTTCTCGGTCGCTTTCGGTCGCATCGGCGCGGCGCTGGCGCCGCCGCTCCTGGTGGCGGTAAGCCAGCAATTCTCGCTCTTCGCCGCCTTCGGCATCATCGCCGGCTTCTGGCTGATCGGCGTAGCGGCAATGATCCCGTGGTCGATGCGCGGCATGGAAGGACGCGGCCGCTCGCTAGAGGCGCTTGCGGGCGAGTAAGGCCGGCCACCGCGCGCTAGCCACGGCTGCAGGCGCCGCCGCCGAGGACGCAGAATTTGGCGCAATGCGGATGGTTGAGCGCCACAGCGCCCGACGCCTCGGCAAGGGTCGCGCCGAGATCGAAGCGCGCATCATAGGGAAGCAGGGTACAGGCGACGACGCTCGGGCGGCTCGCACCCTTGCGCTTCACCACCATGCGCGAGTTCGCGCACATCAGCGTGCGCGGGTCGACATGGAGTAGACCCCAGCACCCCTCGCTGATCTCCGGTACGTCGGCGGCTTCGTCCATCTCCGGAAAGATCACGAGCCGCTCGCGGTCCTCGGCGTCGACGGCGATGCCGTGCTCGGCGAACAGACGAGCGAAGCCCTGTCGCATCGCGGCGTCGGGCTCGCCCCACAGCATGCGGCCGGCCACGGCGACGGCAAACCCGTTCTCCGCCAGCCATTTGAGCCCGTCGAAGGTCGGCTGCCAGGTGCCGGGGCCGCGCTCTTCCTCGTGCAGCTCGCGCGTATAGTGGTCGAGCGAGACGCGCAAGACGAGCCTTCGCCCGAGCCGGTGCTGCAGGTCGAGAAGCGCCGGCTTCAGCCGTTGCATGGGCCGCATGGCATTGGTCAGCACCAGCACGCGGAATCCGCGGGCGAGGCATTCCTCCAGCATCGCCAGCATATCGGGGTTCATGAAGGGTTCGCCGCCGGTGAAGCCGATCTCCTCCGTGGCGAGCCCTTTGCGCGCGATCTCGTCGAGATAGCTCCGCATCTCGGCAAGAGTCAGGTATTCGAGCCGGTCGTTGCGCGGGCTCGACTCGATATAGCAATGATTGCAGGCGATGTTGCAGAGGGTGCCGGTATTGAACCAGAGGGTCTGCAGCGCCTCGAGCGCCACCCGCGCACGCGGCTCGCCGGCAAGGGTGATCTCGGCATCGTGGAATTTGTGCGTGTCGAGCACCGGCGCCGGCGCAACGGAGATGCGCCTCGGCCAGACGTCGCCATCTGCGCCTCGCCACGCCATGCGGCCAGGCGCGAGCGCGGCGCCGGTCGCGGCGAGCTCCGCTGCGGGCAGCACGTCGCAGCTCGGCCACAGGCCCGTCGCAAGCGCCGCGGCATAGCCTTCCGGCAATCCCGCCGCACGCATCTTCGTCGCCGCGGCAGCATGGTCATAGTGCAGTGCGCCATGCTCGACCGCGATGCCCTCGCGCTCCGGCGTCAGTACGCTGAACCAGACACGCGGCGTGCCGTCATTGGCCGGCATGCCGATGGCGCCCGAATTGTGCCAGAGCCGGCGATCGATGAGCTCGCTGAAGGGAAGGCCGCAATGGCCGGCGATGACTCCGTCTGCGCCGGCGGCATCGAGCTCCTCGCGCTTCACCGCGGCTGGCGTCGAGGCGAAGACAAAACGGTTGATCTGCCGCACGCTGCCATGCACCACCGCGAGTCGCTTGCCGCCGAGCTCTATATCGAGGCGGCGCGGCAGTGCGGCCATCCAGCCGCGGCGTTCCGTATCAAGGCTTCTGTCGGCATGGGCGTACCAGCTGGCCGCCAAGAGATCGCAGGCGCTCCCCTCGGCATAGCCGCAGCCGCAATTTCCGGCGTCGCTCCCCAGCGACTCCTCGCAATTGCCCATGACGACCGCGATCCCCGAGCGGCGCACCAGATCGAGCGTCGCGCGCGCGTCGGCGCCATAGGCGACGATGTCGCCGGTGCACAGGATGCGCCGTGGCGGGATGCCGCGCCGCGCCGCCTCGGCGAGCACCGCCTCGGTCGCTTCGAGATTGCTGTAGGGACCGCCGAAGACGAGCACCGGCCCGTCCATCGCCAGCAGCGGAACACGCTCCATGGCCCGACTATAGCCGCTTGCGCCGGCGCGGCACAAAGGATGAGGGGGCCCGCGGGGCCCCTCACCGTCATGTGATGATGGCGTTGCCGCTCAGGCGCGCAGGCGCAGCACCGCGGTCTTCTTCTCGCCGGCCTCGGCCAGGAGACGATCGAAATAGGCGATGGTGCGCTCGAGGCCGGTTTCCAACGGCACGCGCGGCTCCCATTCCAGGATGTCGCGCGCGCGGCTGATGTCCGGGCAACGCTGCACGGGATCGTCTACCGGCAGTGGCCGGCGCTCGATGACCGAGCGCGAGCCGGTCAAGGCGATGATCTTCTCGGCGAGCTCGCCCACGGTGGTCTCGACCGGGTTGCCGAGATTGATCGGCCCGGTGACGTCGTCTGGCGCCGCCATCAGGCGGACGAAGCCCTCGATGAGGTCGTCGACATAGCAGAAGGCGCGGGTCTGCGCGCCGTCGCCATAGACGGTGATCGGCTCGCCCTTGAGCGCCTGAACGATGAAGTTCGACACGACACGGCCATCATTGGGGTGCATGCGCGGCCCGTAGGTATTGAAGATGCGCGCCACGCGGACCCTGAGCTTGTGCTGCCGGTGATAATCGAAGAACAGCGTCTCCGCGCAGCGCTTGCCCTCGTCATAGCAGGCGCGCGGCCCGATCGGGTTGACGTTGCCGCGGTAGTCCTCGCGCTGCGGATGGACGACGGGATCGCCATAGACCTCGGAAGTCGACGCCTGGAAGATCTTGGCGCGCACGCGCTTGGCCAGTCCCAGCATGTTGATCGCGCCGCTGACGCTGGTCTTGGTCGTCTGGACCGGGTCGAACTGGTAGTGGATGGGCGAGGCCGGGCAAGCGAGATTGTAGATCTCGTCGACCTCGACATAGAGCGGGAAGCAGACATCGTGGCGCATCGCCTCGAAATTCGAGTTCGGCAGCAGATGCGCGATGTTGGCCTTGCGCCCGGTGAAGTAATTGTCGACGCAGAGTACGTCGTGGCCCCCGGCCAGCAGGCGCTCGCAGAGATGCGAGCCGAGGAAGCCGGCGCCGCCGGTGACGAGGATGCGTTTTTTGCTGGAGCTCATGGAGCCTTCCTTTGGCGTTGCCTAGCCCTGCGCCCGGACGCGCTGCTCGGCGTGCGCGGGCTCGACGGAACGGCGGCCGATGCTGAAGTAATAGAAGCCGGCTTCGGCCATGTCGGCCGGCTTGTAGATGTTGCGCAGGTCGATGACGGTGGGTGAGCGGAGCAGCGACTTCACGCGCTTCAGGTCGAGCGCGCGGAATTCGTTCCACTCGGTGACGATGACCAGCGCATCGGCGCCGTTCATCGCGTCGTAGGCGCCACCGCAGAACTCGACGCCCTCAAGCAGCTTCTTCGCCTCGTTCAGGCCCTCCGGGTCGAAGGCGCGGATGGTGGCGCCCGCCTGACGCAGCGCCGGGATGATGGTGAGGCTGGGGCTGTCGCGCATGTCGTCGGTGTTGGGCTTGAAGGTGAGGCCAAGCACGGCGATCGTCTTGCCCTGTACGCTGCCGCCGCAGGCGCGGATGACGCGCGCGGCCATGCGCTCCTTGCGCGTGTCGTTCACCTTGACCGTGGTTTCGACGAGGCTCACCGGCGAACCGGCCTCCTGGGCAGTGCGCACCAGCGCCAGGCAATCCTTGGGGAAGCAGGACCCGCCATAGCCCGGACCGGCATGGAGGAATTTGCGGCCGATGCGGCCGTCGAGGCCGATGCCCTTCGCCACGTCCTGCACATCGGCGCCGAGCACTTCGCAGAGATCGGCGATCTCGTTGATGAAGGAGATCTTGGCGGCAAGGAAACTGTTGGCAGCGTATTTGGTGAGCTCGGCCGTTTCGATCGCGGTAAAGATCAGCGGCGTCTCGATCAGGTAGAGCGGCCGATAGAGCTCGCGCATGATCTCCCTGGCGCGCTCCGTTTCAGCGCCGATGACGACGCGGTCGGGGCGCATGAAATCCTGAATGGCCGACCCTTCGCGCAGGAATTCCGGGTTCGACACCATGTCGAACTGCGCATCGGGACGGGTCTTGCGGATGATCTCGGCAACCCGCCGGCCGGTGCCGACGGGGACCGTGGATTTGGTCACGACGACGGCGTATCCGGTGAGCGCCCGGGCGATTTCCTCGGCGGCGCCGAAGACATAGGAGAGATCGGCATGGCCGTCGCCGCGGCGCGAAGGCGTGCCCACCGCGATGAAGACCGCATCGGCACCGGCGACGGCAGCGGCGAGGTCGGTGGTGAAGCTCAGCCGCCCGGCCCGTGCATTGCTGTCGACGATCTGGTCGAGGCCGGGCTCATAGATCGGAATCTCGCCTCGGGTGAGTCGAGCGATCTTTTCCACGTCCTTATCGACGCAAGTGACCGAGACGCCGAATTCGGAGAAGCAGGCGCCGGAGACGAGGCCCACATATCCGGTGCCAATCATTGCAATGCGCATAACCCCTCCTGACGGGCGATGATGCAAAAACGACGCCGATGGCAGAAATATTCCGGCGAGTAGCGCCAATCCGCCGATCTGGCGTCCAGGCGGCGGACGGCGTTGCCGGTGCCGCCCCCGGCCGGGGCCGGCATGCAGGCGGCCCAGGCCCGCGGTGCTGTTGGATTTGCACGATTTCCGGGCGCAGTAAGTCGTAATCTCCGGTAGACGTCAAGCGAGCCGGCCGACCGCGAGACGACCCTTCCCGCGCGCGGCGCTATGCCGCAGCCGGCATGGGAGCCGGCGGTTATGCTCCAGGGCGCTTGTCCGGGGCTGGGCGTCGCCTTATGACTGCCCCCGGCCTCGGTTCGATCGGCCAGTCCGGGTAGCGAGGGAAATGAGTAAGGCGGTCTTGGTTACCGGCGGCGCCGGCTATATCGGCAGCCACGCCTGCAAGGCACTTGCACGGGCCGGCTACACGCCGGTCGTCCTCGACAATATGGTTTACGGCCATCGCGAGGCGGTGCGCTGGGGGCCGTTGGTCGAGGGAGAGCTTGCCGACCGCCCTCTCCTCGCCGCGACCCTCAAGCGCTTCGACATCGCCGCCGTCATGCATTTCGCCGCCTTCGCCTATGTCGGCGAATCCATGGTGAAGCCCGAAGTCTATTTCGGCAACAACGTGGTCAACAGCCTCGGGCTGGTCGAGGCGATGCGCGAGGCGGGAGTTCGGCGCCTGGTCTTCTCCTCCACCTGCGCCACTTACGGGGTGCCGGAGAGCGTACCGATCCGCGAGGACATGCCGCAGCGGCCGGTCAATCCCTATGGCGAGAGCAAGCTGATGGTGGAGCGCATCTTGCACTGGCAAGGCGTGGCGCACGGACTGCAGCACATCTCGTTGCGCTATTTCAACGCGGCCGGCGCCGACCCCGAGGGTGAGATCGGCGAGCATCACGAGCCCGAGACCCATCTGATCCCGCTGGTGCTCGATGCGGCGTTGGGCCGCCGGGCGCAGATCGACGTCTACGGCACCGATTACCCGACCTCCGACGGAACCGCCATCCGCGACTATATCCACGTCACCGATCTCGCCGCGGCGCATGTGCTGGCCCTCGGCCATCTCGAGCAGGGGGGTGCCAGCGCGGCGCTCAACCTCGCCACGGGCAGAGGTCATTCGGTGCGCGAGGTCATCGCCGCCGCCGAGCGCGTCACCGGCAAGCGCATTGCCTGCCGTGAAACGGCGCGGCGTCCGGGAGATCCTCCGGCGTTGGTTGCCGATGCCGGGCGTGCCGGCGCCCTGCTCGGCTGGAAGCCGGCCCATTCGGACCTCGATTCCATCCTCGCCACCGCCTGGGCCTGGCATCGCCGCTGCTTCCCCGCAACACGGCCGTCCCGCGGCTGACGCTTGACAGGCCGGGGTTTCTGCGGCGCTATCGCGGCCGCGGAATAGCAGGCGGGGCGGCATCGTTCTGCCCGGAGGCCCGCCGCCTATGCGCCGCCGAGCGGCGCTGTTCCAGCCCAGAGCCACGGGAGTTGTAGAGAGATCATGCAGCCGGTCGAGACTGTCGTCGCGGCACGCGAGCCAGCGCATCCGGGCGCAGACGACGCGACGATCCGTGTTCAGGGCAAGTTCTTCTTCGCAGGCGCGGCCAAGTTCTTTGTCAAAGGCGTGACCTACGGTCCCTTTGCTCCGGGATCGCACGGTGCGCAATTCCCGGAACGCGAGACGGTGATCCGCGACTTCCGCCTGATGGCCGAGCTCGGGGCCAATACGCTGCGCGTCTTCACCGTGCCCCCGCTCTGGCTGCTCGATCTCGCGCAGGAGGCCGGCCTCAAGGTGCTCGCCGGCATACCCTGGTCGCAGCACGTCACCTTTCTGGACAGCAGCGCCATTCAGACCGAGATCCTGCGCACAGTGGTCGAGTCCGTGCGCGGCCTCAACCGCCATCCGGCGATCCTGGCCTATCTCATCGGCAACGAGATTCCGCCTGACATGGTGCGCTGGCACGGGCCCGAACGCGTCCGTGCCTTCCTCAAGAGCCTGGTCGCGGCGGTGAAGGAGATCCATCCCGACGGGCTGGTCAGCTACGCCAACTTCCCGTCGACCGAATACCTCACCATCGACTTCACCGATTTCCTCTGCTTCAACGTCTATCTTCACGACGAGCCGGCATTCCGCCGGTACGTCTCTCGGCTCCACAATCTTGCCGTCGACCGTCCGCTGGTGCTGACCGAGTTCGGCATCGATTCCATGCGCGAAGGCAACGAAGAGCAGGCGAAGACCCTCTCCTGGCAGATTCGCACGGCCTTCGAGATGGGCGTGGCGGGCACCTTCGTCTTCGCCTGGACCGACGAGTGGTTCACCGGCGGGCATCTCATCGAGGATTGGGCTTTCGGCCTAGTCGACCGACAGCGCGAGAAGAAGCCGGCTTTCGCCGCGGTGCAAGAGCGCTATCGGGGTCCCATTCCGCCTCGCCTGGAACGCTACCCGCGCGTCTCCGTCGTGGTGTGCTCCTATAACGCCGAACGCACCATGGCGCCGTGCCTCGCCTCGCTGGAGAAGCTCAGCTATCCTGATTACGAGGTCATCGTCGTCAATGACGGCTCGACAGACCGCACGCTCGAGATCTCCCAGAGCTTCCCCTATTGCCGCATCATCAGCCAGGAGAACAAGGGACTCTCGGTCGCGCGCAATGTCGGCGCCGAGGCGGCCACCGGCGAGATCGTCGCTTACACGGACAGCGATTGCGTCGCCGACGCTGATTGGTTGACCTATCTCGTCGCCAAGATGGAAGCCTCGCATCTGGTCGCCTGCGGCGGCCCGAACTTCCCGCCACCCGAGGACAGCCTGGTGCCGGCGGCGGTCGCGGTATCGCCCGGCGGTCCGACCCATGTGCTGCTCTCGGACGATGTCGCCGAGCACATTGCCGGGTGCAACATGGCATTCCGGCGGGACGTGCTGCTGCGGCTCGGCGGCTTCGATCCCGTCTACCGCGCCGCCGGAGACGACGTCGACATCTGCTGGCGCTTTCAGGACCAGAACTACACCATCGGCTTCAGCCCGGCGGCGGTGGTCTGGCATTTCCGGCGCAACACGGTGCGCGCCTATATCGGCCAGCAGCGCGGCTATGGCAAAGCCGAGGCGCTGGTCTATTCGCGCCATCCGTTCCGCTTCAATCTTTTCGGCCAGGCGAAATGGCTCGGCCGCATCTACGGCGATCTCTCCGCCGCGCTGCTGCTGTCGCGCAAGCCGGTCATCTACTCCGGCGTGTTCGGCCGCGGTCTCTTTCAGACGCTTTACGAGCCGCCCTCCTCGCTGGCTGCCTTCCTGCCGCTCTCCTTCGAATGGAACGTCATCGCCCTGCTGCTGGCGGCGGGCGGCATCATCGCCGGCGGATGGGCCTGGCTGCTGACCGTACCGCTCGTCACCACCTGGGTGATGTGCATCAACGGGGCGCTCAAGGCGCCGATCGACAAGCGCTTCACCGGGCTCAAGGCGCGCGCGCTGGTGGCGTTGCTCATCTATCTCGGCCCCATCCTCCGCGGCTGGGAGCGGCTCAAATGGCGGCTCAAGGAGATGCGCACGCAGGAGCACGCGCCGGCGCCGCTGCCGGAACCGGTGCAGCCGGCCCGCATCGATTGGCGCGACCGCGCCTTCTATCTTTCGTATTGGAGCGAGGGCGGCGACGAGAAGGAGCTGCTGCTGGGCGGGCTGATGCGCTTCCTGACGCCGCAGAAGTATTTCATCATGACCGATCAGGGCTGGAACGACTGGGATCTCAAGATCGCCCGCGGGCTATGGAGTCGCGCCTTCGTCCTGATCTGCACCGAGAATCACGGCGGCATGAAGCGGCTGCTGCGCGTGCGCTGCGCCATGCGCCTCTCGCGACTCTCGACCTTCATCCTGCGCGCCTTCGCCGTCGCCACCGCGGCGGCGCTGATCCTCGATCAGCCGGAAGCGGCGGCGGTGGTCGGGGTGCTCGGCCTCGCGCAGGGAGCGCTCATCGCCTACCGCACCGTGGAATTCGGGCGGCTGATGCGCGGCATCATCGCCACGGTCGCGAAGAACCAGGGCGCGACGCCGGTCGCGGCCGAGGCCGCGGCGGCGGCCGATATGCCGCGCGCCGCCTGAGGCGCGACGGATCCGGATGGGCGCATCCGCCTGGAAGTTCCTGCCCTATCTGCGGCCCTATCGTTGGCGCATCACCTGGGCGCTGCTGCAGATCTTCCTGATCGCGGGCTTCGATCTGCTGAAGCCCTGGCCGCTGCAGATCGTCATCGACGATGTGCTCGGCGGCAAGAAGCTGACCCTGCCGCCGCTGTCGAACCTCGCTCCCGGGCCGCTGCTGGTCGTCGCCTGCCTGGCGCTGGTCGTGGTCACGCTCGGCTCGGGGCTGCTCGCGCTGCTGCACAACTACACCACGATCGGCGTCGGCCAGCGCATGGTGAACGACCTGCGCGGCGCGCTTTATGCCCATCTGCAGCGCCTGTCGCTCGCCTTTCACAGTCGGCAGAAGGTGGGCGATCTGATGTACCGCATCACCGCCGACAGCTTCGCCGTCCAGACGATGATCATGAACGGGCTGCTGCCGATCGTCTCGGCGCTGGTGCTGCTCGCCGGCATGCTGGCGGTCCTGATGCCGATGGACCCGCTGCTTACCGCACTGTCGCTCACGATCATCCCGGCGCTCTTCGTGGTCATCGCCATCTTCAATCGCAAGATCACCGCCGTCGCGACCGAGGTGCGCGAGCGCGAGAGCACGGTCTATACGCTGGTGCAGTGGGCGATGAGTTCGGTGAAGGTGGTGCAGGCCTTCACCAAAGAGGAGGAGGAGTATGGCCGCTTCATCGGAGCGAGCCGCGCCAGCCTCAAGGCGACGCTCCGCCTCTATAGCTGGCAGACGTTTTATTCGGGCGTCGTCAACACGCTGGTCGCACTCGGCACCGCGCTCGTGGTCTATGTCGGCGCGCGTTCCGTGCTGGGCGGCGAAATCTCGCTGGGCCAGCTTGTCGTCTTCATTTCCTACTTGGCGCAGCTCTACGTGCCGGTGAACCAGATCACCCAGAGCTGGGGTCTTATCGCCGGCGCGCGCATCGGCGCGCAGCGCTGCTTCGAGATCCTCGAGACCGAGGCGGACCTGAAGGACGGGATGCGCGATTTCCCCTCGGCCGGCGCCCAAGGCGCGGTCGAATGGCGGCAGGTGAGCTTCCGTTACCGGCCGGAGATGCCGGTGCTGCGCGACGTGAGCCTCGCGGTCGCGCCCGGCACCAAGGTGGCCGTGGTCGGTGCCACCGGTGCCGGAAAGTCGACGCTGCTCGGCCTCGTGCCGCGCTTCTTCGACCCCAGCAGCGGCAACGTCCTCGTCGACGGCATCGATCTGCGCCAGTATCGCCTCAAGTCGCTCCGCCAGCAGATCGCGATGGTGCTGCAGCCGCCGCTGGTCTTCCCGATCTCGGTACGCGACAACATCGCCTATGGCAGGCCCGAAGCGAGCGATGCTGAGATCGAGGAGGCGGCGCGGCTCGCCCGCATCCACGACCTCATCGTCTCCCTGCCGCAGGGCTACGCCACCGTGCTCGGCGACAACGCTTCGCTGTCGGAGGGCGAGAAGCAGCGCCTCACCATCGCCCGCGCCATCCTGCGCGATGCACCGATCCTGGTGCTCGACGAGCCCACCTCGGCACTTGATGTCGAGACCGAAGCGATGGTGATGGAGGGCATCGCCCGGCTGACGCGCGGCCGCACCACCTTCATCATCGCGCACCGGCTTTCGACCGTGCGCAGTGCCGATCTCATCCTGGTGCTGCGCGACGGCGTCATCGCCGAGCAGGGCGGTTTCGCCGAGCTGCTGCGCCGCGGCGGCCTTTTCGCCGAGCTCTACAGCACGCAATTCGTGACGGGCGAAGCCACGGCACCGAACGGCTGAGCGGTCGCGCTTAGCTCGGATTTCTCCCAAGGTCATGCGCTGCGACGGCACTGGCGCCGGCACGCGGCGCGCGCGAGACTGTTCAGATGGCGGAACAGGCGGCAGGCGAAGAGGGCGGGCGGCGGGCGGGGACGGCGAGCGCCTATCTCCTGCTGGTGATCGCCATGCTTTCCTGGTCCGGCAACGGTGTGGTCGGCCGGGCGCTGGCCGGAACCGTGCCGCCCTTCGGCCTCAGCCTCATGCGCTGGACGATCGCCTTCATCGCCGTGCTGCCCTTTGCGGCCGGAGAGATCCTCGCCCAGCGTGCGGTCATCCTCCACCACTGGCGTTTCCTGCTGCTCATCGCGCTGCTCGGCCTCACGACCTGCAACAGCCTTGGATATCTCGGCCTGCAATGGACCACAGCGCTCAATGCCGGTTTGATCAATTCGGCGGGCCCGATGCTGACGCTCATCGCCGGCTTCATCATCCATCGTGAGCGAGCAGCGCCGCTGCAGGTGTTGGGCTTGCTGGTCTCGCTCCTCGGCGTCTTCGTCATCGTGCTGCGCGGTGAGCCCGGCGCGTTGCTGCGGCTCAGCGTCAATCAGGGCGATGTCGCCATCCTGATCGGCGTCGCGGCATGGTCGGTCTATACCGTGCTGCTGCGTCGAGCGCCGCGCGAGTTGTCGCCGGTGGCGCTGCTTGCGGTGCTGTTCGGGATCGGCGCCGTCACCGTTCTGCCCCTTCATCTCGCGGAATCATGGCTCGGCCGGCCGCTACCCGAGACCGGCGACGCCGCGCTGGGCTACCTCTATGTCGGCCTTTTCCCAGCCGTCATCGCCTTCTTCGGTTGGAACCGCGGCGTCACGGCGATCGGCGCCAACCGAGCCAGCCTGTTCTCCTATCTGATGCCGCTGTTCTCCGCCGGTCTCGCCCATGCCTTTCTCGGCGAGGAGATCGCCCCCTACCATCTCGTCGGCGGCGCGCTCATCCTGCTCGGCATCTTCGTCGCCAACCGACGAGCAGCGCTCTGAACCCCTGCTGGGGCGAACGCAGCCGGCCGCAATCCGCAGAGCGTGTGACCTGCGCGGTTGTGACGAAAATGGGCCAGGGGAGCCTGGCAGGAATGAACCATCAAGGCGTCCTGTTATCGGCTGAGTGAGCAAATTGACCAGGGCCGAAGGAGGACACGGTGATGGACAGGAAATGGCTGGCGGCGGCGCTGCTTTCCGCGCTCGCGCTCGTTGGCTGCGACAATTCGGGTTCGAAGCAGAGTAACGCCTCGGGCAGCTCGACGCCGAGCTCTTCGGCTTCGTCCTCGACCGCACCCTCGAGCGGCAGCTCGACGGCGCCCGCGGGCAACACGAGCCGCCCGGCCGCTCCGGCTCCGGGCGGCGCCGGCGGAGCGTCAACACCGGGTGGTAGCGCGGCTCCGGGCGCAGGCGGTGGCACCGGCCATTAGCCGGTTAGGCTAAAGCGGTGGCGAGCCTCGCCGAAAGGCGGGCTCGCCACCTCGCTTCACGGGAAGACGATCTCGACCCGGCGGTTCTCCGGCTCGCGTACGCCGGACGCGGTGGGCACCCGCGGATTCTCCTCGCCGCGACCGCGCTCGACGACGGCGCTGCGCGGCACGCCGAGACGCATCAGATAGCCGCTCACCGTGGCGGCGCGGCGCTTCGAGAGTTCCAGATTGTAGCGTGCGGGACCGGCGAGGTCGGTGTAGCCGGTAACATCGATACGCGCGGCACCGGCGGACTTATACGCCGCGGCCGCTTGGCGAACGACCTCGGCGCCGGCCGGCGTGAGCGTCGCCTTGTCGAAATCGAAAAACACCAGGAAAAGCGGCGGCGCCGCAGCCACCGGTGGCGCTACGGGCTGCACGGCCGGCGCGGGCGGCGGCAAAGGCGGCGGCGGCCCGGCGGCCGGCCTCACCGGCGGCGGCGGCGAAGACGCGCCGAAGCGATAGACCACCTTCAGCAACAGATTCTGCTCGTGATACCGCGTGCGGAAGTTCGTGCCCGAGCTGTCCTTGAACGTCGGGTCCAGGGTCGCGAAGTAGCGATAGTCGAGAGCGAGCGCGACGCGCGGGGCGAGGCGCGTCTCGATGCCGGCGATGGCTTGCGCCGCGGGCTCCGTCGTCGTGTCGTCGGCCAAGGTCACGCCTGCGACGCCGAGCTTGTCGAGCGTAAGCCGCGCGCCGCCGATGCCGGCGCCGATATAGGGCGAGACGCGCCAGCTTGGCAGCAACGTCATGATGCCGTTGAGCATGAAGGAGAGCGCATTGATGCTCCCGGTCGGCGATGCGCTGACGCCGGTGAGCGAGCCGACACCCAATCGGGTGCCGAGACCGCCGTCATTGTTGACGGTCAGCGACTTCACGTCGTGATGGTGATAGCCGAGCTCCGCTTCGGCGCTGAACAGCCGGCCGAAATCGTAGCCGGCAAAGCCGAGCGCCGTGAAGCCGTTGTTCTCGGTCGAGCTGAAATTGAGGCTGCCGCCGGAATCGACATTGCCGATCGTCGACCAGCCGCCGGCGCCGCCCACATACCAGCCGGCCGGGTTCGCGCGCGCCGGCATGGTCGCCAGCATCACCGCCCAAAGAGCGACGAGCAGAGAAATCCGCAACCGCATCGAGCCAAACCTCCCGCCCCAGCGCGCTTGATGCGGGCTGCGCGGCCGCCTTCTGGCATTGGCGGCCGATAGTGTCAATCTCCCGGCGCGCCGGTTGCGCGGGCAGGAGCAGCGCCGCAGACTGCGCATCCCATGCCGGCTGCGCTGCGCCTTGCCGTTTTCTATGCCGCGATCTTCTCGCTTTCCGGCGTGCAATTGCCGTTCTGGCCGGCCTGGCTTGCGGCGCGCGGGCTTTCGCCCGGCGAGATCGGGCTGCTGCTGGCGATCGCTCAATGGCTGAAGCTCGCCGGCAATCCGCTGGCCGGGCTCGCTGCCGATCGCAGCGGCGCGCCGCGGCGGATCATGCTGCTACTGAGTCTCGCCGCGGCGGGCGGCTTCGCCCTGCTGATCGGGGCGCACGGCTTCCTCCGCCTGCTGCTGCTCGGCGCGCTCACCGCCGCCTGCTTCTCGGCGCTGCTGCCGCTCGGCGATCATGTGGCGCTCGCCGTCAGCTATGGCGGCCGCGCCGATTATGGACGCGTCAGATTATGGGGTTCGCTCGGCTTCATTGCCGCGACACTCGCGGCCGGCAGGCTGATCCAAAGCCGCGGCATCGAGAGCGTCGCGCCGCTGCTCGCCGGAATGTCGCTGCTGCTGCTCGGGGCGAGCGCGCTCATGCCGCAAGAGCGTGGGGGCGCGACGGCGCGGCGCGGTGCGCTGCGCGGCCTCGCCCAACCTTCCTTTCTGCTGTTCCTGCTCGCGGCGGCGCTGATCCAGGGCAGCCACGCCGTCTATTACGGCTTCGGCACGCTTTATTGGCGCCGGCTCGGTATCGCCGACGACGTCATCGCGCTGCTCTGGGCCGAAGGCGTGGTCGCCGAAATCCTGCTGTTCTATTGGGGAGCCCCGCTGCTGGACCGGCTGGGACCGGCGGGGCTGCTGGCGTTGGGCGGCGGCGGCGGTTTGCTGCGCTGGGGCCTCACCGGCTTTGTTACTTCGCTGCCGCTGCTGGCCCTTCTGCAGCTCCTGCACGCCCTCACTTTCGGCGCCACCCATCTCGGCGCGATGCATCATCTGGCGCGCCGCTCGTCCGGCGCCCAGGCGGCCACGGCGCAGGCGGTCTATGCGACCGCGGTCAGCAGCGGCCAGGGGGTGCTCATGCTGGCCGCCGGCGCACTCTATGGCGCAGCCGGCGGCCGCGCCTATCTCGCCATGGCCGCGGTGGCGGCGGTGGGCGGTGGCCTGGCGCTCCTGCTGCCGGCCACCAAATCTTAAGCCTTTCCCGCCACACTCGCCGCGCAAAAGGGGGAGTACGCATGACCCGGCGATTGCAGGCGCCTCAACGCCGCGCGAGGAGAGCCGCCCGGCGCAGCCGTGAGGCCGGCGATCCCCAGTTCAATCTTCTCGCTGTGGCGTCACGCAGCGCCGGTGAGCCCGGCATGCCGGCACGGCCCTGGCCCGGGCACGACCTCGCCTTTCTGACGGCGGTGCTCGACGCACACGGCGTACCAGCGACTCTCGTGAAGCGCCTGACACGAGCCGCGGCTTCGCTGCCGCTCACCAGCTCGCTGCTGGAGCGGCTGTCGGCGGCTCTCGCCGATCAGATCCATTTCGCCGATCTGGCGGAGACGATGCGCCGGCGGACGCTGCTGCTCATCGGTCCGCCCGGCGCCGGCAAGACGACGCTCGCCGCCAAGCTCGCGGCGCAAAAGGGCGATGGCCGCGCGCTGCTGGTCAGCACCGATACCGACCGGGCCGGCGGCGTCGCGCAGATCGAGGAATATGCCGGCGTGCTCGGACTGCCGGTATCGGTGGCCGGCGATGCCGCCGCGCTTGCGCAACTGGTCGCCAGCGCGCCGGCGACGGAGCTGGTCATCGACATGGCCGGCGCCGCACCGGGCGACGAGGCCGCGCGTGACGCGCTCGCCACCTTCATCGCCGCCGCCGCGGCCGAGCCCATTCTGGTGCTTCCCGCCGATCTCGCCGCCGAGGAGGCGATGTCGATGGCGCGGTTCTTCGCGCCGCTCGGCGCCAAGACGCTGCTGCCGACCCGGCTCGACCTGGTGCGCCGCCTCGGCAGCGTGCTGGCGGCGGCGGATGCCGGGCGGCTGGCACTGCCGGCGGCCGGCGTCACGCCGCATTTTGCTTTCGGGTTGCGCCAGCTCACGCCCGAGGCCGTCGCACGGCGTCTGCTGGCCGCGGCGCTGCACGATCCTCGCTCGCAGGTCTCCGCCGCTTAGATCTTCCCGAGCGGCGCGCTAATGCACTGCGGTCGATTGGCCGATGAAGGACAGGTCCAGGATCTTGCGGGCGTCGACCGACTTATCGACCAGACCCTGGCTCTGATACCACGCCACCTGGTGATAGATGTCATCGACCAGCAGCTTGGCGTCGGGGTCGATATAGGGAATGCCGGCGCGAATGCGATCGACGGGCTGGCCGGTATATTTCGCGAGAATCGCCAGCACCGCGCCGGCATCCTTGCCTTCCTTCAACCGACCGTCGGGGCCCTTCGTGAGAAAGGCCTGGTAGAAATCGTGCGCGCCGCGGCGATACGCGCGGATAAAGGCCGCAAGCGTGGAGCGCCGCTGCTCGATGGTGCTTTCGCGCGCGAAGATCGCGCCGAGCTGCCAGGGTGTTTCGTTACCGACCCAGCCTAGATTGTGCGCCGCGCCCTGCGCCACCAGCGGCACCGCCACGGTGGCCGGCAGCAGAGCCGCATCGACCTGGTTACCCTTGAGCGCTGCCGCCATGTTGCTCATCGATTGCAGCGGGACGAGCCGCAGGCGGTCGAGCGGGAAGTGCAGCTTCTCCGAGAGCAGCCCAAGCGAATAATGGAAAGTCGAGCCCACCTGGCTGATCGCCACCGAGTGCCCGGGAAACGCAGCGAGCGTAGTGAGGCCGGCGTCGTAGGCGCGGTTGCTGGCGAGATAGGCGATGAGGTGATAGCCGGGCTCCTCGCGGCTTTGCGCGCCGATGATGCGCAGCGCGCCCTTGCCGGCGAGATTGTAAAAGCCGGCAGTGAGGCCGGTGATGCCGATATCGACGTCGCCGGACACGGTAGCGACCGCAACGGGCTGTGCCGCGTCGAAGTAGCGCAGCTCGGCATCGATGCCCTCACTGGCGAAATAGCCGCGCTCGGCAGCGATGAACACCGGTCCCGAGGAAGCGAGCTTCAATACGCCGATGCGGAGCCTCTCCGCCGCCTGGGAAGAGCACACCGAGGCCGACAGCAGCAGCACCGCCAGCAGCAGCAACGCGGATCTACGCTTCACCATTCTCTTCTTCGCCTCCCTCTGCGCTTGTTGCGGCGCGAGGATGCGGGCGAAGCGGCCGCTTGGCAAGCGCGCCGGGAGCCTAGTCGCGGCAGGGACGCGGGTTGCTGCGCACCGCCACCTGCTTGGCGACGTAGCGGCGGAGGCCGTCGCCGGTCAGGGAGTCCGCCGTGGTGAGCAGCGGCTGGGCCTGCTCGCACATCTGCGCCACCGGTTGCGCACCAAGACGCAGCGAGACCTCGTTGGCGAGCTGCGTCAGATAGGAATCGAAGCGCGCTTCGGCGTGCGGCGAGCCGATGCGGCGGAAATGCTCGATCACCTGCCGCTGATACTCAACCAGCACCTGCCGATTGCGGCGCGCGAAGCGCGTATAGGTCTGCGCCCCGCAGGTGTCGCTGACCACCATGACCTCGGTCTGGAACCGCATCGCCTGATCCGCCTCGAGATCCTGAGCGCGTTGGCACTGCGGAGTCGCCGCCGCCGCCCAGGCGACCGAGCCGAGCAGCACGACGGCAGCCGTCGCAAATTTGAGCATTGTTCCCCCACACTGCTGCTGTCGAGATCATCATCATGCCGTGTCGCGCGGCGGCGATCAATTTCCGTCGCACATCGCCCCAGAAATGTCATGGAACTCAATGATTTTAGCGGTATTCCTGCCGCCGCGCGATCATGACAAGGGCGAAACGGCAGTGGCTTCGCGCCGGCGCCGCCGACGGCGATGGATGATGGCGGCGGCGATGGCGCCGACCACGAAGGCGGCCAGCGCGATCACGCTGGCCTCATGAGCGATCCGGCCGAGCATATGCTCGAGCGCGCGGCCGCAGAAATAGCCGCTGCCGACAAAGATCAGCGCCCATAGCATGGCGGCGAGACAGTTCAGCAGCAGGAAGCGTCGCCAGCCGATGCCGCTGATGCCCAGCGCGAAGGAAGAAAAGTTGCGCACACCATAGATAAAGCGAAAGCTCAGGATGAACCATGTGTCGTAGCGCTTCACCCAGCCGAGAGCGCTGTCCACCGGGCCGCGCCAGTGCGGCCGCTGCGACAACAAGCGCAGCCCCCAGCGGCGGCCGATCCAGAAATAGCATTGATCGCCGGCGAAGCTACCGAGCCACGCAGCCGCCAGCAGCACGGGCGCGCTGAGCAGCCCCTGCGCCGCGAAGAAGGCGGCAACGAGCACGAAGGTCTCGCCTTCGACGAAGGTCCAGCCGAAGGTGAGCAGATAGAACCAGAGGCCATATTCCTGGATGAGGCGCGGCACATCGGCGTCGCGCAGCAGGCGGCTGAGGACCAGCACCGCGCCGGCGCAGAGCAGGACGACCCCTGCGGCGGCGAGCAGACGCAGGCGATTGGACCAGAGCGAGGAGAGCAAGAGCTGCCGTGGCCTTTTCTTTCGGTTTCCCCGAAGGGTGAGCGAATTTAGGCGGCGGAGGCGAGCGAGGTCGAGTCGAGAATGACATCCCCCGCCATGCTGCGGCGCAGCAAGGCCGGCGCCTCCGCCATGCTTGACGCTGCCCCGATGGCCGCCATCCTCGTCGCAAACCGGCTAGGGAGCGCACCGTGGAACCGCACGAGGTCGGCGACAGCATCGTCGAGAGCACGCATCATCACCCTGCCAACAGGCGTTCGGAGGAACGGTTTCGCCGCGGCGCTGCCGTTTTCCTGGGTCTCCTCGGCATGCTGCTGGCGATCGCCAGCCTGGCCGGCGAGAACGCCATGAAAGAAACCGTGAATGCCAATATCCTCGCCTCCGATACCTATAATTTCTATCAGGCGCGCAACGCGCGACAGACCGCCTATGCGCTCGCGGCCGACGCGCTCGAGGCGCTGCTCGCCAGCCATCCCGACATCGCGCCGGAACTGCGCCAGCCGATCACCGATCACATCGCCGGGTACCGCGCCACGGTGAAGCGCTACGACAGCGATCCAGCGGCAGGTACCGGAAAGAAGGAGCTCCTGGCCAAGGCGCACCGGTTCGAGGCGGCGCGCGATCATGCCCAGCGGCAGGATCTGAGCTTCGACTACAGCCGCGCGCTGTTCCAGATCGCCATCGTGCTGGGCTCGGTCGCCATCGTCGCCGCCTCGCGGCCGCTGCTATGGCTGTGCGGCGGGCTCGCGATCCTCGCCACCCTCTTCGGCGCCAACGGTTTCCTGCTGCTGGTGCCGCTGGGCTAGCGCGCCCCTCGTCTCAGGGAAGGGAGGCATAGCGCGCGTTCGGCCCGCGATGCAGCCACCAGCCCTGCTCATTGATCGAGTAATAGGGCTGATAGTCCGACACGCTTTCCGCCGGCACGACGGCGCTGCGCAAATTGTCGAGCAGCAAGGCCTCGCCGCCCACATAGGCGACGGTGACGGCGTGATCGAGGCCGAGCCGGGTGTCGCGCAGCACGACGACGCGCAAGCGTTCGGCCGGCACGCCCGCCGCGCGCAGCAGCAGGTACTTGGCCACGGCATAATCCTGGCATTGCCCGCCATGCTCCAGGAATTGAAGCGGCGTCTCCCAGTAATTGCTCTCGTGCCAGTTGGTCCAGGACGGGACATAGGGGTGCCGGTTGAGCGCGGCGTTGGCGGCCTCGACTTTCTCGCGGAGACTGAGCCCGGCCAGCGATCGGACCAGCGCCTGCCAGGCCGCGGCGGAGCGGCACATCTCGGAATCGCGGTGGCGGCAGCCGGCGACGCGCCGCTCTTCGGCCGCGAAGCGCTGCATCACGCCATGCCATTTGAAGAAGGCGGAGCTGTCGCTCGAAAACACCTCGCGGGTACCGAACAGCGCCGGCTCGGCCGCGATGGTGCCGCTGGTCGGCACAAGAGCGAGGAACGCTAGCAGGAAAAACAGCAACCGCATCAGGGCCTCGTTCGGAAGCCCCGCTATCTCCCGAGGAGACCGGAGGCTTTGCGTCCCCGGGTCGCCCCGGGTTTGCCGTTTCGCGATGCCGTCCCACTGCGACGCCATCCGCGCCTGTGAAGCTCACCACAACCGGCTTAAGGCCCGGTAAAGGCCTCTCTAAGCGCTTGATCTGGCGCGTCATTGGCAAGCTCGGCCACGCCTTCGGAACGAAGCCGGGCCCGTGCCGTTGTCGGGAAGGCACAGCGGGGGAACGGCCCATGCGCGCAGTGAAGCTTGCCGGCGGGTTCGTCGCGGGGCTGCTGCTCGCTGTCCTGCTTCTTGCCGCGGCAGCGACGCTCCATGGCGCACCGCTGCTGCGCTGGGCGCTCGAGCAGCGCGCGAGCCGCGCGCTCGGCCGTCCGGTCAGCATCGACGGAGCGATCGCCGTCGCCTGGGGCGAGCCGACGCGGATCGTCCTCCACGATGTCCATCTCGCCAATGTCAGCGACGGTTCGCGGCCGGACATGCTGGTGGCACGCCGGCTCGCCTTCGTGCTCCCGCCCCGGGCGTTGCTCCGGGGCGAGCCGCCTTTGCAGCAGCTCTCGATCGATCATGCGCTGCTGGTCCTGGAGACCGGACCGGAAGGCGTGCCCAATTGGCAATTGGCGGCAACGCGGCAGGACGAGGCGCGGGTGCTCGCCGGGCTCGACCGCCTCGACCTTTCCGACACGACGCTCCTGCTGCGCGACGGCATGACCGGCGCGGAGCGCAGGCTCGCCCTCGATACGCTCTCTGCCAAACGCGCAGCCGACGGCCTCGTCACGCTCGCCGCAGCGGGGCGGTTCGCCAGCCTGCCGCTGCGGATTGCCGGAAGCTTCGAAGCGGCCTCTGACCCGGCCACGCCGTCTCGCGTCGATCTCAAGGGGGCGCTGGGCAATGGCCGCGTCAGTCTTGCCGGCACAGTTTCCGATCCGATGCGGCTCGCCGGCAGCGATCTTCAGCTGCGCCTGGCCGGGCGCGATCTCGGCGCGATCGGTGATGCGCTCGGTCTGAAGATGCCGGAGCTCCGGCACTTCACCGCCAGCGCCCGGCTCACCGGCGGCGAGAGTCACTGGTCGATGCGCGACATCGCGCTGCGGCTCGGTGAAAGCGATCTCGCCGGCACTCTCGACGTCGACGCGCGCGGCGCGGTGCCGTCCGTGCGGGCGGTGCTCGAGGCCAAGCAAATCGATGCCGCCGACTTCGCGGGATTTTTCGCTCCCAGCATGCTCGGGCCGGCGACGCCGCAGCAAGCTGAGGACGCGGGCCGCGTCATTCCGGCCATGCCGGTCGTCGTGCCGGGGCTGCGCGATCTGCCCGCCGAGCTTACGCTGCAGCTCGACGCCCAGCGCTTCGTGCTCCCGATCGGCCCGCCGCTTGAGGGGCTGAGCGCCGGGCTGCAGCTGCGGCGCAGCCAGGCCACGTTCGACCCGGTGAGCTTCCGCCTGGCGGGTGGCGAAGTGGCCGCGGCGCTGACCCTCGATGGGCGCGGCCTGCCGCAGCTTGCCTTCGATCTCGATCTGCGCCGGATCGACCTTGCGCGTCTGGCGGCGGGGCCGGGAATGCCGGCGGCCTTCCACGGGAGCAGCGGCATCACCGGCGGCACACTGCGGCTGAACGGCAGCGGCGTTTGGCTGCGCGATATGCTGGCAAGCCTGCGGGGCGAGGCGGTGCTGTTTGCCGGCGATGGTCCAAGCGGCGCGGCGCTTGGTGCACTCGCCGGTCACGAGGTGCTGCAAGCGGCCGGGCTGAGCCCCGCGAACGGTGCCGCGCCGCGCGCGAATTGCGTCGCGCTCCGCTTCGCGCTCGATCGCGGCGTCGCCAAGGCGACGACCCTGCTGCTCGACACCGCGCAGTCCGGTCTGACCGGCACCGGCGAGGTCAATCTCTCGGCCGAGACGCTCTATTTCGACCTGCGCCCGAAACCGAAGCGCAGCGATCGCATCGATCAGGCTGCGCTGCTATCGGTGCGCGGCAGCTTCGCCAAGCCGAAGCTCGAGCTCGGCGAAAGCACACCTGAAGACGCTGATGCTTCGCCGCCCCCACCAGAGCTGTCGCCGCTGGCCGATGCGGCGCTCGGCCCGGACACGGGTTGCAGCCATACGTTGGGCGGCGCGTTTTCACCGGCGCCGTTGATCGGCAGCGGCCACCCGCCCGCCCGGCACTGACCACCTCAGCGTCGGTCGCGGGATTCCCGCCGATCGAAATAGTGCTTCAGGTTCCAACAGATGAAGAGGAGCGAGAAGCCGAAGAGCGCGTACCCCACCGCCTCCGGCAGATCCTCCCCGCTGCGCGCGGCCAGCACCAGCCCGGCGACGGCGAGCCCGCTCAGCAGCGCCACCAGGACGACGAGCGCCGTCGGGTCATCGACGAGGAGCGACATCGGCGCGGAAGGCCCGGCACGGAGGGCGGCGCGCAGGCGCAGGGCGAGCAGGATGACGGCGAGCGCGGCAGTGATGAAACCGATGTCGTAGGAGCCGTTATCACGGGCATGGCTCGCAGTGTAGAGGCCGAGGATCGCCGCGACGATCAGCAGGGCGGCGACGAGCCATGGCGCAAGCCACTGCCCGACTTCGCGGATCGGCACGCGCTCGCGCACCGCGCTGGTTTCCGGCTCGTGGGGGTGTGTCTGGTCCATCGTCTTTCGCCTCTCCGGTGAACGACGGCCGCCCGCTTCTCGATCCGGCGCGGGGGAGAGCCGCTTGCCCACCCCCGACGGAAGCCCGATAGTGGCGGCCGCAAGCCGGCCGCAGAGCCAGCGTTGGAAACCGGCCCCGCGCGGGGCCCGTGCCTATGACGAGGTCTCATGAGCAAGCTTCCCCTGTCGCGTTTCAAGGTCGTCGATCTCACCCGCGTCCGCGCCGGCCCGACCTGCGTGCGCCAGCTCGCCGATTGGGGCGCCGAGGTCATCAAGGTCGAAGCGGTCGAGGGCGATGGCGGGCTCGGCGGCGCGCGCAATGGACCCGATTTTCAGAATCTGCACCGCAACAAGCGCAGCATCACCCTCGACCTCAAGAAGCCTGAAGGGCTTGAGATCCTGGAGCGGCTGGTGAAAGAGGCCGACGTGCTGGTGGAGAACTACCGCCCTGACGTCAAATACCGGCTCAAGGTCGACTACGAGAGCATGCGCGCGGTCAATCCGCGCCTCGTCTATGGCAGCATCTCCGGCTTCGGCCAGAGCGGGCCTTACCGCGACCGGCCGGGCTTCGACCAGATCGCGCAGGGCATGGGCGGGCTGATGTCGATCACCGGCCTGCCCGGGCAGGGCCCGGTGCGCGTCGGCATTCCGGTCGCCGATCTCACCGCCGGCATCTTCTGCGCCATGGGCATCCTGGTGGCGCTGCTGGAGCGCGAGGTCTCGGGCGAAGGACAGTGGGTCGAATCCTCGCTGCTCTCGGCGCAGCTCTCGATGCTCGATTTCCAGGCGGCGCGCTGGCTCATCGCCAAGGAGGTGCCCGGCCAGGCCGGCAACAACCATCCGACCAGCATTCCGACCGGCGTGTTCAAGACGAAGGACGGCCATATCAACATCGCCGCCGCGGGGGCCGAGATCTATCGGCGCCTCTGCAAGGTGCTGGGGGCGGAAAGCCTCGCCGACGATCCCGATTACGCCACCGACAAGCTGCGCTCCAAGAACCGCGACAAGCTCAACGCGGCGATCGAGGAGATCACCAAGACGCGCAACTCGGCCGAGTGGATCGAGCTCATCAACGGTGCCGGCGTCCCCTGCGGACCGATCTACAAGATGGACGAGGTCTTCGCCGATCCGCAGGTGCGCCATCTCGCCATCGCCCAGCCGGTCGAGCATCCGAGCCTCGGGCGCATCGAAGTAGTGGGCCAGCCGGTCACCTTGAGCCGCACGCCCTCGCAGATGCGCAGGGCGACGCCCGAGCGCGGCGAGCATACCGAGGCGGTGCTGCGCGAGCTGGGATATGACGACAAGGCGATCGCCGGTTTCCGCGCCAAAGGCGCGATCGCATGAATCGCATGAGGAGTGCCACGATGATTTCCCCGAGCGAGCGCCTGATCGCCGAGAAGGACGGTGCGATCGGCTGGATGATCTTCAACAATCCCGAGCGGCGCAACGCCGTGTCGCTCGACATGTGGCAGGCGATGCCGGTGGTGCTCGAGCATTTTGCGAGCGACCCCGATATCCGCGTCGTCGTGCTGCGCGGCGCCGGCGACAAGGCCTTCATTTCCGGCGCCGACATCTCGCAATTCGAGAAGCAGCGCTCCTCGCCGGAGACGGTCGCCGAATATGACCGGATCGCCGAGCTGGCGAACGCCAAGCTCGGCGAGATCCGCAAGCCGACCATCGCCATGATCAAGGGCTTCTGCATCGGCGGCGGCGTCGGCGTGGCGCTGCAATGCGACCTGCGCATCGCCGCCGACACCGCGCGCTTCGGCGTGCCGGCGGCGCGGCTCGGCCTGGGCTATCGCTGGGGCGGCGTCAAGAAGCTGATTGATATCGTCGGGCCCGCTTTCGCCAAGGAGATCTTCTACACCGCGCGGCAGTTCTCCGGCGCCGAAGCGCTCGCCATGGGGCTCGTCAACCGCGCGCTCCCCGAGGCGGAGCTCGAGGCCTATGTGCGGCATTATTGCAGCCTGATCGCCGAGAATGCGCCGCTCACCATCGAGGCGGTGAAAGGCGTGGTGAGCGAGCTCATGAAGCCGCCACAACAGATCGACCGCGCCCATTGCGAGACGCTGGTGAAGCGCTGCTTCGACAGCGCCGATTACATCGAAGGCCGCCGCGCCTTCATGGAGAAGCGCAAGCCGCTCTTCGCGGGGAAGTAGAAGGATTTCGCTCAGCATCGGTGATCGAGCCCTCTCCGCCCGCTTGCGGGGGGAGAGGGCGCGCGCCCGGCGCGCGGGTGAGGTGGTGCTCGTGGCAAGCGCGATCGCGACGCGGCGAGACACCTCACCCTCCCCGTCGCCCTCGCGAGCGACGGGCCCCCTCCCTCTCCCCGCTGACGCGCGGAGAGGGACCGTGGCGGCTCCTACTCCGCGGCCGGCATCGGGCAGGTCACGCCGGTGCCGCCGAGGCCGCAATAGCCGTTGGGATTCTTCGCCAGGTATTGCTGGTGATATTCCTCGGCGTAGTAGAAGGCCGGCGCATCGGCGATCTCGGTGGTGACCGGGCCGCGTCCGGCGCGCGCGAGCGCCTGCTGAAAGGCATCGCGCGAGGCCTCGGCGCGGCGACGCTGCTCGGGGCTCGTGGCATAGACCGCCGAGCGGTACTGCGTGCCGATGTCGTTGCCCTGGCGCATGCCCTGCGTCGGGTCGTGGCTCTCCCAGAAGGTCTTGAGCAGCGTGTCGTAGCTGATGACGCGCGGATCGAAGACGACCAGCACGGCCTCGGTATGGCCGGTGAGGCCGGAGCAGACTTCCTCATAGGTGGGGTTGGGCGTGTAGCCGCCAGCATAGCCCACCGCGGTGGTGTAGACGCCGGGCAGGCGCCAGAAGCAGCGCTCGGCGCCCCAGAAGCAGCCGAGGCCGAAGATCGCCGTCTCGAGCCCGGCCGGGAAAGGCGGCTTCAGCGGATGCCCGTTGACGAAATGCGTCTCGGGCACCGGCATCTCCGCCGCGCGTCCCTTGAGCGCGTCCTCCGGCGCCGGCATCGCCGATTTCTTGCGCATCCACATGGCTCGCCTCCCTGCTCCGCGGCTGAATCTAGGTACTGGCGGGACCCTTCCGCAACCGGCATTGACGCAACCATGAGCGGCAGCTAGTCGGCAGCAGCCAGGGAGGACGGCCATGAAGGTCATGGAGCTGCGCGACGCCTGGGGGGTCGAGCACATCAAGCCGGGCACGCGGCCGGAGCGGAAGCCCGGACCGGGCGAAGTGCTGATCAAGATGGCGGCGGCCTCGGTCAATTTCCGCGACTTCGTCATGACCCGGCGCGGCTATGGCAGCCATAGCGGCGAACTGCCGATCATCCCGATCTCCGACGGCGCCGGCACGGTGGTCGAGATCGGCGCGGGCGTCACGCGCGTCCGGCCCGGCGACCTGGTCTGTCCCTCCTTCGCCCAGAGTTGGATCGCGGGGCCGATGCGCGAGGAGCACCGCCCCTTCATGCTGGGCGGCCCGCTCGACGGCGTGATGCAGGAGATGATGCTGCTGCCGCAGCAGGGCGTGGTGAAGGCGCCGAAAGGCTGGAGCGCGCTCGAGGCGGCGACGCTCCCCTGCGCCGCGCTCACCGCGTGGAGCGCGGTGGTCGGCAACGGCGTCAAGGCGGGCGACACGGTGGTGACGCAGGGCACCGGCGGCGTGTCGCTCTTCGCCACGCTCTTCGCCAAGATGCAGGGCGCCTTCGTCATCCTGACCTCGTCGAGCGACGAGAAGCTCAAGCGCGCGAAAGAGTTCGGCACCGATCTCGGCATCAACTACAAGACCCATCCCGAATGGGGCCGCGAGGTGCGCAACGCGCTTTCGGGGCGGGGCGCCGATCTCGTCGTCGAACTCGGCGGCGCCGAGACCCTCGACCAGTCGCTGCGCTGCATCCGCACCAGCGGTACGCTCGCCATGATCGGCGTGCTCTCGGGCGGCATGGCCGAGCTCAATCTCGGCCGCGTCGTCACGACGAATGTCCGCCTCCAGGGCGTGACCCTGGGCAGCCGCAACGCTTTCGAGGAGATGGTGCGGGCGATCGAGCTCGCCGGCGTCAAGCCGCCGATCGACGCCAGGCGCTATGCCTTCGCGGAAGTGGCCGACGCCATCCGCGCCATCGCCGAAGGACGGCACTTCGGCAAGATCTGCATCGAGTTCTGAGTCTCAGAACGTTCCCGCGCAGTCTGCGTCGCCGCTCCGCGCGGCAACATCCGAGCGCGTCTCGCGGCAGGCGACGCGCACGACGCCACTGCGCCCTGCCGGCGCGGCTGCATCGTGCGCGCTCGCCGCGATCGACGGCGCGGGGTGCCACGGCACACCGCCGATCGGTAGCCCTTCGGAAAGCAGGAGCGCGACCCAGATTGCAACCAGCACCAGCCACAGCACCTGCTTGCGCATCAGCGTTTCCCCCGTTCCCTTTTGCCAACCCGGCTTCCGCCGGTGAGTTGTTCTGATTGGATTCTATTCAGCGATGCCGCGAGCGCCCAATGTCAGATTTGGCGCGGAAATGGGGCATTATTGGGCCGCGAGCGCATCGGCATCGAGGATGGCGCGCGCGAGGCGCTTGGCGTCGAGCGGGATGAGCCAAGCTTCGCCGGCACGGCGCGCTGCGGTCTCGGCGGCAGCGGTGGCATCGGCGACGATGCCGAGCTCGGCGAGCCGCGTCGGCAGGCCCAGCGAGCGATAGAAGCCGCGGAGATCGGCGAGGAGATCGGCCGGGCGCTCTTCGAGGACGAGCTGGGCGAGAAGAGCGAAGGCGACGAGCTCGCCGTGGAGCGCGGTGCGGCAGGCGGGCAGCGCCGCGAAGCCGCGCGCCAGGCCATGCGCGATCGAGGGGCCGCCGCTCTCATGCGCGATGCCGCCCAGCAGCAGCATCGCCTCGACCACGCGCTCGAGCGCCTCGCCGCCGCTCCGCCGCGTGCGCAGCGCCAGTGCGGCGATCGCGTCCTCGCGCAGCGCCCTATAGGCGCCGTCGGCCGCCGCCGCGGCGAGCAGGCCCGCGCTGCCGCCGAGCAGGTTCTGCGCGCCGGCGGCCGCACCCTGCTCGATCTCGAATTTGCGCGCGATCGCATCGCCGATGCCGGCGATGAAGAGCCGCGCCGGCGCCGCGGCAAAGGCCGCGGTGTCGGCCACCACCAGGTCGGGCGGCAGCGGCATGAGCCGCGTCTCGGCCGGCGCTTCGCCCTCGGCCTCGACATCGATCACCCGGCTCACCGCCGCGTGGCAGCAGGGCGCGATCGGCAGGGCAATGAGCGGCAGGCGTGCCGTCAGCGATACCCCCTTGGCGATGCCGAGCGCCGCCGCGCCGCCAAGGCCGGCGAGCAGATCGGCCTCGAGGGTACGGGCCGTCTCGGCGAAGCGCGCGATTTCGGCCGCGGTGCAGGCGCCGCTGGCGAGGCCGAAGATGACGCGGTCGCTCGTCTCCTTGAGATGCTGCTCGAGCTCCTGGCGCAGCGCGTCGCCCGCCGAAGGATCGGCGATGATGAAGGGTCGGCGGCCGAACTCGGCAAGGCGCGGCGCAAGCTGCGCCAGGACGCCCGGACCCTGGATGTAGCGCGGCGGCGCGCCGACGATGCGAACCCGCATGCCTCTTTCCTTTCCTCTCCCATCTTAGCTTGCGTGCGCACGAATATCCGCTACCGTGGCGTCGCCTCCATGCACGCCGCCCTCACTTCCGCCCTGCTCGTCGCACTTTCCGAAATCGGCGACAAGACGCAGATCCTGGCCCTGCTGCTCGCCTCGCGCTTCGCCCGGCCGCTGCCGATCATCCTGGGCATGCTGGTAGCGACGATCGCCAACCACCTGCTCGCGGGCGTGCTCGGCGAGATGGCCGCGGCGGCGATCAGCCCCGGCCTGCTGCGCTGGGGCCTGGCGGCGGCGTTTCTCCTCATGGCGGTCTGGATGCTGGTGCCGGACCGGCTCGACGAGAGCCGGATGACGCGCTCGAGCGGCAACGCCTTCCTCGCCACCCTGATCGCCTATTTCCTCGCCGAGATGGGCGACAAGACGCAGATCACCACCATGGCGCTCGCCGCGCAATACCAAACCGTGCTGCCGGTGGTGGCGGGCTCGACCATCGGCATGATGGCGGTCGACATTCCGACGGTGCTGTTCGGCCGCTACGCGGCGGGCTGGCTCGATCCGCGCTGGCCGCGCTACGCCGCTGCCGGCCTCTTCGCCGCCTTCGGACTGCTGGTGCCCTTCGGCCTCTGAGTTCCGACTACCTCAACGATGTACATCGTTGAGGAAATTTTTCCGCTCCCTCATTGACGCAGTCCCGGCCGCTCTGCCGCGATGAGCGACGTCCGATCCTAGCACAGCACCCCTCAGCCGCGCCGGATTTCGCTGGGACGAAGGGTGGTGCGTCCTTCGACTGCTCGCTTCGCTCGCGCTCAGGATGAGGTGGGTTCTTTGTGCCATGAAGAACGTAGCTAGCGCGCGATGGTGCCGTTGGCGATGAGCAGCGGATCGTAGGTGAAGACGACGTCGCGGTCGGGCTTCAGCAAGCCCGCCTTGCGGCCGCGATACTCGAGGCGCGACAGCAGGTCGCGGATGAGATTGAGGCGCGCCCGGTGCTTGTCGTCGGAGCGGATCACCGTCCAGGGCGCGAATTCGGTGTGGGTCGCGCGGAACATCGCGTTGCGCGCCGCGCTGTATTCCGCCCAGAGCTTGTGCGCCTTGGCGTCGACCGGGCTCAGCTTCCATTGCTTCAAGGGATCGCGGCGGCGGTCGGCGAGCCGCGCCTTCTGCTCTTTCTTGGTGATGTCGAGATAGTATTTGAAGAGGCTGATGCCGGAGCGCACCAGCATCCGTTCGAAGGCCGGCACCGTCTCGAGGAACTCGCGCGTCTCTTTCTTGGTGCAGAAGCCCATCACCGGCTCGACGCCGGCGCGGTTGTACCAGCTGCGATTGAACAGCACCATCTCGCCCGCGGTGGGCAGGTAGCGGACATAGCGCTGGAAGTACCAGGAGTGCTGGTCCCGATCGGAAGGCGGCCCCAGCGCCACCACCCGCGTCTCGCGCGGGCTCAGATGCTCGATCATATGCTTGATGGTGCCGTCCTTGCCGGCGGCGTCGCGGCCCTCGAGGAGCACCAGGATGCGGTCGTGGCCGGCGATCAGCTCGCGCTGCAGCTTGACCAGCTCGATCTGCAGCTTGAGCAGCGCCCGCTCGTAATGGTGCTTGCCGAGAGTCCCGTGCGCCATGCTCCCTTCCCCTCCCCTCACGCTCCGTTCAGGATGAGCCAGAGCGCAATCAGGATACCGCCCAGCGCCAGCGCCACCAACGCGCCCACCGCCGGGAGGCTTCGCCTCAACCCGGCGAAGGTCGCGGCATAGCCGGCCTTGAGCAGATTGTTGGAGGCGGTGGCGATGAGCACCGCGGCGCCGGCGGCGGCAATCGAGAGCGGCGCGGCCACACCTTGCGCCAGGCTCAGCACGAAGGGATCGATGTCGGTGATGCCGACGATGGCGGCGAGCACGTCGATGCCGGTCTCGCCGAAGCGGCTCTTCACCCAGCTCGAGGCCACCGAGATGACGACGAAGAGCACGGCGAAGAGCGCCGCGGCGCTGAGCTCCAGCGGGTTGCGCTGCGCCTCCTGCTCCGGCGCCAGCTCGCGCGGCGGCGCACCGGCGCGGCGGTATTGCCAGAAGGCGAGCAGCAGGCCGATCAGCGCAAGCGCGAGGAGCGGCGGCGCGAGGCCCAGCGCGAGCTTCGGATTGAAGACGCCGATCACCACCAGCACTCGCGGATACATCAGCGCCGTGGCGAGGATGATCCCGGCCTGGGCGCGCGGCAATGCCGCGGGATCGGCCGCGCCGCGCCGCGCCAGCACCACGGTGGTGGCGGTCGAGGAATAGAGCCCGCCCAGCGCCGCCACCCAGAGATCGCCGCCCGGCGGCGCGACATAGCGCCGAAGCAGATAGCTCGCATAGGAGATGGTGCAAACGGCGAGGAGCGCGAGCCAGACCTTGTAGGGGGTGATGCTGGTGAGCGTGGTGACCGGCTCGTTCGGCAGCAGCGGCAGGACGAGGCCGGTGAGCAGCAGGAACTGGCCGGCGATGACGATCTCGCGCGTCTCGACCCGCCGCGCGAGGCGATGCAGCCGCTCGCGCCCGGCCAGCAGCAGAACCGCGGCGACGGTGACGCCGACGCCGACCCAGGGCGGCTCGCCCAACGCGATCGGCCCGAGCAGATAGGCCAGCAGATTGCACACCGGCACGATGAGCTCGACATCGGGTGCGCCGGTCGCGTCGACGCTGCGCATGCGGTCGCGGTAATAGACGACGAGCCAGGCGGCGAGCGCGATGAGCCCGGCGACGAAGGGCAGCGCGGAAGTCGTGTCGATGAGGTAGAGCAGCCCGCCGCTGATCGCCAGCAGGGGAAAGGTGCGCACGCCGCCCGGCCGCGCCTCGCCGTCGCGCCGGTAGAAGTCCTCAAAGGCCAGGCCGAAGAAGAAGGAGAGCCCCAGCAGCAGGGCAAGGTTCGTGACCGGCGGTACCGACATGGGCGGAGGCCCGCTCTCTCGTTGAGGCGCCGGCCGACAGAATCGCCCTTTTACCCACCGCCCCGCAAGGCGGAACTGCTCAGCCGATCCGGCCGAGGAACTCCTTGAGCCGCGCCCTCAGGGCGGCCAGCTCGCCATCGGTGCGCTCGGCCGATCGCAGGAGGTCCATGGGCAGCGCCTCGCGCCGGCGCAGCACCTCGCGGATCTCGTGCTGAAGCGCGCGCGACCGCTCCAGCACCGCATCGCGCCGGCGCAGCAGCGCTTGCCACTCTTCCTGCCATATCGCATCAGAACCCAGCGGCATCGCTCATTCCCCCCGCGAGAAGCGGTCGCAGGCCCGGAGACTATGCGACCGACGCGGGAACGGCTGTGAGCGAGTTGTGGGATTTTTGAGGCGGGCGACTGCAGGTTCAGGGTGCTCCCTGCAGCGCATCAGTTCCGGCCGGCGAGCAATCCGCGGGCGATGACGTGGGCCTGGATCTCGGCGGCGCCCTCGAAGATGTTGAGGATGCGCGCGTCCGAGAGCACGCGGCTGATCTTGTATTCGAGCGCGTAGCCGTTGCCGCCATGGATCTGGAGCGCGTTGTCGGCATTGGCCCAGGCGGTGCGCGCCGCCAGCAGCTTCGCCATGCCGGCCTCGATGTCGCAGCGCCGGTCGCTGTCCTTCTGGCGCGCCGCGAAATAGGTCAATTGCCGCGCCAGCATGGTCTCGACCGCCATCCAGGCGAGCTTGCCGAAGACGCGCGGGAAGGCATAGATCGGCTTGCCGAACTGGCGGCGCTCGAGCGCATAGCGAAGCCCCAGCTCGAGCGCGTTCTGTGCGACGCCGATGGCGCGCGACGCGGTCTGGATGCGGGCGCTCTCGAAGGTCGCCATGAGCTGCTTGAAGCCCTGCCCCTCGATGCCGCCGAGCAGGTTCTCCGCCGGCACGGCGAAGCCGTCGAAGCCGATCTCGTATTCCTTCATGCCGCGATATCCCAGCACGCGGATCTCGCCGCCGCTCATGCCCGGCGCCGGGAAGGGATCGCTTTCGCTGCCGCGCGGCTTCTCGGCAAGGAACATGCTGAGGCCGCGATAGTCGCTGGTCTTAGGATCGGTGCGCACCAGCAGCGTCATGAGATCGGTGCGCGCCGCATGGGTGATCCAGGTCTTGGCGCCGAAGACCTTGTAGAGATTGCCCTCGCGCACGGCGCGCGTCCTGAGCGAGCCGAGATCGGAGCCGGTATTGGGCTCGGTGAAAACCGCAGTCGGCAGGATTTCGCCGGAGGCGAT